>Ga0335074_10002059_pt1 | contig 27395 bp, 28 predicted proteins | sample Lox_Sample_23_FD_206715 | JGI IMG/M metagenome (GOLD analysis project Ga0335074, IMG submission 206715) | Soil microbial communities from Loxahatchee National Wildlife Refuge, Florida, United States - Lox_Sample_2.3 | ecosystem: Environmental > Terrestrial > Soil > Wetlands | place: USA...
TTCCCGGCGCGGTCGCGCGCCCCGTCCCGTGGACCGGGTACCCGCCGCTCCCCGAAGCGCTCGACCGGGACTTTCTCCCGAACCTCTCCGCCCCCAGCCTCACGTCGGGGGGCGGCGGCTCGATCGATTTCTCGGTCGGCGATCCGCTCGCGGCGCCGCTCGCGGACGCCCAACTCACGCTCGGGGTGTACGCGTTCAACGGGTTCCCGGGCAACGCCACGGGCGGCGTGCCCGTCGCGGGGGCTCCGGTCCTCACGACCCCGAGCTCCTCCGGCGCCGAGGCGAACGTCTCGCTGGGGTCCGTCCTGCCAGGCCGGTCCGTCAGCGGCTCGATCGGGATCCAGACCTCCGCGACCACGCCGAGCGGCACCTTCGCGGTCCGCACCGCGCTCGCGTTCTCGGAGAACGGGACCGCGTACCGGCTCGAGTCGCGCGGCTGGTTCTCGGACGCGGTGTGGGCGAACGCGACCGAGCTGCCGAACGGCAGCGTGACGCTCAACCTCTCGCGGCTCGGGGTGTCGGGCGTGATCCCGGAGACCGCGGTCCTGGTCTCGTCGAGCGCGCTCGACTGGGCGATCTACGCGATCGCCGGCGCGGGGGTCGTCCTCGTGGGCGTCGGCGCGTTCGTCTACTTCCGCCGGGTCTCGAAGTCGAGCGCGGGGGCCCGGTAGTCACCGCCGCCGAACCACGCCCCGAGCGCCTTCGGCAGGAGCCGCACGAGGCTCGGGGACTCCTTGAGGAGCTGGCGCGCGACGTGGGTCGGGAAGTCGATGTCCCCGAACGCGACGATCGTCGGCGCGTGCCGGCCGCTCCGCAGCGCTTCCACGACCGCGTCCAGGTCCGCGTCCGAGAGGCGGGCGAGCACCCGCCGGAGGTGGAGCGCCCGGCGGAACTCCTCGCCGAACTCGAGCCGCCACGCCCGCTCGTACTCGCCCAGGGCCGTCGCCGAGAGGTCTCCCGAGCGCAGGGCGCGGTCGAGGACGCCCGCCGCGAGCTCCGCGCACCGCATGCCGGTGAAGATCCCGCCGCCCGACAGCGGCTTCACCTGGGCGGCCGCATCGCCGACCAGCAGCACGCGGTCGGCGACGGTCCGGGGCACGTCCCCGATCGGGATGCCGGAGGCGAGGTAGGCCGTGGGGCTCGCGAGGCGCTGGCCGAACCGTCGGGCGAGCCGGTCGACGAGGCGGTCGAAGTACGTCCGCGCGGGCGTGCCGTTCGCGTCGACCGCGACGCCCACCCGCGCGCCGCCGGCCCCGTCGGGGATCCACCAGCCGAACAGCCCCGGGGACACGGACCGGCCGAGGTACACCTCGACCGAGTCCGGGTCGCCCGGCGAGACCGGGAACTCGGCCTCGAACGCGGGCAGGATCTCGACCGGTCGGCGCAGGCGGTAGGCCCGCGCGACCGCGCTCGTGACGCCGTCGGCCCCGACGACGACCCGGGCGCGGACGGTCGAGTCCCCGCCACCCTCGCCCCGGAGGTCGACGGACTCGGCGCCGCCCTCCGGGGCCGCCCGACGGAGGAACGCGGTCCCGGTCCGGAACTCCGCCCCCGCGCGCGCCGCCCGGTCGGCGAGGTAGACGTCGAGCGCGCCCCGGTCGATCACGAACGCCCGCGGCGCTTCGGCCCGGAACGCGACGGCGCCGAGCGAGGGCCCGAAGACCGTCGCCCCCCGGACGGGCCGTCGCACGAAGGTCGTGGCCCCGGCGAGGTCGAGCACGCGCTGCGAGACGAGGCCGGCGCACTGGACGGGGTAGCCGACCTTCGGATGCTCCTCGACGACGAGGACCCGATGGCCCGCCCTCGCGAGCCGGTAGGCGACGGTCGAGCCCGCCGGGCCGGCGCCGACGACGAGCGCGTCGTACGCGTTCACGGGGGCCCTACGCGGACGGCACGGATAACGGGCGGGCGAGGGCGCCCGCCTCGCGCCACGGGGTCTCCACGAGGTCGGTCCGCTGACGCGGCTGGACGGCCGACGCCGCGATCGCCACTCCCTGTCCGGCGCGCCGTCCGAGGAGCCCGGTCCAGGCGATCATCGCCCCGTTGTCGACGCACAGGTTCCGCGGCGGGGCGAACATCGTGCCGCCGCGCCCCTCGACCATCGCCCGCACCATTCCCCGGAGGCGTTCGTTGCACGCCACCCCGCCGCCGAGGACGACCCCGTCCCGCCGGCGGTGGGCGAGCGCCCGCTCCGTGATCTCGGTCAGCATCGCGTACGCGGTCACCTCGACCGAGTACGCCAGATCGGCCCGCGACGCCCCCTTCGCCCGGTGGGCGAGCGCGGCGGTGAGCATCCCCGAGAACGCCACGTCCATCCCGTGGACGGAGTACGGCAGCGGCAGGAGCTCGTGACCGAGCTTCGCCTCGGCCTCGATCGCCGGACCCCCGGGAAAGACGCCGCCGAGCTCGATCCAGAGCTTGTCGAGGAAGTTGCCGATCCCGATGTCGAGCGTCTCCCCGAGCACCCGGTATCGCCCCCGGCCGTAGGCGATCACCTGGGTGTTCCCGCCGCTCGCGTAGAGCAGCAGGGGATCGTCGAGGCCGCTCAGGACCCGGGCGATCTCGACGTGGGCCACGCAGTGGTTCACCGGCACGAGGGGCCGGTCCCACGCCAGCGCGAGCACCCGGGCCGCGGTGGCGCCGGCGCGCAGGCAGGGACCCAGTCCCGGGCCCTGGGCGAAGGCGACGGCGTCGATCTCGTCGGGCCGGACGCGACCGGCCGCGAGGGCCTGCGCGACCAGCTCGGGGAGCTTCTCGACGTGGTGGTTGGCCGCCTCGCGCGGATGGATGCCCCCCGCGGGGGGCCGGTACATGTCCGAGGCGAGCGCGACGACGCGCGCCGTCTCGTCGACCACCCCCACGGACGCGGTGTGCGCCGTCGATTCGATCCCGAGGACCAGCATCGTCCGACCAGCCCCGGCGCGCTCTTAACGGGCCCGCGCCGGGCGTCCTAGTCGTCCGTCGACTCGATCCGGAACCGGACGCGCTTGCCCCGCAGCGCCTCCTGGATCCGGTCGGCGAACTCGAGGGACTCCGCGACCGACACGGGCCGCTCCCAGTCGTAGACGAAGTCGTACCCTTCCGTCTCCGGCCGGAAGCCGAGGCTCTCCAGCACGTCGGCGATGCTCGAGTACGGGGCCCCCTCGCTGTCGAGCTGCAACAGGAGGAACGTCTTCGTCATCCGGGTCCCGAGGTTCCGTTCGCAACCGGGCGCGCGGGATAAAGCTGACCGACGGGCCCGCTCAGCCGGACGGCTCGGGCTCGTCGTCCGCGGGCACGGGACGGGCCGCATGGCTCGTGACCCACGCGGCGACCCCGCGCGTGAGCCGTCCCATCTCGTGGGGCGCGAGGCGCAGGCGGCCCACCGCGAGCAGTGCGTCCGCGTCGTCGACGAGCAGAGCGCTCGCGTCGGGCACCAGGCTCGGGTCGCCGCCGCGGGCGAACCGGGCGAACAGGCTCCGGCCCTCCCGGACGAACGGGACCGCCTCCTCGGCGACGAGCACTCGCCCGCGGCCCTCGGGCAGGAGCGCGTGCAGCCGGCCGGCCCCTCGGAAGGTCGGCCGGGCGAGCCCGTCCGATCCAACGACGAACAGCGGGCCGGTCGCGTCCCCGATCCGTCGCAGCCGTCCCGTCCGGCGGGAGCGCTCCGCCCGCAATCCCACCATGATCGTCTCGGCGATCGCCGGGCCGTACTGCCACGCGAGCAGCACACGGGGCTGCCGGGCGTCCCAGGACGTCGACCAGTCCCGGTCGAGATCGAGCGAGGGGCCGGAGCGACCCCGCAGCGTCTCGGTCAGCCGGTGAGGGGAGATGGACCGACCGGGGAACTCGAACTCGGCGCTCCCGAGGAAGGGACCCACCGGATAGAGGTCCGCCAGTTCGAGCGGCACCGGGCCGAACGCGGTCGACACCGTCCACGGGATGGCCCGGCCCTCGCGGTCCTCGGTCGGGATCCGCGCCAGGTACTCGGGGCTCAACGCCACCCGGGGCACTTCGGGACCCCGGCCGGTCTGGGCCAGGAACGCGTCGCGTCGACGGCGGAAGCGGACGACGGCCGGGCGGTCGTGGCTCCACGGCCCGGTCTCCCGGAACGCACGACGGCTCTCGGGCTCGGTGGGGAGGAAGATCTCCGAGTGTCGGGTGAGCTCCGAGAGCCCGGCCCGCAGCGCCGGGTGGCCGGTCGCCCGCCGCTCGGCGAGCTCCCACAGCGTCCCGTCCCGGATCGCCTGGCGGACCCGGGCCATCTCCTGTGCGGAGGCGAGGAGGTTGTGGGCGGCCAGGTGCGCTTCGCGCTCCGAGGGAGGGAGGAGCGCGACCTTCGGGAGCGGGAGCTCCCCGCAGAGGGCACATCGGCAGAGGTCCTCGCGCACGTCGGCGAGGGCGACGGTGCCCTCGGGGAACAGCAGGTCCCCGCGCCGGGCGAACTTGTGGTACGCCGAGGAGTCCACGAGATCGACGCCGGCCAGGGCCGCGAAGGCGAAGGTGATCGGGTGACCGGCTCCGAACAGATGGAGCGGGGCGCCCGGCGAGATCGCGGGGCGCGCGGCGGCGATCGCTGCCGCGAGCTCGACGAAGCGATACTGCTCGAGCAACGGCACGACGCCCCCGAGCGCCAGCACGTCCCCGAGCTCGCTCGCCGCGGCGGCCGACCGGGCTCGCAGGTCCGGGAACGCGCCACCCTGGACCGGTACCGCGAGCAGTCCCGTGCGTCGGGCCCGGGCGGCGACGGCCCGGTCGAGCGTCTCCGCGAGCGCGGCCTCGGCCTCGTCGCGGCCGGTCTCGGGCTCGGTGAACCGATCGAGCACCGTGGCGATGTCGGAGCCGATCCGTTCCTGGAATTCGAGGATCTCCTCGGGACCGACCTCGACGGACCCGTAGGCGTGCTGCTGGAACGCCCCGGAGTCGGTCATGACCGGCCCGTCGAACCCGATCAACCCGTGGATCCCCGACCGCTCGGCCACCGCACGCAGCGGCGGAGTTCTCCAGGTGATGTACGCCGAGGTGATCACCGCCGAGAGCCCGAACCGCGACCGCAGCGAGGCCGGAGGGACCGGCTGCCGGGCCGGGTCGGGCTGGATGACCGGCAGGAGGCAAGGGGTCTCGACCGGACCGTGGGGGGTGTCGAACCGCCCGCGCCGGGCGAGCCCGTCCCGCTCGAGGACCTCGAACCCCGGCACGCCGGTGGCCAGCCGAGTTCCGGGTTAAGAGTGTCGGGTCCGCCCCGGGGTCGGGCCCGCGTACCCGGCCCGGATCCTCTGCAGGAGCTCGACCAACATCGGGAGCGTGAGCTTGCCGGTCTGCGTGTTCTGCGGGCTCGGATGGTAGGAGGCCCAGAGCAGGGGTCGGCCGGGGCCGAGCACGACGCACGCCCCGTGGGCGAACGGGGTCCGGGTCGGCGGGGTGACGTAGACGTGGGCGACCGACTCCTGGAGCGCGTCCCAGGCGAACCCTCCCAGCGCGAGGATCGCCCGGGTCTCGGTGAGGCACCGGAGCTCGCGCGCGAGGAACGGAGCGCACCGCGCCCGCTCGACCGGCGTCGGCCGATTGTCGGGAGGCGCGCACCGGACCGCCGCCGTGAGGTAGAGGTCCTGGTACCGGAGGCCATCCCCGCGAGCGAGGGACGTGGGCTGGTTCGCGAACCCGGCCTCGTAGAACGCCCGGACGAGGAACGCGGCCGACCGGTCGCCGGTGAAGACCCGGCCGGTCCGGTTCGACCCGTGGGCCGCCGGGGCGAGCCCGACCGCGACGAGGCGGGCGTTCGGGTCCCCGAATCCGGGCACGGGCCGTCCCCAGTACTCCTGCAGGCGGAACTCGCGCTTGCGTTCCCGCGCGACCCGCTCGCGATACGCGACGAGGCGGGGGCATTGCCGGCACGCGACGACCTCTGCCCGGATCCGGTCGAGGGAGTCGGTCATGGAGGCTGCGAGCCCGGTCGCCCTAAAGCAGGTTCGCGCGGGGCCCCCGCTCTCACCGGGTGCTCACCCGCGGTGACTCATCCCTATAGAAGGGGCCTTCCTTCTCCCTGCCGATGACGGAGACGCGCGTACCGCGCGGGGCCCGGGTGCGCCTCGGCGCGGTCGATGGGTCCCTCCACGTCGAGTCGGGCGCCCGGATCGAGGCCGACGGACGGGTCGTGGTGAACGGTACGGCCACGTTCGACGGCCGCGTCGAGGTGGTGGGGGACTTGGAGTGCCTCCGGCTCGAGGCGGACGACGGCACGCTCCGCATCACCGGCTCCCTCCGGGTCGCGCAGGACATCCGCTGCCGCGACGGGGAGCTCGAGGTCCTGGGCGCGCTCGAGGCCCGGCGGGTCGACGTGGACCGCACGTTGTCCGTCTCGGGTCCGGTGACCGCGGACGAGGTCGAGGTCGGCGGGGTCCTGGAGGGCGGCGCGACGCTCTCGGCCCGGAAGGTCTCGGTCGGCGGGAAGTTCGGGCTCGTCGGCAAACTCTCCGCCACGTCCGTCGAGGCGGGAGGCTCCATCGAACTCCACGAGGTCGACTGCGAGAGCCTCGAGGTCGGCGGTTTCGTCCGCATCGGAGGGGGGACCGTGCGTCGGTCGATCGCGGTCGGGGGTCGGTTCCTCGCGGAGGGCCCGCTCACCTTCGGTTCGCTCGAGGCCGGCGGGATGGCCGAGTTCCGCGAGAACGCGACCGGCGGATCGATCGAGATCGGCGGCCTGCTCACGGCGCACCGGGACCTCGCGTTCGACCACCTCGAGATCGGCGGGATCGGCGAGATCCACGGGAACGCCAAGGGCACGACGGTCGAGGCCGGCGGGAAGATCGAGGTCCAGGGCGCGCTCGACCTCACGGGACTCCTCGAGGCCGGGGGGTCCATTCGCGTGGGAGCGGCCCTCTCGGCGGCGTCCCTCGAGATCGGCGGGTCCCTCGAGGCCGAGCGGGCCCTCCTCTCCGGCAGCGCCGAGATCGGGGGCTCGGTCCAGACCCGCTCGGGGCTGAAGGCGGCCCGCATCGAGCTCCACCGGCGCGCCCACGCGAAGGGCCCGTTGGTCGGCGGGACGGTGACGCTGGACCGGGGCGCTCGGGCGGAGGACGTCTACGGAGAGCGCGTCGTGCTCGAGGAGAAGGCGGGAGCCCACCGGATCTTCGCCGAGCGCGTCCGGGTCGCGGACGGAGCCGAGGTGAGCGCGATCGTCTACACGCAGGAGTGCTCGACGAGCGAACGGGCGCTCGTGACCTCCCCGCCCCGACGGGAGAGCGCGCTGCCCCCGTTCCCGCTCTGACCAGGGGGCGCGACGGATGGGCTGGGCACCGAACGACGGGTCCCGAGCGGCGCGGCGCCGGGAGGTCACCGACCTCTATGCGACCGTCCTCGAGGTCGTGAAGCGCTACCACGGCGAGGCCCGGATCACGCGCGTCTCGTACGGCGCCGGCATGCCGGTCGACCGCCTTCGGAACTTCGTGGAACGACTGATCGCCCTCGGCCTCCTGCACAGCGAGGAGCTCGACGGCCGCCCGGCGTACGAGATCACGGTCCGCGGGCAGGAGTTCCTCGACACGTACTGGAAGATGCGCGGGTACGTGGAGCTCCTCGAGAGGCCCCCGGGCGAGCGGAGCGGTCGCCGCCGCGGAGCGGGCGGGCCTCAGCCGTAGCGCGGGACCTTCCGATCGACGAGCACGGACCAGGCGTCGATCCCGCCGTCGAGGTTCGCGACGGCGGTGTAGCCCTCTCCCTCGAGGTAGCCGGCGATCATCGCCGAGCGGCCTCCGCCGTGGCAGTAGACGATGATCTCCCGATCGCGCGGGATCTCGGCCAGGCGTTCCGGCACGTCGCCCATCGGAATGTGCAGCGAAGGCTCGATGACCGCGAGCTCGCGCTCGAACGGCTCGCGCACGTCGAGGAGCACGATCGCGCCGGGGCGCGCCTTCAGGCGACGGGCCACCTCGGGGGCTTCGAGCTGCTCCATGCCGCGAGACCCTCAACGGGAGGCGGACTTAGACTTTTGGCGATCGGGGCCCCGTCGCTGCGCGGAGCCGGGGATTCCGCGGGCCGGCGGCGGCGGCCCGGAGCGCCTCTACCGCACGCTTAATAACCGTCTCCTCCAGACCCCGCTCGGAGCGAACGATGGCACCGAGTCTCGAGGCCGTGGGCCTCACGAAACGCTTCGGCACGTTCACGGCGCTCGACCACTTGAACCTCAAGGTCGAGGGCTCGAAGTGCGTCGGTTTCCTCGGCCCGAACGGTGCCGGCAAGACGACCACGCTCAAGATGTTCACCGACCTCATCTTCCCGAGCGAAGGCGAGGCGTTCATCAACGGGGTCTCGGTCCAGGTCGACCGCAAGCGGGCCCTCTCGTCCTGCGGGGACCTCATCGAGACGCCCGAGATCTATTCGTCGCTGACCCCGCGCGAGGCGCTCGAGATGAGCGGCGCGCTGCGCGGGATGAGCGCCGACGAGATCCGCGACCGGACGGCCCAGGTGATCGACGAGGTCAAGATGACGGAGTGGGCCGACCACAAGGTCGGTCGCTTCTCGAAGGGGATGAAGCAACGGATCAACATCGCCGCGGCCCTCCTCTCCGACCCCGAGGTCGTCATCCTCGACGAACCGAGCACGGGGCTCGACCCCCGGGGGATGGCGGAGGTGCGGTCGATCGTGCGCGGCCTCAAGCGCGACGGCCGCCTCATCTTCATGAGCAGCCACATCCTCAGCGAGGTCGTCGACGTCTGCGACGAGGTCGCGCTCCTCGACCGCGGCAAGCTGCTCTTCTACGACTCGCTCGAGAACGTCTCCCACCGCCTCGGCGCCGACACGCGGACGGTCGAGGCCGAGTTCTCCGCGGCCCTCGACGACTCCGCCGTCGGTCCGATCGCGACCCTTCCCGGAGTCAAGAGCTGCACGCGGCTCGCCCCGAACCGCCTCTCGCTCGGCGTCCAGGGCGGTCCGGCGGAGCAGTCGAAGCTGCTCGAGGCGATCGCCGCCCGGCACCTGGGGCTCGTCAGCTTCCACGAGGCGCGGAGCGCCCTCGAGGAGGTCTACCTTCGCGAGATCTCCGTGGGGGACGCATGAGCGCGCCCGCGGGGGCGACCGCAGGGTCGACCGCGGCCGTCTCGTCCGCCGACGGGTCGCTCGGGCAGGTGCCCGGCACACTCCAGCAGGCGCTCCTGCTCTCGCGCTATCAGTTCCGGGACTACCTGCGGTCCCGCCGGTTCATCCTGATGATGGGGATCGTCGCGGTGGTCGGGGCGATCCTCACCTCGATCGTGGCCTACTACCGGCCCGCGGCGCTCATCGACAACGCGAACGACTTCTTCGGCGGGCTCTGGGCGGGCGGGGCGACCTTCCTCATCCTGTTCGCCGGCATCATCTTCGGCGGCGACGCGATCGCCGGGGAGTTCCAGAACAAGACGGGCTACTTCCTGATGGGGCTCCCGGTCAAGCGGACCACCGTCTATGCGGGCAAGTACCTCGCGGTGCTCGCCGCGTCCATCGTCGCGATGGTGGTCTACCTCGTGATCCTGATGGGGAACGCGGTCTTCTACCTCGGCGGCAACGCGTTCTCGGACCTTCCGGCCCTCCTCGCCTCGATCGGGCTCGCGCTGCTCTATCTGCTCGCCCTGATGGGCTTCGTCTTCCTGTTCAGCTCGCTGTTCAAGACGAGCCTCTACGCGGTGCTCGTGGTCGCGGTCATGTTCCTGTTCGGCTTCTCGATCATCCAGGACGTGATCGTCGCCCTCGCGCACACGGAGCCGTGGTTCATGCTCACCTACGCGGACGGCGTGATCGCGTACCCGCTCACCGGGGTGCCGGAGCACATCGGGCGGGTCGTGGGTCCGGGCGGGGGGTCCTCGACCGTCTACAACCCGACGTACCTCGAGGGGATCGTCGTGATGCTCGGCTACTTCGTCGGAACGACCCTCGGTGGGCTGCTGCTGTTCGAGCGGGAACAGTTCACCTAGACGGGACCGTCACGCCCGGTTCGCCTCCGCGGCCAGCCGCGGCGTGACGAAGAGCGCCAGGATCACCGCCGCGGGCAGCGCCGGTGCGACGAGGATCGTCCAGACCCCGAGCGGGCTCGCCGTCGCCGCGATCGCCAGACCGCCCAGGACGGGCGCGAGGAGCGTGCCGATCCCGGACACCGCGAAGAACGCGCCGTTGTACGCGCCGATGTCGCTCGGTGGGGCGAGGTTCGAGGGGAGCGTGGTCGACGGGATCGAAGTGAGGTTCTCGCCGATCGTCAGCACGAAGACGACCACGAAGAACGACGGGATCAGAAAGAAGGCGAACTGGCCCACGGCCCCGAAGACGAGGAAGCCGACCGCGTACGCCGCCGTGCCCGCCACGAACAGGGTCGTGTGCCGGTGCCCGAACGACGCCTGGGTCATCGGGGCCTGGCCGAACACGACGACGAGCCCGTTCAGCGCGAGCCCGGCCCCGAGGATCGCGTACGGGATCCCCAGGACGGAGTTCACGTAGAGCGGGAAGATCGTGTTCCACTGCGCGACGGTGAGCTGGGCGAGCGCGGCCGCCCCGCAGAGCGCGAGGAACGGGCGGTCCCGGACCAGGATCCGGGCGCTCTCCCGCAGCGAGGGGCGGCCGGTCGCGGCCGCCGCTTCGACGGCCCGCGCGCTCGCCCCGCTTCGACGCGCGCGGTCGTAGGGCGAGGCGTCCAGGGCCAAGGCCAGGAGCGTCGTGCTGCCGAGCAGCACGAGGCCCGCGTAGAGCGCGACCTCCACGAATCCGACGAGCCCGAGGAGCACGCCGCCCGCGAACACGCCGACCGTGAACCCGATGTTCCACCCGATCCGGGTCCAGGTGAAGCCCATGGTCCGCTCGGAGCCGCGCGTGAAGTCGGCGACGTACGCCGAGATCGCCGGGGCGGCGATCGTCCCGACGATCTGGACCGACGTCGCGAGCGCGAGCACCCCGAGGAGCGACCGGGCCTCGAGGAAGTACGCGAGGCCGAGGAACGAGGCCGCCTCGGCCGCGAGGGAGGTCAGGAAGACCGGTCGGCGTCCGATCCGGTCCGCGAGCACCCCGGCGAACGGGACGACGAGCAGCGGGACCACGCCGGTGAGCGCGATCAGGAGACCGATCTCGACGTACCCGATCCCGAGGACGTTGCGGAGGTAGAGGATGAGGAACGGGAGGACGAGGCTCACGCCCGTCGCGCGGACGACCGCGCCGAAGCCGAGCCATCGCACGTTGCGGTCCATGGGGGCGCCGAGAGGCGGCGCGAGGTCGGGGTTTTGAAAAGCCTTATGCCTCCTCCGCCCGTCGAGCGCCCGACCGATGGGCGACCAGGACCTCTCGAACGAGCTCGTGGGCCAGGGCTACCAGCTGGTCGGCAAGCACAGCGCCGTGAAGCTCTGCTACTGGACCCGCGAGTCCCTCGCGCGGGGCCGGGACTGCTACAAGGGACGGTTCTACGGCATCGAGAGCCACCGGTGCCTCCAGATGTCGCCGGCGATCGACTCGTGCAATCTCCACTGCCGGTTCTGCTGGCGGAACCAGGGATGGGAGCACGACGCGGTGATGCCGCAGTTCGACGACCCCGACGACCTGCTCGACCGGTCGATCGACGCCCAGCGCCGGATCCTCTCGGGCTTCAAGGGCGACGCGTCCGTTCCGCGCGAACGCTGGGAGGCGTCGCAGACGCCGGCGCACATCGCGATCTCGCTCACCGGCGAGCCGACGCTCTATCCCAAGATGAACCGTTTCCTCGCGCTGTGCCACGCGCGCGGCATCACGACGTTCCTCGTCACGAACGGGACGAACCCGGACGCCCTCCGGGCCCTCGACCCGCTCCCGACCCAGCTGTACGTCTCGGTGACTGCCCCGAACGCCGAGATCTTCCGCCGCCTCACGCTCCCCGCGCACGAGGACGCGTGGGCACGGCTCCGCGAGTCGCTCTCGATCGTGCGGGATCTCAAGACCCGTCGGGTGGTCCGGCACACGCTCGTGAAGGGCTGGAACCTGGGCTGGGTCGACGCGTACGCGGAGCTCGACGGGCTCGCCCAGCCGGACTTCATCGAGCCGAAGGGCTACGTCTACATGGGGAAGTCGCGCCAGCGCCTGGGGCGCGATCACGTGCCCACGCACGAGGAGATCGGCGACTTCGCGCGCCGCCTCGCCCAGCGGACCGGTTACCTCACCCTCGACGAATCGCCCGAGTCGAAGGTCTACCTGCTCGGCCGATCGCTCGAGGGGCGCTATCTGCCCGGCCGGGCTCCGCCGGGAGAGGAGCTCCCGATGGTCCAAGGGCCGGTCGCGCTCAGATCGGGCGCCAGTTGAGGAACTCGACGAAGATCGCCGCGCCGATCCCCAGCCCGATCACGATGTACGGGTTGATCTTGAGCGCCCGGCTCTCCTCCATGTCGTAGTATTGGATGAGGCCGGCGGCGCTCGAGAAGCCGGAGCGTCGGTTGTCGGGCATGGTCGATCCCGCGAGCGCGCGGCTCGTATTTAACGGAGGCGAAACGCGCGCCTACCGGCGGAGGCCGAAGCCGCCGAGGTCGAGGACCGTCTCCTCGACCACGTCGTGGATCCGCTCGGAGAGCCCGCCGAACCCGTTCGAGTTCCCCGAGAGCAACCGGTCCACGAACGACCGGGGCGGCGCGACGCGGATCGTGCGCTGCGCCGAGACCCCGGTCGCGCGCGCGAGCTCCTCCAGCACGATCTCCCGGTCCCCGAGCCCGTCGAGGAGCCCGAGCTTCAACGCCTGGGCGCCCGTCCAGACCTCGCCGGTCGAGAGGGCCCGGACCGTCTCGACGGGCTGGTGGCGTTCCTGCGCGACGAGCCGGACGAACCCTTCGTACCCTTCCGCGATCACGCCGAGCATCTTCGTTCGCTCGACCTCGGTGAGGGGCCGGAGCCCCTGGAAGGCGTCCTTGTGCTCCCCCATGTGGAGGAGGTCGATCTCGATCCCGAGCCGTCGGGCGAGGTCGCGGACCGCGAGGTGCGGATAGACGACCCCGATCGATCCCACGGTCGAGTCCGGGTAGGCGAAGATCCGCCGGGCCCCGAGCGCGGCCATGTACGCCCCCGACGCCCCGATCGAGCCGATCGCCGCGAAGACGGGCTTCTCGTGGTCGAGGCGCTTCACGGCGAGGTAGAGGTCGGTGGAGGCGATCGACTCGCCGCCGCCGCTCGAGATGTCGAGCAGCACGCCCTTGATCCGGCGCCGCGTGCGCAGCGCCCGCAGGAGCCGAAGGTACGGCTCGACCGACCGTTCCCGGATCGTCCCCCGGAACGTCACGTGGGCGAGCCGCTCGCGCATCGATCGGTGCGGAGCCGCGCGCTCCTTATAGCCGAGCGGGGGCGCCCGCTTCAGCGCGGGATTGAAGTAACGGGGCGACCCAGGAGCCGACGGTGCGTATCCTCATCCGCCCCCGTCTCCCGGTCCTCGCGGTCCTGCTGCTCGCCCCGACGATCCCCGAGCTGCTCACCGGCTCCACGCCGGTCTCGACCGTCTTCTTCGACCCCATCCAGTTCCTCGTCTCGTTCGGGATCGACGTCGGGCTGTACGGCACGGGGGCGCTGCTCATCCGGGAGTTCGTGGTCTACTACCGGAAGGGCTGGGCGTCGACCCTCCTGCTCGGGGCCGCCTACGGGATCGCCGAGGAAGGGTTCGCGGTCCACACGTTCTTCCAGCCGTCCGGGAGCCCCGTCAACGCCCTCGGCACGTACGGCCACGCCTTCGGCGTGAACTGGCTCTGGGCGCTCGGGCTCACGATCTTCCACGCGACGTACTCCATCGCGCTCCCGATCCTCCTCACGCGGCTCTGGTTCCCGAAGGTCGCCTCCGTCCGCTGGCTCGACCGGGGGTCCGTCGGACTGGTCGCGTGCGTGTATCTGCTCGTGGTGGCCGCGTTCGCCTACTTGGTGGGTCACGGTCCCTCGCCGACGGTCTTTGCGCTCTTCCTGGTCGTCGTCGCCGTCCTGATCTACCTCGCGTACCGGGTGCCGTCGGACCTCCTCTCCGTCCGGCCCGGACCGGCGCGCCTGGGCCGTCTCGGGCTGTGGTTGGCCGGCACGCTCTCCTTTGACGGGTGGTTCCTGATCCTGGTGCTCTCCAGCACGGCCGTGGTGCCGGCGGTCGTCGCCGCCGCGGCGCTCCTCGCGGTGAACGCCGCCGCGCTGGCTCTAGTGCTCACCCGGGTCGGCGCCGACGACCTCGAGATCTCGGAGTACCGGTTCGCGACCGGGATGCTCCTCGTGCTCTTCGTCTGGGACCTACCGACCGAGTTCTCGGTGCCCGGGATCCTGCTCGTCGCGGGGCTCGTCGCCTACTTCCAGTATCGACTCGGTCGGGCGATCGACGCTCGGCATCGGCCGACGGGCCCCCCGCCCGCCGTCGGGGGAGCGGCCCCGCCTCCGCCCCCCGGCGCGGCCTTACCCTAGGCGGGGGGCGATCGGCGCCACCAGGCCCGTCGCGACGGACGGTCGCTCGAGCGGTCCTCGGACGGGCGGCCCTCGGAGCCTTCGGGCACGGGCGGGGCGGTTCGGCTCAGGTCGACGCTGGCGATCGGGGGTCGGACGGCGAACGCGTTCATTGGAGGGACGAGAGGGCACGGGGGGATGCCCCCAGCGCACCGGGGCAGCCCACCGAGCGCGCTCACCACCGGTGAGCACCGCCGGGCCGTAGGACAATGCCCATGCGGTCCGGGGCGATCCGCCGCTCGTGGTCGGGGAACGACCGACGATCGATCCGACCCGCCCACCGGCGGAGTTCGACGCCCTCGTCGACTGGTTCGAGGCGTACTGCTACCGCCTCGTGCTGCTGGAGGAGTACCCGCTCCGCGGCGTGCGCGAGACGATCCACCACGCCCAGGCGGCCGTCGCGGCCCACATGCGCGTGCCGATCATGCCGACGCCGCCGCGGGCGGGCCGGGGGCTCGAGGAGCTCCGGCGCGTGCTCGTCTCGGACCACGCGTGGTTCCTGGGCTCGGCCGATCAGCTCGGATGGTTCCTCTCGATCGTGGAGCAGGAAGACCACGGCGGCCATCGGCAGGCGCTCGGCCAGTACGGGCGGATCCTCGCGGAGGCGATCCGGCGACACCGCGCCGAGGAGCGACGGTACCTGGCCGAGGCGGCGAGGAAACAGTAAAGAGGTCGTCCGCGAGAGCGGCCGGGGACGACATGCCGGAGCGCGCGACCGACACGGTCTGGGTGGAGAAGTACCGCCCCTCCTCGCTCAAGGAGATGCTCGGCCAGGACGCGATCGTGCCGCTCCTCCGGGCGTATGCCGAGAAGCGCACGCTGCCCCACCTGCTCTTCGCGGGTCCGCCCGGGACGGGCAAGACGACCGCCGCCCTCGCGCTCGCGCACGACCTCTACGGCGCCGAGTGGCGCCAGAACTTCCTCGAGCTCAACGCGAGCGACTCGCGGGGCATCGACACCGTCCGCACGACGATCAAGGAGTACGCGCGCACGGCGCCCCTCGGCGAGGTGGGGTTCAAGATCCTGTTCCTCGACGAGGCCGACAACCTGACGTCCGACGCCCAGGCGTCCCTGCGGCGGCTCATGGAGCGGTACTCGGGGTCGTGCCGCTTCATCCTGTCGTGCAACTACTCGTCCCGGATCATCGACCCGATCCAGTCGCGGTGCGCCGTCTTCCGGTTCCGGGGCTACTCGGACGACGCGATCCGGGCCCAGCTCGAGCGGATCGCGAAGGCGGAAGGGAAGAAGATCACCCCCGACGCGCTCCAGACGCTCGTCACCGCGTGCTTCGGCGACATGCGCCGGGCCGTGAACCTCCTGCAGCTCACGGCGACCTACTCGGACACGATCACCGCGGAGACCGTGAAGGACCACGCCGCGGTGCCGCTCCGTCGCGAGGTCGAGGCGATGCTGGGCGCGGCGTTCGGGGGCAACTTCGGCGAGGCGCGTGAGCGGCTCTACACCCTCTTCACCGACCGCGGCACCAGCGGAGAGGAGATCCTCCACGCGATCCACGGCTACCTCCCCGACGTCAGCGAGCAGGTGCTCCCCGCCCGGGAGAAGGTGCGGCTCATCGAGTTCCTCGGCGAGGTCGATTTCCGGCTCGCCCAGGGCGCCTCCGAGCGGGTCCAGTTGGAGGCGGTGCTCGCCCACGTCGCGGCCGGGGCCCCCGCGGGTCCGAAGTAGGGGCCATGGCGCGTCAGAACGACATCGCCGCCAAGGAGCCGGTCGCGCGACGGGCCGTCGTGGAGGGTGAGCTCGCCCTGGGCGCGTCGACCCGGCGGGCGCTCGCGCGCCGGGCCGTGCCCAAGGGGGACCCGATCGCGACAGGAGAGCTCGCCGGCCTGCTCGCGATGAAGCGGACCGCGGAATTGATCCCGCACTGCCACATCGTACCGCTCACCGCGAGCCGGATCGAGATCCGGCGGTCGGCGCGGGGCGTCCGGGTCCGGGCCGAGGCGGAGACGGTCGACCGGACGGGCGTGGAGATGGAGGCGCTCGTTGGCGCCACCGTCGCGCTGCTCACCGTATGGGACATGGTCAAGTACCTCGAGAAGGATGCGCGGGGGCTCTATCCGCGCACTGCGCTCGGACCCGTCCGCGTGGTCTCGAAGCAGAAGACGCCCCGAGCGAACCCATGACGGAACCCACCGCACCCGCCGCCGGCGCCGCGAGCCGCCACCACCTGGGAGGGACCCGGAGCCTGGGCTTCGCGGTCCTCTCCGTTTCGGACACCCACACCGAGGATGACGATCCGTCCGGCCACCTCGCCCGCTCGCTCGTCTCGGGCGCCGGGCACCAGGTGGTCCACTACGCGCTCGTCGCGAACTCGGTCGCCGACGTCCGCGACACGCTCGAGCCGTGGCTCGGGGAGCGCGGCGTGGAGGCCGCGATCACGGTCGGGGGGACCGGGGCGAGCTCGAGGGACCTCACGGTGAACGCCCTCGAGGTCATGGGCGGGCGCCGGCTCGAGGGGTTCGGCGAGATCTACCGCAGCCTCAGTTTCCAGGAGGTCGGTCCGCTCGCGATCATCAGCCGGGCCGCCCTGTTCGTGGTGCACGGGAAGCCGGTCTTCGCGCTGCCGGGCAGCGAGCGCGCGGTGCGGACGGCGATCGAGAAGCTCATCCTGCCCGCGTCGATCCACCTGGTGGAAGAGCTCGAACGCTAGCCGCCCGCTCGGCCGAGGCTCCGCATCCCGAGCGCCCCGAGGGGGGGCGGTCCCGGGTCGAGGATCTGCGGGGGGAGCCCCTGGACCCGGCAGAACGTCGCCCAGGCCGCGTTCGCCTCGACGTGGTGGGCGAGCAGGACGCCGCGCTCCGACAGGGCCTCCCAGCCGAGCTTGAGCTCGAGGCGGGCCCGGTTCACGTCCGGTCCGTTGTCGTAGAAGAACAGGTCGATCCGGCGTCCGGTGAGGATCTCCCGGATCCGCTCCTCCGTGTTGCCGAGCGCGAGGGTCCAGCGCGCGCGCAGCGCCGGGGGCACGAACTGGCCGACCGTCACCTCGCGGACCCCGACGGAACGGCCCGCGGTGGGGCCCGGGCCGAGCGAGGTCAACGTGCCGACGCCGTTCGCCTCCATCGCGGCGAGGATCCACGCGGTCGAGTAGCCCGGCCGGACCCCGGTCTCGACCGCCGCCCGGGGCCGGAGGGCTCGGACCAGCAGGTAGAGGAGCGCGCCCTGGGGCAGTTCCCCGGCGAACGCCATGCCGGCGCCCCGCTGGATCAGGGTGTCGGGGAGGTCGCTCTCCTTGAGCTCGCGCCGGAACCGCTGCAGGTCGGGGGCCGCGACGCCCGTGAGGGCGGCCAACCGGTCGAGCGCCGCCTGCCGGTAGAGGAGCATCCGTTGCCGGATCCCCTTCCGGGCCGACGGCGTGAGGAGGGCGGGCCGGCGGACCGCGCGGTCGACATACGGCACTGCATCGCCGATCGGAGCGAGGTCGATGGGGGCGCTGCCCTCGCCCGCCGGCGGGGAGCTCATGCCCCCCGAAGGGGCGTAAGCTACAAAGACGCTTTGGACGGCCCACCGGGCAGGACCCGGAGGGCGGGGGCGCCGGCGTGGGTTGGTGAAGCCGGCGGACGCTCGGAATTTAATATCCGGGAGCGCTGTTCCGGGTCGATCCTCATGTCCGTTCAAGAGGTGGGCAACAGCAATTTCGACAAGTTCGCGCAGGAGCACGGCGCCGTCGTCGTCGACGTCTGGGCGCCGTGGTGCGGGCCGTGCCGCATGGTCTCCCCGATCGTCGACCGGCTGAGCGAGAAGTACAAGGGCCAGGTCGCGTTCGGCAAGATGAACTCCGACGACAACGGCGAGAAGGCCGGGGCCCTCGGCATCATGAGCATTCCGACGCTGCTCTTCTACAAGCAGGGGAAGCTCGTGGACCGGATCGTCGGGGCCTACCCCGAAGAGGTCATCGACGAGCACGTCCGTCGTCTGCTCTGACTCTCCCGCCCGGGGTACGGGCGCCGACCGGTGAGTCCGGTCGACGCGAACCCTCCCGCCGGCCTCGGTCGCCGCGCGGGCCGTCCGGAGGGCCGCTGATGGCGACGCCACCGACGGCTCCGGACCCGCAGCTCGCCCGATACTCGTTCCAGCGCAAGCTCGATGAGATCGCCTCGGCGAAGGGCCGGGCGACCGAGCTGGTCACGCTCTACGTCCCGCCGGGCAAGCAGATCTCCGACGTGATGGCGTACCTGCGGAACGAGTACGCGCAGAGCTCGAACATCAAGAGCCGCACCACGCGCAAGAACGTCATGTGGGCGATCGAGTCGCTCATGGGCCGGGTGCGACAGTTCAAGCAGCCCCCGCCGAACGGCGTCGCCTTCTTCGTGGGCAGCAAGGCGGTCGGCGCCGACAAGTCGGAACCGGTGACGTTCATCGTGGAGCCCCCCGAGCCGCTCAACACCTACCTCTACCGGTGCGACTCGGCCTTCGTGCTCGACCCGCTGCTCTCCATGATCCACGAGCCCGACGTCTGGGGGCTCATCGTCCTGGACCGCGCCGAGGTGACGATCGGGCTCCTGCGGGGGAAGCGCGTCGAGCCCTTGCGGAACCGCCAGTCGCAGGTTCCGAGCAAGCACGGGCGCGGCGGCCAGTCCGCGCACCGGTTCGAACGGATGATCGAGCACGCGGCGCACGAGTTCTTCGTGAAGATCGCGGAGATGGCCGCCGAGATCTTCCTGCCCCGCAAGGACGAGTTGAAGGGGATCCTGCTCGGCGGGCCGGGCGCGACGAAGGAGTTCTTCTACAAGGAGGGGTTCCTGCAGTACGAGCTCCAGCAGAAGGTCGTCCAGCCCCTCTTCGACACCGGCTACACGGACGAGTACGGCCTCAAGGAGCTCGTCGAAAAGGCGACCCAGACCCTCCACGGGCTCGAGCTCACGGAAGAGAAGCGGATCATCCAGCGGCTGCTCAACGAGATCCGCAAGGCCGAGACCGGGCTGGCGGCCTACGGCGAGGCCGACGTGAACCGGGCCCTCGAGATGGGCGCGGTCGACACGCTCCTCATCTCCGAGGGGCTTCGGCGGCACCGGGTCACGTTCCGCTGCTCGGCCTGCCAGACCGAGTTCACCCGGACCCTCCCCGACTCCGAGATCGACCCGGTCCTCGACGGCCCGTGCCCCCACTGCGGCCAGCGCTCGCTCACCGAGATCGAGCGCGAGGACTTCGTGGAGAGCCTCTTCCGCCGCGCGGCCGAGTTCGGCGCCACGGGCCGGCTGATCTCGACCGAGAGCGAGGAGGGCGAGATGCTCGAGAAGGCGTTCGGGGGCGTCGCGGCGCTGCTCCGCTACCCGATCGCGACGCGGCTCATCGAGCGCCCACGGCCGGCCGCGTCGAAGCCGAGCCCCGACTAGCGCCTGCCGTCTACCACAGGTTGCCGAGCGGGTCGTCCTCGGCCGGCTCGGGCTCGTCCGACGGGCCGCGGCCCGAGGGCCATCGGGCCGTGGAACCGCTCCCGGGCGGGTAGAGGTTCGCGTTGGGGTACGACGGCGGCGGCATGCGGCGCCGCTCCGCGACCAGCACGAGGCCGACGACGGCCGCGATCACGACCACGGCGCCGACCGCGAGGAGGCCCCGCGGGAGCATCGCGGGCCCGCTGCCGGACGTCGCGCCCGGGCATCCGTTGCCGGCGATGAGGCACGACTGGTTCTGTTGCGAGCTCGCGGGAGACTGCGGGATCCCCTGGACCGTCGTCGGCGGGGCCGGGGCCGCGTTGCTCGTCGCCGGGGCGAGCCCCTGCGGAGCCCCCGATCCCGCGAGCGCCCCCGAGTCGATCGACCCGGACGCCGAGTAGAGCCACGCCGAGGCCACCAGCCCGAAGTGCCCGCCCGCGGTGGGTCGGGCATCGACCGCGGTCATGGAGGCGGTCGCGGTCCCGGATTCGTTGCCGCTCCACGGCTGGGTGGAGCCGCCGAACAGGTCGCTGCCGTCCGGCACGAGGATGATCCCCTCGCGGACCGCGAACGGCCCCGTGACGGTGAGCTCGATCGCCGGGTAGGTGACCCCGCCGAAGCTGACGGTGTTCCCGAGGGTGTAGAGCCCCTGAACCGAGACCGTGCCGGACCCGGCGACGGCCACCGCGCCGCTCTTCGAGATCGACACCGTGTGGACCGGCCCCACGAACGCGTACGTGTAGCCCCAGCCCGCCGAACCCGAGGCGACGAACGCGCTCGAGGACGTCCAGCTCGCCGGAGCGGACGGGCTCAAGTTGAGCGGCAGGAGCCCGAGCGGGCTCGAGAAGTTGACTTCCGCGTCGCCCGACACATTGACCGCGAGCGAGCGGGTCCGGTTGGCCGTCGGGACGGTCGAGGAGTCGACCTCGAGCAGGTGGCCGACGATCGTGGAATGCGAGTTGACGAGGGCGAGCGCCGGAACGACCGTGGTGCCCTCGGTGACGTTGCCGAGCGTGGTGAAGTTCGCCCAGGCGTCCTCGGATTCCCAGCTGTGGTAGGACTCGTTGGCGGTGTAGACCGCCTTCGCGCACGACGGGTAGCAGAAGTTGATCGTGAAGAGGACCCCCATGGTCCGATTGATGGAAAGTTCGAACGTCGAGCCGTCGGTCGTCGTATTCGTCTGATTGAGGATCACCGAGTAACCGAACGTGGCGCTGCCCTGGTACTGCCAGCCGCTCGCCGACGTGCCCGAGACCGAGATCGTCTTCACGGCCCCGTAGGCCCATTCGCTCGCCGGAACGCTGCCGGCCGGCGACGCGGCGGCCGCCAGGCCCGAGGGGAGGACAAAGACCATGAGGAAGGCCACGCCTACGACCGCGACCGTCGTGATGCCGCGCGCATTCGCTTTCATCATCCGAACCTTCGGCACGGGTGCCGCCGGAGCAGAATGATGCGGGGCGCGGGACTTAAACGAAAGTGCCGAGCCCCCCGAGCCCGTTTGGACTGCGTGCTAAGCCGTAGCATTCGGGAGGCCTCCGCCCAGTGCGGGCCCTGACCGACTCCGAGGCCCGCGTCATCGCGGTGCTCCTCGCAGCCCGGCCCGACCGCGAGCGCGAACGGCTTCACCAGGTGGGGATCCCCCGATCGACGTACCACGCGGTGCGGCGCCGCGCCTACGAAGAAGGATGGCTCCGCGACCGCTACATCCCGCACCCGGTCCGGATCGGCCGGCCGTTCGTGACGTTCGTCGTGGCCCGACCGTACGCGGACCGGTTCTCCGAGTTCACGGAGCGGCTCGCGCGGGAGGACGGGACGGTGTTCCTGTGGACCGCGACCCAGATCGGGCTGGCCGTCCTGTTCCAGCCCCGGGCGACCGACGGACCCAAGCTCGTCGAGCGCCTCGTCTCAGGGAAGCTCGTGGCGAACCCGCTGGGGATCACGGTGCGGGTTGACGGCCCTGCCGTGCCCGTTTACTTCGACTTCGAGGGCCTCTGGTGCCACCTGGCCGGCCTCGCGGGGACGATCGCCTATCCGCACGGGCTCGGGGGCCCGCTGCCGGGCGCCGGCGAGGACGAGGACGACGCACCGGCCCCGCTCACGCCCCACCAGCGCTGGGCGCTCTCCGAGCTCCTCCAGCGACCGTTCGCCGCGACGGAGCAGGGGAAGGGGGGTCATCTGGTCGGCCCGTTCGGGCTGCCGTTCTCGCAGCGACGCCTATTGGCCCGGGGCTGGATCACGCACCGGACCCTGCTCGATCCCGCGAAGCTCCCGCCCTACCAGGGGCGGACGGGCGATCAGGTCGTGATCATCTCGGGCACGCCCCACGCCGGCGCGCGTCCCGAGCTGCTGTTCGCGGCGCTCACGCGCGAGTCCCGCGTGTATCCCTTCGCGTTCGTCGCGGGGGGCGACCGGTGGCTGCTCGCGGCGCTCGGGGGCTCGACCGCGGAGACCTCGGATCGGTCGCCCCGGCGGCCCGTCCTGCCGACCCTGCGGGAGTACCTCGAGGGGATCGAGATCCTGCAGGAGGCGGCAACCGAGTTCTCGGCGCCGATCGACCATCGCTACGAGCGGCTACTGCCCCCGGACGGGAGGGCGCCGACCGTCGCAAAGCCCTGATATTCCGGGGTCGGTCCCGCCGAGGGGCGCGTAGCCTAGCCTGGATAGGGCACCGGGTTCCTAACCCGGCGGTCGAGGGTTCAAATCCCTCCGCGCCCGTGCCGCCAGCTCCGTACGAGCTGTTGGCTCCGTTGCAGTGCGTGCTTCGATGCAGGGGCACCACGTTGGCGGTCAGCCGCCGGACCCGAGAACTTCTAGGGATGCTCAAATCCGGTGAGGAGTTCGAGCCGGTCGGGCGGATGCTCGCGGAGTCTCGAACTCGTCGGGCCCGGGGCCTGGAACGTGACCTTCCGGGGCATTCATCACCGCAAGGCCCTGCGCGAGTTCCTTCCGTTTGCCCCGCACGCTCGGGAACAACCGTTACTGCCCTCGCGCTGGGGAACGCTGCCCGGGGGAGGATGCTCGGGCCCGGTCCGCCTCCCGGGCGTCGCGCGGGCCGCCCCGGCCAGGACCTCAGGCCGAGGTAGACCGTCCGGGGGATCCTCTCGACCGTCCGCTTTCCGGCCGCGCAGGATCGAACCGGCGGCGGGCTCTCGGGCGATCACGAAGCTCGGGCCTAATACGGGCGACTCGCCGTGACGATCCCCACCGGAGGGTGATCCTCGCCATCGCGCTGGCACAGGACGTCCGCCTGGTCCCAGCGCAGCAAGAGCGAGTCGCGGATCGTCGGGTCGGGGATCTGTTCCACGAGGGATCGCGGGAAACGGACGAGAAAGTGCGGGAGGTCGACCTCCAGCACTTCGGCCCGCTCCGGCCGGCCGCCGGCCTCCTCCACAAGCGCAAGGATCCGATCGAGCGGCAGGTAGTGCCGATCCTCCGGCGCTCCCTCGGGGCCGGAAAGCACCTCCTCGCGGAGTGCGTACATCGCGAGGTGGGCCCGCTGCGCAGGGGTCCGGGCGATCGGCAGCGACTCCGCCAACAGCAGTCGGGGCGCCACGCGGAGCATCTCCCGCAGGACGCGGACCAGCGAGGCGTCCGACCCCAACGAGCGAACGGCGTGGAGGCAAACGGCCAGATCGGCGGAGTCGGCTCGAAGCGGCAGCCGCCGGACGTCGCCCCCGACGGCGTCCACCCGGTCTTCGAGGCCACTCGCCTCGGTCACGGATCGAAACCGACCCCATCGAGAACGCTCCAGCGCGAGGACCCGCCCCGACGGTCCCACCCGGAACGCGAGCGGCACGGTCGCGATCGCGTGCGGGCCCGATCCGATCTCGACCACTCGTAACCCCTCGAGCGAGGGGCCCTGTCGAAGGACCTCGTCCCGTTCGACCATCTCCCATCGCAGCCAGTCGGGAGGGGGGCTCGGCCCCGGCTGGTCGGGGATCCGACGGAGCACCTCCCGAAAGCCGGGCTCCGCAACTTCGAAGGGGGCGCCGGGTCGATCCATGCGGCCGTTCGACCGGACCGCGCGAGACCTTGAGGCCCTGTCGGTAGGGCCGAACGGGGCATATTCCGGTCGTCCTTGACCGGTCCCGGAGGAGCAGGGAACCCGCCGATGTCCGCGACCCCACCGCTCATGTTCCACCGGCTGGCGCCGTACTACGACGTCCTCGTGGGCGCGAAGGACTACCGGTCGGAGGTCCGCCAGCTCGAGTCGATCGCCCGGCGGTACGGGCGGTCCGGGGGCCGCGCGTGGCTCGACGTGGCGTGCGGTACGGGCCGGCACTTGAGCTTCCTGCGCCGGGACTTCGCGGTCCGCGGCATCGACCGGAGCCGCGAGATGCTGCGCGTCGCGCGCCGACGCCTGCCGGGGGTCCGCCTGACCGTCGGAGACATGCGCGACTTCCGTCTCCCCGAGCGGTTCGACGTGATCAGCTGCCTCTTCAGCGCGATCGGGCACCTGCGGTCCGAGCGGGAACTCGCGGCCACCTTCGCCAACTTCGCACGGCACCTCCAGCCGGGCGGGGTCGTGATCGTGGAGCCGTGGATCGACCCCGCCGACTTCCGTGCCGGGTTCCTGCACCTCCTCACGCACCGGACGCCCGAGGTCGCCGTCGCCCGCATGGCCTTCTCCTCGCGGCGCGGCCGACGCTCGGCGGTCCACTACCACTACCTGCTCGGGCGGGCGGGTCGACCGATCGAGCACTACGAAGAGGTGGACCCGGGCCTCCTGGTCCCGCGCGGTCGATTGCTTCGGCTTCTCCGTACCGCGGGCTTGACGGCTCGATTTCTGCCCCGAGGACTCACCGCCGGTCGGGGGCTGCTGGTCGGAGTCCGGGACCGGCACTCGACGCGCCCCCTCCGGTCGCGAACGTCGCGACGGAGTCGTACGGCCGGTCGCGGTACGTAGGGGTCGACGCAAGAGTCCACCCGGCCCGGTCGGGGAGCCCACCGGACCTGCCGCCGGCTCCGTCGCGCTTTTACCGAGGGACAAGTTCCCGCCGGCCGGGGGGCGAACATGCCGGCGAAGCGGTCCCGCGAGGGATTCACCGAGGAGGAGCGCGCCGCGATGCGGGAACGGGTCAAGGAGCTTCGGAGGCCGGCCCCGGGCCAGGTCGACGGCGAGCACGCTGTGCTCGAGGCGATCGCCGCCCTGCCGGAGCCGTCCCGACGTCTGGCGACCCGGTTGCACGCCGTCATCCGGGCGAGCGCCCCGGCCCTCGTGCCCCGGACCTGGTACGGGATGCCCGCGTACTCCAAGGACGGCGAGGTAGTCTGCTTCTTCCGGCCGAAGGAGAAGTTCAAGGAGCGCTACCTCACGATCGGCTTCAACGACGCGGCGCACCTCGACGAGGGTCACCTCTGGCCGGTCGCGTTCGCCCTCACGGAGCTTAGCCCCACCGACGAGTCGAAGATCGCCGAGCTCGTTCGGAGAGCCGCGGCCTGAAGGGTCGGTCGAGCGAGGCGGGGACTCCCCCGCTCCGACCGACCGGGAACGCGCTCGACTCCGGGGCTCGGGATCGCGAGGGTCGGCCACCAAGCCTATGAAGCACCGTCCGTGCTCTGGCCGTGGCGCGACCCGCGGAGCCCGCCGCCCGCCGGGCCGACTTCCACTCCCACTCGTTCCTGACGGACGGAACCACCTCACCGACCGAGATGTGGAACGAGGCGGAGGCGCTCCAGCACCGCGCGCTGGCGCTCACCGATCACCTGTCGCTCGAGGATCCCAAGCCGCTGATCGACCGACTCTTCGGGGAAGCCCGGGCGTGGGAGGGGAGCGCATTCCGGCCGATCGTGGGCGTCGAGCTCACCAAGGTACCCCCTCGCCGCATCGCGGACGCCGCTCGGGCCGCCCGGAAGGCCGGCGCCGAGATCGTGCTCGTGCACGGCGAGACGATCGTGGAGCACGTGCCCGCGGGGACGAACCGCGCCGCGATCGAGAGCGGGGAGGTGGACGTGCTGGCCCATCCCGGGCTGCTCGAGGCCCGGGACGCGGAGCTCGCCCGAGCGCAATCGGTGGTCCTCGAGATCTCCGGCCGGCGCGGCCACTCGCTCTGCAACGGCCTGGTCGTCCGGAGGGCCCTAGACGCCGGGGCGGAGTTGGTCGTCGACTCCGACGCGCACGGCGTCGATCAGCTGATCCCTGCCGAGCAGGCGCGACGCATTGCGCTCGGGGCCGGCGTCCCGGTCGACCAGCTCGAGCGCGTGCTCGTGGGGACCCCGACGGCGCTCATCGAGCGGTGTCGTCGGGCCTGATCGTTCCCTCCCGGCGACGTCCGGGCGTCCGCCCGCGGGCCTCGTCGGCCGGCCCGCTCCGTGAGGTTCCGTGACACGCGGACCCGCGAAGCCTATAGGGCCGCCGTTGGTCTCTGGGGTGCCGTAAGGCGCGCGCGGAGTCCGAGATGTCGGTGGATCGCTACGAACGAGTGCCGATCCCGGAAGAGAATCGGGAAGAGCGGATCGAAAAATTCGCCCTGATCGATCAGCCGTACACCCTGGAAGATGCGGTCCTCGAGGGCCAGCGGTGCCTTCAGTGCGCCATGCCGTACTGCGTCCAGGGGTGCCCGATCACGCAGGACTGCCGGGGCTACAACATCCTCATCGGCGAACGAAAGTTCGACGAGGCGGCGCGGCTCACGCTCCGCGAGAACCCGCTCGCGACGGTCCTCTGCAAGACGTGCTATCACTTCTGTGAGGACGACTGCATCATGACCGGACGCGGGGTCCCGATCGCCATCCGTCACTTGAAGCGGGCGGCCCTCGATTTCGGGAAGTCCGATCTGCAGTACGTCCCTTCCAAGAAGCGCGAGGAACGGGTCGCGGTCATCGGCGCGGGGCCCGCGGGGCTCATGGCGGCCTGGGACCTCGCCGTGCGCGGTCACCCGGTCACGGTCTTCGAGTACGAGCCGTTCCTCGGCGGTCAGATCAACACCATCCCCCGCTATCACCTGGATCCGGACGATCTCGCCACCGACCTCGCGCGCTGGAAGAACCTCGACATCACCTTCGTGGTCGGCAAGCGCGCGGGCGTCGACTACACCCCGAAGAGCCTCCTCGCGGACGGCTACGAGGCGGTCCTGGTCTCGATCGGAGCCTCGAAGGCCCGCGAGCTCGGGATCCCGGGCGAGAACCTGCCCGGGGTCTACCACGCCCTTCCGTTCCTCCTCGCGATGAACAAGCGGCCCGAAGGACTCTACGGACGGAAGAACCGCCGGGTCGTCGTGATCGGCGCCGGCGATGTCGCGCTCGACGCCGCCCGGTCCGCCCGGCGGCTCACCGGCGGCGGCGACGTCGAGCTCGTCTACCGGCGGGGCCCCGAGGACATGAAGGCGACCGAGGAAGAGAAGTCCGGTGGGGAGATCGAGGGCGTCCACTACCAGTTCTATCGGGCCCCGAAGGCGATCGTGGGCCCGGAGCACGTCGAGGGCCTCGTGGTCGAGCGTACCGAGCACGGCCCACCCGACGCGAAGGGGCGACGGACCCTTGTCGTCGTCCCGAACTCCGAGGAGACGATCCCGTGCGACATGATCATTGTCGCCGTCGGGGAGGTCGCCGACCTCTCGGGGTTCGATCCCGACTACGGCTTCAAGTTCGCTTCGATGG
>Ga0335074_10002060_pt1 | contig 27387 bp, 23 predicted proteins | sample Lox_Sample_23_FD_206715 | JGI IMG/M metagenome (GOLD analysis project Ga0335074, IMG submission 206715) | Soil microbial communities from Loxahatchee National Wildlife Refuge, Florida, United States - Lox_Sample_2.3 | ecosystem: Environmental > Terrestrial > Soil > Wetlands | place: USA...
AAAAGGGCTCCGAAGAGTATCTGGCGGAAATCGAGCGGACGATGCGTCGCGTGGATCCCGGCCATCGAATCGTCTCGCGGATTCAATTCGTTCCCGATGAGGAAATGGAGATCTATCTCAAGGGGGCCGACGTTCTCGTGCTTCCTTATAAGGAAATTTTTCAGAGCGGCGTGCTTTTCCTGTCCTATAGCTTCGGCCTTCCCGTAATTGCAGCGGACGTTGGATCTTTCCGGGAGGAAATCATTGAGGGCAAGACGGGGGTTCTGTTCCGACCCGGCGATGTGGCGGATTTGTCCGCAACGATTGAAAAGTACTTCGAAAGCTCTCTGTACAAAGAACTGAAGACCCGGCGGCGCGAAATCTGTGAGTACGCTCAGGCACATCACTCGTGGGATGCCGTTGCGGAGCTAACTCGAAGTGCTTACGCTTCCATGTTAAGGGGCAATGCCCGATGAAACCGCTCGTTTCGATTCTGATTCCCGCGTACAACGCGGAAACCTGGATTTCGGAGACTCTCCAGTCGGCAGTTGCGCAAACATGGCCGAGAAAAGAGATCATCGTTGTCGACGATGGCTCGAAGGACCGGACCCTGGAGATCGCCCGGCAATTCGAATCGGAATTTTTCAAGATCGTGAGTCAGGAGAATCAAGGGGCTGCGGCCGCACGGAATAAGGCCTTTTCTGTCAGCCAGGGAGACTACATTCAGTGGCTGGATGCGGATGACCTTATCTCCCCTAACAAGATCGCCGACCAGATCGAAGCTTTGGGAGAGCCTCGCAACCCGCGGATGCTCCTGTCTGGCGCCTGGGGACAATTCCATTTCCGATATTCCCGAACGAAATTCGATCCGACGCCGCTCTGGTGCGATCTGACGCCTACGGAGTGGCTCACTCGTAAGATGGAACACAACACTTACATGCAGACCGCTGCGTGGCTCGTGAGTCGCGAACTGACCGAAGCAGCGGGTCCATGGGATACCAGACTGCTTGGGGATGACGACGGGGAGTATTTCTGCCGCGTCCTGCTTGCCAGCGACGGTGTGCGATTCGTACCTTCCTCCAAGGTCTACTATCGCGCGGCGGGCGCCACTAGCTTGAGCTACATCGGCACGTCTGACAGGAAAATGGTGGCGCAGTGGCGCTCGATGGAGTTGCACATTCGCTATATCCGCTCGCTCGAGGACAGCGAGAGAGTCCGCAAAGCCTGCGTGACGTATCTGCAAAACTGGCTGGTTTTCTTCTACCCTGACCGGCCGGACCTCGTGAAACAGGCGGAAGAGATGGCGGAGAGCCTGGGCGGCCAGCTCCACGCTCCACCGCTTTCCTGGAAGTATTCGTGGATCGCGACACTTTTTGGGCGGAGTTTGGCCAGGCGCGCTCAGATCGTGCTTCCGCGGATCAAGTGGTCGATGGTTCGTCGGTGGGACAAGGCCATGTTTCGAGTCGAAGGCCGGAAATTCGGCGACACCTTCGCGAAAGCATGAGCGCAAACGGGCCTCGACGAAAAACTTGCTCAACTCTGAAGACAGGCTAAAAACATGATCACGACACGCACACCGCTTCGTATCTCTTTTTTTGGGGGCGGCACGGACTACCCTATTTGGTATCGCGAAAACGGTGGCGCCGTACTGGCGACAACGATCGATAAATGCTGTTATATCACGTGCCGGTACCTCCCTCCGTTCTTCGAATACCACAGCCGCATTTCTTACTCAAAGGTCGAGAATGTAAACGGCAACCAAGAAATCCAGCACCCCTCGGTGCGGGCTTGCCTTCGATACTTGAACATCGACGAGGGAGTGGAGGTCCATCACATCGCCGACTTGCCGGCTCGAACGGGTTTGGGAACCAGCTCCGCGTTTACTGTTGGCATGCTGCAGGGACTATATGCCCTCAAGAATAAAATGCGCGACAAACATGCCCTCGCGAAGGAAGCGATCCACGTCGAGCAGGAATTGCTCGGCGAGGCGGTGGGCGCACAGGATCAGGTTAGCGCGGCGTACGGAGGCTTCAATCGCATCAATTTCCAGAAAGATGGTTCAATCCAGGTCGACCGAATCGTGACGTCGCAGGAAAGGGTTGCGGCGCTTGAACAGAATCTAGCGCTCTACTTTACCGGTTTTTCCCGGATTGCGTCTGAAATCGCGCAAGAGCAAGTGCGGCTGACTCCGCAAAGAGAGAAGGAACTCCGCACGATCCTTCAGATGGTCGACGAAGGCGAATCCATCGTCATGGACCCCAAACGGACCTTGAGTGATTTCGGGAAGCTTCTACACGAGGGATGGCGGATCAAGCGGTCCCTCACGCAAAACATCACGAATTCGAGCATCGACGAGATCTACGATGCCGGCCTCAGCGCCGGCGCTCTTGGGGGCAAACTGCTTGGTGCAGGCGGCGGAGGGTTCATGCTGTTTTTCGTCCCGCCGGAAAAACGAGAGGCTTTGAGAGCGCGACTAAAGAAACTCTTGTGCGTGCCGTTTGGCTTTTCAACTCGGGGCAGCGAAATCGTCGTGTACGAGGCTGAGGAGCCGTACGACAAGTCGCTCGCCAGCGATCGGTCGGAAATCTATGCGCGGCGCGCCTGACGCGATCGTGTTGTGTGGGGGGGAGGGCCTGCGCTTGAAAAGCGTCACCGGAGACGCGCCTAAGTCGCTGGCGACGATCGGCGGCAGACCCTTTCTAGAGCTGCTGCTGGCGCAATTGCGCCGCCACGAATTCGAGCGGGTGATCCTGGCCGTCGGCTACCAGAAGGCACTGATTCACTCCCATGTCGGTCGACATGCCCATGGCTTGACAGTGGAATACTCCGAGGAATCTGTGCCTCTTGGGACTGGCGGTGCACTACGAAATGCGGCACCCCTGATCGAATCCGAGAACGTTTTGATCATGAACGGCGATAGCTATACCAACGTGGACCTGGTTGCCTTTGCACGGGATTTCGAGACATCCGGGGCGGACATTTCGATGCTCGTCGTAGCGGCCGACGGCCGCTCGGATTGCGGTTTGGTTTCGGTCGGCTCCGACAAAGGCGTGACTGGATTCACGGAAAAAGGGCAGGTCGCAGACAGAGCGTATCTCAACGCCGGGATATACATGGCGACGAAGAGCCTGCTGTGCAGCATCGAACCCGGTTCTAAGATCTCACTTGAGCAAGAGCTGTTCCCGAGGTGGCTCTCCGAAGCGAAGCACCTTCGAGCGTTCATTCACTCAGGCGGCTGCGTAGATATCGGGACGCCCGAACGTTACAGGTCCGCTCAAGACTCTTTGGCACAGATGGAGAACTGAGAAAGAGCCAGCCGAACGGGAAGGATCGCAAGCATGTCAAACAGTTCCGAACACCCGCATCATTTAGTCCGAGATCGGATTCAACGCAGCATCCATGTTAAGAAATTGCTGCTCGAAGATGCCGTCTTTTGTGAACGCACCGCGCAAGCAGCGACCCGAATCATCGAATCCCTTCGATCCGGCGGAAAGGTAATGTTCTTCGGGAACGGCGGAAGCGCTGCCGACGCACAACATCTGGCCGCGGAGTTTACGGGACGCTACCTGAAAGAAAGACGCGCCCTGCCCGCTCTAGCGCTAAATGCGAATTCGTCGGCGCTCACGGCGATTGGTAACGACTACGGATTCGATCTGGTCTTCGCCCGCCAGATTGAGGCTCTCGGAAAGGCCAGTGACGTTGCATTCGGGATTTCAACAAGCGGAAATTCGCCCAACGTGATCCGAGCGCTTGAAGCTGCGAAGGCCCGCTCGATCTACACCGTGTCCCTTACGGGTGCGTCCGGTGGGCGGATGAAAAACGTGGCGGACTGCGCGATCCGCGTGCCGTCCGAAGAAACTCCGCGAATCCAGGAGTGCCACATCCTCGCGGGACATATCATCTGTGAAATAGCGGAGCTCGCTCTCCTCGAGGATGCGGGCGACAAGCCTCAAGAAGCGGTCGCCGTCACTTCGACTCCCCGAAACACGACCGCGTAGGTCGGAGCGCCGCTTACTTGTTGCGAATCTCGTTTGCAGACGCTAGGGGCTCCGCAAGAACCGCGGCTATTTTCATCGACCGCGACGGCGTGATCAATTGCAGGAGACCTGATGACTATGTTTTGGAGCCAAGCCAGTTCGTATTCACACCGGGTATCCAAGCTGCTCTGAAGCAACTTTCGGGTACCGGCCTGCCAATCATCGTTATTTCGAATCAGGCAGCGGTTGGAAAAGGACTGCTTTCGGCCGAAATTCTGCGGGAAATCACATTGAAAATGCAGCGAGAGATATCCCGTGAGGGCAACCTCCTGGCCGCCGTCTATTATTGCCCTCATCGGCCGGATCAGAATTGCGAGTGCCGGAAGCCGAAGCCTGAATTGCTGTTTCGAGCCGCGGATGACTTTGGGATAGACCTCAGCAGCTCGGTGTTCATCGGAGATTCGGAGACGGACTTGGAGGCAGCGTTGGCTGCGGGATGCAAACCCGTCTTGTTCGCTTCTGGTCTGTGCAGCAATCCCGGAAAGATGGAATCGAGAACGGAAGTCCCAGTCGCCCGTTCGGCCGAGGAACTTTTCGACGTGGTGATGAAGTGCCTCGGGCCTAAATAGAAACCGCGCTCCCGACAGCTGGGAGCGCGGTGGGCATCCTGCGAAGGAAGCGAATTCAGTCGACCGTCGCGGTGAGGTTGGTCGGAGCGGTTGGCGGTGTTCCGGAGCTCTCGCTGCCACCCCCGTCGCTCGTATAGCAGGCTGTCGGGTTGAACGTGAGCATATTGCCCGTGCCGTCCGGCGTCCCGCCCATCTGATTCAGATAGCAGACCATCGCCGGGTTCGCTGCGGCAAAGCCGCCGTCATCTGGAGTCGACGTCCCGCCGGCGCACTGCGAGGCCGATAGCACGCGAGAGTAGTTGAACTGCCCGCTGGTGCACCGCAGGATCGACGAAGAACCTGCGGCCACATCCGGACCGATCGGGGGAAATGGCGGGCACGTCCCGGTCGTCGGATTCTTCCAGAAAGCCAGGCCCGTGCCGCAGCTGGGGTAAGAAGAGCTCAGGCCATCGTAGAACGAAGGCGGCAGCGTATGGGTCGACGGTACCGAATTGGGATAAGCCGGAGCGGCGGTTGGCACTTCGCTCGAGTTCCACTGCGCGGCGGCGTGAACCGAGTCATAGTTGCCCCAGAGCAACATCGTCGCCGGAACCAACGGATCGTTCGGGTTCGGTGGAGTGTTATCGAAGTCCGATTCGCCTTGGGTCTGTCCGCCATAACCAAGGTCGTAGACCGAAAAGCTCTGATTCGCACAGGTAAATGGCGAAAGGGACGCGGGACCGACGCACTCGTACGCTGTATCGTAAGTGGGCGTTCCAAGCACGTTTCCGATCACATTCGCGTAACGTGCGCCGCCTGCCAAGTGAACCGCGCTATGATTGAAGCAGCTTCCCGCGGCCCCGTTCGAGCAGATCACTCCGTTGTTCGCTGCCATGCCCCAGAATTGGTTCCTGAAGAACGTATTCATGTCGTGGTAGCCGTGAACCTGGTCCTGGTCGCCACCGACGCCGATGTTGCCCTCGAGCAAAATGTCGTTCTGACCGGCGCTGTGGAAACTCACCATCGCGAAAAGGTAGCTGGTATTTCCGTAGTAGTCGTTCACGGCGTAATTGTAAGCAGCGACGCAGCCCGGGCACGGACCGTCGTAGTTGATCGGATCGGTGATGCCTTGCATGATGTTGTTTTCGACCAGAAGATCGCCCGAATCGAATCCGCCGACGCCGTAGCTCTTGTCGCCCGCAGTCAGCGTCCAATAGAAATAGCTGTTCAGAATGGCATCGTGGGAGGAAAAGAAGTCTTGCACGTGCCAGCCGTTTCCGTAGTAGGAGGCAATGTCGTTCACCCAGCAGGCATGGCACGTCATCATAACGATCGCTTCTTGTCCCGCCGTATGGTTGTCGAGGTAGACGTTCTCGACGCCCGAATTCACAACCGTGTTTACGGGAACGTGAGCTTTGGGCGAAAACGCCGCCGACCAGTTCGGGGCGCGGACGCCTGGCGAAATCGTGATGTTAGAGCCGCTCGAGCAGACGTGGCCGAACGTCGATACGCCGTCGCACTGCGTGACGGTGACCACCTCTTCCTGAGAACGCAGCGGCCAGTAATTGTTCGATTGAGTCTCGGTCTCGCATCCGACGCCGGAGCCGCCGGCTTGCGAGGCTCCCGGCTGATCGCAAACGAAGAACTGCCCGTTGTCTACCGCCGCACCCGTGCAGGTGTCGTTCGAGCTGTTGCCGGTGTAGCCCGTGTTGCATTGATCGAGGATGATGGGGGTTACGCCAACGATAGCGCCGCCAATGGTCGAGAGCGTTATCGTCGTCGAGTTCTGCGCGTATCCGGAGGTCCAATTGGCGTCGGTAACCCCTCCCCACTGAGAGGAATTGCTGCCGGTGACGCAGATGTCCGCCGGGAAACCGTTGCACGAGCCGGCCGAGCTGAAATGCAGCCGCGTGCCACTGGACACGTTGGGACCTGCGCCGCGCAGCACATCGTAACTCGTGCTTCCAAACTGGATCGCGCCATTCAGGTAGAAATCACCGGCACCCAGGAGAATGTAGGTGTGCGCTCCACAGCTCGTATATCCGGATCCGGTATGATTCAGGGCGTTGTTGATTGTGGATGGGCTGGCGTAGGAACCGCTGGATCCATAGGGCGAAATCGTCGGTCCGCACTGAGTCCACGAGGCATCCGGAGGAACGTCTCCGGGAAGCCCGGCTTGGCTCCAATCGGTTGCGCGCGCCGTCGAAATGATGCCGGACCACGCTTGAGCCTGAACCACTAGAGGCGTCACGATGAGTACCATTAACACAAACGAAAATCGCCCAAAACCCTTCATATCAGCTCCTATTGCTCCATGGACCAGCTTTATAGCATTCACTGCGGGATTCCAGTTCTTCAGACGCTGACAGTTTAGGGTTCGGCCGGGGCGAATCCTACTGGCCCCGAGAACAGTTTATGAGCAGTGCCGCAGACCTGTCCGATGCGGATTGGGTGATCCTAGACCTGCCCTTCCGGACAGTTCATAAGCCAAGTCAAGGAGAGCAGCCCGGCGAGATTGATGGTTTGACGTTAGCCGAGTCGCGCGCCACGGCAAAACAGCCCTTTCAAGCCTGGAATCTCGCAAGGTCGCGAGGCATTCAACTCGCGATCATATCTGGCAAGCTTGAGTCGGAACCAGTGCCATTTGCAGCGCCCGTGGTTCCAGGATTCACGGCCGGCCAATTAACGAATAATCGATCCGTTGGCCACAGATTGGCACATAGACGAAATGCTTAGCACTAGAAAATTGCGCTCTTATACAGGTTCGACGTCCCGAGCCTGGGACCAACATCCTTTACGGGGGCAACAGCGAGAAGTCTCTCTCCGGGGGGAGTGTCAACTGTGAGTTCTGCCTCCCGCTACCTGAATTCCATTCGGGCAGGAATCCGAGCTGGGCTTCGCCGCACGCTGAGCCAAGAGCGACGGACCGAGCTAAAGCGCCTGCAGGGCGTAGCGAAAAAGCGGCTCGCCCCGGTTCTGTCGCTCGTTCACGGGAGCTTCGACACAACCGCCCTTCGCGAGGAATTGTCCCGGAGATTGCCCCCGGATTTCGAGATTCTCATGGTGCACAGCTCCTTCGACGCTCTCCTGCCGATGTACAAAGGCAACGTGAGCGAGCTGCTGGCCGCACTGATGAGCCTCTGCGGACCCGAGCGCACGCTGGTGATGCCCGCTTTCATTCTGGGAGGCCGCGCCCTCGACACCCGAACGTATTTCGCCGACCGGCCATTCGACATTCGGCGCACTCCCTCGGAAATGGGCCTTCTGACGGAAGCGTTTCGGCGGACGCCGCGCGTTTTACGCAGCCTTCACCCCACGTGCAGTGTTTGCGCCATGGGACCGCTGGCCTCCGCGCTCACAACGAATCATCACTCCGCGCGAGCCCCTCTCGGGTCCGACAGCCCGTTTGGGCTAATGACGCGCCGCCCAACCGCGATTCTGGGCCTCGGTGTCGAATACTTCCGATGTCTCACTCACGTTCACACGGCGACCAACGAACTCGGTGATGACTTCCCTATTAAATTTGTAAAGAGAACAACTCCCGTCACCCTCGTCGACTATGACGGAACGCGAATCGAATACCAGCTGGGACTTCCCGACCGATCGAGGAAACTGGATCTGCGCATCCTCTGGTCTCTGCTATCGAAGGAAGAACTTGTGGAGTGGCGTTTCCACGGTGTGCCGATGTTCCTGATTCCGCGGGCGGGCGTCGTTACCGAACGCTTGGTGGAAGCCGCTCGAAGAGGAGTCACCATCTACGGCCGGGCACCCGTCGGCGAGAATTTCGCCGGCTCTAGGCAGCCCGCAACGGAGTCGGAGCGATGAAAGCCGTTTCGAGCGATACCGCGAGCAAGCCGCTGCGGCGTGTGCTGCTGGTGGGCGACACCACCTTGGATCCCCTAGGACGCTTGCTCGAGCGCGGGTCGGACGCACCAAGTGCGATCTGTTCGGCTGCACCCTATGGCCAGATCTACCAGATACTGCTGGATGGCAATCACCCGGCGTGGAGCTTCCAACCGGACTGCCTCGTGGCCTGGACGGCACCCCAGTTCACGTTGCCCTCGGTTGGTAAGCTCATGCGATTCGAGCCGGCTACCCACGAGGACGCCCTTCGAGAGGCCGAACAATTTGCGGATGCGGTTCTACAAGCGTCTCACCGTGTCGGTCTTGTGCTCGTTCCGACGTGGACGCTGCCAAGCCACGAGCGCTGGATTCAAACCCTTACGTGGCGGCCGGGTGTGGGATTGGCGAACGTGATTGCGCGAGCGAACCTTGTGCTCGCCGAAAAACTCGCAGGTCGATCGAACGTCGTGCTCCTCGACACCAGTTTCTGGCAAGCAAGTCTGAGTCGGCCTGCACACGACCCGCGCATGTATGCCGTGGCCAAAATCCTCTACTCGCAACCCTTCTTCGAGAAAGCCGCGGCTGAGATGAAGTCCGTAATGCGCGGAATGCTGGGCCAAACCAAGAAAGTGGTGGTCTGCGATCTGGACAACACTCTTTGGGGAGGCGTGGTTGGAGACGATGGCGCCGACGCCATCAAGCTCGGCGCGCCCGATCCGGTCGGCGAGTGTTTTCAGGCTTTTCAGTCAGCGCTGAAGGGCCTGCGATCGCGAGGCGTCCTCCTGACGATTTGCAGCAAAAACGACGAGCAGTACGCACTCTCCGTGATCGAGGATCATCCTGCGATGGTTCTTCGCAAGAACGACTTCGTGGGCTGGCGAATCAACTGGGACGACAAAGCCGGTAACCTGATGGCTCTGGCCGAGGAGCTGAATTTGGGCCTCGACTCGTTCGTCTTCCTCGACGATAGCCCGCAGGAACGCGATCAGGTTCGCCAGATGCTGCCGCAGGTCTACACACCCGACCTGCCTGTTTCGCCTTCCGAACTCGCACCGTTCGTCCTGTCACTCAATTGTTTTGAGACGCCTGGTTTGGGCCGCGAAGATCTGGAACGAACCGATATGTACCAGGCGGAGCGTGGTCGTAAGGAATCCCTCGATTTGAGTGGCGACGTGGAGGCTTGGCTGAGATCTCTTCAGATCCAGGTCCGGGCAGTTCCCTTGCGCCACGAGAACTTGGCGAGAGCAACGCAGCTGCTCAACAAGACGAATCAGTTCAACCTGAGCCTGCGTCGACTCGATGAGAAGAGTTTCTGGGACTGGGCGGCCGAGCCCGGCAATGCGGCCTACGTTTTCCACGTTTCGGATCGCTTCGGCGATTTCGGTCTCACGGGCTTGGCCAGCCTTTCCATGCAGGGCACCGAGGCCCGGATCGTCGATTTCGTAATGAGTTGCCGCGTGATGGGCAAGCGTGTGGAAGAAGCCCTACTGGGTTATACCGTGGGTCGAGCCAAAGCGGCCGGCGCCGATTGCGTTCAGGCCCCTCCGGTCGAAGGACCTCGAAACGCCCCTGCGAGAGAGTTTTTTGCGACGAAGTTTGCCGCGGCCGGCGGTCCCGCCATCGACCCCGAGCGAGTCGGCGTTCCATCCTTAGTCAGCGTCAGAGAGGAGAACTGAGCGCCGTTTGGTGCTCGATCAAAACAATGGATGAGGTAATTTCAATTCTCAACGAAATCCGTCCGGGGCAGGACTTTTCCGGAACGGACGACTTTTTCGCGCGAGGCGTGCTGGACTCGCTCGACCTTACCGCCCTAGTATCCGCGCTCGAGTCTCGCTACAGCGTTTTCATGGACGTGGAAGAGATCGTGCCGGATAACTTCCGCAACGTGGAGAAGATTAAAGCCATCCTCGCGAAGCACGGCGTCAATCCTGCTGCCTAGAGGGGCTGCATCATTTGGTATTCACGAACGAAATGATCGTTGATGTATCGAGGTAGTCCGGAGCGAGGCTCCATACGGAGCCGAAACCTTGTCAGACCTTACATGGAGAGACCCTACATGAGCATCACAACCCCGAGTAAGAACAAGATCGCCTCATTTCTTAAGAGCTACGGGCCATCGAGAATTAAGAAGCTGCTCTGGGAGAAGGAGTTTTCCGGCGGCCAATGGGATTTCATCGACAACACCATGGGCGACTGCGTCTATGAAAATCTCGAGAAGTGGGCCAGAAACGGGAGCATCTTAGACCTCGGATGCGGACCGGGAAACACCGCCAACGAACTCGATCCCAAGGTCTATCAGCATTACGTCGGCATCGACATATCCGAAACGGCCCTCGAGAAAGCGAGAAAGCGAACTATCACGAATGGGCGGGAAGGCAAAAACATTTTCGTCCAGAGCGATTTTGTTACTTATACTCCGCTCGAAAAATTCGACGTGATCCTCTTCCGGGAATCCATTTATCACGTGCCGATGAGCAAGATTAAGGACACGTTGGACCGATTCTCCAATTACCTCAAAGACGGCGGCGTCCTCATGGTGAGAATGTTCACGGCCGACAAGGACAGTGGCGGCAAGGAAAAGCCCCGGCCAGCAGCCATGATCAAGATTATGGAAGACGAATTCAACGTGATAGAGAAAAACCAGTACGACGATGAGCGGCACCCGACCGTCATTGTTCTCCGCCCGCGTCGGCGAACCTAAAGCCGCATTGCTTGATACGGATGGGATTCGTCTCCAGTTTCTCTCAATTCCGCCCCGATTGCTAAGCTTGGACTAGACCGGAGCCTCCCCTCGAAGCTTCGTGCCCCAAGCGATTCCGAGCCAGACAGAAACAGCCTCAAGACGGTGACTCGGCGGGATCGAGTCAGAAGTCTGGCATCGGATGAAAAGCGGTGCGCTCGATCGAAAGGAGCATTCTTTGAGAATCAGCATTTTTGGAATGGGTTATGTCGGAACGGTTTCGGCAGGATGCCTCGCTCAAGATGGGCACGAGGTGATCGGCGTTGATCCGGTCCCGGCGAAGGTCGACCTGATCAATTCCGGCCAGGCGCCCATCATCGAGGAAGCGATCGGCGAGCTTATCGCCGCGAACGTCAAATCGGGGCGGCTGCGCGCGACGTGCGATCAGGAGAAGGCCGTCCGCGAGACCGACGTCTCTTTCGTCTGCGTCGGCACGCCGAGCCAGGCCAACGGCAATCTCGATCTGACCTACATTCGCCGCGTGTGCGAAGAAATCGGCAAGACGCTGAAGACCAAGCCGGGCCGTCACACGGTCGTCATTCGGAGCACAATTCTGCCGGGCACGATGCGCCAGATCGTCATCCCGATCCTCGAGGAATATTCGGGCAAGAAAGCCGGCGAGGGCTTCGGCATCTGCAATAACCCCGAGTTTCTGCGGGAGGGTTCGGCGGTAAAGGACTACAACGCGCCTCCCAAAACGGTGATCGGCGAGTCGGACCGCGCCAGCGGCGATCTGCTGGCCGGGCTCTACGCCAAACTCGACGCCCCACTCATCCGAACCACTCTGGAAACGGCTGAAATGGTCAAGTACGTCGACAACAGCTGGCACGCGCTCAAGATCGGCTTTGCCAATGAGATCGGTAATCTTTGCAAGTCCTTCTCGATCGACGCGCACGAAGTGATGAAGATTTTCTGCCAAGACAAGAAACTCAACATCTCGCCCGCTTATCTGCTGCCTGGCTTCGCCTTCGGAGGTTCGTGCCTGCCCAAAGACCTGCGCGCTCTCGCCTACAAGGCCAAAATGCACGATTTGGACTTGCCGATTATGACGTCGATCCTGCCAAGCAACGAGTTGCAGATCGCCAGGGGCGTGCAACTGATTCTCGGCAACGGTGGGAAAGGCAACGGACACAAGCGAATCGGCATTTTAGGATTCAGCTTCAAGGCCGGCACCGATGACCTTCGCGAAAGTCCGATGATCGACGTAATCGAACACCTCATCGGCAAAGGCTACGACCTTAAAATCTTCGACAAGAACGTGAATCTCGCCAGCCTGGTCGGCGCCAACCGCGATTTCATTCTGAATCACATTCCCCATATATCGCGGCTGATGGTTGACGGCATTGATGCAGTGCTGAGTCACGCGGAAACAGTCGTGATTGGCAACAAGGATCCCGACTTCCAGAGCGTGCCCGGGCGTCTGCGCTCTAATCAGAGGCTCGTCGATTTCGTTCGAATCACCAACGACAGGAGTACTAATGGCAAGTACGACGGCATCTGCTGGTAGCCAGCTCGGCGCCCAGAGTGGCGGCGCCCTCTCCAAGGATCAGGTTTTCGCGTCGATCGGCAGGCTCTACGATTGGCTCGAGAAAAACGACTACAAAGGCTACGACACCTTCGACGGCCTGTCTGCCTTCGTTCGCCCGCTGACCTTCGAGTCGAACTTCCTCCGGACCGTGCTTCAGCAGGGCGTTCGCCGATTCCCGATCAACACCCGTCCTTTGCTCGGAATCAAGAAAGAGCACGCGAGCAAAGCCATGGGATTTTTCGCCAAGGGTTTCATTCGCCTCCACGAGGCAACGGGCGAAAAGCTTTACGCCGACAAGGCCGAGTGGGCGTTGCAGTGGCTGATCGACCACCAATCCAAGGGCTACTCAGGCGCGTGCTGGGGAAACCACTTCGACTACCAGTCCAGAAGCTTCTATCTGCCCAAAGACGTTCCCACGATTGTTTGGACTGCGCACATCGGCGACGCGTTCGTCGATGCGTACGAGCACTTCGGGAAACAAATCTACCTGCAGATTGCCGCGAGCGCCTGCGAGCACATCGTCAAAGACCTCGAGCTCACGATCGAAGGCGACGGCGTCTGCATTAGTTACATCCCGACAAAAAATGTCCCCATTCACAACTCCAGCCTGCTCGGCGCCAGTCTGCTGGCTCGCGTGTACTCTCACAACAAAAACGAGTCGTATCGGACTCTCGCGCAGAAAGCCGTGCAGTACTGTGCGAATCATCAGCGGGCGAATGCTTCGTGGTACTACGGCGAGAAAGAGAACTTGCACTGGGTCGACAACTTCCACACGGCCTACAACCTGGACTGCCTCAAACATTACATGTCCGCGACGGGCGACCATCGCTATGACGGCAAGTTCATGGCGGGTTACGAATACTGGAAGAAAACCTTTTTCCTGCCGGATGGGACACCGCGCTACTACGATTACAAGAAGCTGCCGCTTGATATTCAGTGCTCGTCCCAGGCGATCGACACCCTGGTTTTGTTCAGCGACCTGGACTCTTCGGCCATTCCCCTGGCCCTGAGAGTCGCCAAATGGACCATCGATAACATGCAAGACCGAACTGGCTATTTCTACTACCGCCGGTATGAGCTCGGCATCGTCAACACAACTCCGACGTTGCACTGGGGCCAGGCGACGATGCTTTGCGCTCTGGCCGGTCTGTACAAACAACTCCTGTAAGAAAGCGAAGGCCAGCCGTGAAACAGAAGATACTCATCATCGTTGAGAATCTGCCCGTTCCTTTCGACACGCGTGTCTGGAAGGAAGCAGCCTCCTTGCACGAGAATGGTTACGAAGTTACCGTGCTCTGCCCGCGAGGCAAAGGCTACGAGCGCAATCACGAAGTGATCGATGGCGTCCACATCTATCGCCATCCGCTGCCGGAAGAGGGAAACAGCCCTCTCGGCTACTTGCGCGAATACGGTTGCGCTCTTTTCTGGGAGTTTCTCTACTCCTTCTGGATCTTCCTGCGCCGCGGCTTCCACGTGATCCAGGCCTGCAATCCGCCGGACAACATTTTCCTCGTGGCGCTCCCGTTCAAGCTCCTGGGAGTCAAATACATCTTCGACTTCCATGATGCGAACCCGGAACTGTACATCGCGAAATACGAAAGAAAGGGGAGGCTCTACGATATTCTCGTTTGGCTCGAGAAAATGACCTTCCGGACCAGCGATGTCGTGATCGCCACAAACGAGAGCTACAAGAATATCGTGGTGACGCGCGGCGCCTTCAATCCGGACGACGTCTTCATCGTGCGCAACGGCCCCGATTTGAAGACTTTCAAACCCGTTCCGCCGAACCCCGCTTTGAAATATGGCAAACCGTACCTCGTCGGGTACGTGGGAACAATGAGCATTCAGGAAGGGCTGGATATCCTGCTAGATGCAGCCCTGCACCTCAAGAACGCCGGGCGCAACGACATTCATTTCACTTGCGTTGGCGGAGGACCCGCCCTGGCCGAGCTTCGTCAGATGGTCCAGCAGAAAGGCCTCCAGGATATGGTGAATTTCACGGGAAGAATTCCGGATGCCCAGTTACTGGATGTCCTCTCGACAGCCGACGTCTGCGTGAATCCCGACAAGCCATGCGAAATGAACAGCATCTCTACAATGATCAAGATCATGGAGTACATGGCGCTTGGCAAACCGATCGTGCAATTCGACATGAAAGAAGGAAAATTCAGCGCCAGAGACGCGTCCGTCTATGCTCGAAACGACGGCGGAGCTGAAGACTTCGCCGCGAAGATTTTGTCGCTCTTGGAGGACGCGGACGCGAGGAAGAGAATGGGCGAATTCGGACAGAGAAGAGTCCGAGAAGAGCTCGCGTGGGAATATTCCGTGAAGAACCTCCTGGCTGCATACCGGAAAGCTCTGAGCAACACGCCAGCGACGCTGCACCCGAAACCCACTCAGGACCTGGGTAAAGCTCAACACGAAGAGCTTGTACTGTCGAAGGCCAAAGCCGAAGAGCGGGGCTGAGAGTATCGTGCAATTTGGATCTGGGAACCGGTCAGTCACTGGCAAGGCGAGCGGGCATAATTCGATTCTATGAATGACAAAAGTATGGACGTCGCGAGCTTTCCCGCGCCGGGAGTCGGATATTCACGCGCGATCGCCTTTCTCTTCTTCTGCGGCGTGCCGTTGGTCTTGGCGTGGGATTCTTTAAGTCAAATCGCGAGACTGGTAACTGATAACGGGACGTTTTCCGAAGCTCCCCTGATCCCGTTGGTGAGCATTTTCCTGATGTTCCTGTACAGGCGGGCCATTTTCTCGGAAGTTTCATTCGGCTGGACTCCAGGCGCCGCGATGGGTGTTCCAGGCTTGGTCTTCGTCTTGCTAGCGCGGCTGAACGTCTGGAACCTCGGCGAGACAAATCAGTGCTCGCTCCTTATCTTCGGCATCCTTTTGGCTTGGGTCGGTGCTTTTGCGTTGTTCTTCGGAACGAGCGCCCTTCGCGCAGCGCGTTTTCCCATGCTCTTCTTGATTTTTGCCGTGCCCGTTCCTGAACCGTTGCTCTCGAGAGTGACCTCCGTTTTGCAGGAAGGCAGCGCCGATGTCGCGGAGTGGTTTTTCAAGCTCAGCGGGATTCCCTATCTCCGTCAAGATTTCGTTTTTGCGCTTCCGGGAGTGACCATCCGGGTAGCCGACGAGTGCAGCGGCATACGCTCGAGTCTCGCCCTCCTTATCACGACGGTGCTGGCCAGTCATCTGTTCCTCAGAACCACTTGGAGAAAGGTCGCTCTGTGTGCGCTCGTCGTGCCGTTGGCGGTCTTCAAGAACGGATTGCGCATCACAACTCTTTCCGCCCTGGCTATTTATGTGAATCCTGGGTTCTTGTACGGCAATCTTCACCGGCACGGCGGTGTCGTGTTCTTCATAATCGGCTTGCTGCCGCTCCTTTTTCTGTTGGCCTATTTTCAGCGGAGCGAAAGGCGGCTCTACGAATCGCCCGCAAGTGCCCCAGCGCAGGGATCATGAAATTCGAGGAGACGAAGTTGCCGGGCGTCTTCGAGATTCAGATCGAACCGAAAGCGGACGACCGAGGCTTCTTCGCGCGGAGTTGGTGCCGCAAGGAATTCGAGGCTCATGGCTTGGACGCAAGGACGGCGCAGTGCAATATCTCGTTCAACAGGCGAAAAGGAACGTTGCGCGGCGTCCACTATCAGGTGCCTCCCTACTCCGAGGCCAAGGTCGTTCGCTGCACTCACGGTTCGATTTACGATGTCATCGTCGACCTGCGGCCGCACTCGCCGACATTCAAACAATGGACGGCAATCGTCCTGACCGCTGAAAAACGGAACATGGCCTACGTACCCGAGAATTGCGCTCACGGGTTTCTAACGTTGGAAGACGAAACCGAGGTCTTTTATCTGATGTCGGAGTTCTACGACGCTGCGTCGGCTCGGGGTGTGCGCTTCGACGATCCCGCATTCGGCATTGCTTGGCCTGCAACGGTGGAGGTTATTTCAGAACGTGACCGCACCTATCCAGATTTCGAGTGAGACGGTGAGTTTGCGAAGGGTTATCGAAGGCCGTGATCCCGAGAAACTCGGGAAAGAACTTCACGCCTTCGCGGTCGAACTGTTTCCGATATGCCGCAGCATCACGGGCGAAGGAATCCGGCGCACGCTGGACTTGATCGGAGAGCGCATTCCGCTGCAAACATTCGACGTCCCGACCGGTACGCAGGTCTTCGATTGGACGGTGCCGAAAGAGTGGAACATCCGCGACGCCTACATCCAGAGCCCCGATGGCGCCCGCGTCATCGATTTCCGCCAAAACAATCTCCACGTCATGAACTACAGCGCGCCGATCCGCGCGAAAATGTCTTTCGCCGAGCTCAGGCCGCACCTCTTCACCCTTCCGGATCGCCCCGACTGGATTCCGTATCGCACTTCCTATTACAAAGAGGATTGGGGCTTTTGCCTTTCGCACAATCGAATGCTCGCGATGCAGGAAGGCGAGTACGAGGTGTGCATCGACTCGAGCCTTGAAAACGGAAATCTCACTTACGGCGAGTGCTTCCTCCCCGGACGGACGGCGGACGAAGTCCTGATTTCGTGCCACGCATGTCATCCGTCCCTGGCGAACGACAACCTCTCCGGCTTGGGCGTAGCGACGTTTCTGGCAAAAATGCTCTCGCAATGCGACCGGCGGCTCTCGTATCGATTCCTGTTCATTCCGGGCACGATCGGCGCAATCACATGGCTCGCGCAGAACCGCACCACCGCCACGCGCGTAAAGCACGGGCTGGTGCTCACATCGATCGGAGATGCCGGCGGATTCCATTACAAGAAAAGCCGGCGCGGCAACGCCGAAATCGACCGCGCGACGGCGCACGTCCTGAAGCACCAAAGCGAGCCTTCGGAAATTCTCGAATTTTCTCCGTATGGATACGACGAGCGCCAGTATTGCTCGCCCGGCTTCAACCTTCCGGTCGGCTGCTTGATGCGCAGCGTGTTTGGCACCTTTCCCGAATATCACACGTCCGCCGACAACCTGGATTTCATTCGCCGTGAAAAGTTGGCCGGATCGCTTCGACTTTGCGCATCGATTTTCGACGTGCTCGAAAACAACCGTACCTATCGCAACCTGAATCCTTTCTGCGAGCCTCAACTCGGCCGCCGAAATCTTTACCGGCTGACGGGCGGCACTTCGATCGGATCGGAAATCAATGCTCGTTTGTGGGTCTTGAATCTTTCGGACGGCGAGCACTCGCTGCTCGATATTGCTGAACGTTCCGGCCAGCCGTTCGCTCTGATCTGCGACGCTGCCGAACTGCTCAGCCAGAGCGGTCTGTTGTCGGTCGTGCGTTAGACTCGAGAGCTTGCGCACCGGCCAAACATCTTTTTGAAGAGAATCCACCGAGAGGAGCTGTATGCGAATACTGTTGACTGGTCACAAGGGTTATATCGGAGCGGTTGCGGGTCCGGTGCTGCGGTCGGCGGGCCATGAGGTTGTCGGTATCGATTCGGATCTCTACGCCGGGTGCGATTTCGAGAAGCTGGACTCCGAAATTCCCGAAATCCGCAAGGACATCCGCGACGTAACCCAGTCCGACCTCGAAGGCTTCGATGCCGTGCTGCATCTGGCTGCCTTGTCGAACGACCCGCTCGGCGACCTCGATTCCGAACTCACGTACGACATCAACCATCGCGCTTCGGTCCGATTGGCAAAGCTTGCCAAGGCCGCTGGCGTGAGCCGCTTCGTGTTCTCCTCGTCCTGCAGTACGTATGGCGCGGCCGGCGACGACCTGCTCGACGAAACGGCTTCGCTCAATCCGGTCACTCCTTACGGCGAATCCAAGGTCTTCGTCGAACGCGATGTGACGCAGCTCGCAGACGAAAGTTTCACGCCGACGTTCATGAGGAACGCCACCGCGTACGGCGCCTCGCCGCGTCTCCGCCTCGACATCGTCTTGAATGATTTCGTGGCGGCGGCCTATACCAGCGGCCGGATCTACATCAAGAGCGACGGCACTCCGTGGCGGCCCATCACCCACATTCGCGACATCATTGGGGCCGCCCTGGCGGTTCTCGAAGCTCCGAGAACTGCCGTGCACAATCAAACCTTCAATGTTGGCCGGACCGACGAGAACTACCGGATCAGCGAACTGGCTGAGATCGTCTCGCAAGTGGTCCCGGGCTGCCGCATCGAGTACGCCCCCGGGGGCGGTCCCGACAAGCGCTGCTATCGGGTAACCTGCGACAAGATCCGCCGGCTCGTCCCTACCTTCGAACCGCAATGGACGGCTCGCAAGGGGGCCGAGGAGCTCTACAGCGCCTATCAAGCTGCCAGGCTGACCTTGGAAGACGTTGAAAATAAGAGGTATATACGACTGGCGGGGATCAAGCGGCATCTCTCGGATGGAAGCCTCGACAACTCCTTGCGCTGGAGGAGTGGAAAGGCTTTTCCACAAAGTGCCCATGCTCCGGATACCTCCAAGGTCCTCGGTTAGGACTTCCTAAAGCACTCTGTTACAAACACTTGGCTTCTCCTATCCGAAGGGTTACCGCGCTTTGGTAACTCTATTGCTGACTACCGCCAGCGAGAGCTTCCGTTTCCTGTGACTTTTGTGGCGGTAGCTTGTCCGGGCCCTTGCTAGAGCATGTTGAAAGCTGACGCACAGCCCTCTTCTCCTTGCACCCTCTCCATGCCCGCCTGTGGGAAAATGACGAACGCGGGCGATGCGGGCAGACCCCTGACTCCAAGCCGGAGGAAGTAACACCATATGAGCGTGATGACGTATCCAAGCGAGATTCAGCAGCGCACCAGCACAAAGCCTTGCCGCTTTTGCGGATCGACTTCCTTGCGGACCTTCGTGGATCTTGGGATGTCTCCGCTTTGCCAGACCGCCCCTTCGGTGGAGGACCTCCATCACGGCGAGGTCTACTATCCGCTCCACGTGCATCTCTGCGAAAACTGCTTCCTCGTTCAACTCGACGTCTTTGAACAGCCCGAAAATATATTCGGCCACTATCTTTACTTCTCGTCGTACTCGGATTCGTGGCTCAAGCACGCCGACAACTATTGCGAGATGATGACGAAGCGCTTCGGGCTCAACGAGCGCAGCTTCGCGGTCGAAGTTGCGAGCAACGACGGCTACCTGCTGCAATATTTCGCCAAGCGCAACGTTCCCGTCCTGGGCGTCGAACCCGCCGCCAACGTGGCCAAGGTGGCCATCGAAAAGGGCGTCCCGACGATCTCTGAATTTTTCGGCACCAAGCTGGCCAAGCAGTTGGTGGCTGAGCGCGGCGCCGCCGACGTTGTTCTGGGCAACAATGTTCTCGCGCAGGTGCCGGACCTTAATGACTTCGTCGAGGGTCTAAAGATTATGCTGAAGCCCTCTGGCGTCTTGACCCTCGAGTTCCCGCAACTCCTCCGCCTGATGGAGCACAACGAGTTCGACACCATTTACCACGAGCATTTCTCGTATTTCTCTTTCCTGACTACGATCCGCATCCTCGAGGCTCATGGGCTGCGAGTTTTCGACGTGGATGAGCTTCCGACGCACGGCGGTTCGATCCGCGTCTACGCGTGCCGCGCGGAGAACACGACCCACCAACTCCAGCCAAACGTCGCGAAAGTGGTCAACGACGAACGGAAGGCCCGCCTCGATTCAGTGGAAGGCTACGCGGGATTTGCGGCTCAAGTGCAGCGGACCAAGTTCGCCCTTTTGGATTTCCTTCTTACCGCCGCCCGACAGGGCAAGTCGGTCGCCGGATACGGCGCGCCCGGCAAGAGCGCCACGTTGATCCATTACTGCGGCATCGGCAAGGATTTGATTCAGTACACGGTGGATCGCAGCCCGCACAAGCAGGGCCGGTTTCTTCCCGGAAGCCGCATCCCGATCTATCACCCGGATCGCATCCGCGAAACGAAGCCGGACTACGTCATCATTCTGCCCTGGAACCTGAAAGACGAAATCATGAAGCAGTTGGAGTACATTCGCGAATGGGGCGGCCGCTTTGTGGTGCCCATTCCGAAGGTCCAGGTTTACTAGCGCCGTCGAAGCGCGACAGAGAGGTGGGTCTATGAAAGTTGTGCTCTTTTGTGGTGGTTCCGGAATGCGGCTTCGAGGCTATGCCGACGACGTCCCGAAGCCCATGGTGACGATCGGCACCCGTCCGATTCTCTGGCACCTCATGAAGTACTACGCTCACTTCGGCCACAAGGATTTCATCCTCTGCCTGGGATACAAGGGCAACGTCATCAAGGATTATTTCCTGCGCTATGACGAGTCCGTCTCCAACGATTTCGTCTGGTCGCAAGGCGGAAGGAAAATCCAGTTCTTGAATCGCGACATCGACGACTGGAAAATCACGTTCGTCGAGACTGGCGCCAATGCCACCGTTGCGGAGCGCCTCAAGACGGTCGAGCCCCATCTGCAGGGCGAGGAAATGTTCCTGGCCAACTACGGTGACGGACTCAGCGATCTTCCTCTGCCCACCATGCTCGACACCTTCCGAAAGAGCAATTCGCTCGCGGCCATGATTCTGGTTCAACCCACGGCGAGCTTCGACACAGTGCTGGCCGATGAAGATGGCACGGTTCGAGGGGTTTGCCCGATTGCTGGTTCTGACACCTGGATCAATGGCGGGTTCATGGCTTTTCGGAACGAGTTTCTCCGCTACATCCATCCCGGCGAAGACTTGCTCCGCGAACCCTTCGAGCGGCTGATCAAAGAAAAGAAACTGATGGGCTACCGATACCGCGGCTTCTGGCAGTGCATGGATACATTCAAGGACAAACAGCGCCTGGAGGAGTTTGACCAGGACACTGCACCGTGGAAGATATGGAACAAGCCGGCCGAAAATCCGACTCCGAGTCCCTCTGAATTGAAGCCGGCCAACGCATGATCCAGTTGGGTCTGGGCGGCGAGGCTAATCGGGAACTCCGGTTTCTGTTCCTGGGCGCTCACTCCGACGATATCGAAATTGGGTGCGGTGGCACGATTCTTCGGCTGGCAAAGCAATATCCCCGGTCGGTTTTCGATTGGGTGGTCTTCAGCGCCACCGGAGCGCGGCAGGCCGAGGCGCAGCACTCCGCCAAGCTCTTCGTCCAACCGCCGCAACTCAGGGAACCCATCATCAAGCCGTTTCCCGATGGGTTCATGCCCTACGCGGGCGGTGAAGTAAAAGGCGTATTCGAAGAATTGAAGCGCACCGTTTCGGCGGATGTCGTTTTCACACATAACCGTAAAGACGCCCATCAGGATCATCGGCTGATTGCCGAGCTGACGTGGAATACTTTTCGCGATCACTTGATCCTGGAATATGAAATCCCCAAGTACGACGGCGACATGGGACAGCCGAATTTTTTCGTCCCGCTCGAGAAGGACATGTACGAGAATAAAGTCCGTTTCCTGATGGAAGCTTTCTCGACCCAGCGAAGCAAGCGCTGGTTCGATCCCCAGACTTTCCTCGGGCTCATGCGCCTCCGCGGCATGGAATGCAACGCTCCCAGCGGCTTCGCCGAAGCCTTCTACTGCCGCAAAGCAGTGATCGGATAGGACGCCAGTTCCTGAAGCCCTCAGGTTGCGTCCGGCTCACGGGACTCAGGGTTCAGAAACGACTCGATGAAAGATCTAAGACATAGGGCGATTCGGGGCGGCAGCGCAAAGGTACTTGCACAGGCGGCCAATTTCACCTTGCGGATTGGCTCGCTGATGATTCTGGCCCGGCTTCTCGACCCAAAAGACTTCGGGCTCGTCGGCATGGTCACCGCCATCACTGGAGTGCTTAGTCTCTTCCGTGACTTCGGGCTGTCATCGGCCACAGTCCAGCGCGTCGAAGTTACCGATCAACAGGTGTCCACCCTATTTTGGATCAATGTAGCAGTAGGCACGGGGCTCTGTCTTTTGCTCGCGGCAGCCTCGCCCATGGTCGCTTGGTTTTACCGCGAGCCGCGCCTGGTTTGGGTGACGGTCGCCCTTTCCAGCGGATTTTTCTTCAATGCGCTGGGCATCCAGCACTCGGCTATGCTGCAGCGCGAAATGCGATTCACGGCCTTGTCGACGATCGACGTCGTTTCGTTGGCCGTAAGCGTTGCCACCGCGGTTGGAATGGCCGTGGCTGGATTTCGATATTGGGCTCTCGTCGCCATGACGGTCGTTCCGCCCTTCATCACTACAATTTGCCTCTGGTTTGCGACTCGATGGGTGCCGGGCCCACCGAGAAAAAAATCAGGCATCCGCTCCATGGTCCACTTCGGAGGCTTAGTCACCCTGAACGGCTTGATCTACTATGTCGCATATAACCTGGACAAGGTCCTGTTGGGACGCTATTGGGGCGCGGAAGCTATCGGCATCTACGGCCGCGCCTACCAACTGGTGAATATCCCGACGGATAACCTGAATTCGGCTGTCGGCGAAGTTGCTTTCTCCGCGCTTTCGCGCGTTCAGAATGACGCAGCCCGCCTGAGGAGCTACTTCCTAAAAGGCTATTCTATGGTTTTGGCGTTGACGGTTCCGGTCACGATTGCCGGCGCTCTTTGCGCTAATGATTTGATATCCGTCGTACTCGGGCCCAAGTGGACCGCCACGGCTCCGATTTTTCGCCTGCTTGCCCCGACGATTCTGATCTACGCGATTATCAATCCGTTGGCGTGGCTTCTGTATTCGACGGGGATGGTTGCACGAAGCATCAAATTGATCGCAATTATCGCGCCGTTGACCATCACCGCCTACATTCTCGGATTGCCACACGGACCCAAAGGCGTGGCAATGGCATATTCCACCGTTATGACGATTTGGGTCATCCCGCACATCCTCTTGTGCGTGCGCGGTACTTCAGTTTCCTTCCGCGATGTCATGGTGACGATACGTCGCCCCGTAGTCTCTGGAGTCGTTGCCGGCGCCCTCGCCGCGGCACTCCAGTTTTTCATTGGCTCATCCCTGATACCTTTGGCTCGCGTGGCGATAGAAGGCAGCGTGCTGCTGGCCGTATACCTCGTCATCCTCCTGTACATCATGGGACAGAAGTCTTTCTATCTGGAGGTCTTTCGCAGCTTGCGGCGCGCACCCGTTCCCGAGAAGGTCCTGGTCTCAGCTTAGCGAACGACCACCGAATATGGCGTCTTTAGAACAACTCGCCCCCGTGAATGAGGGGAAGGATCGCGACAGCAAGAACGTGATGGTGACGTTCGTCGTCCCCTGCTATAAACTCGCGCATCTTTTGTCCGAGTGCGTCAGCTCGATCCTCGAACAGACCTACGGGAACTTCGAAGTCCTCATCATGGACAACTGCTCGCCCGACAATACTCCCGAAGTCGCGGCGTCCTTCAGAGATGCGCGGGTAAAGCATATTCGCAACGAGAGCAACATCGGTCACCTTCGGAACTTCAACAAAGGTGTGTCGATGGCCGGTGGGAAGTACGTTTGGCTGCTCTCGGCGGACGATTCACTGAAGAACCCGCAAGTTGTGCAGCGCTTCGTGGACGTGGCCGAGCGAAACCCGCGCGTTGGATATGTCTTCTGCAAGGCCGTTGCGGTGCACGGCTCGAAAGAAGTCGGACTGGCGTCTTGGACGGATTGCGGTAACGAGGATCGGATATGGGACGGGTTGGCCTTCCTGAGGCGCTTGGTGCTTCAAAACTGCATTGTTATGTCCGGACTGATGGTGAGGAAAGACTGCTATGACAAGATCTCACTCTTCGCTCTCGACTTGCCGCACGCCACCGACTGGTATCTTTGGTGCCTCTTCGCTCTCCACTATGATGTCGCTTATCTTTCGGAACCAATGGCTCGCTTTCGCATTCACGAGCAGAGTTTGACCAGCTCTTTCAACAGGGGCGGCTCGCCGGTCTGTCTTCTGGACGAGCTGAACGTGCTCTGGCGCGTGGCTCGCGAGGCCGAACGTGTTCGCGGCGTCTCCGTACGACGGGAGTGCAATAAGACGATCGGCGCACTCGCTGCGTTGGGCTTGGAACCTGGGCCGCTGGGTGTTCGCAGGCCTGGCCTGAGCCAGGCAGAGTTCGACGAACTCCTCAAGCAGAATGCCAAGGACAAGTCCGATGAGATGGACGTGCGGGCCCACGTCTACGCGGTTCTCGGCGATGAACGATATTGGAGTGGAAGCTACGGCAAAGCGGCCGAAGCCTACCGGTGTCTCGCCAGATTGCGACCGTGGTCATTGAGAGCATGGGTCAAGTACTTCCTCGCGCGGACGGGGCGAGTCGGAAGCAGCCTCAGACGGTTCTTGACCTCACTCGCGGTCGCATGCGGGCTCAAAGAGCAGCCTTATCCCGAGCTCACAACAAATCAGGAAACGCGCACGGCGGGCCGTGGTGATGCCGCGCCCACCAAGTGAGCTGCGCTTCTGGATCGATTGCGACAGGCACTCTTGCGGCATCGAGCTATCTTAGTCGACTAACTCGGCGGTCGGGCAAAAGGGTTGACTGAATCGTGGCGCCTACAACAAAGAACGCCATCTTGAATCTCAGGGCTGGGGAATGGGTGGAAGTGCGGAGCCAGGAAGAAATTCTGGCAACGCTCGACTCCAAGGGCCGGCTGGAACAGCTGCCCTTCATGCCCGAAATGCTGCAGTATTGTGGCCGCCGATTTCGCGTGTTCAAGCGTGCAGATAAGGCCTGCGACAACATCGTCGGTTGGAGCATTCGGCGGATGAGGAATGCCGTTCACCTGGACCTGCGCTGCGATGGTGCCGCTCACGGTGGATGCGAGGCTGGATGCTTGATCTTTTGGAAAGAAGCCTGGCTCAAACGCGTTGAAAACGATGTCGTTTCTTTGGCGCCCGCCCCGGCGACCGGACATGCCAAGCCTGACTGTACGCTCGAGTCGCTTCTAGCGGCGAGTCGCGTATCTTCAGCGGAGGGAGCGGAGGTAGTCTACGCTTGCCAGGCCACCGAGCTCCGCAATTTTACTTCCTACATGCGCTGGTGGGATCCGCGGCAGTACGTCCGCGACGTGCGCTCCGGTAACCTCTCGACGGGCCTTGGCGATGAGTCGCGTGGGCACCGCGCGCTCGACATTCTCCTCGCCGTCATGCGGCTCGTTCGCGGACTAACAATTACAGTCTTTAACCGGGGGCGCGAAAAGCATCAACAAACCCTCTATCCGTTCATCGTGGGCACGCTCGAAAAGACGCCCATTGAAAGGCTCGATTTGCAGCCGGGCGAACTCGTTCAGGTTCGCAGCAAGGAAGAAATCATCGCGACACTCGATCGCCAAAATCGTAACCGGGGACTGCTGTTCGACTGCGAAATGCTCCCGTATTGCGGAAACATTTACAGGGTTTTGCGTCGCGTCCACCACATCGTCGACGAAAAAACCGGCAAGATGATGCACATGAAGTATCCATGCATCGTGCTCGAGGGAGTGTATTGCCAATCCGATTTCCATCGTCTGTGCCCGAGAGCGATCTATTCATATTGGCGCGAAGGCTGGCTCAAAAGAGCCTCCCCGAAGCTGGACGCCCCGTCCAACGCGGAGCGCGAGGTCGAAAGCTGCAGCCGGGCATGACAAATGGCCATGCCGGGGATGCTGAGCTCGAGCGCGAGCGAAGCCAGCAGAAAAACCCCCTTTCCGGGAAGCTGGCGCTCGTTACCGGCGCAAGCAGCGGAATCGGTCGTGCCGTAGCCATCGCTTTATCACGGGAAGGCGCACGGGTCGTCGCCGTAGCCAGAGATTCAGCAAGGCTCGCCGAGACGGTGAAGGCCGCCGGTCGATTTTCATCAGCCGTCGCGCTTCAGGCCGACCTCACCGCCGCGCATGCGATCCCTGCACTCTTTGAACACCTGCAACGGGAAGGACGAAGGCTCGATATTTTGGTCCATAGCGCGGGACTGCTTCACCAAGCTCTGATGGAACACGCGCGAATCGAGGATTTCGACGCGCAATATGCCGTAAATGTCCGCGCGCCCTATGCATTGACGAAGACCTTGTTGCCGATGATGACGTCTCCTGGCGGCCAGATTATTTTTGTCAATTCCAGTGCGGGTTTGGCCGCCAAGCGCTCCAATATCGGTCAGTATGGCGCCACCAAACATGCACTCAAAGCCGTCGCCGACAGCCTCCGCGAGGAAGTCAATCCAAAGGGCATCAAAGTGGTGACCTTGTACCTTGGCCGCACGGCGACTCCGATGCAGGAAGCGCTTTACCAGACGGAGGGGACGGATTATCATCCTGGCACGCTTATTCAGCCGGAGGATGTGGCCTCTGCGATCGTTTACACCCTCATGCTATCGGACACCGTCGAGGTGACGGACATCAGCATGCGGCCCATGAAGAAGTCTTATTAATTTTCCGGGTTGGTACGGTGGCTTCTCCCCCTTCCGGCCAGCCTGTGTGGCAAATTCTCGATACAGCGCAACTACGCAAATAGCGAAGGAATCATCATGAAGAAGATCGGAGTGCATCTACGGGAATTCTTCCGGGGCGTTTTGTTTACCCGGCTTGCGGTTCTGGTTGCTTTCCTTATCGGCATGGGGCTCGCGGCTCCGATCCTGCGCGCGGCGACTGCCATCACTTACGTTCAAGGAGCCTACGCCACTCCACAAACATCGGAGACGTCGGTCCCCGTGACATTCACCGGGGCTCAGGGCGCCGGCGATCTCAACGTCGTCGTCGTGGGCTGGAACGACAGCACGGCGACCGTCAGTTCGGTGACGGATACCGAGGGCAATGTCTATACCCGCGCTGTAGGCCCCGCGATCATCACCGGCGTCCTCTCTCAATCCATCTATTATTCTCCCAACATCAAGGCC
>Ga0335074_10002061_pt1 | contig 27382 bp, 20 predicted proteins | sample Lox_Sample_23_FD_206715 | JGI IMG/M metagenome (GOLD analysis project Ga0335074, IMG submission 206715) | Soil microbial communities from Loxahatchee National Wildlife Refuge, Florida, United States - Lox_Sample_2.3 | ecosystem: Environmental > Terrestrial > Soil > Wetlands | place: USA...
GGGCCTCTCTGGCGCCGAGCGGGCGACTCTAGCCCGGCTGCTGCGCAAGCTGCTCGCCTCGTTCGAGTCCGGGACCGTCCAGGTCGGCCTGCCTCTGGGCATGCGGCTGGAACCGGCCCACGTCGCGTGCGCCCGGCGCACCGCGGTCGGGCTGTCCGATACCCCTGGCCTGCTGGTCACCGACATCATCACCGGGACGCCCGCCGCGTCCGCGGGCCTGGCCCGGGGTGACCTCATCGTCGCGGTCAACGGGACCGAAGCACGCTGCGAGGACGCGCTCGCCCAGGCCATCAAGCGGGCCGGCCATGGCGGGCAGCTGCGGCTGTCCGTGCTGCGCGGCGACGACCCGGCCCAGATCACTGTTCGCACCTAGTGGCTTAGAACTGGCTGAAGCCCCAGTTCAGGACGCGGGCGGCGACCGGGCCGGTGGCGGCGACGTCGCCGCCGGGGGTGCCCAGCGTTACCCCGATCAGGGTCACGCCGTGCTGGGTTGCCTCGAACAGCAGGCAGTTGCCGGCCGCCTCGGTGTCACCGGTCTTGATCCCGGTCACGCCGGGGTAGGCACCGATCAGCGGGTTGGTGTTCTGCCAGACGTAGCTGTGGTGGCCGCCGCCGGCCGGGAGCGAGTAGCTGGCCTGGCTGACGATCGAGCGGAACACCGGGTAGCTCATCGCATACCGGCCCAGTGTGATCAGGTTGGCGGGGGTGGACCAGCTGGAGTACTCGGTTGGCCACGGCATGCCGTCGAAGTTCGAGAAGTGCGTGCCGGTCAGGCCGAGCCGCTGGGCTTCGGTGTTCATTTTGGCGATGAACGCGCCGATCCCGGGACCGTAAGCCTGCGCCAGGGTGTAGGCGGCGTCGCAGCCCGATGGCAGCAGCAGCGCCTCGAGCAGTTCCAGCGTGGTCAGCCGGTCACCGACGATCAGGCCTGCGGTGCTCGCCCCGTTCTGGCTGTTGAGGTAGGCGATGACCGACTTGGGCACCGTGATCTGCCGGTTCAGGTCGCCCGCCTGGATCACCACCAGGGCGGTCATGACCTTCACAATGCTGCCGATAGGCCGTTCACTGTTCAGGCCAACGCTCCACAAGACGTTGCCGGTGGCTGCGTTGGCCAGAGCGGCGCCTGCCACCTCGGCCGGGCCACCCACGACGGCGAGCGCGGCCTGGCTGGCCGAGACCGCCTGCCTGGCCGAGGCGGCCGGCGATCCCGCGGCGGTCTGCGCCCGTGCGGCGGCGCGCGTGACCGAGGCGGCCGGCGTGACCGGGCGGTGGCCAGCCGGGTGGACCTGGCCAGCTAAGCGCGGATGTGTGCCGCTGGCGCGGGCAAACAGAACGGTGGCACCGGCTACCGGCAGGATCAGCAGGACGGCCAGCAGAACCCGGACCGGCGGCCGCGGTGAAGGCATGCGCACACTTACCCAACCTAAACCCGAACCCGGTGGCCAGCTGTTTGCCAAGCCGAGCGCGTCACCGAGCATTCCTGGCTGGATGAGTTCCCAGACCATCGTCTGCCTGGCTTCGTGAGAGCGTGGCCGGCTCAGGGGGTGTCAGTGCGTGGTCGTGGAGGGTTTTCTGGATGCGCTGCGCGGCGAGGGCGCCGATGCGCTGGTAGATCGTCAGTGCCTGCCGCAGGTGCGCGGCAGCTTGGCCGGGGTCGCCGTCCTGCAGGTGGCTTTGGCCGAGTCCTTCCAGCGCACGTGCTTCTTCTGGAGCCGCGCCGAGGTTGCGCGCGATGGCTAGCGCCTGAGTGTGACGCTCGCGGGCGAGGCCGGCCGCCGAAGTCCGGGTCGCCAGCTCGCCGAGACGGTTTAACGGGCTGAGGCCCGGCCGGCCATTCCCGATAGCACCCCGGGCACCACGTCGGTGACTGGCCTGTTCCAGATGCCCGGCACGCGGCGCGCCTGTGCCGCCGGGCCGTCGCCGGTGATCGGCCTCGCCGAACCTGGACCGGCTCGTGCCGTTAGCCGCAACGAGCCTCACATCCGGGATCTCAGCACGTCGACCTCGCAGCCTGGCGAGAACGGGTCGAAGCCGTGCTCGACCAGCCAGCGGACACCCAGCAGGCTTCGCAACGACCACCAGGCGCGGATCACGTCGAGGTCGACGTCGGTGCCGTAGCCGGCGGCGACGTCGCCAAGGTGCTCTTCGTGTCCGAGCGTCAGGATGGCGAGGTCGTGCAGGGCATCACCCTGGCCCGCCTCGGACCAGTCGACCACACCGGTGATCTTGTCATCGTCGACGAACACGTGGGCGACCTGCAGGTCGCCGTGCGTGAACACCGGTGTAAACGGCCGCAGCGCAGCCTCGGCAAGCCGGCGGTTGCGCGTGACCAGTTCGGCCGGAAGGACGCCATTCGTGATGAGCCACTCGCATTCGCCGTCGAGCTCCGATGTGTACTCGTCGTGGCTCTGACCGGGCCATGGCGGCAGCGGCGCGTCGTGCAGCATCCGGACGGCGGCACCCGCCGCGGCCCACGCCGCCGGCGACGCGGCCGATGGCTGGCCGAGACGGCCGAGTGCCGTCCCAGGAAGGGCGGCGAGCGCGAGCACGGGCGGCTTGCGCCACAGGACCTCCGGAGTCGGGACCGGCGCCATGGCCATCGCCTCGACCTCGACGTCGGTGCGCGTCTGATCAGCGTCGATCTTCAGGAACACGTCGCCGACGCGCAGGGTCGCGCGCTCGTTATGGGCGACGACGACCTCGACCTCCTCCACGTCGGCCATTGTCGCGAGATGACCATCGGCGTCGCCACGGGTTTTATCGCGTGCGACCCGCGGCAGTGTCCACCTCGTGAGACCCGTTCGTCGTCAGAGCAGACGAGCCGAAGGGCAGCTCGATCGGCATCAGCGAACTTCTGCCGGATGGAGAACGATGTCCCACTGCCGTATCAGCTTTACAGATATGAGCACGTGCGCAACTCCGGCGGCTTATAAACCGCTCTCCCAGATATCCTCGAACGACCGCCCGTCGATTTCGAACGGGACGAATTCGTCTGGATCGCCTGGGTTTTCGGAAAGGAAGCCGTGTTCGTCGCCACGGTTTTCGGGTCCGTACCGGAGTACATGTCCGTCGTCATAGACCTCAACCTGACGGAGCGTGGCCCAGTCATCGGACACCTCGAAGTAGTAGACGGCAGGCCCCCACGAGTCGTATGCGTCCCCACGCGACTCTTCCCATCGGCGGGAGTAGTAGCGTGGCACGACTCCAGTATCCCCGCAGGCACCAGCAAGGGAATGCCAAGCGGCGAGGAGGCATCCCCGGCCCACGGCAGCGGCCAGGCCGCTGCGCATCCTTGCGCCTGACATCGGCCACGCGCTCCGGCGATATCGCGTTCGAAAGAACTTCCGGCCGATCCCGGCGAACGTGGCTTACCTGAAAGAGACCATCAGCACATAATGCGCATGCTTGGCCCCGGCTCGGGGCTGCCTGACGCAGTGGTTCTGGCCGCGGCCCGAGCCGCGGCACGGGCTCTGGCTGAGGCTCGGGCGGCGGCAGCGGTTGTGGTTGTGGGTGGGGCTCCGGCCGGGGTACAGGCGGTTCTGGCTGGGGTTCTGGGGGCGGTGCGGGCGGCGGCAGCGGCCTCGGGGGCGTCGGAACTGGCGCAGGCGGACTGCGGCGCCGTAAAGTTGCCGACAAGCATCGAGGGTTGGATGGTGCCCTGGTCGGCCAGCGTGCGGGAGCCGGGATTCCGATGGCCGATGCAGGCACTCTGGAGGTCCAGACCCAGACGCACGGTGAGCTGCACCGCACCTGCTGGCCCGGCGGCTGCCCGAGGTGACCGGGGGGACCAAAGTCCTTCCTATCCGGGACCTTCGACCCTACGCTGACCAGACACTCAGAGTGAGGCTGAAGTTGCCTGTGGGGCGAGCGGGGGAGTTGGACCGGGAACCTGGTAAGGAACCCGAGAAGGCTGAGAGGCTGAGAAGCGACCCCAATAAACCTGATCCGGGTAATGCCGGCGAAGGGAAATCGTCTCGCAGGTCTTTTGCGCGCCAAGCCAGCCCAGCGCCGGCCACGCGGCAAGCCGGCGGCCTGCTAAGTTAGCCGGCAATCAGCATGGCGGCGCCCGCTTGGTGCCGCTTGACGTGCTCAAAGGCCGGCCCGTGAAGCTCGGATGGAGGATTTCATGGACAGGGACGGGATGGCCGTTCGGGGACCCGGGCAAGGGCCAACTTTCCTCGCATCCGGGACCGGCGGCACAGTCGCGGCGAACTCGTTCTCGCAGCCGCAGCGCCGGGGCCGGGCTGGGCCGCGACGTCAGCGGGCGGCCAGGAACTTGACCGCGCTGTTCAGCGTGGCCAAGTGCGGGTAGTCATCCTCGTCGATCCGCCGGCCAGTGCGTTCGCTCAGGATCTCGACCAGGCGCAGGAAGTCTAGTGAGTCAAGCTCAAGGCCATCCCGCAGGTCGGATTCCGGGGCGAGATGGTACAGGTCCGCGTCCGGGGCGATCTGAGTGACCGCCTCCTCGATGGTGTGCCGTGCCTGGTCCGGTGTCATAGGTCCTCCGGTCGCTGGAGCAAATCCGATATTTCGGTCAGGTAGCGGGCGCCGGTGTACCCGTCGCTGGCCCGGTGGTCGGCGGACAGCGTGGCCACGACGACCGGACGCACACCGATGAGTCCGCCAATGGCGACGGGCCGCTCAATGATCTTGCCAATGCCGACCAGCGCTACCTGGGGTGGATAGATCACGCCGTATACCGACTCCACTCCCTGGTCACCGAGGTTGGTCACGGTGATCGTCGCGTTGGTCAGCTCCGAGCTGCGCAGCCGGCCGCTGCGGGCCCGGATGACAAGGTCGCGCATCCGGCTCATGAGCTCAGCCAGGCCAAGCGTGCCGGCGCCCTGGATGGCCGGGGTGAGCAGCCCGCCACCACGCAATGAGATCGCCAGCCCGAGGTGGACGGCGGCCGCCGGGCTGAACTGGTCATCTTCCCAGTAGCCATTGACGGCGGGTACCTGACGTGCCGCGACCGCGACGGCCTTGAGCAGCAGCGCCGCCGGAACCAGGCGTTCGCTGACTTCCAGCTCCCGGTTGCGCTCGCGCAGCCAGTTCAGGGAGCTGGTCATGTCGATGGTGGTGCTGACGTAGTAGTGCGGTATCTCCCGCTTGGACCTGGCCATCAGCCGCGCTATGGCCTGCCGCATCGACCGCGTCCGTTCTGCTGCTGATCGCGCCGCCGGCTCTGCGATGGCAGCAGGTGGTCGCTGGCCAGTCACGCGCTGCGGTGCGGCCTCGGCGGGCGCAGCGACGCCCGCAGGAGCAGTTCCCCCGGATGGAGGGCCGGTCTCGCGGGTCAGGGCAGCGCGCCGCACGTCGGATTCCGTGACCGACCCGCCGGGCCCGGTGCCGTGCACGCTGGCAAGCGCGACGCTGAGCTCTTCCGCGACGCGGCGTGCCCGCGGGGACACCCGGATGCGTCGTCCCGGCTGGCCGGCTGGTTTCGCCGCTGCCTTACGCTGTTGTGCCGCGGCGCGCTCCACGTCGGCCCGGGTGATTGAGCCCCCGCGACCGCTGCCGCGGAGCGTGGCCACGTCGACTCCGAGGTCTCGGGCTCGCTGCCGGGTCAGCGGGGAAATCGTGGGAGTGGGCTGGCCGGGCCCGGCGGCCACACCCTCAGGTTCGCGCTTGCGCGGGGCCTTTGGCCGTGGCGGCCGCTCCGGCTTCTTGCGCACGGGTGGCGCGCCAGGCGCCCTTTGCGCTCGTGGCGGCGCCCCCTCGGTGATGGTGGCCAGGACCGTGCCGACGGGGACGGTCTGACCTACGCCGATGACGAGCTGTTCGATGTTCCCAGTGCAGAAGGACTCGGCATCGATCGCGGCTTTGGCCGTGTCGATCACGGCGATGACGTCTCCCTTGTGCACCTGGTCGCCCGGCTTGACCAGCCACTCCAGAATGGTCCCCTCGTCCATGTCCGCGCCTAGGGCGGGCATGCGGAAATCGGCCATCTCAGCCCACCGCCTCGCGCGCCGCGACCGCGATCCGCTCCGCCTGCGGTAGCGCCGCTTCCTCCAGGTGCCGGGGGTAGGGCATCGGCACTTCGGCGCTGCAGACCCGCGCGACCGGCGCATCGAGTTCGTAGAACGCCTGCTCGGTCATCCGCGCGCAGACCTCGGCGGACAGGCTGCCGGTACGCCAGCCCTCGTCCACGATCACTGCTCGATGCGTCTTGGCCACCGAGGCCATGATCGTGACATCGTCCAGCGGACGCAGTGAGCGCAGGTCGATGACCTCGGCCTCGATGCCATCCGCGGCGAGCTGGTCAGCCGCGGAGAGCGTCTTGCCGAGCGTACCGCCGTAGGTAATCAGGCTGACATCGCCTCCCTCCCGGCGAACCCTGGCCGACCGGATATCCACCGGCCCCGCATCGGCGGCAATCATGCCCTGGAGGTTGTACAGGGAGCCGTGCTCGAAGATCAGCACCGGGTCGGGGTCCTGCAGCGCGGTCCAGAGCATGCCGCGGGCGTCCTCGAGGGTGGCGGGCGCGAGCACCTTGATCCCGGGAATGTGTGTGTACCAGCCTTCCAAGCTGTGCGAGTGCTGCGCCGCCACCTGGCGCCCGGCTCCGGTCGTCATCCTGATCACCAGCGGCACATTGCACTGCCCGCCCGACATGTGCAGCAAGGTAGCGGCGTTGTTGAGGATCTGGTCCAGCGCAAGCAGGCTGAAGTTCACCGTCATGATCTCGACGATCGGCCGCATGCCGGCCATGGCGGCGCCGATGCCTGCGCCCACGAAGGCCGACTCCGACAGCGGGGTGTCCCGGATCCGCTCGGGCCCGAATTCCTCGAGCAGGCCCAGGCTCACCGCGAAGCAGCCGCCGTAGCTGCCGACATCCTCCCCCATGAGGAAGACCCGCTCATCCTTCTGCAGCGCCTCGCGGATCGCGGCGCGCATGGCTTCGCGGTAGGTGGTCTTAACCTGCTGGGCAGTGGTCATGACGACTCCGGGCTGTAAACGAACGTGGTGAGATCCTCGATCGGCTCGTCCGGTGCGGCCCGCGCGGCCGCGACCGACGCATCGATCCGGTCGGCGATATCGCTTTCCATGGCGGTGAGCTCGTCGTCGGGCAGTTCGCCTGCATTGCGCAGGCGGCCGGCCAGCATGTCGATCGGGTCGCGCTGTCGCCACTGCTCAACCTCGGCCTTGTCCCGGTAGAGTTCAGGGTCGTACATGGAATGAGCGCGGAACCGGTAAGTTCGCAGCTCAAGGAAGTGCGGCCCGCCGCCTGCCCGTACGGCCTCCGCGGCCCGGCGCGCGGCGTGCTCGACGGCGAGGACGTCCATCCCGTCTGCCGACCAGGCCGACATCCCGTACGTGCCAGCGCGCAGGGCCAGATCGGTCTGCGCCTGGGCCCGGCTCAGGGCCGTGCCCATCGCATACAGGTTGTTCTCGCAGCAGAACAGCACGGGCAGGTCCCAGAGCGCGGCTAGGTTCATGCACTCATGGAACTCGCCTTCCGCGACCGCGCCGTCGCCGAAGAAGCAGGCCGTCACGCGCTCGGCGCCGCGCATCCGGTCGGCGAGCGCGATCCCGATCGCCAGGGGCAGCCCTCCGCCAACGATGGCGTTGCCGCCATAGAACCGGCGCGACACGTCGAACAGGTGCATCGACCCTCCGCGGCCGCGGCTGCAGCCCGTGGTCTTTCCATACATCTCGGCCATTACCGACTCCAGCGGCAGCCCGCGGACCAGGGCGTGGCCGTGCTCGCGGTATGTCGACACGATGGCGTCGTCCGGGGTGAGCGCCTGGTTCACACCGACCGCGACGGCCTCCTCGCCGATATACAGATGAACGAAGCCGCGGATCTGCGCCGCGCTGTACAGCTCGACGCATTTCTCCTCGAAGCGCCGGATCAGCAGCATCTGCCGCAGCAGTTCCTTCCGGTGCGCGGTATCCGGCTTGGCCGTGTCCGGCTGGGCGGTATTCGCTGTCAGGGCATCGCCGCCGGCCCGGGTCATCGTGCGCCCCCCAGCGTCGAGACATCCCCGGCGTCCAGGCCCAGCTCTCTGGCCTTGAGGACGCGGCGCATGACCTTGCCGCTCTCGGTCAGCGGCAGGTGCTGATCGAACTCGACCTCCTTGGGAGCTACGGCACCGAGCCTGCGCCTGCCGAAAGCGATCAGCTCGGCGCGCAGCTTCTCGTCCGGCTGATATCCCGGTTTGACCGCGATGAACGCCTTGACCAGCTCGCCGGCCACCGGGTCGGGCTTGCCAATGACGCCGACCTCGGCCACGGCTAGGTGCTCCTTCAGCACGCTCTCCACCTCGAACGGGCCGACCAGGTGGCCAGCGGATTTGATCACGTCGTCCGCACGGGCGACGAACCAGTAATAGCCGTCCGCGTCACGGCGCGCCACGTCCCCGGTCAGGTACCAGCCGTCTGCGAACGCCTCGGCATAACGCCGGTCGTCGTGCAGGTAGCCGCGGAACATCGACGGCCAGCCCGGACGGAGGACAAGCTCGCCCTCGGCATCGGGCTCGGTGATCTCCGTGACCTTCCCGCCGACGACCCGGGCCCGGCCGTCGTTCCCCCGCTCCAGCAGACCAGCGGTCACGCCAGGCAGTGGCCGTCCCATCGATCCGGGCCTGATGTCCATGGACGCGAAGTTGCTGATCATGATCGCGCCGGTTTCCGTCTGCCACCAATTGTCGTGAATGGGCAGACCCAGCGTTTTCTGGCCCCAGACCACCGCGTCCGGGTTGAGCGGTTCTCCGACGCTGGCGATGAACCGCAGCGCGGACAGGTCGTAAGAGGCCGGCAGCTCGGGCCCGTGGCGCATCAGCATCCGGATCGCGGTCGGCGCCGTGTACCACACCGTGACCTTCTGCTCGGCCAGTAGCCGGTACCAGCGGCGGGCCTCGAACTCGGCGGCGTCGGTCACCAGGGTGGCCCCGAGGGTGAGCGGCGCGATGATCCCGTACGACGTCCCGGTCACCCAGCCCGGGTCGGCGGTGCACCAGAAGATGTCCTGTGGCTGCAGGTCGAGAGCGAACGCCGCGGTGGCCCGGTGTGCCAGCACCGCCTGGTGCACATGCACCGCGCCTTTCGGCTTGCCCGTCGTACCGCTGGTGAAGTGCAGCAGCGCCATGTCCTCCGGGTCGGTAGCCGGGATGTCGAAGTGGTCGCTGGCCGCGGCGAGCGCCGGCGCCATTCCTATCGTCTTGGCGTCGGGCGGACCGCCAGCGATCAGGACGTGCTCCAGAGCTGGCAGGGTGTCGCGGATCGGCATGATCTTGCGCTGGTATAGCTCCGGGCTGGTCACGAGCACCTTGGCGTCACCCAACCGCAGCCGCTCGCGGATGGGCTCCGGCCCGAAGGCCGGGAACAGCGGACTGAACACGCTCGTGTTCTTCAGCGTGCCCAGCGCCGCGACGTACAGCTCCGGAGCCCGGCCCAGCAGCGAGAACACGCGGTCACCCTTGGCCACCCCCAGCTCGCGGAGCAGGTTCGCGAACCGGCTGGTCTGGCGCCGCAGGTCGGCGTAGGTCAGCGCGGTGATGCTGCCATCCTTCGCGATGCACAGCAACGCGGTCACCGCCGAACGCGGCCCTGCAGCATGCCGGTCGACCGCCTCGTGCGCGATGTTGACACCCCGTCCCCCGGGCAGCCCATCGAGCTGAGCCCGCGCAGCCTCCCAGGAGAACTCACCGACTGCCCGGTCGTAGTCAGGCAGGTTGTGGCCGGAACCCGGCGGATGATTCTTGCGGATCGGTTCCCACGCCACGGCCGGACCTCCCTATGCGAGAGACGTTGTGTTCCCTTTAAATTCCCACGCATCCCATTCCGCTAGGGGCCAAGGTCCCGGAGGATTCCCGGCCGGCCTGTTTGCAGGGCCTGAGTGCCAGGGCCAGTCACGCCACGACCCTTGCCGCAGCTCCAGATGCGCCAGCGGCACGACGCGACCAGTTCGCGGGCTCCAAGCCTCGTGGCGGATCGGAACCTCGGCCGGAGGGTCGTGCGGAACCCAGGGATAGGCGAACCAGACCAGCAGGGCCTTCTGACGTACGGTGCGAGCGCGAGCCGGCGTAGGCCCTCGCTTCGATGAGGTCCCAGTGACCGCGCAGCAGTCCCGGGACGTAGCCGTCCCGGTCAGCGTCCTTCAGCAAGCCAGTCACATCGGCGCCCCGGATTGTGCCGAGGCGTGGGCGGATCCCTCCGTCGGGGAACCGCTCCAGCTGCATCTCGACCACGCGGGTCCCGAGCCTTGACGCCACCGCCTCCGCCAGAACCGGATTGGCCGTGCCCGCCACGATCCCCAGTGACATACCAGCAGCATGCCCGCGCCGGGCAGGGACTCAACAGAGCGCTACGTGTCGTCGGCGTGGCCGGCAGGAACGGTCATGCATGAAGGCGAACATAGCCCGCAAGTCGGCCAGACAGGGATTATGTGCTCGGGCTGACAGCTCTCAACGCCCGGACCCGCCGCCGACGGCCAGGCTTGCGTCCTCAGCACGTGCGGGCGGCCGAGGCGATCCGGGACCTGGTTGGCGCCAGCCTGCAGGGAGCGCAGCCCGGTTCCCGGTCGCTGGAGTTCTGGCCCGGGCACCGTGAGCCGACCGGCCGGTGTGGGGACATTGGCACCGCCGACTTCCACGTCGAGATCGGCCGAGCCCTGTACTCGGCGCCACAGGAGTACCTGGGCTGCCATCTGGACGCCCGCGCCGACAGCTCGCTGGTCAAGCTGTTTCACCGCGGGCAGCTGGTCAAGACCCATCCCCGCCAGCAGCCAGGACGGCGGGTCACCGACCCGGCCGACCTGCCCGCGGAGAAGACGATCTACGCGATGCGTGACGTCGCGTCCCTGGCCAAGATAGCCCGCCGGCACGGGGACGCGATCGGGGTCTATGCCGAGCGGCTGCTGGACACCGACCTGCCCTGGACCAAGATGCGCCAGGTCTACCGGCTGCTGGGGCTGGTCCGCCGCTACGGCCCCGGTCCGGCCGAAACCGCCTGCCAGAAGGCGCTCGACCTCGACGTGGTCAACGTCACCAAGATCGCATCGATGCTGGAAAAGGCCACCGAGAACACGCTGCTGGGCCGCCGGGTCGGCGCCTTCGCAGCCTCCGAGCTCCTCTGAGCCTGCGGTCATAGCCCTGTTGCCAGGTCCCCGTTCCCGGGCGGAGCTGCTGCTCGCGGAACCTGGCAGCGATCTCCTTGAATGACTCGCTGACCCGCACCGCCACCGGATCTGCACCGATCACGATCAGTCCGCGCGGAGAGCAGTGCCATCCCCGGCCGGCTGACCACTAAAGGCCGAGCCACTGCAGAGGCAGCATCATTCCCCGGGACCGGCGGCCGATGCTGCGGCCTGAACTCGCTTGACTGCGCAAGCTCGCGTAGGCCTCGTGCCCGATCATGATGGTGCTGTGCGTTAGCTGCCGCTTGGTCGGCCAGGCGCCGCCGCTCCGCAGCCGGGCCTGAACCACCGCGGTCGGCCATGGTCCGCAGAATGCCCGCCATCAGCTCTTCGGTGCGAGCCAGATCGACGAGCAGCCAGCAAGCGTCCTCCAGCGACTGCCACAGCGCGGCGACGTCGGCATGATCTGACCACGCGCGGGCCTGCTGCCGCATCCGTTCACTGTGGTCAACGGCTACCTGCGCAGCCCCCATCGCCACCTCGGCCAGCCGCCGCTGCCTTGCAGTGGCGTCGCTGCCGTCCTCGGCGGCCATCGCCCGCAGCGCCGCCGCGATCTGCATCTCGATGCGCCCGGTCGTCTCCATCACCGCGATGGCTCGCTCGAAATCAGCCAGCGGCAGTGTTCGTTCGCCAGGTTGCAGCTGCTGCTGCTGTGCCGAACGCACATCGCGGGATACGCCGCCCGGCTGCGGCTTACCGGCCTTGGCCGGCTGGCTGCTGCCGTTTTGTGTATTCATACCCTCATCCTCATCAGGTAGCGGTCGGCCCGGCAGGGACCTTCATCCCTTGCGGACGAGGCGAACGGCCCGGTACGGGCGCCTTAGAGCGCGTCGTCGTCGCGCTCACCGGTCCTGATCCGCTCAGGCGATAACGGCGAGCTCGCTGACGCGCTGCTCGGCTCGGTAAGCGAGCACTGAGTGCATCATGCTGGCTGCCGGTGGTTATCCGTGACGCCGACCGGTAGCTGCCCGGTGGTAGTCATCCATGATCAGGGCCGCAACGGGCGACGCCGAGCGCCTCGATCGCGGCGATAGCGGGCCGGGTGCACCCGGGCACTGCCGAGCGATGATCGGGACCTTTGTCCTGCCGGCCGACGGCCGGCTGGCCGGGAATAGGCTGTATCGGCTCAGCGCATGGAGCTATTCGAGAGCGGAGTTGGTCCATCCGGGAAGAGGTGCCCGACCCGGTTATGCCATACCCCCCGAGCGCCAGGGCGAACCTGGACGCGATCGCAACATGATCACGAAGGCGTGCCCGGCGCTGATCGCCTCGGCGCCCGCAACGGCGAGCCAGCCGATGCATGACATCTAAGTGCGTCTTTGCCCCTTGTGATGCTCGCGCCTCAAGGTGCTGTCCGCTCGACTAGCAGCAGCGCCATGTCGTCTTCTGGCTGATGGCGGACGTAGCTGGTGACCTCGGCGCTTAGCCCGTCAAGAAGAACGGAAGGGTCATCGGGGGTTTGCAAGGAGGTGCATGTGGTGAGCGGGAAGAATTCTCCCACCCTGTTGCGTGCTTCGCTGAGCCCGTCGGTATAAAGGAGCACCGGCTCGCCCGGTCTCAACGGAACGGTGTACGGGATGCGCTCGGTGTCCTTGGGAAAGCCCAGCCCGAGCGGAGGGCTGCCGTCTGGGGACCCCAGGAGCTGGGGTCCCCGCGGTCCGAGTTGAAGTGGCTGAGGATGGCCGCAGTTGATCATTTCCATCGTGTTACCGTCCGGGCTTATTTCCGCCACCACTGCCGTGATGAACTGCTCGCCGCCAAGCTCATGGCTCAAAATTGTCTCGATCTGGTCCACGACTTCGCTCAGCGAACTCGCCTGTTCAGCGGCGGCGCGGAAGGCGCCCATAGCTGTCGCCGCTTCCTGCAGCGCTGACAGACCTTTGCCTTCGGCATCGCCGACGATCAGCCGCACCCCCTGGGCCGTGGGCACCGCCGCATACAGGTCCCCGCCGACTCGCGCCCGAGTGGACGCTGACAAGTACCGGGCAGCCAGCCGCACAGGGCCAAGGCGGGTAGGCACCGGACGCAGCAGCACTGTCTGAGTGACGTCAGCCACGGCAAGGACCTCCGCCAGATCCCGCTCCCGACGGCAGCGGACATAGCCCGCCAGCGCGCCACCCGCGGATACCCCGATAATGGCAAGAAACAGGACCGCATGCTCCCTGAACGTTATAGCGGGTCCGAGCGCGTAGGCGAGCAGCACTTCTGCCCCAAGCGCTACTGCGCCGACGGAGAGCGTATAAACCGGCCCGCCCAGCGCCGCCGCGAAGGCTGGGCCGATAGCCAGCAATGGCCACAGCCCATACCCCGGACCGAGCATCAGCCGCAGCAAACCCACCACCACGACAAGGATGAACGGCACAGCCAACAGCGCCCAGCCCCTTGCGGGCGCCAGCAACTGCCAGCTCACTCTGCGCCGGATCACGACCCCCCCGGACCGGGCTACCCCAGGTCACAGCCCCGTGAGCTGCACCCACCTGCAAGTCACAGTACCATCCGCAAATCCGGCAAATCGCGTCGCCAACCTGCGAGAGCGCTGGTCAGCGTGCTGTCCAAGGCGATTGCTCGCTGTTGCTCGGAGCGATGCTGAGGCTGCGTCGGCGCGGGCGGTACGGCGTGCTCTACATCGACGGCGACGCGGCCGTGCTCGCCTGCCGCGATGCCGCCGACCGGGAACGCCGCGGCTGCCAGCCGCTGCGCTACCTCGTCATAAGGACCTCCAGCGGCTCCGGGAGAGAACGGACCCGCACGTCCGGCTGGCGGTGCGCCAGCGCTTCCATCCCGTCAACCGCGCAGGATTGATGCCGGACGCGTCGGCGCCGAGCGCTGCGGATGCTGGCTCAGGGCGCGGGTCAGTGCGTCCTGGGCCTGGGCCTGGCTGCTGAGATTCTCTCGGCAGGGACGTCGCGTCGAACGTGAGCCCGGGCCTGTCCTCCCAGCCCAGGATTTGCATGATTTTCCGCAGCTGCGGCGGTACCGCGTACAGGCATACCGGCCGACCTGGACCGTCCTCCTCACCAAGCCGGCCCGCGCATACGATGGCGCGGAGCCCGGCTAGGTCGCAGAACTCGATGCCGCCCAGGTCGATCCGTATGTCGCCGTCGCGGTCGAGCGCGGCCAGGCTCTGCAGGAGCAGCGGGTAGCCGGACTCGTCGACGTCGCCGACGATGATCAGTCCGGGCTGATCGGAGGCGTTAGCGACGCCCAGCACTTCCTCAGCCACGGCGCGGCCATCCTCTCGTACACTGGCGCCCGCCTCGGGGCCATGTCAGTTATCGGTCGAGCCGCCATCGGGCGTGTGAGCCTTCCCGATGAGCGCGGCGGCACCTGGACGCTTCTGACCGGGCATGGGCACGTGCTTGTGGAGATCGCCCGCGACCCCGAGGCCCGGATGCGGGATATCGCCGCCGCCTCCGGCATCACCGAGCGCACCGCCCAGGTCATCGTGGCCGACCTGGAGGCCGCCGGTTACATCACCCGAACCCGGATCGGGCGGCGCACCCGTTACACCGTCGATCGTGAGAGCCTGTTCCGGCATCCTGCCCAGGAAGGACACCGGGTCGGGCCGTTCCTGGCCCTGCTCGCCAGAGCCGGGGACGACACGATCACACCTCCCGGACTAGATGACCGCTGAAGCCACGATGCTGTGAGGGACCAGCGCACAACCCGCTAGCTTTCGTGGTCGTTGGCGAGAAGATCGTGGCCGTTCCACGTGAAGCGCGCCGTGGTGACGGCTTCGTCGCCATCACTGCCGGTGATGAGTTCGTGAATTCCGATGCCGCTCAGCTCGACGTATGTGCACCATTCATGGTCGGAAGTAAGCACGAGGTCTAGGTCGAGCGCAGACAGCAGCGCGAACACCTGGCCGCGGTTGCTGCTGTCCACGCCGACGAAAACCTCGTCTAGCAGGATGACGCGCGGCGCTTCCGGAACAGCCTGGTAGTGCGCGGCGACCACGGCGAACAGGGGCAGATGCAGGGCGATGGCTTTCTCGCCGCCGGACAACGCACCATGCAGTTTCCGGGTCAGAAGTTGCCAACCCGCGCCGTTCGCGCGGTCAACCTTGACTACGAACTGGTGCCAGGAGGTGTAGTCGAAGACCTGCGCTAGTTGTTGTTCCCAGCTGGTCGCGGTGTCGTCGGCCTTAGCCTGCTCGATCCGTTCACGGAAGAAGCGATGCAGGGATTCGCGGTCAGCGTCGGTCAGCCGTACCGGATCCTTGAGCAACAGATCCCGTGCGGCCCTGGTGCCCGCCGGGAGATCCGGGGCAACCTGCCAGACCAGGCGAACGGCCACCTTCGAGGCGGTGCGGACGCGCTCGAGGCGTGAGTTCATCCGGTCTACAAGGTCGTTTGCCTGGCGGATCCGGTCAGCGAGATGACGCCGGGTGTCTCCGGTCAGGGTCTGATCGAACAGTTCCCGCTCCCGCTCGGTGATCTCCTGGCGACTGCGCTCGGCGTCCTCCCGCAGGATGCTCAGCAGTTCGGCGGCACCTACCCGTACTCCGTTAACGACGGCCGTGAACACCTGGACGTCCTCGTCGGTCTCCATATCGAGATCGGCGTGGGCACTGAGCCCGCTGCGGCACGCGTGTACCGACTCGGAAAGCAGGTGCAGTGCGTCGCCGAGGTTGCTGGGTGCATATGGCACGCTGGGCCAGGCGGCGGCGATCTGGCGGGCCGCGTCGAGCGTGGCCCGGACGCCGTCCGAGCTGGAGAGCGTGTCCGTGAACGTGGCCAGGTCGCGCAATTGGCCGTCCGCGGGGAAGGTCCCGGTGGCCAGGTGGCGGAAGCGCCGGGCCGCGGCGTCCCGGACAGCGGTGGCTTCGTCCCGTGCCGTCTCGTCGGCTGCTCGCTTGGCGCTCAATGCGCCGAGGCGCTCGGCCAGCCGGGTCACCTCGGCCACCCTCGCTGCCAATTGTGCGCGTAGGTCAGTCTCGCGGGCACGCAGATCCGTGAGCTCGGCCAGTATCTCCCGGTAATCGGCGCCTACCGTGCTCTCTATGCCGCTCAGCCGCGCAGCCAGGTCCCGGTGTTCGCCTTCGGCCTTGCTGGCCTCCCGCTCGCGCTGCTCGGCGATCGTCGCCGCCCGCTCGGCCTGCCGGGTGGCGGTGGCCAAGACCTGCTGTGCCGACAGCATATGCCGGTGACTATCAAGCCAGGTCTCGGCCTTGTCGCGGAACTGGTCGATCACCTCGGCCAGCGCGTCGAGCGCTGTCCGGTCCGCGGGCAGGCCGTTCTCCGCGGCGAGGCTCGTCAGCGCCATCAGCGCGGCGGCGACCTCTTTCTCCCGGATCGAAACGGTCCCGGCCCGCTGGCGTACGACCTGGTCGGCGGCGGCCACGTCCGCCTCGGCGCGCACGACCGCTCGCATGGCATCGTGCACTTCGCGGTAATCCGGCCGGGCATGCTTTTCGTTCTTTACCACGAGGCGTCGGTTCCGCAGGATGCCGAGCCTCGCTTCGACGGCCGCGATGCTTTCGGTGCAGGCGTCGAGTTGGCCAGTGAGTTCCTGGACCTTCTGCTCGCGGGCGCGCCGCCGGGCCATCGCGCCGATGTGCCCGGGATGGTCCTTATGCCAGGTGCCGTACACGTTCCCCATCCGCCAGCTGCCATCCGCGCCGATCGCAGCGGGGTGGGCGGCCGACGCGCGGTCGCCGAACGCGACCGAGGCCAGCAGCTGATGGACGGCCGTAGCTGGTACGGCGGCATCCGGCTCGGGCACCAGGACATCGGCCAGCGACCGGCCTGGCGCGGGCGGCAGCACGCTAGGATCGGCAAAGATGTCGTGGCCGGGCACCGACCCGGACGGTCCCACCCAAGCGTCGAGCAGAGCGGCCGCCTGGAGCGCGGCCTCGATCGCCCCCCGCGCATGCCCGGGTACCGATTCGGCGAAGTCGACCAGCCGCCAGAACGGTGCCCCGGTCATCGCGTTGCGGTCGGCCGTCCGCTGCGGCGGCGGATCTGGCGGCAGGTCCACCTCTGCAGCCAGTTGCCGCAACTGCCCGGTGAGATCGTCGCGCTCTGCTGTCAGCTCGGCGAGCCGCGCGCCCAGGGTTGTTTCATCCCTGACGATCTCCTCCAGCACACCCGCGGCCACCCGATCAACGAGTGCGATCAGCTCAGATTCCGGCTCGATGGCATCCAGGAGTGCGCCCGGTTCGGGAAAGACGAGTTCGTGGCAGGACGCCGCCCATGCCATCAGCAGCCCGCTCAGCCGGGTTAGCGCGCCGTCGTGCTGCTCGTTCGCGGCCACCTGCTTCTCCTGGGCACCAGCCAGCTTGCCCCTGGCGTCGTCGAGGTCGGCTTCGGCCTGCTGACGCCGCTCCACGGCGCGTTCATGGCCGTCGAGCGCCTCGCGAACCGCGGCCAGTTGACGGTGCCGGCTCGTGGTGGCGGCGCGCAGCAGAACGGGAGTGCGCTCCGGCTGTGCATCGATGCTGACGCCGAGCTCGTCGTACACGCTGGTCAGCCCGGCCCGGCGAGCCGCCTGACGCACCTCGTCCCGGAGGGAGCGGGCGGTTCCGGCATACCGGTCGGCTGTCCCCTGTGCCTCTTGCACCTGCGACGCATCGTCATCCGCCTGGGATCGCTGGCGGCCCGCGTCGCTGCGGATCGCGGCGGCCCGGTCCCGGGCTTCCACCGTCCGCTGCCGCAATTGGTCCAGCTCCTGGCCCTTCTTGTAGACGTCCCGTTCGGTGATCCCGGTAATCCGCGCCCTGGCGCGGTCCGCCTCACGATCGAGCTCTTCGTTGTGCTGCTCTGTCTCCTTCTTCCTGGCAGCAATCAGCTCGAATTCTTCGGCGGAACGCCTGGCCGTTCGGGTGAGATTGTCCAGGTCGGTGGTGGAGGAGATCAGCGCGGCGGCGTTCGCGCGTAGCACCCGCTGCGCATACTGGCGCTGCCGGTTCGCGAGCGTGCGGGTGATCGCCACCTCCTCGTCGAGGGTTTTGAGCCGCTCCCGCTGCCGGTCCAGCCGCTCGAAACCCTCGGCCAGCTCGGTGATCTCCTGGTGGTCGAGCGGTGGCAGTGCCCGGGAGAGCAACGTGGACAGCAGAGCGGGGTCCAGCCGCTGCGACAGCTTGGGTGTGCGAAGCTGCAGCAGCGCGGTGATCAGCGCGTCGTAACGCGACTCGGTAAGACCGCTGAACAGCGCTGAGCGGACGGCATCGCGGTAGTCGCCCGCATTGCCGTATACGACGCCGCGATCGCCCAGACATTCCTCGAGGGCATTTCTGGTCAAGGGCTGCCCGGCCGCGTTGACCAGGCTGAGGCCGTCCCCGGTGCCGATGCGGAGATTAGTGGTGAAGTAGTCCGCGTGCACTGTGGTGGTGTGCGTGCTCGCCTGGAGCCTCGCCCCACAGCAGAACCGGCGATCCTGATCTGCGGGAAAGCAGAACTCCAGCCAGACATACCCGACCCGGGTGGTGCCGGAAGCCCCCTCGCCCATGAGGTTCCAGTGCATGGTCCGCTCGGCGGTACCGAACGTCGACAGCCGGCTGGCGCGCAGGTTCGCGTCGAACAGGAACGGCAGCAGCAGCTCCAGTGCTTTGGACTTGCCGCTGCCGTTCGGCCCGCGCAGCAGCAGCCGCCCGTCATGGAACGTGAAGACCTCGTCGTAGTACCGCCATACGTTGAGGATGCCGGCCCGGGTCGGAACCCACCGCCGGGCCCGGTCCGCTTCCTGGGCGAAGGTCCGGGGCAGTTCGGTCACGGTCATCGGGGCGCCATCCCCTCAGGTGCGGCGTCTTTGGTCCGGGTCGTTCCCACCGCGTACCGTGCGGCGGCCGGCAGTGGCTGCACCACTCCACCGGTCACCCTGACCAGCCCGAAGCTGGCTAGCACGACCAGCGCATCGCCCACAAGCTGGGCTGGGCCGTCGTCCTCCCGGTAGCCCTTTGCCCAGCGGGGAAACCTGGCCAGCAGCGCGCTAGCCGAGATCCGCAGTTGCTCGATGGTCATGGTCGCGCCCTCCATGCTGTCCAGGAGCAAGAGGGCGGCGACCTTCGCGGTACTCGCATCGTCAGGGAACCGGGTGTCGGTGGCGAGACCCTCAGTGTCGATGAAAAGCACTCCCTCGGCGCGTTCTTCCAGGACGAAGCCGCTCTGGTCGGCGGCCCGGCGCAGGAGCTGCCGGCCAGTGGGCGACGCAAGGTAGGCGTGTTCTTCGGCGGTCAGATCAGCCAGGTAGAGTACCGGATCGTCGGCGAGCCTGCGGAAGATCGAATGCCGGAGCCAGAGGTTTCGCTGGGTCTGCGAGGCTGGCGCGGTGTCGGTGCCATCGTCCGCGGTCCGGCCGTAACGTCGTTCCCTGGTGACCTGGACGAGCAGATCCTCGAAGCGCAGCGGAACCTCGTCCGCTGGCACGGCGAGCTGAGACGGCCCGACCGGCGCGGCGAGCAGCCGCAGCAGCAAGGTCGAGTCGACCTGGTACAGCACCTTGGCCGCGGCCGACTCCACGAAGCTGTCTGTGCTGCCATCGACGACCTCGATGACCCCATGGGTCTCCAGCAGCCGCAGCACGTCCACGAACGCCATCCGCTCGGCACGGCTGGCGGAGTCGAACGTGGCGACGACCGGGTCGGTGCCGCTGGCGTGGCCGACGCGGTCGGCGAGAAGTCCGATCGTGGTGACCGGGACGCTGAGCAATTCCGCCGCCACCAGGCACAGCAGCACATACCGGCGGCGGTCGAACGGGGACCGCCCGGCGCGAGGTCGGCGGGCAGGTCGGCTCGGGTCTGCGCTGGCCCGCACCTTGACCAGCCTCGCGTAGCCCAGCCGGGGCTCGATAATCAGGGTCCAGCCGCAGTAGTAGTCGAACCACTGCCTGATCGGCTCGCGGCGTCGCCGGACCAGATCGAACCACTCCGGCGAGGCGCGTTCGCTGATGAATGGGTTGGCCAGCAGCAGCCGGATACCCCGGGCCACATCTTCACGCTCGGCGATCACGAGCTGATTGCTCAGGTTGCTCATCGGTCGTTCCCGCTCGCCCGAGAGACCCGGCAGGTAGCTGACGCTCTTACCTCGATCGTGTAGTCGGGTCCGGTGAATACGCCAAGCGGGGTTTCGAGGCGTGCGACTACCCCGTCCGCAGGTGGCTTGAGCACGATTTCGATCCGTCCGTCCGCGGTGGTGCCGTGCCGCCAGCCTGAACGGTCGGCGCCGCTGGAAAGCGCCCGGCCCAGCAACTCCAGCAGCCGCTCAAACAGCGCGTGGTCGAGTCGGCCGAAGTGAGACAGGCGGATCCGTCCGCCGGTGTCGAGCATGTTCCACGCCGCTTCGAGTTCGGCCCGCTCCGCCTTGGCGCGCGCCGCCCGAGCCGCCCTGACCTCGGCGACATTACGCACTCTGCCGGTACGACTGAAACGCTCGGTGCGACCCGCCGAGCGCAACAGCGGCGACACCTCGACCGGTGGCGCCTCCCGCCAAGACGACCACGCAGCGACCCGTTCAGGATCTGGATGACTCAGGTGGGCATGTCGGGCAGGACTGAGGCCGAACATCGTCGACCACAGGCGGTGCAGGTCGTCCTGCCCGTTCAGCACGGTGAACCAGCGGGCCAGCTCCCTGAGATCAGCGGCAGCGCTGCTGGTCCGACGCCGCGACTCGTTGATCCGGTCGAGTACTTGCAGCAAAGTGACGATTGCCCGGCGGGCCACCAGGCGAAGCTGATCTACCCGGGGTTCCGCGTCATCGGCAGGCAGGAACCAGGCGCGAAGCCCGGCCCAGCGGGCGCGCCGGTGTTCCAGCCAGGCCGGGCCGGGGTCGGGGCCGCGCAGTTGCGGCAGCTCGGCTCCGACCAGGGCGCGCTTATGCAGCACGCCTACCCCGCGGTCTTCGACCTGGCGGATCCGGGTAGCGATGGCATGGCTGCGGTGATCGAGATTCGTCAGAAACTCCTGGAGATAGGCCACCGTGGCTGCCTTGACCTCATGGAAGGTCGCCAGGTCGGTGCCGTCCGCCCGCAGCAGCCTTTGCAGTTCGCCGTTGAATTGCTTGATGTTGACCCGGAGCGCTTCCAGATGGCCTTCCAGCTCGGTCAGGGTGGTGAAGATGCGGCGGTCGGAGCCGTTGTCCATCTCGTGGACCAGGTCACCAAGCCGGTCCGAGATCGCGTCGAGTACCGCCGTTTGCAGGGCGCCGGTCGATGCCAGCAGACCCATCGCATGGGTCACCCCGGCCAGCGCGGCTTCCCCACGCCGGGTCAGGGAGTACTGCAGGTTCCGCCGCTCGTACTCGGTAGCGGTCCGGTAGTTCTCTGCATGGTTCTGGATAACATCAACCAGATTCCACTGCCGCAGCTGGCCGAGAGCGGCGATGAGGTCCTCGTCGTCCAGGACGTCCAGCCATCCGACCGATCGCAGCCTCGCCCGGACATCGTCCAGCCCCAACGACGTCTCAAGCTGCTCGTTCGCCTCACCGAACGCCTGCAGCATTAAGACGTAGAGTTCTGCCCTGTCTCCATGGGTGAACCGGAACATCTCCGGTGGCACGCGGAGTTGCTGCTCCATGCGGCCTCCCGAGTGGGCATCGCTGCCGGATGGCTGTATCCGGGACAACCGTAGGACGTGGTACCGACAACCCGGGATTACCCGCCGCCGCGGATAAGGCGGGATCGACGTCCTACGCCGGGGCGCAAAGCCTGGCCAGCCCGTCAAGAAGCCCGGACGCGACCCGTTCCTCGGCCACCGAGATGCCGAGCCGGGCCAGGTGGCCCGCGAGGTCGGCGTCCCAGGGCACTTCGCTTGCCCGGCCCACCGGTGGCCCATCAGACAACGCGCTTAGATAGTCCACACTCGTCATCCGCCATGGCTCGGCACCGGTCCTCGCCACGACGGCCGCGGCGATCCGGAGGCCTTCACCATCGAAGTCGCCGTGGTAGTGCAGTGCGGTTCCGGCGGCCGCCAGCTTCTGCAGCAGGAGAATAGCTGCGCTATTCGGCCAGCCCGCAGTAATCACGATGGGTGGGCAGGAACAGCCGAATCGTGTCAGTGCCATCGCCAGCACACTGGGGTTTTCGAAGACCCAGACGTCCGCTGGCAGGCCGTCGGCCAGGCTGCTGACGCGGACCTGGCTAAGCGTGAGGGCCGCCGCCTGCCCGACCTCGGCGCATAGCCGCAGGATGCGGCTGGCGACGTCATCGCCGGTCGGCTGCAGGCCCGCAGCCAAGACCACGGCAGACAGTTCGTCGTCGGCGACGCCGGCCCGTTCCCAGAGCCCCCGCCGCTGCTGCGCGTTCTCCGGCATTTCCACGTCGTAGATCGTGGCGAGTGCGCGCAACACAAGGGCGGCGCAGCGGGTTCCATCGTCCAGCGCATGAGCGTTGCCGAGCACCCGATCCGCGAGCACCGGCAATGGGATGCCAGAAGCAGGCAGTTCCGCGAGCACACGCAAGGCCTGGCCGATTTCCTTCCGCGTCCGCGGCACCGAGCCGCGTACGAGGCCGGCCCGCCGTAGAGCCGTCGCCCAGGAATCGAGTGCAGGCTGTGCGGCCAGCACCGGATGGCCGTCAAGCCACGCCCACAGCGAAGCCCGCTCAGCAGCCGCCCGCTGTCGATCAGCAGCCCGGTCGCCTGGCGGCCCGATGAGCTGGGTGACCACCTCGCGGGTTCCCGCACCGACGGACTCGGCGAGAATTTCATCGAGCCTGGTCAAGGAAATTGTTACGTACTCGCCGGGTATCCGGCTCAGGCCGAAAAGGTCGGCGACAGCGCCCTGCTGTCGATCGTCAAGCGGTCCGACCCGAACCCGGCTCACCGGGTGCCCGCTGGAGAGCCTGTCGTGCACCGCCCGCCACACCGGAGCGAGTTCGCCCGGCAGTTCCGACAGCGACTTCACAGCAGTGCAGCATAAGCCAGACGGAAGGTGGGCCGCCGGCCGTCAGCCATAAGCGGCCGCTGGTCGCCCGAGTCTCTGGCGAATCGGCATGGCCGTGTCGAGCCGGATTGGCACTAACCGGCGAGGAGGGCTGCGGTTAGGGTAGCCGCTGTGGAGTGGTCTGGGTCGGGAGGCTTGCACGGCTTCCCGGTGGTGCTGACCAGTTTCGTGGGCCGGGCCGAGGCCGTCAAAGGCGTGGCCGGCCTGCTGAACCGGCACCGGCTGGTGACGGTCACCGGGCCGGGCGGTGCGGGAAAGACCCGGACGAATCGAGCGGGTCATACGGGACGACCGGATTTACTCGGCGCAGGTTCATCATCGGGACTGTCGGGGTGAGCGCGGCAGTGGCGCTGGGAGGGACGGTCGTCGGCGCGCCGGGCGGTTGCCAGGGAGCGGCTGGGTATCGCGGAAACCACGATCCGGTCTGATGAAGGAGTCCTTCGTCGGACCGGACCGTGCTCCCGCCACACGCTTCTTCCCGTCAGTGCCGTTACTCCAGGCCCGATCGGAAGGCGCTACCGGTTCAGCATGAACTGGCTGACCGGCAGTGCCCTGTTGACGATCCGGACGTCTCCCACCCAGCCGTTGTAGATCTGGTTGATGGAGCCGCCGTACTCATAACCGCCAAGCGCCCAGGGCAGGGCGAGCTGCGTGATCCCGTTGGACGACACCTGGTCGGCGATGTCCACGGTCGGGCAGCCTTCGACATACATGGTGGTGCGACTGCCGTCGTTGACCAATGCCACGTGCCACCAGGTGTTCTCGGGCAGGCCCTCACCCCACAGGGTCGTCGAGTCCGTCTGGCTGAGAGGGTAGAAGACGCACTGCGGCTCCCGCCCGTCGGAGAAGCTGAGCGTGAAGATCGGCTCCTGCGGGTCGGTGTTCCCGCCGTACTTGCCCGCCTGCCCGCTCTCGCCCCAGCGGCTGAGGACCGCCATCCACGAGTTGTCGTTGGCGTTCCAGTCGAGGGAGAGCTGCACGAACGCCTCGATGGTGAACCCCGAAGGGAACGTCTCCGTATTGAGCGGGGCGTTCGCCGGGGTGGTCAGGTAGGCGCCGTTCAGCGGGTTCTGGCCGCCCTGGAAGTACAGGCTGCCATGGCCGGGCTGGTCCGGGTGGAATTGGCTCGACCAGGTCAGCGCGTCGGCCGCACTGCCCGGCACGACGTTCAGCACGCTGAGGTCGTTGCCGTGGCCGGACAGGTCCTTGACGACCTGGCCGGAGGTGAACGGCGTGCCGTTGGCGCCACCCGCGTCGAACCGCCAGTAGGCGAGGGTGCCGGGGAGCAGTTCCGCCATAGCCGGACGCGGTGGACGCACCACGGGCGTGATGAAGGACGAGAAACGACTCTCGAAATCGACCGGGACGGAGAACCGGTCGACGGTCGTGGTGAGCCTGGCCTCCTGCGCCGCGAGCACGTTCTGATTCTGGGCCAGCGCCCACGGCGACAGGGTCTCTACGACGATCGTGTTCTGAACCAGGTCGAAGTGGTAGAGCCGCAGCATCGCGCCACCGCCGAAGTACCGGTTCTGGTAGTTCGTGATGTGCACGTATACGTCATTGCCCGCCGCGTTCTGGAGCGTGGTGCGTCCGGGCGGCCAGTAGTGGCCGTTGATCGTGAGGAAGATCTGGTTGTTCTCGTTGATCAGCTCGTCCCAGACCGTCTGGCCGTAGCTGGACAGCTCCGCGTCGTTCTCTGCGTTGCCGGACAGGTACGGGTACACGGTGTCGTCGTAGGTCGGGCCCGCGATCTCGTGGGTGGTGAGAATGACGGGCAGCTTGGGGTTGGCTTGCAGGAACTGGTTGGCCCAGGCCCATCCGCCCGAGGACGTCCGCCAGTCCATCGCGAGCAGCAGCCATTCTTGGCCGCCCGCCGTGAAGACGTGCGCGGTGTTGTAGCCGGTCGAGTCGGAGCCCGCGAAGGTCTTGGATGACTTGAACCGCTGCGGTCCCATCGTCTGCAGGTACGGCGTGTTGCCGCGGGTGTCATAGCCGCTGACGTCGTGGTTTCCCGCGAGCACGCTGTAGGCGGCGCCGTGCGAGTCCATGATGTCGAATGCCTGGCCGACGTACCCGAAGGAGGACGCCGCCGCGTCCTCGGTCAGGTCGCCGAGATGCGCCATGAAGACGATGTTGCGCTCGGACCGGCTGCCGCTGTTGGCAATAACGTAGCGGAAGGCCTCTTCCTGCGGCTCCGGGTTGACGCTGCCCTGCGTGCCCCAGTACAGGAACTGGGTGTCAGGCATGACGGCAAGGGTGAACCGCGAGCTGTCCTGGTCGGGGTTCCAGCCAGCGTCGGCGTTCCGCGAGGCCGACAGGCTGATGACGGCCGCGGCCGCCGGACCCGCCGTGAGGCCGCCCAGGGCTGCGGCCCCGACCCCGGCCAGGCCGGCCGTGCGCAGGAAGGACCGCCTGCCCGGCCCGGCTGGCGGCTGCTCGGTTGATGAATGGTCGTGCGGACAGGGCCCGTCCGATGCCTGTTTCGACGAGCTATCGTAGTGCTGAAGACACATGTGCTTACCCTTCGGTGACGGCAACCTCCCGTTGTGCGCGAGTGAGACGGTACGCATGGTCATGCAAGCCAGATCAAATACTGGATGACCAGCGTGAATCAGCCACATGGCCAGCGCAGTAATCGGCTCGCGCCGCCGTGGCGCTCCGGGCCAGCCCGGCCCGCGCGTGGGTCCACGCCTGCGGCCTCGGCGCTCTGCCTCCTGCATTGCGGCAGGCAATGGCGACGCGTTTATGATGTCGGCCGTAGCGGACTGCGACGCCAAGCTCCGCCAGCACCGCGCCGCCTTGGAGGCGGGTGCGGACCCGGCGATCGTGGCCGGCCACCGGGGTCCAGGGTTCTCCCGGTGCCGGACAGTGACCACAGGCTTCGTGGGTGTCCCGCAGCGACTTGTAGCCGCGCTGGCTGACCACTCGTCCTGGTTCGATGGACCCGGGATGGCCGGTCGGCGTCGCTGAAACCGGTGGACGGACCTGGTTGAGGTCAGCAGGCGCGGCGGCCACTTTCGCGACATCGAGGACATTCGCCTTGATACCATCCTCGTGGGCAGCAGCCAGCGGCGCCGATCTGACCGGGAAGACAGCAACCCTTGGCTAGGAGCGTGGCGCAGTTGGATACGATTCTTGATTACCTGGATCAGTGGGCGGCGGCTAATCCTGAAAAGTGCTTCAGTGTTTTTCTTGATGGCCACGGTAATCCGCGCGAAACGTACACGTATCAATCCTTCGCAGCCAGAACCCGTTTCCTCGCGGAGTACATTCACGATGAGACGGCTTTTCAGCGCGGTGATCGCGTGGCTCTTGTGTACCCGCCAGGTCTGGAGATGGTCGCCGCGTTCGTCGCGTGTGCGCGCATAGGGGCCATTCCCGTTCCTGTTCCTCCGGCCACGTCAGCGGCGAATGGAGGAGCCTCACGGCTCAGGTCGGTGATACTTGACAGCCAGGCCGCGCTCGCCCTGACGGATTCATCGCTCGCACCAGCGCCAAGTAGCCCTGATGAGGCCGACGGCCAGGTCGGCCCCGGAAAACCTCTCGCTGTCCTCGGCATTAACTGGCTGGCCACCGATCGACTGCAGGGCATCGCGCGGCAGGGCTCAATTAACAATCCTGCCCAGACCCTGTTCTTGCAGTACACATCGGGTTCGACCGGAGCGCCTAAGGGCGTAGTCGTATCGCACCAGAACGTTATACATAACTGCCATGCAACGATCGATCACCAGGCAATCGGAGTTTCCTGGCTGCCGCAATTTCATGATATGGGATTGATCGGCTACTATCTCTTCCAGATTGTCACCGGAGGCACGACCTACGGATTCTCGCCGCTTGACTTCCTGCGACGGCCGGTTCTATGGTTGGAGACGATCAGCCGGTATAAGGCAACCTATACCTCATCTCCAAATTTCGGCTTCGAGTACTGCCTGTCTCCCGAGCGGGTTCCAGACGCCGCACTTGAAGGTCTGGACCTGAGTTCTGTGCAAGTTTGCATGAATGCCGCTGAGCCAGTGAGGCCGAGCACGTACCGAAGCTTCCTGGAACGATTCGCGCGTTACGGCCTGCGCCCAGAAGCGCACGTTGCAGCTTACGGACTCGCGGAGAACACCTTGGCCGTCGCCAACGCTGGACGACGATCAGTCAAGATCGACCGGAAGTCGCTTTACGCGCGCACAGTTGTGGTGGCCGGCGAAGACACGCCTCCTGACCAGCAACTGGAATTGATCAGCTGCGGCAAGCCGCTGGAAGGGATCCAGGTAAGGATCGTTGACCCGGACACCGGGACGGCAGCCGACGGCAGCGGAATCGGGGAAATCTGGGTCGCTGGCGAGAGCACATGCGGGGGATACTGGAACAAGCCGGA
>Ga0335074_10002062_pt1 | contig 27380 bp, 25 predicted proteins | sample Lox_Sample_23_FD_206715 | JGI IMG/M metagenome (GOLD analysis project Ga0335074, IMG submission 206715) | Soil microbial communities from Loxahatchee National Wildlife Refuge, Florida, United States - Lox_Sample_2.3 | ecosystem: Environmental > Terrestrial > Soil > Wetlands | place: USA...
TACCCTGGCCCTGTCCACCGGGCTCATCAGCGAAACAGCCGGCAACCTCAGCTGGCTGACCTGGGTGGTCACGGCCGTCATCGTGCTGAGCTTCGCGCTGGGGATCAGCTGGCTCACCCGGCGCTTCGCCTGCACCGGCGGCCTCTACGGCCTGGCCGCACGGGCCGGCGGACGTGCCGGGGGCTTCTCCGTCATGTCGGCACACGTTCTCGCGCTGCTGCTGGCCGGACCCGCCTGCGCCCTGGGCAGCGCCATCTACCTGGATGCCTGGCTCGAGCGGATCGGCCTGCCCGCGGGCCACCAGGCCGCCGTCGTCAGCGTCCTTACCGTCCTGGTGGTCGCCGCGAACGCCTGGCTGTGCTACCGGGAGGTCAAGCTTTCCGCGCGGCTGCTGCTGGCCATCGAGTTCGCCACGGTCGGCGTCATCCTCATTCTGTTCTGCGTCGTGCTGGCCAAGGCTCCGGGCGGCATCATCGACCGCCGTCAACTGCACTTCGGTGGCATGCACGTGGCCTCCATCCTCGAGGCAGGCGGGTTCGCGGTCTTCGCGCTGGCCGGGTTCGAGAACGTGGCCACGCTCGGCCGGGAGGCGCGTAACCCGAGGCGGGCGATCGGCCTGGCCATGACCGGCTCGATCGTCGGCCTCGGCCTGCTCTACGTGTTCGCCAGCTACGTGATCGTGCTCGGGTTCAAGGGCATCTCGTTCGCCAGCAGCGCGGCCCCCCTGGACACGCTGGCCAGCCGCAACGGCGTCGGCTGGCTCGGCTACCTGATCGACCTCGGCGTCGCCGTCAGCTTCTTCGGCTCCAGCCTTGGCATCATGGCGGGCACGTCGCGCACCGTGTACACGCTGGCCAGGGACCGCGTGCTGCCGGCCCGCCTGGCCAAGGTCCACGCCACCCAGCGGACCCCGGTCGCCGCGGTGACGGCGCTTGGCCTGCTCTACCTCGTCCTTGGCGTGGCCGGGGCCGCCCTGACCAACCCCGACAACTCCTATGGCTACCTGGGCACCTTGTCCGGCTACCTGCTCGTCCTGGCCTACGGCCTGACCACTTTGGTGGCCGGCGTCTATGCGGCCCGCACCGGTTCGCTCCGGGCCGGCATCGCGGCGACCACGCTCATCGCCCTGGCCGGCATCGCCCTGGTCTACTGGTTCAGCTTCAGGCCGTTCCCGCAGGGCGCCTACGGGGTCGTGGCCTGGTTCTTCATTGGCTGTGTCGCGCTCGCGGTCATCGCCTACGCCGCACTGCGCCTGCGCTGGCCGGCCGCGCTGGCGAGGATCGGCCGGACCGACCGCGCGGGCCTGGCCGAGGCGCCCGAGCCGGTCCCATCCGCGGCCCTGAGCCAGGCCCTGCTCTCAACAGACTCGCTCGCCACAGACACGCTCGTAACAGAAGGACAGTGACAACCGGCATGGAATTCGCCTACACGCCCCGGCTGGCCGAATTGCGCCAGCAAGCGCGGGGGATCGCGGCCGTGATCGCGAAGTACGAAGACCAGTGCGAGCAGGACAACGGACTGGGGCCCGATGCCCACCAGGCCATCAGGGAGGCCGTGCTCGCGGCCGGCCTCCAAGCCATCAACGTCCCCGTGCAATGGGGCGGGGCGGGCCTTTCCGTGCTTGAGCAGGTCGTCGTCCAGGACGTGCTCGGCAGCTTGACCAACGCGCTGTGGGATACCGTCTGGCGGCCGGCCAACCCGCTGCTGGCCTGCACCCCGGCACAGCGGGAAAGGTACCTCATCCCGGCGGCACGCGGGCAGCGCCGCGACGCCGTCGCGATCACCGAGGAGACGGCGGGCTCGGACCCGTCGGCCGTCAGGACGTCGGCCGTCAGGGACGGCGACGGCTACCGGATCACCGGCAACAAATGGTTCGTCACCGTCGGCGACGTGGCCGACTTCCTGATCGTGCTCGCGGTCGCCGAACCCGAGCACGCGCCGACGCTGTTCCTGGTCGACAGGGACGCTCCCGGAGTCTCGGTCGTGCGTACGCCGCGCTACACGCACACCTTCGTCTACGAGCACCCCGAGTTCGCCCTCGACAATGTCCGGGTGGGCCAGGACGCGGTGCTCGGGGGCATCGGCCAGGGCTACGAGCTGACCCGCGACTGGTTCACCGAGGAGCGTCTGATGATCGCCGCCCGGACCATCGGCGCGGCCGACCGGGCCCTGACCCTTGCCACCGACTGGGCCGCGCACCGGATCCAGGGCGGCGAGCCGCTCATCAACCGCCAGCTCATCCGCGGCATGATCGCCGATTCGGTGACGGACATAGCCGTCAACCGGACCTTCACCCACCAGGTGGCCTGGGAGTTCGATCAGGGCCTTGACCGCAAGACGCTGCACGCCAGGGCGGCGACGGCCAAGCTGGCCGCCTCCGAGGCCTCCAACCGGGTCGCCGATCGCGCGGTACAGATCTTCGGCGGCCGCGGGTACATGCGCGACAACCCGGTCGAGCGCCTGTGGCGCGAACTGCGGGTCGACCGGATCTGGGAGGGCACCTCGGAGATCCAGCGCCTCGTCATCGCCAACGAGGCGGCCAAGCGCGGCCTGCGCGGCCTGCTGGACTTTACGGCGGCGGACTAGCCGTGCTGGCCAGATGGAGCGGCCAGGTCGCGATCGCCGGTGCCTACGAGTCGCCGCGCCGTCGTGCGCCCGGCGTGCACCCGTTCGCGATCCAGGCCGAATGCGCGGCAGGCGCGCTGGCCGATGCCGGCCTGGAAGTGGCCGACGTGGACGGGTTCGCCACGGCGGCCTCGTTCCCGGCAGAGGGCGCACGAGAGATGGCCGTGGCCGAGGTCGCCGAGTACCTCGGCCTCCACCCGCGCTGGGTCGACGGCACCGACATCGGCGGAGCGGCGCCGGTCTCGCACGCCGGCCATGCCGTCGCCGCCATCGCGGCCGGACTGGCCGACGTGGTGCTCGTGACCTACGCCGCCTGCGGGTACTCGTGGCCGCACGGCGCGTCCGACTACCTGACGTACTCGCACGGCCCGGGCCAGTGGGAGCTACCCTACGGGCCGAGCACCGTCGCCACCTACGCCCTGGCGGCGCGGCGGCACATGCACGACTACGGGACCACGGCGGAAGACCTGGCCGCGATCGCGGTCCAGTGCCGGGCCAATGCGGCGGCCAACCCGGCCGCCAGGTACTCGGCGCCGATCACGGTAGATGACGTGCTGGCCTCGCCGGTCATCGCCGACCCGCTGCACAGGCTGGACTGCTGCGTGGTCACCGATTCCGGCGGCGCCTTCGTCCTCACCTCGGCCCGGCGGGCGCGATCTATGACCGCACAGTCGATGACCGCCCGGCCGGTTTACGTGCTCGGCTTCGGCGAAGCGCTCGGACAGGTGTCTATGAACCAGATGTGGCCGTTCACCGCCACCGCCGCGGCCGCCTCGGGAGCACGCGCATTCCAGACCGCGGGCATGCGGCCGGCCGAGATCGACTGCGCTCAGCTATACGACAGCTTCACCATCACGGTCTTGCTGGCGCTGGAGGATCTGGGCTTCTGCGGCAAGGGCGAGGGCGGCAAGTTCGCCTCGGCCGGACAGCTCGCCCCCGGCGGACAGCTGCCGATCAACACCGATGGCGGCGGGCTTTCTTCCAATCACCCGGGCCGGCGCGGCGCCCTGGCCGTGGTCGAGGCTGTGCGCCAGCTGCGGGGCACCTCACCCGGCGTGCGCCTCGACCGCCCGCAAACCGCGCTCGTGCACGGCATGGGCGGGTCATTGTCCACGTCAGCCACCCTGATCCTCGGAGTCTGATCATGCCAGCCGCCCCCGGTCTGCCGCCGCTGGCCGACCAGTTCTCACAGGCATACTGGGACGCCGCGTCCGAAGGCACGCTGCTCATCCAGCGGTGCCGCGCATGCCGCCGTTACCAGTTCTACCCCCGCGGCCATTGCGCCGCATGCTTCGCACCCGACCCGGAATGGGCGCCCGCCAGCGGCCGCGGGCGGCTGCACACCTACACCGTCGTCCACCGCACGGCCAACGCCGAGTTCGCGGCCGACTGCCCGTACGTGCTGGCGATCATCGAGCTCGACGAGGGCCCGCGGGTGACCGCGCGCATCATCGGCCAGACCGATGACATCGCCTGTGACCAGCCGGTGCACGCCGTCTTCACCCCGGCCGGCGAAGCCGTCGTCATGCCGAACTTCGCCCTGGACCCCAGATGACCACCTATCTCGAGGATCTGCGGGAGGGCAGCGAGTACCTCTCGGCCGCCCGCACGATCGCCGCGCAGGACATCACGGCATTCGCCGGGATGTCCGGAGACTTCAGCCCGCTGCACACCGACGACGTATGGGTCAGGGAGAACACTCCGTTCTCCGGCCGCATCGCCCATGGCGCCCTGATCTTCAGCATCTCCCAGGGGCTGCGCACGCCGGTCATCGACGACATCGCGGTCATCGCCTTCCTCGGGTTCGAGCGCACCCTGGTCGGGCCCGTCTACCCGGGCGACACCATCACCGCTCGGTGGACCGTGGCGCAGGTTCGCCGGTCGCGGTCCAGCCCCGAGCGCGGCGTCGCCTGCCTGCAAGTCGCCGTCGTCAACCAGGACGGGGTCGTCGTGCAGCGCGGCTGCGACACCTACCTGGCCGCCGCCAGGCCGCGTGCGGGAGCCACCGCGGCCCAGCCAGGTGACTCGGGCTAGGAGGACTCGGGCTAGGAGGACTCGGACCGGGCCCCGGACGCCATGGCCAGTTCGCGCAGACGCCGCCGGGCGATCTTGCCCGTCGGCCCCAACGGCATCTTCTCCACCACGAAGAACGCGCTTGGCCGCTTGGCCCGCGGCAGGCCCGTCCCGCACGCCTCGCGCAGCGCGTACTCCAGCTTGTCGGACGACCACGACCCGGTCGTCGTGACATAGGCGACCGGCCGTTCCCCGAGCACCTCGTCCTGCGCCGCGACCACCGCGGCGGACGACACGCCCTCCTGCGCGAGCAGGAAGTCCTCGATTTCCCTCGGGTAGATTTTCTCGCCGCCGCGGTTGATCACGTCGTCGGACCGCCCGGCCAGGAACAGATAGCCGTCCTGGTCGAAGCGCCCGAGGTCGCCGGTGTCGAGCCAGCCGTCGGGATCGACGGCCCCGGCCGGGCCGCCCGCCGCGTACTGCGTGATCACCCCCGGGCCGCGGATCTGCACCCGCCCCACCGCGTCGTCCGCCCCGGACACCGGAACCACCCTGACCTCAGCCCCGGCAGGCAGGCCGACCGACCCCGGCTTGCGCGGCCCGTCCAGCGGATTGGCGGTGATCATGCTGGCCGCCTCCGTCATCCCGTAGGTCTCGATCACCGGGATGCCGAACGCCTGCTCGAACCGCTGCAGCGCGGATGGCGCCAGCGGAGCGGAGGCTGACCGGATGAAGCGGACGTGCACGCCGGACCGTTCAGTATCAAAAGGATCCATGGCCAGCACGGTGATGATGGCGGGAACCGCGTTGATCCAGGTGATCCGCTTCTCCTCGATCAGCGGCCAGAAACCCCGGCGACTGAATTTGCGGTCGAGCACCAGGCAGGCCCGGGCCGCGAGCGTCGCCAGCAGCCCGACCACCTCGGCGTTGATGTGGAAAAGCGGCAGGCAGCAGTAGCCCCGGTCGGCCGGGCTTAGCCGGTGATGGCCGGCCACGCAGGCGGCGACGTGACCGATCTGATCGTCGCGCAGCAGGATGCCCTTGGGCGTGCCGGTGGTCCCGCTGGTGCAAAGGAAGATCCCGCCGGCCCCCGGCGAGCCCACCGTGCCTTGGGGCAGCGCCGTGTCCCCGGGCAGCGCCGTGTCCCCGCGCAGCGCCGTTTCCGCGGGCAGCGCCTCGGCCGGGCGGAGCACGGTCAGGCCCGCCGGGATTTCACCGGCGGGAAGGTCGCAGACGACCGCCTGCGGCCGGGCCACCTCAAGCATCCGGGACAGCTCTGAACCGGGAGCCGCCGGGTCGAGCGGGACAACCACGCGGCCCGCCCCGATGATGCCGAGCAGGGCCGTGGCGTAGCCGAGCGGATCCGGCCAGCGCAGCGCCACGGCCGCCCCTGGCGTCACGCCGGCCCGGTCCAGGCGGCGCCCCCAGCCCGCGGTGGCGCGCAGCAACCCGGCAAAGGTGAGCACGCCGCCGCCGGCGGCGTCCTCGAGGTAGCTGGCGTCGCCCCGGCTGGCCGCCGCCCGGTCAATCCATTCCGCTATCAAGGTCAGGTTCCGTTCTTGTTGTCGGCCGTGCCCGCAAGCGCGGCGGGCTGCCGTAGTCTCGGCTCGATCGGGGCGGTCGGCTCGGCCCGCCACTGCCGCGGGATCAGCGTCGACCAGGGCACCTGCTTGCGCCCGGTGAGCGGCACCGCCAGCGGCGTGCGGGCCAGCAGGCTGGTCAGCATGACAGCGCAGGCGTAAACGATCACGACGGTCATCACGATTACCAGCGGCCAGGAGATCACCTCGCTCAAGTTCCTCCAGCCGTGGTCGTTCAGCAGGGTGATGAACAACATCTGCGACAGGTAGACGCCGTACGAGTTCTCCACGCCCGAGTGCACCGCGGCCTTCACCCACCGCGACCGCCCGGGTCGCACCAGGGCCACGCCGGCCAGGTACACGCAGGCGGTCGCGCCGATGTTGAACGGGATGACGCTGGGCTGGAACGGGTCGTTGCCCGATCCGAGTACGGTGGTCACCCCCGCCTTGCCCAGGTAGTACACGGCCTCGGCGAAGATCGTCGCGAGCAGCGTCAGCGCCACCACCAGGGACGCGTTCGCGCGCACCCAACGGTCGACCTCCTCGAAGTGGAAGGCGATGACCGCGCCGCCGATCAGGAAGAGCACGTACTCGAGGGAATCTTCCTGGGCCCAGTTGATCAGCACCGGGGGCAGCAGGAGATGCCAGTGGGTCATGATGCACATCGCCAGCTGGGCCACTGCCGCGACCGCGATGACCAGGCCGTGGTGTCCCCTGGTCCGCTTCAGCAGCGCGAGCACCAGCGGGTACACCAGGTAGAACTGCATGATCACGATCAGGAAGTACAGCTGGTAGTACCCGACGGCGAGCAAGTGACCGTAGCGGGCGATCGCGGCGGACACACTGGGGTAGCCCGAGCCGCGCATCCCCCACAGGAGATAAATGAGGTTCCAGCACAGGTAGGGGATCCCGACCGAGACGAATCTGCGCCAGTAGAACCGCCGCAGGCCCGTCCGGCGCAGGTCCATGTAGCCGTAGGTCAGCATGCACGCGGAGACGAAGAAGAACGTCTCGCGGCACACGTGCAGCAGGAGCAGCGTCGCGTTCGAGGCCGTGTTGCCCCACGCCGGCGCGAAGTAGATGAGCACGTGGGTGGCCACCACGCCCGCCTGTTTGATCGGGCGGATCGCGTCGACCTGGTCGAGCCGCTTGCGGCCCGGCATCAGTACATCATCCGCGGATCACGGTAGTGCTTGAACTCCAGCAGGTTCCCTGACGGGTCGCATAGCACGAACGTCCTGTGCTCCTCGGCCATGGCCTCGAAACGCGTCGATACGTCCTGGTAGAACGGGATCTTCCGGATGACCGCGCACGCGTGCAGTGCATTGAAGTTCGCCTCATCGCGGAACGTCACGCCGAAGTGCCTCGGGTAAAGGCTGGCGGGCTTGCCGGGGGGAGCGCCCTCGGTGAGGTGGCACACCAACTGGTCGCCGAAGAAATCAAGCGTTATCCGGTCCGGGTAGCGGCGGGCCAGTTTGCAGCCGAGCAGGGTCACGTAGAAATTCTGGGCGGCATCCAGGTCGTAGACGGGAATGGCCAGGTGGAAAACGTCGTCGGTGGTGCGCATCGAAGGCCCCTACTCGAAGGCGGCCAGTGTGTCGGCGCGCAGCCCGAGGCGGAGGGTCTCCAGGCCGATGACGCCCGCGGCCGGGACATTGCCCAGGTTGACGTTGGGCCCGATCCTGGTGACGAAGTGTGCCTGCAGCGCGGTGGTGGGCGCCTCGAATAGCAGCTTTTCCTGGCTTACGCCCGAGGTCAGGACGTCCTCGATCAGCCCGAAGCGCAGCGCTCCGTCGGGTCGGCAGATGCCGGACTTCCCGCTCTCCCTGGCTTCCAGCGTGACCATGGACGCGCCGGCCTCGAGATCCTCGTTGATGTACTCGATCCACTTGCTCGGCGGCAGCTGCTCGGAACGAACCGGGTCCTTGAACCCGACCTCGGAGACGACGGTGAACTCATCCGCGAGCTTGCGCACATAGCTCGCCTTCTCCGAGTTGGACAGCGTTATCGTCCCGTTTGACACCTCCACGTGCCGGCACGACCAGGAGTGGCAGAACTTCGTGAAGTCCTCAAACCGTCCCTGCAACAGATATTTCTCAAACAGCGTCCCGCCGAAGTAGAACCCGATCTGATGGGCGTTAAGAACGTCAACCTTGGCGTCGAGCTTGCCGGTCACCACCGCGGTGCCCCAGCCGAACTTGACCAGGTCGATGTAGTCCGCGGCCGACGACACCAAGTCAGCGAAAAGCGAAACGGGAATACCGCCGTCGATCACCATCGTGAGCCCGGTGCGGCGCGGCTTTTCCGTCCGCGCGGGCAGGCGCAATGCAGTCGGATTCATGGCTTGCCTTTCTTATGAGTTCCTCAACTGAGTCGGACAGCGCAGGATGCAGGCGTTGCCGAGGGGCTCCCAGGCCATCTGCTCGACCGGGACGCCGCGCAGGCAGGCGCTCAGCATCCGCAGCGTGCCGCCGTGCGCGACGATCGCGATTTCTCCCGGGGCCGCCCCCGGGCCCGGACCCACGGCTTCAAGGTCGGCGGCGAATCCCGCCACGCGAAGGTAGAAGTCGCGGAGGGACTCGCCTCCCGGCGGTCGCGCGTCCGGATCTACGACGCGGTTCGCGCTAATCCCGCTGACCGAGGGCGTGACCGCCGCCGTGGCGGCCCCTTCCAGATGGCCGAGGCAGCGCTCGCGCAGCCGGGCGTCGCGCACGGTGGCCAGCCCGAGCACCGAGGCAAGCGGGGCCGCGGTGGCCAGGGCGCGGCGCAGGTCGCTGGCGTACAGCGCGCCGATCGGGCGGCCGGACAGGCGGTCGGCCACGTCCCTGGCCTGGCGCACTCCGCGCCGGGTCAGCCGCGCCTTATCACAGTGTCCCTGGGCCAGGCCAGCGGCGTTCCACGTGCTCTCGCCGTGCCTGACGAGCCAGACCACCTGACGGGCGTCCGCGACTTCGGGGACGGCGTCGCCCGCCTGGGTGCCGTAAACCATGATCGGCAGCGTGGTGGGCGTTAATGAAAGACCGATGAAATTTTGGTCGCCCACATCAACATGCCAGGATCTTCTCAGCCTGGACCGATTCGATAACCGAATGATCGCCGACCCGTCCCCAGCGCCGCTGGCGGCCGCGCCGGGCACCGGAGCCAGGGTGCTCGTGGTGGACGACGATCCCGACGTCAGGCTCTCGCTCAAGCGCGCGCTGGCCTGCGCCGGGTACTCGGTGACCATGGCCGCGCACGGCGGGGCCGCGCTTGACTCCCTGGCCTGGGCTCCGGTGGACCTGATCGTGCTCGACATCATGATGCCCATGGTGGACGGGTTCGACACCTGCCGCAGGCTCCGCGAGCGGGGGGACGCCACCCCGATCCTCGTGCTGACCGCCAAGGACGGCATCGACGACCGGGTGACCGGGCTCGAGCTTGGCGCGGACGACTACCTGGTCAAGCCGTTCGCCCTGCGCGAGTTGCTGGCCCGGGTCCAGGCCCTGCTCAGGCGCTCCCTGTCCGGCCGCGACGTGCTCGGGTATGCCGACCTCACGCTCGACGTCACGGCCAGGCGGGTGACCCGTGGCGGCCAGCCGATCGACCTGACCAGGATCGAGTTCGCGCTGCTTGAACTGCTGCTGCGCAACGCCGGCCAGGTGATCAGCTACGACGTGATCAGGGAACGGGTGTGGGGCTACGAAGATGCTCCGGTTTCCAACGCCCTGCAGGTCTTCGTCGGCCTGCTCCGCCGCAAGATCGAGGAGGGCGGCCGCCAGCGGCTGGTGCACAACGTCCGCGGCGTCGGCTACGTCATCCGGGCCACCCCGTGACCGCGCGCCCGCTCATGCTGCATACCCGCTTTACCGTCGCCGTGGCGCTGGCGGTCGCCGCGGTCACGCTGGCGATTACCGCGGTGGCCTTCTTCGTGCTCCGCGCCGACCTGCAAAACCAGGTCAAGCAGGAACTGCTCGAGCGAAGCGCCACCGTCCACCGCCTGGCCTACCGCTACGACGGGCACATACCCTCCGGCTGGGTCCCGCCGCAATCCGACCGGTTCGGCGTGGCCAGCCCGTACACGCAGCTGGTGACGGCCGGCGGCGACGTCTGGGCCCCGGCGGGGGATGCCGGCCTACTGCCGGCCACGGCCGCCGCCGAACAGGTCGCGGCCGGGCACAGCGCCGGCTACTACAGCCAGACCACGATGGACGGGGTCCATGCCATGGTCTTCACCGCGCAGCTCGCGCCGGGCCTGGCCGTGCAGCAGGCCGAGCCGCTTGACACGGTGGACGCCGAGGTGACGAGCGTGGGCACGGCGCTGGCGCTGCTGAGCGCGCTTGGCGTCGTCCTGGCGGCGCTGGCGGGCCGCGGCGTGGCCAGGGCCGGGCTGGCACCGGTGGGGCGCCTGGCCGCGGTGGCCGAACAGGTGACGGCGACGGGTAACCCGGCCGGCCAGGTCGAGGTGCGCCGGCCAGACGAGCTCGGCCGACTGGCCGCCTCGTTCAACAAGATGCTGCACGCGCTGCAGCGGTCCCTGGCCGCCCAGCGGCAGCTGGTCGGCGACGCCAGCCACGAGCTGCGCACCCCGCTGACGAGCCTGCGCATCAACGCCGAACTGCTGGCCGCCAACCCCGGCCTCCCCGAGGCAGAGCGTCAGGAGATACTCGACCGCGTGGTGGCCCAGGTCGCCGAGCTCGGCGACCTGGTGGCCAACCTCACCGAACTGGCCAAGGGCGAGTCCGCGGCCACCACGCCGCGAAACGTAGAGCTGCACACGATAGCCGCCGCCTGCCTGCAGGCCGCTCGGCGGGACTGGCCAGGCACCCCGTTCACCGGCGATCTGGAGCCCGTCGTGGTGTTCGGCAGCGCCGAGCGACTGCACATGGCGGTCAGGAACCTGCTTGACAACGCGGCCAAGTTCAGCCCGCCCGGCGCCGCGGTGGCGCTAAGCCTGTCGGCCGGAGAGCTGGTCGTGCGGGACCAGGGGCCAGGCATCGCTCCGGCCGACCTGCCTCACGTCTTCGACCGCTTCTACCGCTCGCCATCGGCCCGGGGCGTGCCGGGCTCGGGCCTTGGCCTGGCCATCGTCCGCCAGGTGGCGGAAAGCCACGGCGGCACGGTCCAGGCCGAGTCCGTGCCGGGGCAGGGCACCCTGATCCGCCTCCGCGTGCCCGTCTCGGCCAGCACCCTCACCGCGGTTGTGGCGGCTTCCGAACCCCGATAGCCGTGTCGCAGAACAAGCCGCCGCGCCCCGCGGGCCCGGCAATCACCCCGTGCGCACGCAAGATCCGCGCTACCTTGAGCGCGATCTGAGTGTCGCCCTCAACCGTGGGGTGCAGCTTGTCGCCCACGCGCGGGTACGACCATCGTCCGGTCAGCGGGTCCATGATGATCACGCCAGGGTCCGCGGCCCGCGCCGCGGTCACGATGGTCTGGTCGGTCTGGTAGGCCCTGGCCGGGTGAGATCGGCCGGGAAACACGGTAAGCAGCGCGATCCGCGCGCCCGGCGCCTCGGTCTGGATCAGCGCGATAGCCTGCGCGACCCCTTGCCTGACCAGCTGCGGCGGCTCCCCGATGTCGTTATGCCCGGCCTGCACGATGACCAGCGCGGGCCGCAGCGCCCGCAGTCCGACCCGCGCCAGCTCGCGGGCGACCGGTCCCCGGTGCAGTACGCCCGGCCGCACGTAGCCGGCCCCCGGGTCGCCGTAGATCACGGCATCCCAGTGCTCCGTTCGGGCCAGCAGGACCGCCCACGATCTGTCCGGTTCCCCGGGCCCGACGCCCGCCGTGATGGAGGCGCCGACGATCGCCACCCGCGGCGCGCCGTGTCCCTTCATGCGCTCGAGCGCGGCCTCGCAAGTGGCGGGCCCCTTGGCCTTGTGCCTGGGCTTCGGCTCAGAACTATGAGGCTGGACGAACAGGCTGCGTGCTGCCCCGAGATCCACGTGCCCCCACGGGGGCAAGGCCGCCCCCTGCGCCGCCGCCCAGGGCGGCAAGACCAACGAGCCCAACGCGACCACGATCAGCAGCACCGCGCGCCAGACCACGGCCAAAGTGTCGGCGCTCCCGCCCGATCGTGTCAAATGCCGCCCCGAACCCGCCATGAACCGCCGGCGGTCGCCTGCTATTTGCGGGCGATGCCGACCAGCACGTAGAACGACTCAGGCAAGGCCGAGGGCACTTCGGTCCGGCCCGCACGCCAGTTCTGCGCCGCGACGAGCCCCGGGGGCATGAGTTCCAGGTCGGCCAGGAACCCCTTGATGTCGGTCGGCGTGTGGTTGTAGGCGGGCGTGACCGCGCACGCCTCCCTGAGCTGGTCCCACAGCCGCTCGTCGTCACAGCGGCCGCAGGAGATCACCACGAGGCTGCCCGGCGCGGCGCGGCGCGCATAGCCGGCCACGACGTCGCCGGCCAGCTCGGCCGGGACGAAGCCGAGCGTCAGGCCGAAGATGAAGCAGGCGGGCTGCGCCAGCTCGATGACCGAGCGCAGGCGCGGGTCGGCCAGCACCGCATCGGGATCGGTCAGGTCCGCGGCGGTGACCGCGACGCCGCGGGTTCGTGCCCGGAACGCCCTGGAGCGCGTCAGCACCATGGGATCGTTGTCGACGTATGCCACCCGTGCCCATGGGCTGACCGTCTGCGCCGTGACATGAACGTCCTCGAGCACCCCGGTCCTGGCCTTGTACACCGGCATCCCCGCGCCGAGATCGACGAACTGGGTGATGCCCTGCCGGGCCGCCCAGGTGACCGCGCGGGCCAGGAAGTACCGGTTCTCCAGGGCCACGATGCTCAGCGACGGGCAGATCTCAAGCAGCCGGGCCGCCTGCCGGCGGTCGGCGCCGAACGACTCGAAGCCGCCGAGCAGATAGTCATAGACGCGGGCGACCTGGGCCCTGGTCGCGTCGAAACCCGTGCCCATCACGCAGCTCCCTCACCGGCCATCCGCCGCGCCTCCCCCATCCCCGGCTAGTCAGCGAGGCGATCGACTCCGCCGTACGCTCCGCATGCAGCGGTCGGCGCAGTACCCCGGGTAAATGCTACGCGCCTACCGCAGGCCGCCCGCCGCAGGCAGATCGCGCAGCGCGGCATCGAGCATCCGCTCGCGCGTTTCGATGTCGTCGCTCATGCGCAGGACGAGCGCGGCGAGCTCGGCCACCGTCCCCGGGCGGAACCGGGCACCATAGGCGGCCAGCCGGTACCGCAGCGCGCGGAGCCTGCTCATTGGCGTCCGCGTGGCCACCTGTGGGATACCCAGGCAGCGCAGCGCGAGCAGGCGCCCGTCCTGGCGCCCCGGCCCGGCGGAATATCTGCTGTCGGTCACGAGGAGTAGGACGCGCCGCGCGGTCGCCGGGTTGACACCCCGCACTGCACCGGATGCGGTGGCCGTTGCGTGATCGCCGGCCCGCTACTCTGTGACCATTCACATATGGGGAAGGGACTACTGTGGCCGACTCTCAGCCATTGCGGGAGCGCACGCTCGTGGTGCTCAAGCCGGATGCCGTCGCCCGCGGCCTAGTTGGACGTATCATCCAGCGGTTCGAAGACGCGTCACTGAAGGTCATCGGCATGAAGATGCGCGAGATGGACGCCGACTTCACCCGCAGGCACTATTTCGACCTCGAAGATCGGCTGGGGCCGGTCGTTTACAACGCCACCGCTGGGTTCATGCAGCGCGGCCCGGTCATCGCGTTCGTGGTTGAGGGTGAGGACGCGGTGGCCACGGTGCGCAAGATCGTCGGGTCCACCTACCCGAACGAGGCGCAGCCTGGCTCGATCCGCGGCGACTTCGCGCATCAGTCCAGGGCCGCCGCGGTCGCCACCGGCAAGGCGGTCGCCAACCTGGTACACGCCTCAGGCAACCAGGACGAGGCGAAGTACGAGGTCGATTTGTGGTTCGACGACACGCAACTGTTCGACTACCGCGCCGCCTCCGACGCGTTCGACTGGTGATCTGACCGCAGCCGCCGCGCCCTGCACCGAAGCCGCGCCCTACTGGGCGGCAAGGTTCGGCGCTCCCTTCCGCAGGACGAACTTCTGGATCTTGCCGGTCGCGGTCTTCGGCAGCTCGGCGACGAACGTGACACCGCTCGGGGCCTTGAAATGAGCCAGGTGTTCCCGGGCGAAGGCGATGATGTCGTCCCCGGTGGCGCTGGCGTCCTCGTGCAGCACCACGAAGGCGTGCGGTGTCTCTCCCCATCTCTCGTGCGGCAGGCCGACGATCGCGACCTCCCGGATCGCCGGGTGACGCAGCAGCGTCCCCTCGACCTCGATCGATGAGATGTTCTCCCCGCCGCTGATGATCACGTCCTTGAGCCGGTCCTGGATCTCGGCGTAGCCGTCGGGGTGGACCACCGCCGCGTCGCCCGTGTGGAACCAGCCGTCACCCATGGCCCGGTCAGTCGCCTCCGGGTCGTGGTAGTAACCCTCCATGACGACGTTCCCGCGGACGACGATCTCGCCCACCGTCTGCCCGTCCCAGGGCACCTCGCGGCCGCCGGCGTCCACCACCCGAAGCTCGCCCGAGGTCAGCAGCTCCACGCCCTGCCGGGCCTTGATCACGGCGCGGTCCGCCGCTGACAGGTCCCGGTGTTCCGGCAGCGGATCGCAGACGGTGATGAACGGAGCCGTCTCGGTCAGCCCGTACACGTGGGTGACCTCCCAGCCGAACTCTCCCTCGAGCCGCTCGATCGTCGCCGCGGCCGGCGGCGCCCCGGCCGTCACCACCTGCACCCCGGCCGGCACCTCGCCCCGCGCCGAGGCGGCGGCGTTGGCCAGCGCGATCAGCACGGTGGGCGCCGCGGACAGCCTGGTCACCTTCTCGTCCCTGATCAGGGCGAATATGGTCGCCGGGTCGACCTTTCGCAGGCAAATGTGCGTGCCCGCCGCCGCCGTCACCGTCCAGGTATAGGTCCAGCCGTTGGCGTGGAACATCGGCAGCGTCCACAGGTACCGCTCGCCCACCGCCATCGGCATGTGCAGCAGCGTGCCGATCGTGTTGACTGCGGCGTTCCTGTGCGTGATCATCACGCCCTTCGGGCGCGCCGTCGTGCCGCTGGTGTAGTTGATCGACAGCAGGTCCCGCTCGGCGATCTCGGGCCGCTCGAAGCCGGGATCCGCGGCGGCGATCGCCGCCTCGTAATCAAGCCAGAGCCAGCCGTCCGCGGATGCGGCGCCCTCAAAGGCGACGAAGTGGCGCACGCCCGGCATCTGGTCGCGGACGCTGTCCACCGCCTTCAGGTAGTCGCTGTGGGCGCAGACCACCGTGGCGCCCGAATGGTTCACGATGTAGACGAAGTCCTCCGCGGTCAGCCGGTAGTTGATCGGCACCAGAACGGCCCCGATCTGCGGCACGGCGTAGAAGGCCTCGAGTTGCGCATGGGTGTTCGGCGCGATCGTGGCCACGCGGTCCGATTGGGTCACGCCCAGCCCCTGCAGCGCCGCCGACCAGCGGTCGCAGCGATCGAAGAACTGCCCGTAGGACAGGCGAAGCTCGCCGTCGACGACCGCCTCCCGGCCGGCGTGCAGCCGTCGCGTCCGGCGGGCGAAGTCGAGGGGTGACAGAGGTGTCTCCATGATCAGATTGTGGCAGCCCGGTGCGCCGGGCGGCAGCCCCACGACGGGCCGGAACGGGCTGAGATACAGCCGTGATGACTACCAGGCCGGTGTCGGTCACGAACAGTGTTATTGCCTCGTGATTAGCGTGGCGCCAGCTCAGGTAAAACCGCCGGCGGCCTTTCTGGCCGAAGTTCCCCGCATTCAGGCGGTCTTTCTGGCATCGTGGAGCGCCAGCGGTACTTGTGCACGGCGGGCCACGAGGCGCACCAGGTCAGGTGCAGCGGGTCGGCATCGCGGTGCAGCGAGCCGCGAGGCCCGCGCCCGGAATGCCGGTGCATCTTAGCCGGAATCCGGCGTTGGCGGGGCAAGACGGCAACGAAAGGATTGCCTTGGCGCGACACCGGACGGGGACTCGCAGTGATAGGCGTAAGCGGGGCCTGATCCGGCGCGTCGGCATTGTCTTTCCCGTGGCCGTTTTCGCCGCGGTGGCGGTCATCGGCGTGGCGGTGGGCGCGGAGCTGCTCGCGCCTGGCTCCAGTGGCTTCAACATCGTCCAGGCCGTGGACGCGGTTCCTGGCAGTCACACCATGGCCCTGCTCGAGGACGAGCGCGAGCAGCTGATCGCCATGACCGCGGCGGCGCGGACGCTGACCGTGGCACGCAAGCCCGAGCTGGCGTCGCCCGCCGAGGTGGCCGCGGCCAACCCGGACTCAGGCGGCCCGGGCGGCGGGGGCACCGGCGGCGGGGGCATCGTCTACGTGCCGTCCACGCCGCCCGACCCGAACACCGCTCAGTCCACCGCCTACGACATGATGAGCAGCTTCGGCTTCGCCCCTGGCACCTACTTCGGCTGCCTGGTGGACCTGTGGAACCGGGAAAGCGGCTGGGTCTACGACGCCGAAAACGCCAGCGGAGCGTATGGCATCCCGCAGGCGCTGCCGGGGAGCAAGATGGCTAGCGCCGGGCCCGACTGGGAGACCGATCCCGCCACCCAGATCAGGTGGGGCCTGGGATACATCAAGTCGATTTACGGCAATCCGTGCAACGCATGGGCTTTCGAGGAAGCCAACGGGTACTACTGACCAGCCGGTTCGTTCAGTTAAAATGAATGAACGTCGGGTAGTTAATTCACCACATAAGGTTAAGAGGCGACAGGCCCGTTATCACACCTAATGAGTTGTTTTAGCTTCGGTGTGAGTTTCATCATAGGGCTGAGGCTTCCCGTCGATAACGCCTGTATAACAAGGGATTTCCGGCAATCGACGGTCAGCCGTCCGGCGATGGTGACTTTCCTCACGTTGAATTCGGTCATCTCACCCATCTTGTTCAGGCATGGTTGATAGCCGACAGCACCCCGCGTATGTGACGGCTGCCTTGCATCAGCCCGGCGCCCTGACCCGCGCCAAATCCATCCGCAGAAGCCTGCCGCCGTTGCCGTGGCAGATGCGACCGGGGTGAAACAGATCGCATCACGCGAGTACCGAAAGGTTCCCTTGTCACGGCACCGGAGAATTCCAGGCCGCCGCACCAAAACCGCCGCCCTCATCGCGGCGGGCGCGGTCACCGTCGCCACCGCCACCACGGCGGCCGCAGTGACGTGGTCATCAGGACCGACCGCATCCGCCGCGGGCCGCTCGCATGAGGCCGGCGCCGGCCTGCTGGCCGGCAACGATCGGGTGAGCTTCCCGCAGGCCGTAGCCCAGGGCTCCGGAAGCAAGCAGGGCTCCGCAAGCCAGCAGCGCACCGCGAGCCGGCAGCACACTGCGAGCCAGCCCGTGGAGGCCTATGTGATCCGCGATGCGGCGGCGGAACTCGCCGACGCCCACTGGGCGGCCGCGCGGGAGCAGGCCGCCAAGAAAACCGCCGCAGCCCGAGCAGCCGCCGCCGCGCACTCCAGGCAGTCCCAGACCCAGCAGCCCCAGTCCCAGGGATCTCAAGGGGTTCAGCCCGCCCAGGCGGCCAGCGTGAACACCACTGCTTCCGGATCAGCGGAGCAGGTCGCCCAGGGCATGCTGGCCTCGTTCGGCTGGTCGCCCAGCCAGTTCTCCTGCCTGGATCCGCTGTGGGAGCACGAGAGCGGCTGGAGCGTGACCGCCGCCAACCCGGGCAGCGGCGCCTACGGCATCCCCCAGGCGCTGCCGGGCAGCCGGATGGCCAGCGCCGGCCCGGACTGGCAGACCGACGCGGCGACGCAGATCCGCTGGGGCCTTGAGTACATCAAGGACACCTACGGCTCGCCCTGCGCGGCCTGGTCCCACGAGGAGGCCACCGGCTGGTACTAGAACCCGCTCACGTCGCCGGGGCGAACGTCTCCACCTCTTCGTCGAAGACCGGGCGCATCACGCCCCACGAACTGGCCGGAGCGGTCATGTACAGCGCGTACGACTGCGGGCCCGCCTTGGTCGGCAGGATGAAGAGCAGGTCGATGGCCTCCTGCCTGATGCCGTTGTCGTTCCAGGTGAACTTCCACCATGCGCCGGGCGTGCCGCGGATCGTCATCGCCTTGATCCCCAGCCCGGCGTACCCGGGGAAGCGGCCGTTGAGCAGCGACTGGTTCCTGATGTAGTCCGCTTCCCTGAGCATGCTGTTCGGGAAGGTGTGCGGCGTGAGGTCGATCAGGATGTTCGTCTGGGTGGACGACGGATCGGTCAGGGTGGTCTGGTAGCCGGAGCCTGACGTTGCCCAGTCGGTGGGCGCGGCGATGGTGAAGCCGGCCTTCTCCGTGGACGTGGGCTGAACCGTGACCGTGTGCCACCCGGCCGGGAGCGGCCCGGTGTTCTGCTCGTTGACCGCGTTGACGATCTGCGGGGCGTTCTTGGGCGAGGGGAGCGTGGCCGAGGACGATGACGAACTGCCAAGCGGCGTGCCGGTCGTGCCGTGCCGGACCAGCAGGACGACGGCGGCGCCCGCGCCCGCTCCCAACACCACAAGCAGCACCAGCGCGACCTTCCACAGGCCCGAACGCCGCCTGCGCGGCGCGGCCGGCCGGTAGTCCGCCCGTCCGCCGGGCGGCGCCGCCGACACGACGCCGGGCGATGCCGAAGCCCCGGCGCCCGCCAGGCCAGGCCCGGGAGAGCCAGGCCCGGGAGAGCCAGGCCCGGCAGAGCCAGGCCCGGCAGAGCCAGGCCCGGCAGAGCCAGGACCGGGAGAGCCCGAGGGCGCCCCGGACCTGGGCGGGGGGCCATACCAGGACGAGAAGTCCGGCGGCGCGGCTGACTCGCCCCGGCCCCAGCCCGCCGGCGTACCGAACTGCGTCGGCTGGTATTCATCCGACCGAGCCGCGTCGCCGGCCACAGGCTGCGGCTTGGTCGGCGCCGTGCCGGCTTCCCTCGGCACGGGAGCGTCGGCGGCCCCGATCCAGCCGAACTGGTCCCCCGCGGCATGCCCGCCCTGGGCCGACGGGAGCGGAGGCGCGGCCGGGGCGGGCGGGGAGGCCGACGGGCCCGGCGCGGCCGGGGCAGACAAGGCGGTGGGCGAGTATTCGGCCGGCTCGGTGCCGGTCCGGTCCGGCAGCAGCGGCAGCACGTCGTTGATCATCCGCATGGCCGTGATGGCGTCCGGCCGGTCGGCCGGCCCCCGGCGCAGAAGGGCAGCGATCACGGGGCCGAGCGCGCCGGCCGTCTGGGCCTGGGGCGCGTCCTCGTTGATGATGGCCGACATGGTGGTGACCGCCCCGCCGCGCTGCTCGAACGGCCCGTGCCCCTCGACCGCGGCGAACAAGGTCGCGCCGAGCGACCACAGGTCGGACGCGGGCGTGGCGTCCTCGCCGCGGATCCGCTCGGGCGCGGTGTAGCCAGGCGACCCCATTACCATGCCGGTCTGGGTGAGCCTGGGATCGCCCTGGAAGGTGGCGATGCCGAAGTCGGTAAGAACGGCCCGGTCATCGCGGGCGATCAGCACGTTGCTCGGCTTGACGTCACGGTGCATCACCCCGGCGGCGTGCGCGACGTTCAGCGCGGCCAGCAGCTGGCGGCCCATCTCGGCCGTCCGGCGCGGCGACAGCGGGCCCGACGACGCGAGCACCTGATCCAGCGACAGGGCGCTGACCAGCTGCATGACGATCCACGGGCGGCCGTCCTCCTCGGCCACGTCGTACACGGTCACCACGCCGGGGTGGTTGAGCCGCGCCGCGGTCTTGGCCTCGCGCAGCGTCCGCTTATAGGCGTTGGCCCGCTCGGACTCGGTCAGCGTGTCCGCAATCCGGACTTCCTTGACCGCGACGTCACGATCGAGCAGCTGATCGCGGGCGCGCCACACCACTCCCATGGCGCCACGGCCGACGGGAGCCTCCAGGCGGTACCGCCCGGCGATCACTCGCCCGCTGTCCGCCAAAGGGTGCATACGCGGGACCATACACGGTGTTCGCTGAAAGATCCCTGGGGGACGGCTAAGGATCGATTAACTCTGTGGCTTTTCGCCTCCGGCCGCCTTTTGAGGCGCAGGCGGCCTTCGACGAGGGGGTTACGGGTGCGCTCCGATGGACAGTACGGGGCCTGAGGGGTCGGCGAAGAAGTCATTGCCCTTGTCGTCGACGACGATGAACGCCGGGAAGTCCCGCACCTCGATCCGCCAGACGGCCTCCATCCCGAGCTCCGGGTACTCGAGCACGTCCACCCGGGTGATGCAGTCCTGGGCCAGCCGCGCCGCCGCGCCGCCGATCGAGCCGAGGTAGAACCCGCCGTACTTCTTGCACGCGGCCGTCACCGCCGCCGACCGGTTGCCCTTGGCCAGCATGACCAGCGACCCGCCTGCCGCCTGGAACCGGTCCACGTAGGAATCCATCCGCCCGGCCGTGGTCGGACCGAACGAGCCGGAGGCGTAACCGGAGGGCGTCTTGGCCGGGCCCGCGTAGTACACCGGGTGATCCCGCAGGTAGGCGGGCATGGGCTCGCCCGCGTCCAGCCGCTCGGAGATCTTGGCGTGCGCGATGTCCCTGGCCACCACCAGCGGCCCGGTCAGCGACACCCGGGTGCGCACCGGGTAGCGGGTCAGCTCGGCCAAGATCTCCGCCATCGGCCGCTTCAGGTCGACCGACACGACCTCGCCCTCGTCCTCGAGTCCCGCCGGGTCCGGCAGGTAGCGCGCCGGGTCGGTCTCGAGTTGCTCGAGGAACACCCCGTCGGCGGTGATCTTGCCCAGCGCCTGCCGGTCAGCGGAGCACGACACCGCGATCGCCACCGGGCACGATGCCCCGTGCCGCGGCAAACGCACCACCCGGACGTCGTGGCAGAAGTACTTGCCGCCGAACTGCGCGCCGATCCCGATCCGCCGGGTGATGTCGAGCACCGCGGCTTCCATCTCAACGTCCCTGAACCCGTGCCCGTCCGCCGACCCGGACGCGGGCAGCGCGTCCAGGTACTTCGCCGACGCGTACTTGGCCGTCTTCAGCGCGTACTCCGCGCTGGTCCCGCCGACCACGATGGCCAGGTGGTACGGCGGGCAGGCCGAGGTGCCGATCGACCGGATCTTCTCCTCGAGGAAGGCCCGCATCCGGGCCGGGCTGAGCACGGCCTTGGTCTCCTGATAGAGGAACGACTTGTTGGCCGAGCCGCCGCCCTTGGCCATGAACAGGAACTTGTACTCATCCCCGCCGGTGGCGTAGATCTCGATCTGGGCGGGCAGGTTGCTGCCGGTGTTCCGCTCCTCCCACATGGTCAGCGGGGCCAGCTGCGAGTACCTGAGGTTCAGCGTCGTGTACGCGTCGTAGACGCCGCGTGCGATGTGCTCTTCGTCACGCCCGTCGGTCAGCACGTGCTGTCCGCGCTTGGCCATCACGATGGCGGTGCCGGTGTCCTGGCACATCGGCAGCACCCCGCCGGCCGCGATGCACGCGTTCTTCAGCAGGTCGCGCGCGACGTACCGGTCGTTCGGGCTCGCTTCCGGGTCCTCAAGGATGGACCGTAGCTGGCTGAGGTGGGCGGGCCGCAGCAGGTGGGCGATGTCATGCATGGCCGCGCCGGTCAGCGTCGTCAGCAGCTCCGGCTCGATCTCAAGGAATTTTCTGCCGAACGAAGCGTGGCTCGTCACTCCGTCACTGCTCAGGCGCCGGTACGTGGTCTCGTCGGCGCCCCCAGGCAGCAGATCCGTATAGCTGAACTCAGGCACGTCCATGTCTCTCTTTCTCTGTTTCCCGCTCCAGCCTAGGCTGGCACAACGCTGCCAAGGCCGCATTCTCGTGGGTCCCTGGAACCCCGCGGATCCCGTGAGTTGCAGGTCACCAGGACGTGTTCCCGGCAAACAAAAGTTGGCGCCATGCTGATCACGACTTGTACATGTTTGGTCAAGCTTGTATCGTGACGCTATGCGGCGGCGCCGCGCCGCGCGGTGCCCCCGTCCGCGCGATGTGTGCTAAGCACGCGGTGCCCCCGTCCGCGTCCGGCTTTGCCGCGGCGCCGCCGCCGTATCTTTCTCCTCCATTGCCGTGTTCGCTTTACTCTGCGGTGTTCGCTTTACGCTGCCGCGCTCGGTTTGCTGGCGTGTCACCGCGCCAGGCGCGGCAATAGCAGCGACGATGCCGTGATGCCGGCCACCGTCGCGCCGACCAGCACGATCAGGTCCAGCCACAGGGTGGCGCTGGTCCCGACGAGCAGCGAACGCAGCGCCTCCACCTCGTAGGTCAGCGGGTTGACCTTGCTGATCGCCTGCAACCAGCCGGGCATGATCCGGGTCGGGTACAGCGCGCTCGAGCTGAAGAACAGCGGCATCGTGATGGCCTGGCCGATGCCCATCAGCCGGTCGCGCTGCAGCGCCAGGCCCGCGATCGTCATCGACAGGCAGGAGAAGAACGCCGAGCCCAGGACCAGGAACGCGGCGGCCGCCAGCAGCTTCAGCGGGTTGTCTGTGAGCGCCACGCCAAGCAGCGCGGACAAGACCACGACCACCACGCCCTGGATCACCGACCGGACCCCGGCCGCGAACGCCTTGCCGGTGATCAGCGCCGCGCGCGGCGTCGGGGTCACCATGAGCTTGGTCAGCACGCCCGCGTCGCGTTCCCAGATGATCTGGATGCCGTAGAAGATCGCGATGAACAGCGCCGACTGGGCCAGGATCCCGGGTGACAGGTAGGCCAGGTACGGGATTCCCTTCGGCGTGGGAATCGCGTGGATCCTGGTGAACACCTCGCCGTAGATGAGCAGCCAAAGCGCCGGCTGGATCGCCCGCGTGTAAAGCTCGGTCCGGTCGTGCCTGATCTTCCGCAGCTCGACCCAGCACAGCGTCACGATCCGGCTGGCCAGCCTTCGGACGCTGGCGGCGGGGCCGTCAGCCCAGCCGGCGGGCGGTGCGCCTGGCGCGGCGTACGTCACGGATTCCTCCCGGTTCGTCGTCGAGGGTGCCGCCGGTGTGATGGCGGAACACGTCGTCCAGGGTGACAGCGGGCCCAAGAGCTGACTTGAGGTCGGCCGGAGTGCCCTCGGCCCGGATGCGGGCCTGGTGCATCAGCGCGATCCGGTCGCAGTAGGTGTCCGCCTCGTCCATGTAGTGCGTGGTCATCAGCACGGTCATGTCCGCGGAGGCCCTCAGGTTCGTGATGTACTCCCACACGTCGGTGCGCGCGATCGGGTCAAGGCCCACCGTCGGCTCGTCGAGCACCAGCAGCCGCGGCGCGTTGATCAGGGCCTGGGCCAGCTCCAGGCGGCGGATCATGCCTCCGGAGTACGTCCTGGCCAGCCGGTCCGCGGCGCCGGCCAGCCCCATTGCGGCCAGCGCGCCGTCGACCCGCTCGGCCCGCTGGCGGTGCGGCACGTCGAAGAGCCTGGCGAACAGCGTGACGTTCTCCCGGCCGGTCAGCATCCCGTCCGCGGACAGCAACTGCGGGACGTAGCCGATCATCCGGCGTACCAGCATCGGCCGCGCCGCCGCGTCGACGCCGAAGACCGTCACCCGCCCCGATGCCGGCCGCAGCAGCGTGGTGAGCATCCGGATCGTGGTCGTCTTCCCCGCCCCGTTCGGGCCGAGCAGCCCGAACGTCTCCCCGTGCCGGATCTCCAGGTCGACGTCGTCCACCGCCACGTGCTCGCCGAACCGGTAAGTAAGCCCGCTGCACACCACAGCGGGCCCAGCCGAGACCGCGCTGGTCTCCCCGGTCCAGCCGGCGCCGGCGCCCGTTGGCTCTCGGGCGGGTTGCTCCTCGGTCCAGCCGCCGCCGGCACCTTTCGGCTCGCGGGTGGATGCCCCGCTCATTACTCCTCCCCTAGCTGGGCGGCGAGGCGGAGCAGCGCGGGCACGGCGTCCGCGAGGGTCCGCCTGTCGGCCGGGATCAGCCGGTCCAGCGCCCGGGCCGCCAGCTCCGCCCGCAGGTCGCGCCACTCGGCGATGCGCCCGGTGCCCTTGCGGGTCGGCTTCAGCCGCACCGAACGCCCGTCAGATACCGCCCGCGTCCTATCGAGCAGCCCCGCGGCGGTAAGCCGCCCGACCAGCGTGCTCACCGTGTTGGGCGCGAGCCGCAGCTCGTGTGCCGCCTCGGCCACACTGATACCTGGCCGGGTCGCCGCGAGCCGCAGCAGCTCGGACTGGGCCGGCGGAAGCGGCTCGGCGGCCCAGGCCGCCCGCGCCGCCCGCGTGGCGACCCGCCTGATGGCGCTGACCGCCGCGAGCACGTCCGCCGCCAGCGGCTGCGAGTTTTCCTCTGCCGCGAGCCCTTGCCTGGCACGCGGTTCCGGCACAACTATGTCGTTCACAGAGCTAACTATAGTTCTTAGCCGCTCGAATTGCCTCTGGCCAGTACGTTTCCTCCGTCCCCAGCGGGTAGTCGGTTAGCTACCCACGGTCCTTGCGTCACTGGCAAGAGGGAGGGCGCGATGACAACCACGCCACGTACAGTCAGCAGCCCGGGGATCCGGAGCCTGATCCCGGCCCGGATAGACCGCCTCCCGTGGTCGCGATTCCACACCAGGATGGTGGCGGCGCTGGGGGTGGCGTGGATCCTCGACGGCCTCGAGATCACGATCGCCAGCAACGTCGGGCCCGACCTGACCCTGCACAGCACGCTGAACATGTCGGCAGGCGCGGTGGCCGACATCGCGACCTGGTACCTGATCGGCGAGGTCATCGGGGCGCTGTTCTTCGGCCAGCTGTCCGACAAGCTCGGCCGGAAGAACCTGTTCATGATCACCCTGGGGGTGTACCTGGTCGGCAGCGGGCTGACCGCGGCGACCCCGGCCGGCGGTCACTGGTTCATCTTCCTCTACGCCACCCGGATTGTGGCCGGCATGGGGATCGGCGGCGAGTACGCCGCGATCAACTCGGCCGTGGACGAGATGATCCCGGCTCGCTACCGGGGCCGGGTCGACCTGGCCGTGAACGGCACCTACTGGGCCGGGGCGTTCCTCGGCACCATCGTGACCCTGGTGGCGCTGAACCACCTGTCTCCAGGCATCGGCTGGCGGGTCGCCTACGTGGTCGGCCCGGTGCTCGCCCTCATCATCATCTACGTGCGGCGGAACCTGCCGGAAAGCCCGCGCTGGCAGATCATGCACGGCCATGCGACGCAAGCCGAGGCTTCGATCTCCGAGATCGAGCACGACGTGTCCGAGACCAAGGGCACGCTGCCGCCGGTGGACCCGGCTAGAGAACTGGAGATCCGCCCGACCGAGCAGATCGGCTACCTGGCCCTGCTACGCACCCTGTTCAGGCACTATCCGAGCCGGTCGGTGCTCGGCGCGGCGCTGATGATCACCCAGTCGTTCCTGTACAACGCGATCTTCTTCACCTACGGGCTGGTCCTGTTGTACTTCTTCCACGTGCCGGCCACCGACACCGCCTACTACTTCATGGCCTTCGCCGCCGGGAACCTGCTCGGACCGCTGACCATCGGGCGGCTGTTCGACACCGTCGGCCGCCGCAAGATGATCTCCGGCACCTACCTGCTCTCCGGCATCCTGCTGATCATCACCGCCCAGCTGTTCAAGGCAGGCGTGCTCAACGCCATCACCCAGACCCTCTGCTGGTCCGTGATCTTCTTCTTCGCCTCGGCCGGGGCCAGCGCCGGGTACCTGACCGTCAGCGAGGTCTTCCCGCTCGAGGTCCGGGCCAAGGCCATCGCGGTGTTCTTCGCGATCGCCCAGTGCTTCGGCTTCCTCGGCTCGCACCTGTACGGCCACCTGATCGGCACCGGCCAGGACCGCAACTCCCTGTACTGGGGCTACATTCTCGGCGCCGTCGCGATGATCATCGGCGGCCTGGTCGCGGTGTTCTTCGCCGTCGACGCCGAGGGCAAGTCCCTGGAAGACGTCGCCACCCCGCTGTCGGTGGTGGCCAAACCCGCCGAGGGCATGTTCCGGTCCGGCGGCCAGGGCTCGCTGCCGTCGGCCAGCGACTAGCCGGGAACGTTACCCCTCGCCCTCGTCCGACCCGGCGATCTCGACAACGTGCAGCGGCTGGTCAAGGTCAGCGGAGTGCTGCCGCCACTTCCGGCCCCGTCCAGAACCGGGCGACGGCGGCTCGACGTGCAGATCAAGGCTCGAAAATGGCCCATGTTTCTTTCATTGAATTGGATCCTAAGCTTGGTCCTCTTTCCATCTAGCATCGGACTGAGACACCGAGCTAGGAGGAAACCGGGATGAACGCCGTCCAGGCCGCCGCCAACGAGCCGTCAACCCCGCCGAGGGTTGACTTTTACTTTGACCCGGCTTGCCCGTTCGCCTGGATCACCTCACGTTGGATCCTCGAGGTCGAGAAGCAGCAGCCGATCGACCTGCGCTTCCGGGTGATGAGCCTGTACGTGCTCAACGAGAACCGGGAGCTCCCCGACTGGTACCGCGACCTGGTCGACAGGTCGATCGGACCGGTGCGGGTGGCGATGGCCGCTTCCCGGCAGCACGGCGAGGCGGTGCTGCGTGACTTGTATACGGCCATGGGCAACCGCATCCACAGGGAGGACATCGAGGACTTCGACACGGTTTGCCGCCAGGCCCTGGCCGAAGTCGGGTTGCCGGCGGAGCTGGCCGAGGCCGCGCACGTCGAGACCTACGACGAGGAGGTGCGCAAGAGCCACCACGAGGGCATGGACCCAGTCGGCGACGATGTCGGCACCCCCACCCTTCACGTCGACGGAGTGGCCTTCTTCGGCCCGGTCCTGAACGCCATCCCGCGTGGCGATGAGGCCCTTGCCGTGTTCGACGGAGTTCTGGCGCTGGCCCGCAACCCGAACTTCTTCGAGCTCAAGCGGACCAGGACTGGCGGCCTCGACGTCGGCTGAGCGGAGACCGGCCACTGGGTGAGGGCGCCGCGGCTGCGGCCGGGGCGGTCTCCGGGCGAGTCAGTATCGGGTCGCGCGCAGCGCGGCGATCAGCCTGGCAAGCGGGGGCACGACGCGCACCGGCGGCGATGCTGCCGGGCCCGTCTGGTTGATGCCGATGGTGGCGTTGCCCACTTGGATGAGCGTGACCTCGGTGGGGAACACCTCACCACCGGCGGTTTCGGTTGCATCGTAGGTCAGCGAGCGATCACCGAGGCCTGCCTGCGAGGCAGGCTTGATGTCAACCCGGTACCGCAAGCCGTCGGCATCCCGGTACGTGAAATGCGTGCACCGGTTGTGCAGCACCATGGCGGCGTCGAAGACACTCGTGCCACCGCCACGTCGGTAGATGTTCACGATTATGGTCAGCGTGATCCCGTCTGACCTGGTGA
>Ga0335074_10002063_pt1 | contig 27374 bp, 25 predicted proteins | sample Lox_Sample_23_FD_206715 | JGI IMG/M metagenome (GOLD analysis project Ga0335074, IMG submission 206715) | Soil microbial communities from Loxahatchee National Wildlife Refuge, Florida, United States - Lox_Sample_2.3 | ecosystem: Environmental > Terrestrial > Soil > Wetlands | place: USA...
CCGGCGACTGTCCTGGAGTAGGCGTCGAGGGGTGAGTCAGATGTCATGTTGCGCTCCACATCAGGATTACAACATTACACCCAGGGGGAACACCGCCGTGAACCCCCGAAAGCCGCCGGGACGCTCCCAAAGCCAGCGGTTCTTTCCGGGGGTGCGGCCTAGCGGCCGCTCACTGCTGAAAATCGGGCTTGAGCCAGATCTTCTCGCGCATGTACTTCTTCACCCTGGCGATGTAGTGAAGCGCTTGCGGCGTTCGCCAGCGGCCCGCGTCCCAGCGCCCGACACAGCCCCAGACGTCGCCCTTGTGATACTGGCTGCCCCTCGGCACGGTGTTGAGCCAGGTTTCGTAGCCGTTGTAACAGGACCGCCAGATCGCGTAGGCGGCGTCAGCGTTCATCGCGGTAGACCTGGCGATGGCCGGCCAGCCGCCGGGCTCATAGGGATAGCGGTTCTGCAGGATGCCGTAGCTCTGCGGGCACTCGCCCGGCCTCCCGTCTTGCCCGAGCTTGTGTCCGGCCAGGCACTTGGATGCATCCGTGCCCCAGTCGCCGAGCTGCTTCTGCCGCCACCAGCTCTCAACGGCCGCCTGGGCGAACACGATGTCCTGGTCGATGCCCCACTTGCAGGCGGCCCATCGCAGTATGTCGATCGTGGTGCCAGTGAAGTTGCCGTCGATCCGCCGGGCAAGCCTCTTGCCCTTGGAGCCGTCCTCGGCTAGGAACTTCGCGCTGACGTGCCGCCCGCGTCGGTGGTTGTAGGGCGTGTTCGCGTGCTTGTCCTCGGCCTGCGGCGAGGCGTTGACAAGCTTGGCGCAGTGCGCGTCGCTCGGCAGCTTCGCGCCCGGTGGCAGGGTGTGGAAGTACGCAGCCTTGACCGCCGATCCAGTCGGCTTGGCGGCTGCCGCGGGCAACGGAACTAATCGGGCGGCAGTCGCGGGCGCTGCCTGCAGGATGGCAGCCGGCCCGGCTATGACGGATACGAGCAGTGTGATGATCCCGGCTGAACGGCGGATGGTTGGCTCACTGCCATAGCTCATGTACGCAAGGTCTACTACGTTCGCCGGAAACCGGCACCTGGTTCGACGCGATCCCAGTCATCAGAAATGCCTGGCAACCAGGTGGGAACGGCTGTCAATCTGGGCGCGTGGTCGACCGCCTGTACGCAGAGCCCTCGCTGGCTGCGTTGTATGACCTGTTCTGCCCGTGGGATCCGCGCGGTGACTTTGGCTTCTACCTGCCGCTGCTGATGGAGGCCGCCAGCGTGCTCGATGTGGGCTGCGGTACCGGCATGCTGCTGCGGCGGGCCAGGGCGGAAGGTCATGCGGGCCGGCTGTGCGGGCTGGATCCGGCGGCCGCGATGCTTGACGTGGCTCGCGACGCGGGGGAGGGCGTCGAGTGGGTGCTCGGCGATCTGTCGTCGGTCAGCTGGAACGGCGAGTTTGATCTGATCGTGATGACCGGGCACGCGTTCCAGGTGCTGACCGGGGATGACGAGGTGCGCCAGGCGCTGGCGGCGGTGCACACGGCGCTGACGCCGGCCGGTCGGTTCGCGTTCGAGACTCGTAATCCGCTGGCGCGCGGCTGGGAGGAGTGGATACCGGAGAACGCCGTCGAGGTCACTGATGGTTCCGGTGCTGTGGTCCGGCAGGAGCATCAGGTGGATCTGCCAGTGCGCGGGGACCTGGTGTCGTTCACGACCACGTACTCGAGCCCGGCCTGGCAGCGGCCTCAGCAGAGCCGCAGTCAGCTGCGGTTCCTTGTCGCTGACGCGCTAGCCGCGTTCCTGGCCGGCGCCGGCCTGGAGGTAGCGGAGCAGTACGGCGGCTGGGACCGATCGGCGCTCGCGGCGGGCAGCCCCGAAATCATCACCATCGCCAAGCCCTACTGCTTGACTGGATCGAATATCTGTTCGATAGTGATGTGATGGGAACGGCGGTAGCGCAGGTCATCTCGCTATCTCCGGTGCGCCACCGAGATGACGTGCTGACCGGCGAGGGTCTGCTGCCAGTCCTGCCGGCGCTGCGAGAGCTGCTGCCTGGCGGCGGGTTGCAGCGCGGGTCGGTGGTGACATCGGGGGACTGGGGACTGCTGTCACTGGCACTAGCCGCGGAGGCGGTGTCTGAGGGGGCGTGGTGCGCGATCGTGGGAGTTCCGACCGTCGGCGTGCGGGCGGCGGTCGAGGCCGGGCTTGATCCGGACCGGATGCTGCTGGTCGCTGAGCCCGGTCCTGGCTGGGCTCAAGTCGTGGCGTCTCTGCTGGATGGATTCGACATCGTGTTGCTGCGCCCGCCGGAGCAGCCGTCGGCTCAGCTACGGCGCAAGCTGGAAGCGGCAGCGCGCCGCTACGGGAGCGTGCTCGTAGTCGCCGGGGACTGGCCTGGCGCGCAGTCCCGGCTGCTGATGACTGACGCGGAGTGGACCGGGATCGGCGCAGGGCACGGGCGGGTGCGCGCTCGCAAGGCACTCCTCGTCGCGTCCGGGCGCGGTGCGGGGGAGCGGCCGCGTTCGGCGTGGCTGTGGCTGCCAGGTCCGGACGGCAGAGTCACGGCGATGGCGGCTGACAGCACGCCCGGTACTGGCGCGCAGGACGGCACCGGCACGTACGGGGCCTAGCTATGAAAAGTGACACCTCAGCGGCGCGCCGGGTGCTCGTGCTGCGCTGCCCGGACTGGCTCGATGATGACGGCAGTGATGACTACGGGGGCAGTGACAGCGCAGGCAGTAACAGTGCGGCGGCGCGTGCCTTTGAGCGGGTGGTTGCCATCGTGGAGAACTTCTGCCCGCAGGTTGAGGTGCTGCGGCCGGGTGTCTGCGCGATCGCGACCCGCGGCCCGGCGCGCTATTTCGGCGGAGAGGCGCAGCTGGCCGCTGGGCTCGCCGAGGCTGTCGCCCAGGCCGGTGTTGCCAGCCAGGCTGGTATTGCCGACGGGCTGTTCGCTGCCGGACTGGCTGCGCGTGCTGGGCCGACCGGACTTCTGGTACCGCCGGGTGAGACACCGGAGTTCCTGGCCGGGCTACCGGTGGGCGTGCTGGACATGCCCGAACTCTGCGAGTTGCTGCCGAGGCTGGGTATCGAGACACTCGGCCAGCTCGCCGCGCTGCCGTCAGCCGAGGCCGCCAGCCGGTTCGGACCGCCGGGCAAGCTGGCCAGCCGGCTCGCCCGCGGGCTCGACCCTCGCCCGCTGATCCCGCGGCCTCCGGCTGCCGATGAGTCCGTGCAGCAGGAGTTCGACCCGCCCGCCGATCAGTCTGAGCCGGTGATCTTCGCGGCCAAGGCACTGGCTGATCAGATGCACGACCGGCTGGCGGCAGCCGGACTTGCCTGCGTGCGGATCCAGGTCCAGGTGCGTCTCTCAGACGGGCAGGAACTCAGCCGGATATGGCGGCATGACGGGCTGCTGTCCGCGCTAGCAGTGGCCGAGCGCGTTCGCTGGCAGCTCGACGGCTGGCGGAGTGCCAGCGGAGATCGCGCACCGGACCAGGATGGCTGGCCAGGCACGGCCGGGATCACGCGGCTGCGGCTGGTCCCGGACCAGCTAGTCCGCGCCACTGGACGACAGCTGGCACTGTGGGGCGACGCGGTGCCCAGTGACCGGGTAGCGCGCGCGGCCATCAGGGTTCAGGCGATGCTTGGTCACGCCCAGGTGACCCGCCCGGTACTGGCCGGCGGCCGCAGGCCAGCCGATCAGGTGCTGCTCGTCCCGTTTGGCGATGCGGAAACCCCGCAGCGCCCGGCCGATCGCCCGTGGGCGGACCAGATCCCGGCGCCATCCCCGGCCACCGTGTTCGACGTGCCGCTGGCGGCCAGCGTGACCGATGATTCCGGTCAGCCGGTGACTGTGAGCGGACGGGCCCAGCTGTCCGCGCCGCCGACCTGGCTGTCGGCAGCCGGCGGGCCGGCCAGGGCGGTGACCGCCTGGGCCGGGCCCTGGCCGATCACCGAGCGGTGGTGGGATCCGGTACATGCCCGCCGTCAGGCCAGGTTCCAGCTTGTGACCGAAGACGGGACTGCCTGGCTGGCCGCCCTGCAGGATGGCCGCTGGCTGATCGAGGCCAGTTACGACTGAGAGCCGTCGGCGGTCTACTGCACGGCTCAGTCACCTGACTCAAGCCACGGAGGCGGCCAGGTCCTAGCGTCGAAGGACCAGAGGCGCACGCTTGACAGGAGAAACGGCATGGACATCGACCTGGCCGGCCGGACAGCTGTGGTCACCGGGGGCAGCAAGGGCATCGGGCTGGCTGTAGTCAGTCGGCTGGCCGCTAGCGGCGCCCGGGTGATCACTGGTGCGAGGAGCGCGTCTGAAGAGATCGAGGCGCTCGGCAAGGAGAAGCAAGTGATCTTCGCCGAGGTCGACCTGGCCGATCCAGGTGGCCCTGCGCAGCTGGTCGCGATGGCCGGGGACCGGATCGACATACTGGTCAACAACGTCGGCGGAGCCCAGGCCCGCCCTGGCGGCTTCCTGTCGATCACCGACGATGATTGGGCCGCGAGCTTGACCCTGAACCTGCTAGCCGCGGTCCGCGCTACCCGGGCGGCACTGCCGGGAATGCTGGCCTGCGGGGCGGGCGTCATCATCACGACCTGCTCGGTCAACGCTCGCTTGCCGGACCCGGCGGTACTCGACTACAGCGCCGCCAAGGCCGGGCTTGCTGCGTTTGCCAAAGCGCTGTCCAAGGAAGTCGGGCCGCGAGGGATCCGCGTCAACACGGTCAGCCCAGGCCCGGTCGCCACCGACTTGTGGCTGGGCAGCGAAGGTGTCGCGGCAACCATCAGTCAGGCCACCGGAGCCACTTCGCGCGACGTCGAAAGGCAGGCCGCCGACGGCTCAGTTACCGGCCGGTTCAGCCAGCCCGCCGAGGTCGCTGACCTCATCCTCTTCCTGGCCAGCGACCGGGCAGCTAACATCACGGGGTCCGATTTCATCATCGATGGCGGTCTTGTTCCGACCTTGTAGATGGTGCGCTGCCTGTGTCAGGCTGCGTGGACGCTGTCAGGCAGGTATCCGACCTGCTTCAGGAACCCGAACTGGTCCTGCAACGTCAGGATCTCGACGACCTTGCCTTCCCGGAAGTGCCAGATCGCCGTGTCGCGCACCTCCACGCGCTTGCCGGTCGCTGTTACGCCGCCGTAGTCGCCGGCATGGGTTCCCCGCCAGATGAGAGTGACGGCGAGCTTGTCTCCTGAGACGAACAAGTCCTCGATGCTCGTGCTCAGATCAGGGAATCCCGTCAGCCGGTCGCGGATCCTGCCGACCGGCCCGGCCACGCCGACGTGGACCCGGTTGGTCCGCAGTTCTTCGCTGAAGATCTCGTCGGCCAGCGCGAGATTTCCCGTCCATCCTTCGGTGAACCATTGCCGGGCAATCCGCATGTACTGCTCGCCGGTTTGCGGTTCGGCCATGCTCGCCATGACTACTCCTCGTGCCTTCGCGCGTGACCTGACAGGTACCTGGCAAGGCTTGCCCGCGCGACGCTGCTCGCGCTTGTGTCACCTGACTGAAAGTCCGGCGGTTCGGGCCGATGAAAGTGGCGCTTAGCTACCGCGCTGGGGGTTCAGCAGCCACGTCGAGGGCAGCGGCGAGCTGGTTGCGCGACGTTACTCCCAGCTTCGGGAACAGCCGATAAAGATGCGATCCAACCGTTCGAGGTGAGAGGTAGAGCTGCTGACCAATCTCGCGGTTCGTCATTCCCGTCGCCGCCATCTGGGCTATCTGAAGCTCCTGAGTCGACAGCTGATCACGCGCAGCTGGAACTCGGCGTCGGCTTTGCTCGCCAGATGCACGCAACTCCTGACGCGCGCGTTCGCCCCAGGGAGCACAGCCCAGTGCGTCGAACACCTGTCGCGCAGCCCGCAGCGGCGCGCGCGACTCGCTGACCCGCCGGTGGCGGCGAAGCCAGGCCCCGTAGGCCAGCTGCAACCGCGCATGGTCGAACGGACTATGCCTGAGATCGCTCCGCAACGCCAAGTTGTACAGCCGCTCGGCGCTGTCGTCAGCTGCCAGCACGGCACGGGCGTACACCAGGCCGCTATGCAGCGTCGGCGACGGCGTGCGTTGCGCGAGCGCTTCAAGCTCATCGTGAATCGGAACCGCGACATGGCGCTGTCCGCTGTAGGCCGCCGCATCCGCAAGGTAGGTAATCGACATGAAGCGGGCGGCCTCGTGAAACGCCGGATCACTGTGCTCAAAGATCCGAGTGAGGTGCTCCAGCGCAGCCAGGGGCAGGCCGGCGCTCAGCGACGTCACGCCGCGCACGAAGGCGATCATGCAAATGAGATCGTTCAAGCCTTGAGATAGCGCCGTCTTCTCAGCCTTGGCGACCAGTGTTTCCGCAGTCTCTGCGTCGCCCCGCAGGCCACGAAGCGCGGCGCGCGCGATCAACGAGCCCGTCAGCCACCAAGACTGCCCTACCTCGTCGGCGAGTCTGCTGGACTCGTCCACCAGCATCTCAGCTGAAGCCCAGCTGCCCTGGGCAATCGCAATCCAGCTCCGCATCACAAGCACCTGGGCGAGGACACCCAATCGGCCCTCTGCCCGCAGCTGCGCCGTGGCGCTTCCCAAGAACCTGGCCGCGACGTCGTGGTCGCCGATCGCGCGTGCAGCCATGCCCGCCAGGTACGCCTCGTCAGCATTCAGCTGGTCGGCCGATGCTTCGATGGCAGCCAAGCGCTCGGTTACCACTGAACCCCAACGGACGGGTCCTGCCATCGCCAAGATCACAACGCGTCCGGGATGTGTCTCGGGGACCCGGAGCCGCTCAACTGCGACCGCCACGCGATCCCGGACCCGCTCGCCGCGGTTCGAACGCCAGCATCGAGCCGCGGCGCCGAAGAGAAGGTGAAGCGCAAGGTCGCCGTTCCCGGCAATATCGGCCACCTCGGCTGCGTCGACCAGTGACTGCGCTTGGCCGTCATCGTCGGGGACAGAGTCCGCAAACGTGCTGCGCAGCCAGGTCAATCGCGCTCGCTGCTCACCGTCCGGATTCAACTGCTCAGCCTCGGACACCAACCGCTGCACCAGATCGGAATCGCCCGCTTCGAATGCAAGCTCGGCTGCCCTGAGCAGCCTCGAGCATCGCCGCGACGAATCTGCACTCAGACCCGCCGCGCGTCTGGCGGCGGCGACAGCCACCGCAATCGCACCACGACGAGCAGTCCGGACTGCAAGCAACTCGACTTCGCGGGCGACGGACTCGTCAGGCCCGACCGTCGCCGCAGCCGCGTGCCAGAGCTTCCGGTCCGGCTCGTCGTTGAGCACAGCCGCCAGCGCAGCATGCGCTTGGCGTCGGCGCGCGGCGCCCACTGACTGGTAAATCGCCGAGCGAACCAGCGGGTGGCGAAAGGTGATCGATCCGTCGACGATGTTCGCCAGGCCCGCTCCTTCCGCGGGAGCCCATGCGTCGAGTTCAACCTCGGTCCCGCAGAGCAAGGACGCGGCGGCCAGCAACTCAGCAGCTGAGGCACGTTCGTCCGCAGCGGCCAAGAGCAAGAGGTCGCGGGTTTGCACTGACAGTCCGGCCGCCTGCTGCGCGAAGACGCGTTCGAGCCTGGACGTCAGCGACACCGTACCCGGCGCGCCAGCGTCGCCGAGCCGCAGTGCATCTGGCAGCTCCAGCAATGCGAGCGGGTTGCCGGACGCCATCTCCAGGACTCGTCGCCGCAAGCCCGGCGTAAGGTCCCCCGCCGAGGCGTTCAGCAGCTCGCCGGCTGCCTCGGCGTCTAGGCCGCCGAGCCGAAATTCCTGGAGTCCCGCGCCATCGAGCGTGCAAGCAACGCCGTTTCGCAACGCGACCAACACTGCGATCGGCTCTGCATCCACGCGGCGGGCGATGAACGCGAGAGCGCTCGCCGTCGGCTGGTCAAGCCAGTGTGCCTCATCGACCACGAGCAGCAAAGGCCCGCTCTCAGCCGCGCAGGCGAGCAGGTTCAGGGCCGCGAGCGCGATCAGGAACGGGTCAGGGGCTGGGACGTCGATCGCCCAGAACGCAGCCGACAGTGCATCACGCTGTGGTCGTGGCAAGCGATCCAGGCACGTCAGCACCGGACTTAGCAGCTGATGCAGCCCTGCGAAAGCCAGGTCAGTCTCCGATTGCGCCCCGGCCGTGCGCAGCACGGAGACGCCATTCGAACGTGCCGCCGCTGCCGCCGCTGCCAGGAGCGCGGTCTTCCCGATGCCAGGATCGCCGCGCAAGACGAGCACCCCGCCTCGCTCGGGAATCCTGGTGACGAGCCGATTGAGCATTGCAACCTCGGCCTCGCGGCCGAACAACGGTGAACCCGGCGAGCCGAGTCGCTGTCGCTCAGATCCCGCTGAAATCCCCAGCCTAAGCTGCTGAATTGCCATCACAACCACCCTATGCGTCGCCGCTCCGACGGTCAGCGAACTTGAGCCGCGCCGGGTGGCCGGAGGAACAGTCAACTGACTCAAGCGGAACCCTCCCGGCTCCTCCCAGGATGAAGGGCATCTTCCCCTACCACTTGACGGGACACGCACATGACTGATCAACCGCTTCCGGTCATCTTCATCCACGGCCTCTGGCTGCACCCGCTCTCGTGGGCGGGGTGGGTCGAGGAGTTCGAGTCCGCCGGCTACCGGGCGATGGCACCCGCCTGGCCCGGCGTACCGGACACCGTGGCGGCGGCCCGCGCGAACCCGGACGGCATCGCCGACCACGGGATCGACGACGTGACCAGCCACTATGCGGCGATCATTGACAACCTGCCGGCGAAGCCCATCCTTGTCGGCCACTCCTTCGGAGGCATGATTGCCGAGAAGCTGCTCGGCCAGGATCTTGCCGCAGCCGCCATCGCCATCGACGCGGCCCAGATCAAGGGCGTGCTCCCGCTGCCGCTGTCGTCGCTGCGATCAACCTTGCCGGTGTTCCGCAACCCCGCCAACAAGCACCTGGCCGTCTCACTGACCGCGCAGGAGTTCCGCTACAGTTTCGGTAATGCCATAGACGCGGTCGAATCCGACGCGCTGTACCAGCAATGGACCATCCCGGCGCCAGGCCGGCCCCTGTTCGAGGCAGCCGCGGCAAACTTCTCTTTGCATTCCCCTGCCAAGGTCAACACGACGATCGACAACCGCGGCCCACTGCTGCTCATGATGGGCGGCCAGGACCACACAGTCCCGGAGGCCATCACCAAGTCCACTCTCAAGCAGTACCGCCACTCGCACGCAATCAACGACCTGATCGAGTTCCCGGACCGCGGGCACTCGCTGACCATCGACCACGGCTGGCGCGACGTCGCCAGCGCCTGCCTGGACTGGCTCGATAAGCATGGTCTGTAGGCCCAGGACACCCTGGGAGTGCTGCGGTGATCACCCTCGCTGACCACGCCGGGATCCACCATGTTGTACTGGCGTCACGTCGTGCCGCTGCTGACCCCCCATTTACACCGTCGTGGCGGTCGATAACCGTGGCTTCGGCGGCTCGGAGCGCCCGCTGACTGGCTACGACACCGCCACGATGGCCAGCGACATCGCTGAGCTGGCGACTTACCTGGGGTTCGCCCGCTTCCGCATCGCCGGCGAGGACTGGGGAGCGGCGATCGCTTACGCCGTCGCCGCCTTCCACCGTTCTCGGGTGCAGCAGCTGGTGTTCCAGGAGACGCTGCTGCCGGGATTGCCCGCCAGCGAGCACGACCCGTCGCTCGCCCTCGATGATGGCCGAACCGGCTGGCACTTCAGCTTCTTCAGCCTGCCGAACCTACCGGAGTTGCTGTTGACGGGACGGGAACGGTCATTCTGGGCGTACTTCGCCAGGCGCCAGATGTGGGACCCCAGCATGCTCACCGAAGACGACATCGACGAGATGGTGCGCTCGGTCGAGCAGCCAGGCGGGACCATGGCCATCCTGGAGCTATACCGCGCCCGGCAGGTCGACGCCGAACAGAACCGGGCGCATTACGCTGACCCGATCAGCTGCCCGGTCCTGGCTGTCGGCGCCCAGGCCTATCTTGGCGAGGAGGTAGCCAGGCAGCTGGCGCAAGTGGCGTCCAACGTCCGCGGCGCCGTCATATCCGAATCCGGGCACAACATCGCGTTGGAGAATCCGGAGGCCCTAGCCCGCGCCTACCTCGACTTCTTCACCGCTCGCTGAACCCACGTCCGGGCCGACCGGGCCCGCCGCGCCAGTCACGGGAAATCGGCCCGCCCGCCGGATGGCCGGCCGCGGCCCTCATTGATAGGAGATCGAGAGCTCGTCAAGGAGCGCCTTCAGCGCCTGGGCGGCGCGGCGGAATCCTTGCGGGCCGCTGAAGCCGCCGTAGCGCCCAGCTTCTCCCAGATGCGGCTCCAGTGATACGTAACCTTCGAAACCGGAGTCCCTCAGCGCACTCAGCGTCTCGCCCACCTGGCCGTCACCCTGCCCGGCCGGTACCACCTCACCCGTCGCGGCCAACGCGTCCTTGACCTGGAGGTAGACAAGATACGGCCGGAGCAGGCCGTAGCCTTCCGTATGCGGCTGGACCCCGCACTGGACGAAGTTCGCCGCGTCGAACGTTGCCCGGAAGGCAGGCGAGCCGACGGCGGTGATCAGGTCGGCACAGCGCTCGGGACGATCGCCGTATATCTCCTTCTCGTTCTCGTGGGCCAGGATCAGCCCGCGGTCTTCGGCGATCTCTGTGAGGGCGAACATGCGGTCGATGACCTGCCGGCGGTGGCGCTCTGGCGGTGCCCCTGGCGGGACGAAGAACGAAAAGACGCGCACGATCTGGGTGCCGAGCTCGCTGGCAATATCGGCCACGCGTCGCATCCGCTCCAGCTCCGGTCCGAGCGGCGCCTCGAGTTCGATCTTGCCGATCGGTGAGCCGATCGCCGACACACGTACGCCGGCGTCGTCAAGCGCATGGCGGAAGCTTGCGAGCTGGCTGCCGCTGAGGTCGGCGACGTTGGTCGACCAGACACTTCGCAGCTCGAGGTGCGAGATGGATTCGGCGCCGAGTATCGCGAGCTGATCGTCGAGATCAGGCGAGATCTCGTCGGCGAACCCGCTGAGGATGAAGGTCATCGCATGGCGGCGTCGTGGGCCTCGCCCCTCGCGCCACTCAGGACGACGACACGACCTTCGCGCGCCGACTCGTAGACCGCGCAGACGACCTCGAGTGCGTCACGCGCGCTCTCGGCAGTGACCAAGGGCTGACGACGCTCGTCGATGGCTGCCATGAGGTCTGCGATCTGCGCAGCATGACTGGCGACTCCGAGGGCAGAAGCGTTGGCCGCGGCAGCAGAACCAATCGGACCCGTGCCGACCTGGCTGCCTCGATCACCAAGCTCGGGAAGCGCTGCGCTGAACGCCCGGTGCACGATCTCGCCGTTCTCGATGACCACAGTGCCCTGCACACCGCTGATCTCAAGCCGCTGCTCGAAACCGGGGAAGATTGCTGTACTGGCGACGATCGTGCCGACGGCACCCGAGCTGAATCTCAGTGTGGCGAGGGCGACGTCCTCGGCTTCCATCTGGTGGGTCTGGGTGGTGCATACAGCCATCACCTCGGCTAGCGGCCCCATGCTCCAGCGGAGGAGGTCGACGTAGTGGATGCCCTGGTTCATCAGTGCCCCGCCGTCGAGTTCCCAGGTACCCCGCCACGCCGCGCTGTCGTAGTAGCCCTGGGTGCGGTACCACTTGGTACTGGCCTCGCCGAACACAAGACGGCCGAGGGCTCCCTCGTCTAGGAGACGACGCAGTGCGACGAGCCCTGGATCGAAACGGTGCTGCGAGATGACCGTCATCACGACGCCGGCCGAGCGTACGGCATCGATGAGCCGGTCAGCGGCGGCCAGGGTGACGTCAATCGGCTTCTCGACGACGAGGTGCTTGCCGGCCGCTGCCACTCGTATGCCCACCTCCGCATGCAGACCGCTCGGCACGCACACCGACACGATGTCGACGTCCGCACGGGCGAGGAGGGCGTCGAGATCGGGCGCCACCTGACAGCTCTGCCTCTCGGCGAATGCCCTGGCGCGCTCGGGCACCACATCGGTCACTGCCACCAGCCGGGCGGCCGGGATCGCAGCGATTGCCTTGGCATGCGTCGAGGCGATGACGCCGGCGCCGACGATGCCGAACCCTTGCCGCCGGGTACGGTCGTCAAGCCCGGCTATGTATGTCTCGCTCACGCCGCCTCCTACAGGCCCTGCATCCAGGTGTCGAGCAACTTCAGATGCTGAGGGAGAGCCACCTGCGGCTCCTCGATCTCGGGATGCCAGCGTTTCTCCCACTCGACCGAGATCCAGCCTTCGTAGCCGCCAGCCACGAGGAGCCTGACCATCTCCCGCACCGGCACCTCTCCCTCGCCGAGCATTACGAGTTGCCAGCCGTCCTCTCGAGCAGGGGCACGGCGGGCATCCTTGACCTGCGCGAGCAGGGTTCGCTGGCCTATGTTCTGGTAGACCTCAGCTGGCCACTCGCCCACGCGGTGCGGGTGATGGCTGTCCCACACTGCGCCCACCCACTCCGACTCGACCAACGCAAGCAGTTCGGCCACCACGCTAGAAGCCGAGAACGCGTCGTGGGTCTCGACGCCGATAGCGACGCCGAGGCGCTCGGCGTCGCCGACCGCTGCCTCGAGCACTCGCGCTGCCGCCACGAGCCGCGAGCGGCGGGCATCCTCGCTGCCGGGAAGCGCGCCGCCGAAGACGCGAACCAGGGGTGACTCCCAGTCGCTGGCCAGCTCCAGGAGCTGGCGCAGCTCCGGACCTGGATCGTCACTTGTAAGGCGGATCGAACTGTCGACAGCCACAATCGGCAGGCCGGCCGCGGCGACCGTCCGCCTTACCTCGGCGCGCGCAGCGGCGGGCATCGATCCTTCAATCAGTTCACCGTCGACAAGCCGCAGCTCGACGCCTGCGTAGCCCCAGGATCGCCCGAGCGACACGGCTGTAGCCAGTGTCGCGTCCGGGAACGCCAAGGTACTGAACGCGATGCGTGGCGCACTCGTGAGATGCACCTCCGTTCTCGCGGTGGCGCAGGCTAAGCCCGCCCCCTGGGAGACCAGGGGGCGGGCCGCCTTGGCCTCACGCCGCTAGTGCGCTCTGCTAGCTGCGCGAGTCTGTCTTACTTGCGTGGGCTGAGGTGCAGGATCACCACCTCGTCAGTGCCAGCGCCAGCACCGGTGTTGGTGCCCGTCGGCTGCCCGGTCTCGTACGGATCCTGCTGGGTTGGCCAGCCGACGAAGTTCTGCGAGTTGTACTCGAACCACTCCGACGCCGTCGTGATCGGGATGACCGGCAGGTTCTTGGCCACGTAGGCCTCGATCGGGGCGAGGTCAGCGGTCTGCTGCGCCACGGTCGAGTCGCCGGCCAGCTTGGCGAGGTCATTATCCATCGCCGCGTTCTTCAGGCCCTCGTAGTCGCCGGTGTTGGCCTTGCCGTTGTTCAGTGCGCTGTCCAGCCAATTGTCATACAGGTTGAACGGCGTCAGGCCGTTGTTCGACCAGTGCTCGGCCAGCGAGAAGTCACCGTCGGCCATGTCGGCGTTCCATGCGTCCACGCTGATGCCCTGGAAGCTGGCGTTGATGCCGGCTGCCTTGAGCTCGGTCGCGACCATGGTGCCGACTGCCGCGTAGTCGGTGTAGGCGGACGGGGCGATGAGCGTCACCACGACCTCCTTGCCGTTCAGCGCGTAGTAGCCGCTGGAGTCCTTCTTGTAGCCGGCCTTCGCCAGCACAGCCTCGGCCGCCGATGCACTGCCGGTAGCCGAGACGGTGTCCGATGCGGCCGGGGCAGCCCACGCCTGGAAGGTCGGGAGCGTGATGCCGCTGGTGTTGGTGACCGGGTTCTCCAGCCCTGCCTCGCCCTCGGAGGCCAGCAGGCTGCGGTTGACTGCCAGGCTGATGGCCTGCCGGACCGCCGGCTGGTTAGTCGGCCACTTGTTCAGGTTCGGCATCAGGGCGTTGGTGCTGCCCGGCGCCTCCCAGAAGTGGTGATACTGCGGCGCGGTATCCACGAACTCCTTCTGCAGGCCGGGGATGAAGTTCCCGGTCCAGTCGATCTTCCCGGAGTACAGCGCCGTCAGGGCGCCGGTGTTAGAGGTATAGACCGGGAAGTAGACGTTCGTGATCTTCACCATCGACGCCTGCCAGTACGACGAGTTCTTCGTCAGCGTGAAGCCCTGCGGGGTGAAGGTCTTCAGCACGTACGGACCGGTGCCGACCGGCTTGGGGTCGGTGAACGTGGTCGGGTTGCTTACGCTGCCCCAGACAGACTTGGGCAGGATAGGCACGCCCGCGATCTGCTGCAGGTCGAGGTACTCCGGCGTCTTGAAGTTGATCGTGACATCGTTGCCTGACGCAGTCGCGCTTGTGATGGGAAGCCCGGCGAGGTTAATCGCCGCGTTCTTCGCGACGTAGTTGTAGGTGAATGCGACGTCGGCCGGGGTCATCGGCGTTCCGTTGTTCCACTTCACGCCCTGCCGGATCGTGAAGGTGATCGTCTTGCCGCTGTTGGACCAGCTATAGCCCGTCGCCAGCCACGGGTAGTACTTGGGCGGGCTGGCGATGTCGAACTGAAGCAGTGGCTCGTAGATCAGGCCGGTCGCGCCCATGCCCTGCGGCGCGGCCGTTGACACGAACGGGTTGAAGTCGTCGGTGATAGTCGTCTCCGGCGAGCTTTCCATGGTCAGCGTGGTCGAGCTTGCCGAGGTCCCGGAGGAGGAACTGGACGGGCTCGACCCGCACGCGCCAAGCCCGGCTGCCAGCAGGCCGGCCACCGCGACCGCGGCGAGCCCGCGGCCGGTTAGATGATTAACACTCATTTTTACCTTTCCCGTGCTGGTGAATATTGGTCCCGTCTGATGAGGGGTCTGAACTGCGCTAGGTCGTAACGTCCCCACCCCCTTCTCGCCCGGCATAGACCGAAGGGGCTGCAACGTCTAGGCGCCAGCAGGCAGCGGCCCTGGACGGTGAGACCTGAAGGAGCGCAGGAGCCTCCGCGCGGCAGCGATCGTCCGCGAACGGGCACCGCTGGCTGAATGAGCAGCCAACCGCAGGTGACGAGGCTGCACTGGCGCCGACGGCTTCGTTCCCGTTGGAAAGGGTCCGCTTTGGTCGGTTGCGCAACGCGCCGCCGAGGTTGTCGGGGTCCGGTGCGGAGCTCACTAGCAGCTGCGTATACGGATGCGCGGGCTGCTGAGTGACGCTCTCAGCCGGGCCGCGCTCCACGATCTGCCCGGCGTACATCACCAGCACCTCGTCCGCGAAGTACCGGGCCGATGCGATGTCGTGGGTGATGTAGAGCATCGCCAGCTGGAACCGTGTGCGCAGGTCGTCGAGCAGGCTCAGCATCTCGAGCCGGATCGACACGTCGAGCATGGAGACCGGCTCGTCGGCGAGCAGCACGCTCGGGTCCGCTGCGAGCGCCCTGGCGAACGAAACCCGCTGCCGTTGCCCGCCGGACAGCTCGTGTGGATACTTCGTCAGGTACTTGTCGGCCGGACTCAGGCGCACCTGCTCCATGAGCGCCGCCGCCTGCTCGTGTACCTGCTCCCCGGATAGCGAGTGCCGGTGCAGGTGCAGCGGGCGCTCGATGTGGTAGCGCACTGTGTGCGCGGGATTCAGCGAGGCGAACGGGTCCTGGAAGACGAGCTGGACCTCGCTCTTGTACCGCCGGAACGCACGCCGGCCGGACAGGTGCACGAGCTTGTCGTCGAGCCGGATGGTGCCGGCCGTCGGACGCTCCTGGCCGGCGAGCAGCCGGGCGACCGTCGACTTGCCGGAGCCGCTCTCGCCCACCAGCGCCACGACCGCGCCGCGGTAGAGGCTGATCGACACGTCCCGTGCCGCGTGCAGGACCTGGCCCCGTCCGAGCCGGAAGTCCTTGCCCAGGCCCTCAGCCGACAGCGCGAGCGGCCCGCGCACCGCAGCGGCGGACTCGAGCATTGCCTGGCTGCTCATGGCTTCAGCTCCTCAGCATTCGGCTGGCTGGCGGCTGCGATGACGGCCGGCTCCGCGCCGGACATCCTGAGGCTGTCGGGCAACTCCGGATCGGGCAGCACGAAAGGGCACGCAGTCAGGTGATCGGGATCCGCTGACGTGCGAACTCTGGCGAGCCGGACCTCGATCTTCGTGCAGGCATCCGTGCCCTCCGTGCACCTCGGCAGGAACGGGCAGCCCGGTGGCGGGTCAAGCAGGTCAGGCGGTGTGCCGGGGATGCCGGTCAGCTCCCGCCGCGGGCCGCGCAGCGACGGGAAGGAACGCAGCAGCCGCTTGGTGTAGGGGTGCGCGGGCTCGTGGTGAATCTCCACGGCGGTGCCGACCTCCATGAGCTGCCCCGCGTACATCACTGCGATCCGGTCGGCCAGCTCGAGCAGGAGCGAGAGGTCGTGTGTGATGAACAGGATGGCGAAGCCGAGGCTGTCCTTAAGGTCGAGGATCTGGCCAAGGATCTCGCGCTGTACGACGACGTCCAGCGCGGTGGTCGGCTCGTCCATGATGACCACTTCGGGATCGGTGGCCAGTGCCATCGCGATCATGACCCGCTGGCGCATGCCGCCGGACAGCTCGTGCGGGTAGCTGCGCAGCCGCGTCCGCGGGATGCCGACGAGGTCAAGCAGGCCGGCCGCCTTCGAAGTGGCGTCGCGCCGGCTCACCTCAAGGTGCGCGCGGATGACGTCGGTGAGCTGGTCGTGGACGCTCAGCACCGGGTTCAGCGCGTTCATCGCACTCTGGAACACAATGGCGATCTCCCGCCAGCGCAGCTTGGTCAGCTGATCCGTGGTCAGCTGCAGCACGTCGGTCGGCGTGGTCAGCCGGCGACCGGCGTACCTGACGCTGCCGTTGGTGATCACCGCCGGGGCCCGCAGCAGCCTGGTGGCACCGTAGGCCAGCGTTGACTTGCCTGAGCCACTCTCGCCGACTAGGCCGACTATCTCGCCGGGGTGCAGGTCCAGGCTCACGTCGTCGACCGCGCGGACGTCGCCAGCGAGCGTGCGGTACACGATCGAAAGATCGCGTATCGACAGCACAGGCTCCCCGGAAAGCCTCCGGCCGCGTCCTGGATCTGCTAGGCCGGGAACGGGCCTGCCTAGGTCAGTGGTCATCGCTGGCCCTCGCTCGGCTGGGTTGACCGGACGCGCCGCGCCCGGTCCTCTATGTAGGCGCTGCGGGAGAACGAGCGCAGGAAGGCGGTTAGCGGGCTGGTGCGCTGCGGCAGTGCAGCGTGCTGGACCGGCGTCGGGGCGGTTGGCTGCAGCCGGCGGCCGTCGACCTTTGCCCGCTGATTCGCGTCCCGCAGCCGCGGGTTACCGAGCTCGTCGATTCCGCTATTGAGCAGGACCAGGGAGGTGCCCATCAGGGCGACGGCTAGGCCGGGCGGTACGAACCACCACCAGGCGCCGAGCTGCAGTGCCTCCTGACTCTCCGCCCAGTACATGATGGTGCCAAGGCTCCACGTAGAAGTGTTCGTCAGGCCGATGAAGGCCAGCGCGACCGATGCGCCGATGGCGTACAGAACGGTGTTGACGAAGTTCGCCGCGATCAGGCTGACCTCGTTGGGCACGATCTCGAAGGCGATGATCCGCCAGCCGCTCTCGCCGGTCTCCCGCGCAGCGGCGACGAAGTCACGGTTGCGAATGGACAGGGTCTGGGCGCGGATCACCCGGGCGCCCCAGGGCCAGCCGAGGGCGGCCAGCACCAGGATCGTCGCGGTCTGCCCGGTGCGTGGCAGGTAGCCAAGCAGGATGATCAGCAGCGGCAGCGCCGGGATCACCAGGAACACGTTGCTGACCAGCATTAGCAGCTCGTCCCAGAGACCGCCTAGGTAAGCCGCGGTCACGCCGACCAGCACCGATAGTGCGGTGGCAATCAGCCCGACGAGAACGCCGAGCTCTAGGGTCAGCCGGATGCCGGACAGCAGCTGCGACAGCACGTCCTGGCCGCTCTGCGTGGTCCCGAGCAGGTGAGCCGCGCTCGGCGCGTTCATCGACAGGGCCGGGTTCGGGCTCTGGAAGCTCGGGTCGTAGGGCGCGACCATCGGCCCGATGATCGCGGCGAGTACGAACAGCGCGAGCAGGATCGCGCCTGCCTTCGCCTTCGGCGGCAGCCGCCGCCACCGGCCAAGCTGGTGCGCCGGTGCTGCCAGCCCGGAGGTGTCGGTGGGGATCGTAAGCGCGGCGGTCATCAGGCTGCCTCTCTCGTTCTCACGCGCGGATCGAAGGCGACGATCACGAGGTCGACGATCAGGTTGGCGATCAGGACGGCGAAGGTGATCACGAGGAAGATCGCCTGCATCAGCGGGTAGTCATTCGACTGGACGGCGCCGAGCAGCAGCAGCCCGATACCGGGATAAGAGAAGACGATCTCCATGACGATCGCGCCGGACACGACGAACCCCAGCGCAAGCCCGAACCCCTGCAACTGCGGGAGGAAGGCATTGCGGGCGGCGTAGTTGAAGATGACGCGGCGGCTCGGCAGGCCCTTGGCCTGCCCGGCCAGCACATAGTCCTCGCCGATGGTAGTGATCATGACATTGCGCATCTGCAGCATCCAGCCGGCCAGCGACGTGATGACGATGGTGAAGGCTGGCAGGATCGAGTGGCCAATCGCGCTGCTGATGAAGGTCCAGTCCCAGCCCGGCACCAGCCCCCCGGCGTAGCCCTGGGCGATGGGGAAGATGTGCAGCACGTGGACAGCCAGCAGCCACAGGAGCACCAGGGCGAGGAAGAAGTACGGCATGGCCTGCACGAACATCAGGCCAGGCAGCAGCCGGTCGAGCCAGCCGCCGTTCCGCCATCCGGCGAAGATGCCGAACAAGGTGCCGACGAAGAAGGCGATCACCGTCGCGCTGCCAACGAGCGCGAGCGTCCACGGGATCGTCTGGGCGAGCAGCGTCGACACCGGTGCCGGGTAGTCCGATACCGAGATGCCGAAGTTGAAGTGCACCACGTCGTTGAGGTAGCTCCCGTACTGACTCCAGAGCGAGCCGGGATGACCGACGCCGAGCATGGCTTCAAGCGCGTGGTATGTCGCGGGCGTCAGGTTGGGGAACTTCGACATGATTGCTTCGACCGCGTTTCCCGGCATGAGGCGGGGCAGGAAGAAGTTTGCGGTCAGCGCAGCCCAGGCGGCGACGATGTAGAACGCAAGGCGCCGGAGGATGAAGGGCATCGTGGCGTCCTAACTCTCGGCGGCTGGGTGGTGGGAATGGCGGCGGCCCCGCACGCCGGGCCGTACCGTGCCGCGGCCGCTGCCACGCGGCTGGAGGGCCATCGTGCGCGCCGCGCTGCCTGGCGGGCAGCCGCAGCTCTTGCGCAGCACGAGGTCGGTCGGCAGCAGTTCCACCTGTGTCGGCAGGTCCGGCTGGGCGATCCGGTCGAGCAGCCGGGCGCAGGCTCGCTCGCCGAGCAGCCGCATCGGCTGGTGCACGGTCGTGAGCGCGGGCTCGAAGAGGCTGCCGGGGAAGATGTCGTCAAACCCGGTCACCGACAGTTCCTCCGGCACCCGGACGCCGCCGCTGGCCAGCGCCTGCAGAACGCCGATGGCCATCTGATCGTTCGCGCAGATGACGGCGTCCGGCAACGTACTGCGATCGGCAAGCAGCTTTTCCCCGGCCTCCTCGCCGCTCTGCACGCTGAATCTCCCGCTGTGAGAGCCCACGATCTCCACGCCAGGGTGAGCCTGCACGACCTCGGTGAGCGCGATCCTGCGTTCCATCGCGTCCGGAGCGCTCGGCGGTCCATCGACGTGGAAGAGGCGCGATCTGCCGTGCACTTCAACCAGGTGCGTGACGAGCGCGGCTGAGCCCGACCGGTTGTCGGCGGTGACGACGTCGGCTGCATGCTCAGCGGGGTCGCCGGCCACGACGACGACCGGCAGCCGCTCGGCCAGCCGGGCGAGTTCATCGGACGGCACTATGCCCTCGCCGATCAGCAGGCCATCTACCTTGCCGGACAGCGCTTGCAGACGGCGCAGGTCGTCGCTGCTGTCCTCGCGAAGATAAGTAATGAGCAGCGACCAGTTGTGATAGCGGATGCGCTGCTCGACACCACGCAGGATTTCGTCGTAGAAGAGCAGGCTCATGCTCTCGATGTCGTACTGATGCGGCGCGAGTCGCTCGACGCCGACCAGTCCGATCACGTTCTTCTGCCGACGAGACAGGCTCTGGGCTGCCCCGTCGGGCACGTATCCCAGCTGGTCGATGATCTCGCGGACACGGGCCCTGGTGCTTTCGGCAACCCGGTCCTGGCCATGCACGACGCGGGACACCGTGGCGGTGGATACTCCAGCCAGCCGTGCGACGTCATACAGGGTGACCGGGCTCGCCGGCACACGGCTCGTGACTGCTGGGTGCGGTTGCGGGACCAGCAGCGTGTCAGGCAGCGGACGTCCCGCGGATCCACCGCCGTAAAGGGTCCCGCCGGGCGGTTCTTCGGCTTGCCTGTCGCTGCCCTGCGCAACGCCAGCAGTTATGTCGCCGGCGTGCGGGCCGGAGGTTTGTCCGGCTTCCGGCCCGCCGCCCGCGTCCGGTTCCCGCAAGCCGGACGAGCGAGGCTCAGGCACCTCGGTGCGGCCTGGCACGCGCGCGTCTGACGGGTCGCTTTCGCGCATGTCAGACGTGCTCACGCCACACCCCACCGGTTCAGACTGCCTGGGTCTCGGGCCACGCACTCACCCCAAATAGCTCCGGGCTAAAAGCACCTACATCATCAGATCTAAGCGCTTACATTGCCTGATCTAAGCGCTTACACTAGGACTCGCTCTTGGGGCCGTCAAGGCTTCGAATTAAGCAGGACGCAACGTTCCGGTAACACAAGGAGTGCCAGATGACCGTAGCGGGAACGGGCTCCAACGGTGCCCTGTCCTTCCCGGAGGGCTTTAGCTGGGGCGCGGCCACCGCCGCGTACCAGATCGAGGGAGCAACGACCGCAGACGGGCGAGGGGTGTCCATCTGGGATACCTTCAGTCGCCGCCCCGGCAAGGTACGCAGGGGCGACACGGGCGACGTTGCCTGCGACTCCTACCACCGTTACCCGGAGGACGTTGCACTGCTTTCCTCGATGGGACTGAGCGGGTACCGGTTCTCGATCTCGTGGCCACGGATCCAGCCGGGCGGTACCGGAGCGATCAACCAGAAGGGCGTGGACTACTACCGCGCGCTACTCGACGAGCTTGCCAATCACGACATCTCCGCGGCGGTCACGCTTTACCACTGGGACTTGCCGCAGGAACTGCAGGACGCCGGCGGCTGGGCCGTGCGCGAAACGGCCGAACGATTCGCCGACTACGCGCTGATCGTGGCCGAGCAACTCGGCAACCGGGTGTCGCGCTGGATCACCCTGAACGAGCCTCAGGTTGTGGCGAGCCATGGCTACCGCGACGGGGTGCACGCCCCTGGCCTGACGGACGATGGCGCGGCCGCGGCGGCAACCCATCACCTGCTGCTGGCGCATGGGCTGGCCGCCCAGGCACTGCGCAGTGTGCACCCGGCCACGCCGGTCGGCATCACCCTGGACATGCACCCGGTGAGGCTGCCGGATGGGACTCAGCCCGAATTCGTCGAGAAGGCGTGGCTGGCCACCGACGCCGAGCTGAATGGGCTGTTCCTCGAGCCGGTGCTGCACGGCCACTACCCAGCGAATGCCAGGGCCGTCCTGCTGCCCGACGCATCCGTGATCGCCGATAGCGATATGGACACGATCCGGCAGCCCATCGACTTTCTCGGCGTTAACTACTACTCGCCGGTGTTCCTGCGGGCCGGGGACCCGAGCGACCTGCGGGTCAATGAGGAGCTGGCGCGCTGCGAGCTCCCGGGTGTCGTTGAGTACCGCCCGGCGGAGCTCGACCGCACCCCGATGGGATGGCTGGTCGACCCAGACGGCCTCTACGATCTGCTGCTGCAGGTGTCGGGCCAGGCGCCGGGCCTTCCGCTGTACATCACCGAGAACGGGTGCGCCGCCGAGGACTACGTGGACCCGCTCGGCGAGGTGAGGGATCTCGAGCGCATCAGCTATCTCCACCAGCACCTGGAGGCGGCCGCGCGGGCGATCAAGGCCGGGGTGAATCTGGCCGGCTACTACGTCTGGTCGCTGCTTGACAACTTCGAGTGGGGCTGGGGATACCAGAGGCGGTTCGGGATCGTATTCGTTGACTTCGAGACGCAGCGGCGGATCCCGAAAGCCAGCGCACAGTTCTACTCCGAGGTAGTGCGCGCGAACGCTGTGCCGTCACTCGCGGACATGGCACTGCGCTGACCAACATGGTCCAGGGCCTTGGCGGGCCCGGTTACGGAGACCTGGCCGTCTAGCGCAAGGTATTGCCGCGCGAGGGCGAACCGGGGCCGCCCGCGCGCTGGCGAACAGGGGCCACTCACGCAGGCCTCATAGACGCTATGGGCCGGATGTCCTCCACCGCGCGGCGCGCGCTAGGGGTGCTGCCACCTGTGTCACCACGCCGAATAGCACGGAGATAAGTAGGCTGCCGCCATAAATGCCGACAGCAGAAGGCGGCCGCCATCAGAAAGACCGCGGCGCGGCCCGAGCTTCCGCCAGCTAACGTACGGCGAACGGCATCCGTCGCCTGCTCGTTCCCGAACCCGGTCGTCATACTTCAAGTATGCGGCGCGTGTCACGGTGGCATAAGGCTGGTCAGCTATGCCGGACGGAAGATGACCTATGAGGTCGGCTGCCGTTCCTCCCTTGTTGCGGTGCGGGGCGTGGGCCGTGGCGGCCGGGCGGGTGGCGCTGGGCCTTACTGCCCTTGTCTGGCCTTCGGTACCGGCTCGGCCGTGGGTTGGAGGAGCGGCCGACGAGGTCGCTGTGCGAGTGTTCGGGCGCGCTTTGGGAGCACGTGACCTTGCCCTGGGGCTTGGCGCTCTGAGCGCGCTGCATGGCGTTGCAGCCGAGCCCGAATCCGCCTGCGCGTGGGTGGCTGCAGGCGCTTTGTCAGACGCGCTGGACGTCACGGCCAGCCTGGCCTCGTGGGGTGAGCTACCGCCGCGAGGCCGCTGGCTCGTCGTAGCGGCGGCCGGGGGCGCGGCGGTGACTGGCGCTGCCGGAGCACTCGTCCTGTACGCCGATGGGGCGGCGTCGCCGGGTGCGCCGGCAGCCTCGCGAATATTCCGGCTGGCAGGTCCTCTATCAGGGCGATGAGGTCAGCGAAACAGTGCTCGCCAAGCGCATGCCCGACTCGCTCGTCCAGCTCCTGCTTGGTGAGCCTGCCCTCGATAAAGCCTGACTTGAGTACGTCGACGATGCGGTCTCGGTCGGTGGCTGAAGCCCGGATCTGCAAGTAGCCGACCGTTGCCAACACTTCCCCAGTCAGCTCGTCATCTGCGCTTCCCGCCAGGAGACGGACCGCCAGGATAACCGGCGCTGACCTAGGTAGCGCAATGCCGCAGGATCGTCTCGGCGACCAGCTTCGGCGCACGCACCGTGGGGTAGTGATCCGCGCCGGGCACCCGAATCAGCTCGCAGCCGGGGATCCGCGCGGCGGCGGCCTCGTTACTGGCGATGAGGCCGGGATCGTCTTTGTCGCCAACCATAAGCACGGTCGGCGCCCGCAGCTCGCCGAGCCGATCAAAGGTCGGCTCTCCGGGCTTCTCGAACTGCTCCTCGCCCTCCCAGGCACGCATAGCGGATCGCATCAGGTCGGCCACCAGGGGATCGGGGCCAGCCGCGCCCCAGACTCCGAGCAGCACCCGCAGCAGTCCATCATCGTCCCCGGCCGCGGCCAGCGCTTCGCACTCCGCATCCAGCTCGGGAGTCTCGGGGTAGGGGTAGCCGCCGACGCCGGGGCATAGCAGCACCAGGCTCTTCAACCGGTCGGGCTCGGCTAGCGCGAACTCGAGCGCCGTGCCGCCGCCCATGCTGCAGCCGACGACGTGAGCACTGGCGACGCCGAACTGCTCGAGTACCGAACGCAGGTCTCCAAGCAGCGTATATTCCTCGGTTGCGGCCGGCGAACGGCCGAAGCCGCGGACGTCGTAGCGGATCGCCCGGAAGCTCGCGGTCAGGTCTGCCCAGATCGGATCCCACATCCTCGCGTCTCCGACGCCCTCGTGCAGGAGAACCAGAACGGGGCCGGAACCGCTCGAGTCCTCGGCCCAGATCTTGTCGGCACCGGCGGCCAGCATGGTCTGCATAGCTGCGAGGCTAGTGCCGCTCGCTGGGCGAGTCATCTGGATATCGGGAGCGTGATCATGGAACAGTGCCGCCATCGCTGCCCAGGGTCGGCGCCGGACGCAGCGGCACGGCTGGCCGGGATGCTGACCAGCGAGCCCTGGATCGTCCGGGCGCTTGAGGTGGTCGCAGCTAGCGGGCTGCCCGATGCCTGGATAGGGGCGGGCGTGATCCGCGACGTCGTATGGGGACAGCTTTACGGTCGTTTTACCCCCGACGCGGTGCGCGACGTCGACGTCGCCTACTTCGACTCGGGCAACCTCGGACCCGAGAGCGATCAGGCAGCGCAGGACATCCTGGGCGAGCTCGCGGACCTGCCCTGGGAGGCGACCAATCAGGCGGCCGTGCACACCTGGTATCACCAGTATTTCGGTGGTGCGCCGGTGGAGCCCTTGAGCAGCGTGCACGATGCGGTCGCCACCTGGCCGGAGACGGCCACGTGCGTGGCAGTGCGCAAGTCAGTAGAGGGTATTGAGGTTTGCGCGCCGCACGGGCTCGACGATCTGCTCGGCGGTGTGTGGCGACCTAATCCGGTCCGGGTAACGGCTGCGGTCTCGCTGGCCCGGCTGGCCCGCCAGCGCGTTAGCGTCCGGTGGCCAGACGTGACGGTCATCCTGCCAGAACGGCCAGCGTAAGGCGTCAAACTCGCCTCAGCCCAACGTGCGTCGGCCGTGACGGCGAGTGGTTACTGCGGGCGTCATGGTGCCTCTCGCCCGGCTTCTGCAGACCTGGGCAGCGGTCGCCGCCAGAAGAACGTGTGATACCCGGTCTCGCCCCTATGGGCGAAGTCGACGGTCAGCAGCTCCCACCCATCGCGCGCCATCTTGTTCATGTGGAGAGTAAGTGATTCGGGGTTGTGCGCACTCTGGGTGCAGAAGTACTCCATCTCTGGCATGCTCCCGAGGTTAGCCGCCCCGGCAGGGCTGCCCCGGTTGGCTCGGGCTGGCTTTCGCCGGTGCGTCGCGCACCTAGTCGATCTGCATCGCAAGCTGTACGTTCCCCAGTACAGGCGAAGCCGAGCGTGTAGGGGAAGTAATGGAACTGACCGCGGGGAAAGTTGCCGTCGTCACCGGGGCCGCGAGTGGCATCGGGTTGGCGCTAGCCGAACGTTTCGCTCGTGCCGGGCTTGACGTCGTCCTGGCCGACATCGAGCGGCCCGCGCTCGAAGCGGCTGAGCAGAGGATCGCGGCTCTGGGTGTCAAGACGCTGGCCGTTCCGACTGACGTCAGTGACGAAGCTGCGGTGCAGGGGCTGGCGGCTGCCGCGGTCGACCGTTTCGGCGCAGTGCACCTGCTGTGCAATAACGCGGGCGTGGTCAGCACCGCTGACGCGTGGTTCGGCCCAGTCACCTCATGGACCTGGGTCCTCGGGGTCAATCTCTGGGGAGTCATCCACGGGATCCGCGCCTTCCTGCCGACGCTAGCTGCCCAGGCTGAAAGCCACATCGTCAACACGGCCAGCATCGCCGGGCTGCTGCCCGGACTTGATCCCCGTTACGACGCGACCAAGCACGCCGTCGTGGCCATCTCTGAAGACTTGTACCGAGCCATGCGGCTGGCGACGCTTCCGGTCGGGGTCAGCGTGCTGTGCCCAGGCTGGGTCAATACCAATGTCCTCGATGCCGACCGTAACTGGCCCGCTGGTCTCGGCGAGGCTCCGCCGCGTGCATTCACCACTGAAGTGACACTTCCGCATCTGCGGCGCGTGATTGACGAGGGGATGGCACCGGCCGCTGTCGCCGACCTGGTGGCCGACGCGGTTGCCGCCGGGCGGTTCTGGGTTTTCACCAGCCAGGAGTTCGTCGATATTGCCGCCCGCCGGTGGGAGAGTGTCGCCGCGGGCCGCAACCCCGACCTGGACCTCGAGGTTCCCGGCCTGCCGCCGAGCAGCGAGCTCGCCGAGCAGATCCAGGAGCTCCTGACGGGCCTGAGCGGCGGGTCGTAGCGTGGCGGCCGCTGCCGGGGTTTGCCTCGGCGGCGTCGCCGGTGCTCTCCCGTGGATCTCCTAGCGGGTGATCTAGGGTGGTATTAGCGGCTCGCGAGTAGGTGCCGTCCTGGTTTTCGGTCCGACCGTCGAGCGGGGCCGGGCACAGAGCATTTCGCGACCGGCCAGCACATCGCGCTGGATGTCAGCATCCGCCACTTGCCGGGTCCGACGTGCGCAGGTCTCGGCCTCAGGCAGGAGAGGATCTCATGAGCGACAAACTAACCGCAGCGGCAGCAGGCACGATCAGCATCGGTGGCGACCTCACGGTTAACCGGATGGGCTTGGGCGCGATGCGCGTCACCGGTGATGGCATCTGGGGACCGCCGAAGGATCTGGAACGGGCGAAGGATGCCCTGCGCAAGGCAGTCGAGCTAGAGGTGAACTTCATCGACACCGCCGACTCCTACGGCCCGGACGTGAGCGAGGAACTGATCGCGGAGACGCTGTATCCGTACCCCGACGATCTGGTGATCGCCACGAAGGGCGGCCTGCTTCGGCCCGGTCCTGGCCGCTGGGATCCCGACGGTCGGCCTGAGCACCTGCGAAAGGTATGCGAGGGCAGCTTGCGTCGGCTGCGGCTGGATCAGATCCCGCTATACCAGTTCCACCGGCCTGACCCGAAGGTTCCCTATGCCGAGTCAATCGGCGCGCTGGTCGAACTCAGGGCGGAAGGCAAGATCCGGCACATTGGCGTTTCGAATGTGTCTGAGGCTCAGCTGCAGGAAGCGCTGAAGCTCACTCCGGTCGTGTCGGTGCAGAACCGGTACAACCTCAATGACAGGTCATCGGAGGCCATGGTCGACCTGTGCGACCAGGAGGGCATCGTGTTCCTGCCATGGGCGCCGATCCAGGATTCAGACCAGCCGGTGCCCGTCCGGACCGCGGCCGAGCGGCACAACGTGAGCACGCGCCAGGTCGCGCTCGCCTGGCTGCTGAACAGGTCGGCCCAGATCCTGCCGATTCCGGGTTCTGGTTCTCCGGAACACGTAGCGCAGAACGTTGCCGCCGCTTCGCTGCAGCTGACGAACGAGGAGGCGAACGCGATCTTCAACCTCGCGGCGTAGACCACGGCGGGGTCCGGTGCCGGTGGTTGCTGACAGTTTGCATGGCTTGGTCACTGGCCGGGTGCGCGTTTGAGGGCGTGCGACGCCGGGCTGGTGTGTCCGCTGGCAGGCGTGGGAGATCGCGTGCCTATGGCGGCCGTTCAATGCCACCTGCGCACATAGCGACCGAAAACGTCAAGATCTAGTCCTAATTGTCGTTTTTGCGTGACGT
>Ga0335074_10002064_pt1 | contig 27366 bp, 28 predicted proteins | sample Lox_Sample_23_FD_206715 | JGI IMG/M metagenome (GOLD analysis project Ga0335074, IMG submission 206715) | Soil microbial communities from Loxahatchee National Wildlife Refuge, Florida, United States - Lox_Sample_2.3 | ecosystem: Environmental > Terrestrial > Soil > Wetlands | place: USA...
GGATTGCAATGCACGTGCCCTGTAATGATCTACGGATTATTTGCATGATTTGTGATGCATGATTTGGTGGATTAGTCGCGTGCAACCGTTGATCACGATGCAATCACGATGTGATTGCAGATCACGATGCGATCCTCCTGGATCTGATGCAATCTGAGCAATATTGCATCAGAACCAAGTAATAGGATGCAACAACGATGCAATACGATGCAATCTGGATTAATAATGTGCAATTTGGATTAATAATGTGTTTCTAAGAACTGTCTATAAAAAGGGTAGTTTTATTCCCTTAGGAATGAAGTTTTGTTCTTCAAAAAGGCATCCTATTACAGAAAGCATACTACTTACTAGCTGTGTAAATAAAACCTTTGTAGCTGGGCAAGTATGCATACGCCACTCAAAGCTTTTGTAGCTGTGCATAGTAAAGCCAGATTCAAACATGCATAAAGAGGAAGCGGTACTCTTTCAAAATTGAATATCTTCAATATTGGAGGACCTATCTGCTAGCGCTTTGCAGCTGTGGGTAGATTGGCTGCATGCATGATCCACCACTGCAGCTACCACAAGTAGTTCAAGCTGCTGCATATGCATCCAACAGACCAATAATTAGCCGCTAGTTTGTGCATTGTTGTTCCATCCTATTTATTACTTGGTTCTGATGCAATATTGCTCAGATCGCATCGTGATCAACGGTTGTATGCGACTAATCAACCATACATAATAAATTATGCAAATAATCCGCAGATCATTACACCATAGACTAAGCTATGCATAACACTGGTATGCATGGTTGCAATTGGCTGCTGCTGTCGATGCCAATGCATGCAATTGCAGTAACGTAGCAATGCAACAAACAAGTCAACAACACGCATATTATTGTTGTAACCATTGATTGTATTGAATGCGTCTATAGCGCACGTGCCGATTAAGTAGTCACAGAGAGCCTAGTTCAGATGCATATGCAATGCAAGAAGATCGCATCGTGCTCTGCGTGCTCTGCAAGATCAACTCATGTGAGATGCCCGACTCAGGCTACAGTACGACCGAGTTTAGGTCAGGGTCAAAGGAAGCCAGGATTGCAATGCACGTGCCCTGTAATGATCTACGGATTATTTGCATGATTTGTGATGCATGATTTGGTGGATTAGTCGCGTGCAACCGTTGATCACGATGCAATCACGATGTGATTGCAGATCACGATGCGATCCTCCTGGATCTGATGCAATCTGAGCAATATTGCATCAGAACCAAGTAATAGGATGCAACAACGATGCAATACGATGCAATCTGGATTAATAATGTGCAATTTGGATTAATAATGTGTTTCTAAGAACTGTCTATAAAAAGGGTAGTTTTATTCCCTTAGGAATGAAGTTTTGTTCTTCAAAAAGGCATCCTATTACAGAAAGCATACTACTTACTAGCTGTGTAAATAAAACCTTTGTAGCTGGGCAAGTATGCATACGCCACTCAAAGCTTTTGTAGCTGTGCATAGTAAAGCCAGATTCAAACATGCATAAAGAGGAAGCGGTACTCTTTCAAAATTGAATATCTTCAATATTGGAGGACCTATCTGCTAGCGCTTTGCAGCTGTGGGTAGATTGGCTGCATGCATGATCCACCACTGCAGCTACCACAAGTAGTTCAAGCTGCTACATATGCATCCAACAGACCAATAATTAGCCGCTAGTTTGTGCATTGTTGTTCCATCCTATTTATTACTTGGTTCTGATGCAATATTGCTCAGATCGCATCGTGATCAATGGTTGTATGCGACTAATCAACCAAATCATGCATAACCAATCATGCAAATAATCCGCAGATCATTACAGATCAAGCATTGGCCATGGATGCGTATTCTGACAATGGAGTCGAGAAAATATAAGTGGGGCACAACAGCAGCTCGGTCACTTGATAGCAATTGCATCTGCATGCACCAGCTGTTAGCGATGTATGATACATTATGATACATCTAAGAACTTGGTTAAGGTTGAACAACTTGAAGGACAGCAGTCTGCTGCAGCTAAGGCGGATCGACGCGGACTTATTAAGCTTAAGGGGATCACATGCACCGTACAGCCAGCTAGTAATTTAAGCTTATTAAAGCCAGCTGCTGCCGTACTAGTCATGCAACGCTTTCACGTGACGATGTCTTTTGAGTCACAATCACGAATTTCCGGGAGGCAGTGCACCTAGCCGTGGACCTATCGCAGGTTTACTGCTAGCTATAGCACTTGGCGGAAATACAAGATCGCGGTCGGAGAACGGGTTTGAGATTTTGAAACTCCTGCAGCTGGATAACCTTAAAGTGAGTATGCATGCATGCATTCCGGAAGAGAGGGCAGGGCCGGGGAGTTGATTTCTCAGCCATATCAGCAGTGAGTTGAACCTCGATCGAACGTGCCTTTGCGATCGATCTGATCGATCTGTTCCACTGTTAGCTGCAGGAAAACGCTGGAAAGAAGCCGAACTAAAAAAAGATGACGATGGAGGAAAGGCGGCCGGTGCAGCTGGAGATGGTAATGTACGTACGCCCATATGCATGGCACTCGGAAGACAATATCGTGCACCCCGCGCGACGTAGTCGGAAATGCATATGGTTAAGGTGTTGCAATTGGCCTTCCCCAGTCCCGTCAAACCATTCCTGACTACGGGTTCGTCGGGGTTCGGGGTTCGGGTGCCGGTAGCTGATCCACGCAGGTATATTGAGACATCTTTGACTACGTCGTGATGTGAGCTCCGGAAGACATGACAAGTGAGGAACAGCTTACCTACTTATTTATCAAATAAGTAAATGACGCGAAATTATGCAGTTCATCCGAGTTCGGCAGATCGTTCCGGAACGCACAAGTCACGAATGCGTCAAATCAAAGTTATGTGGGGGTACCCGACCCCGCCTTTCACTGGCTTGCAATTGGCGCGGGTATGCATTCACTTTTCGGAAAATTTGACCGGGGTGCGACAGTACCCTGTCCGCCAATCTCGGCTAATGTAACCGCGAGACGTAGTCATAACTCCATCAGTGCGGCGGAGGAGACTCAACCTGTTGACAGGCAGATGGCCGCATCGGGCACGTTAATGCTTAAATAAGTTCTTCGGACTACGTCAGAGTCGCCGTAACTATTCGTTTCAAATATTTCATTTTGGTGCTGTTTATTGCATCTGTCTATCTGTTTGGTATTTTATGTAGCTGAGATGCGTGTTAACATCGTTCGACGTCCTCCCCCGTTCTTCAGCCAGACTACGTCGAGTGGACACACTCGTCGTCGTTTTGCGCACGTCCCATGTATTATTTATATGTATTTGTAATATTACGACTCAGTCGTAATACGCACCGGAGATAAGCCTGCAATTGGACACGTTCGTATCTCGATCACCGAGCGAACCAACCGAGCGTGTAATTTCCGAGACTTGTAGGCGGTCTCTGCAGGAGCGGGTTTACGTTTGTGCTTGACGGAATTAACTAGCTCATTTCCACAATTTTCTTCCGCGCGAAGCTGAACATGGTAAACATGTAAACATGCTTCTCGGTAAGTAGCATTTATTAAACGACTACGTCTGGCTGGTTTTAGCACACGCCGCCAGCGAATCCCGCACCATACCCTTCAAAAATCCATCCAAGCACCCATCCAACCCACCCACTACTCACTACTCTCATATCTCAGACTACGTCATTACCACTCATGCGTCATCCTGGCCCACTTCACTGGTCAACTGCTCGCCGTCCGCAAGCAAACGCGTTTCTTTGACTCAACCTGTACCAACAAATCCAACAAGTACTTACTCTCCATCTATTCGTCGTCGCAACCCTCTTCAAACCACTGTCGTCGTGAGTTTGTTTGGAATTCAGAGTCGCCGTTCTCAAGGGATAACTTGGTGGATAGACTATTGAACGGTTTCGGTGCACTTCTTTTTCGTCGTTGATGTGGTTTCCTTCTTGACTGGCACGCTAATACATAATTACACCAGTACGGCTTCTTTCTTGGAGGACTAATAGTAATTCTTCCGGAATCGCAATAATGCCGTGCCTCTTTCTTGTGCTTCTCGCTCTCAGAAAGATTCAACGAAGATGAAAACGATGGTGACGTTCGGAGCGACATCTTCGGGAGTGCCAACAAACAGGCAAAATAAGAAGATTGCGGTTTCGAAATTCAAGGGATCTTCATTGAGAGCTGGGTTAGGTGCGAGTTTCTCCGGCAATTGTCATGAATTAATCCTCTCAGCCTGACCATGAGCCGTGTCAGAATACCTCAAAAATGCATGAATTGAAAGTAATTGATGTCTAGAGGATGCGGTATATTGTAAATTTCGGGAAAGGACAGATACTACTGCTTTCATTGTCCGATTGAATCTCAGAACTCTTCTTTACTATTTACTATGCTCAAATCCAATAATTTTAAAAATTCAATTATTACCGCTTCCTTCTCGTCATTATTTACATTTATTGAAGCTATCATAATTTGATTTCAGGACATGTTCTTATGAGTGACTTCTAGCTGGGCAAGTGTCACCGGTGGTTTTGATGATGTTGGACTTTGCCTCGAAAGGTGGCGATGTCGCGCGGTAGTCTCGAGCTGCGAGATGTGAAGCTGAGACTCGTGATGGTGGTGTGGAAATTAAACTCTCAGGTCCGTGCACGGAACGGAGGTGGAAAAAGTTAAAAGTTAAAACGGCAGTAACAGTCTGGAATGTCGGAACCAATTAGGACCCGAGAGATATTCACCAGCATAGAACAACAATTATTATTGTCTTTGACACAGCAACCAACCGTGGACTGGCTGCGCTGCTGCAGGGAATAGCTAGGTGAGCTTGACGGGAAAAACTTCCTATGGAAAAACTTCCTATATCTTGCAAGGTAGTCTGGTGGAAATTAAGAGTGCTGGAATTCGAGTAAGGATTTATTCAAGTTTTAGTGCTGAGTCAAGTGTCGCATCAATTTGGAGACAGAGACGACGATGTTGAAAGAGAAAGCGAAGTGTTGGATAGGGGAGATCGAGAATGTCACTGATTGTGAATACGCTTGCCCTTGTTTAATTGTAGAGGTTTATGGAATTCCCAGTTTCAAGGGAGAAAGTCGCCAGAGGGGTTAATTAAGAAAGTGCAACACACAATTGAATTCGGGATTGAGTATGACGTTTCGCTAGATTGCAAAAGTACTTATGTTGTGAAGAGGCCCGTGAATTCAATTCTCTACTTTCTGAAACATTCGGTGTCTTCACCTCTAGTTCTTCATCGTAATTCCGGAAAGGTCGACAGGGAAGCGAAAAAAGGAAACACTCAGCATCTGATTCCGCACTGCAGGGAGCATGCACGTGTGTCGATCCTAGATATAGCTAGCATTCCTTCATTCCTCCACACACCAACGCTTAGCGTTTACCCGCCACACACCGTAGTGAATTGACAACGGATATTGACCGGAGAATGCAGCCGGAATAAAGACACAAGGCATTATCGCTTTGTAGAGAGATGTGGCCAGACACGCGGGATAACTCGCGAACTTTGTTTCGTATTTAAAGGTTTCTGTGCATGTGAGATGCAGTTTTGACGTTTAATTTTCCTTCTTGACTCTCCAGGGAACGTTTGTTTGATCGCAAGTGTTCGAATATCCAAGCTATTAATACTCAGTTTTGTGTCTTGTTTGTCACTTTAAACCGTTTACCGATTAGTTATTGTCCACATTGTCCGTTTCTCGACCATCAAGCTGGTACAAACTTTTAGCACCTAAGCATCGTTGGCGAGTCTAAGAATCAGACCAGGCATCTTAGCCAGGACGGCCTCTTCATTCCAATCAAACTTGGAACAATCTCGCTCATGCCGTTGCGCAGATATTTACGAGGTACCGTTACTTGTAATAGGTGGGGCTTGACCTCAGCAAAAGCACATGTGTCTATTTTCCCACATCTATTTGACGATTGATGCGAAAAGTAAAAGTGGGAAGTAGAAGGGACGTTATAATCCGGTCCCTCAAAAGTATTGTACAAATAATCTGAATCATCGAATTGTATAATCGTGAGTTGGAAATAGCAAGTGGATGTCTGATAAGAATACAAATTCGGAGTCGGCCAGTCATCTCAACATCGGAGTCGGGAATATTCTGGCAATTTTTGCGCCTTCCATCTCATGTATATGTAAAGCTAGATCTGTAGCCAGCTCCTGATGCAATGAACTCGCTCACACTCCCATATAATCCTTCAGATTATGAGCCTCACTGACGCTTCTCATTGGACCTTACTCCCCTGGTAAATTCATGGTGAAATCAAGATCACCATTTCAAGATCTTGAGATCACCACCACCACCACCGGCGAGTTTTTCAACCATCTCACTATCAAATGCAGGGCTTCTTCTCTGAAACGTTACAAGCGCGAAGCCAACGCTGCTATGGAGTTATGTCTGTCTCCGCGTACAAATGCGCTATAAACTCCGCTCTTATCTCCATTTCTGGAACTTTCTGGAACTTTCTTCTTTACAAATCATCTTGGGAATTAAGAGTTTCAGGCTCCTTCTCTCTGATCTTCAAGGATATTCTAGAACGCTCGGCACTCTTTGCATTAGCCTAGAGGTAAGTACTGTTCTATCTCCGCTGCTGCTGCATCTCATAACTCAATTCTCTTCGCTGTCGCTCTATGGGATGGCCAGTTCAGGACCCTCGGTTACATTCATGTGCGACGACTGTCGATCATTGATGCGATTAGCAAGAAATCCATCCGTGGAGCTACCATTAACCCTCTACAACTTATTCTCCTTACCACGGCCCTCCACGACATCGAAATCAATGCCTGCTGGTTGTCGTCTGAGGAGAACTGGATTGCTGACGCTCTTTCTCGCTTTAATCTGGCGACGTTAGCTCATTTCCGGTTCTTCAACCTCTTCCATCGGCAGAGTGGTTCTCCAATATCCCTCGATTCCCTTCTAAAACCAAAGCTGCACGGTTTTCTATGTCGCGGACTTGCCAAGACTACACGATCTACCTGCGCAAGGGTAACCAGCGGTTCTGCATCATTGATGGTTCTTCGTTTAACCTCTACGTTAGCAGATTAACAAGGTCATAAGTTTCTTCGAAATAACATCTATGCTTGAGCAGACCAGCACTTCCCTCCCAATCAAAACATTTTGACTACGTCGGAGTTCGGGTAGTGGGAGGTGTATTGAGACATCTTTGTCTACGTCGTGATCGGAGTGCCTTGGCATTGGGGAACAGCTAGATAGCCTATCACAAATGAGCTACTTGCATCAACACTGAGTCCCGCCTGTGCATGTCTGTCCGAGGGAAAAGATGGTTGGTGAGATGATTACATGCACGTTGTGATGACAGCTACGGACTAGCCAGCGATAGAGGATATTGGGGGACAGGGGGGCTTTTCATTTACACACGAATTATTCATCTCAAGTTGCGGAGCCATGCATCTTGAGCAATTTTTGTATACCTTGCCTGCAGCCGAAAACCAGCAACGGCTTCAATTCAAAAAATGAATACGAAGGGAGCTTTTGAATTCGAAATCCTAACTACGAATAAGATTACATCATTGACACCCCAAAATTTCATCATGTACCGCTAGTCGTTGCGAACCCTTGTTCATATATATGCCACTCCTCATATGGTCCCTCGATCCCACATTCTGCTGCAAATTTACAAATGCTCCTCCCAATTAGAAACAAAGAAGTCTGATATCCTTTTATAATGCGGGAGGTGCGGTTGGTGTTGTATCTGCGAACAATCAGCAATCATCGTTCCTGATAAGAGCAACTTACGTATACCGAAACCACAATTCCATAGGCATTTCAGATAAGCGATGTTCAATTTCGAATTCCTCTGACGTTTCCGCGTCAAAGAAAGGTGGACGGAGAGGGCATTTATCCTTAGTCCCAAGATGCTTAAACGCACTCCTATTGAAATTAATTAAATGCGAATTCTGACGGTGAGATTGAAACAACACTCTATCAGATGTATGCCAATTCAACATCTCACATGAATAAAGGGAAGATCAATGTGGAGGCGGGTGGGGATTTACTCTCTCCCGGAGAGCCACTGATGCTCTCCATCTTCGTTTACACAACCGAAAGAACAAGTTCTCCTATCCCTGTGCTTCGCGACCTTCTCTTCAAAGCCACAAATTTTAATCCCAAAAATTAATCGCCGGTTAAAAAATACACGGAATCGATTGGGCTCATCCTCATACTCCTCAATGGACCAGAGCGACTGGGGCTCGGGTTTCTTTGAGCTTTTTATTTTGGCTCTCAATTTACTTTTTGCTCGATGGATGGATTGACGACGTCGAGGAGGGGTTTGTTGAGGAGGAGTTTGTTGAGGAGGAGTTTGTTGAGGAGGAGTTTGTTGAGGGTTTATGGTGGCTCTACGTTGTACTTTTCTTTGTTTTGCTTTCTTTTTTGGTTTTGTCTGACGACCGATGGTTCGAGCGGTAAGACACATGGCAGTGAAGTCACGGAGAGAGATGACCTCGATTGGAATTTGTTGGTCCACACTGAGGATGTGGGCTAACGATTGCAGGTACGGCCATGGGTCTACTGTCGGAGGGATTGGTGATTGTTGAGGGAGAGGGGGAGAGAGAGGGAGAGGTTCTGGAGAAGCGGAGATAGGTGTATTGGCGAGAGAGAGGATTGGTGATTGTTCAGGGAGAGGGAGAGAGAGAGGGAGACGCTCTGGAGAGAGAGGGGCGATCCACTCTGGAGAAGGGGAGACAGAAGCCAGATCAATCGGAGATATTACTTCCGGCTCGACAATAGAGAAGACATTTTGCATTTCGGCAGCCAAGACGTCCGCCGCTGCCACGGTATCCTCGGCTCTTCGAGTAGCTCTTTTCAGCCGAGTTCGAAAATTGAACGGAACGCAAATTGTCGGTACCCATTCTGGAGCTCTGTTACGAGAGTCCACCTCCGGATTTTCTTGACTATTGAGAAACTCGTCGCATCTGAGATTCCCTTTAAATTGGGCATATGTGCGTGTCTCTGCAAATCGTTTCTTTAATCCTCGTTTGGTAAGTTGGACATTTGGGCCAAATGTCCCAACAAGTGCGAAAAATCCTGTGGTAGTGGGGAGATCTGGATAGCGTCAGATTTCAACTTCGAGAACCGATAGGAGATGAAAGAGGGAGAGAGAGTAATGGGACTTACATGTTTCGAAAAGAGAGGATTGACTGGCCGATGAATGCACACTCTCCTGGTCGCACATCATAAACTCGAGCGAAGCTGTCTTTGAATCACCATTCAAAAAATGGAGAACTGCGGAGAAATTTTTCCGTTCGAAAGAGCTGAATCATTAAAGGTTGAATACAAATAGAATTACCTTGTCTTCGGTCCTTCGCCCTCCAATTTGTGTCTTGAAAATAAGTTTCCGCCACTTATCAATGCACGAATTCCACTTCTACTACTGGGTAATTCTATCTCTGGTGTCTCAACGACCTCATTCCTCAACGTTATCTTCATACTCGTCTCACCCACCATTTTCAAAGAGGGAATCTCTTCCATGAATTCCATAAAATATGTACTACCCCACATCGTTAGTGGCTAATACAAAGAAAACATTGGAAGGAGTAGATACAAAAGCAAAGAACGATGCTCAAATTTATCCCGTTTCAAGTCTCCAGTCACAACAATTACAGCTCCCTGCTGCAAGTTGTCTGAGCGGTAATCTCGGATGTGCCTCGCTAGAGTCGAAGGCGACATATTGATAACGTCCGGTTCCTGAAGACCGACAATACTGGTGAGATCTACGGGCGCACCGCCACGATGAGATCTGTATTGCGGATATCTCCAAAGACCTCGAATTTCAGTCATTTCAAGAAATAGTTTTGTTTGTTCGTTGTTGAAGTAAGATAATCAATTGCAGTAGGAGAGAAATGGAATGAAGAGTGGTGTGGGATGGATTATGAGCATTCAGAAGTTGGAGGCGATCGGAATGGATTATGACCATTCAGAAGTTGGGGCGATGAAGATAGAGGGAGCGGAAATGAAACGCTCGGGGCCTTGGGACGGGTGGGGTTAAATTGCGCTGAGGCCCTGTGCGGTCGCATCTCGGCCTTCAGCCACCGCCGACCGACGTAGTCAGAGCTCAGTCAGTCCGCTCAGGTATTACCTTTTCGTCAACGCTGGATATTCCGCAAAGAACCGAACCGTGCGCTACTTTGACGTAGTCAGCTCAGGGTCAATCCCACCTATTCCTTGGTCACGAGACGTTGAAAACAACAACATAAGCATTGGACCGCTGCGTTTCACCCCTGAACAAAACCCTTTTCTCCAGTTTGCTCCGCCGAGGTGTCATTCCTCTCGAATTCCTAGAGCTTCAGATCAAGAATCATCATGTCGAAACTCTTTCGCATCGCCTTGACTTTGTTGGCGCTTCTCCTCCTCCCCGTCTTCGACGTCGCTTCAGTTCTATTCCTCGTCTCGGTTCTTCAAATTTTGCTCCTTCTTGACAAACATGCTGGCCGCCTGTTGTCCCCCGAAATTTTCGCCAAATTAGAAAATATCGTTAATTGCCTCGCAGAACTCATCAGCTTATCTACTTTCGTCATTCTACTTGCACGACCATGTGTTTGGACCGTGAGATTGTTCGTGAAACATGCGGAAGAAATTGCAGCTCGGAACTTTTGCTCACCTGTTGTTATCCTGGGGATTGGAATTGGAATTCTTCGCTGGCTTCATGATTCTGGAATCAACTTCAAGGTAGTGAACCCTTGCATTTCCTTGCATTTTATCTCCTCGTATTTGAAAGAACCGAAACTAGAATTGGAAAAGTACTGAGATGTATTAGGAATACCGTCTGAAGCAGCGAAACAAAGAAAAGGAATTGGCGGAATCGATTCAATCTATGTCCAATTCCTCACAAGTCAAGCGACTCCCGACTTTCTCTCCTCTTTCCTCCAATGCCGGGTGTGTTGTCCTTGGGGCTTCCTCACGCGAGATCATGGCTCAAACATCAGTTGGATCACCGTCTCGACGATCTCAACGTGAAAGGTATCCAGATTCTCTTCCAGTTTTACTCTCTCCTATTGAGACAATTGAGGCTAATGCGAGAATAGGAAATATAAACACAAATCCTTAAATGTGGGAGAGTTGATGGAGGAGATATTTATGGGCAACCATCGGGATTCAGCAAACTAATTCTTATCTTGCCTCTGCAATATAGTTAGACCTTTCGTACTTCGATCTAGCTCTTCTTCATTTCGCAGCTGTCAGATGATCAGTGAAATTTTAAGTTCATCTCACGTACAATGAATAACGATGGTGCATGCATGTTAAAGCCCCACGGTCTACGATTCTATAACGGTTACATATGCCAGACGTAGTCGTAATCCCAGCGGTGCGACGGAGCGGACTCAAACCTGCTGACTGACGGATGGCCGCATTGGGTATATTAATGCACAATTAGGCTAGGCGGTTCCGACTACATCGGAGCCATAGTTCTCCATCGGTTTCAAATATTTCATTTGCGTGCAAAGTAAGGAAGGGGTGATGTTTATTGCGATATCTCTGTTTGGGTTCTTTTGTGTAGCCGAGATGTAGATTAAATCTCTTTTGTGTCTGTGCTATCCTGCTTCTCGAATAGAAAACATGAATCTGGGCCCCTGCACGAAATGCTGACGGCATTCTCTTTCCTCACCCACACTATTACATACGGTTCTGTCGACGTTTTGCATGCATCTGTTAAAATGACTTAGTCGTAAATTAACGCAGGAGCCCATTATACTCGACACCCATGTGCATAGTCGGAAAGTAGCGCACGAACACATTATTCTCGACATGCGGCTTCTATATTTGAGAATTGGCGCTGTGGTTAATAAACCTGCACTATTTCTCTCAGATTCTTTGGATGAATTTTGGTCCGTGCGGTTGAGTAAGTAATAGGAGGTCGGTGCGCTTCGCGAGGTCAGATGAGCGTGTGCACTCACAGTTTTCAAATGAACAAGCAAAATAGGAGACTCCGATCGAACAACCAGTGGATGACGCTCCAAAAAGGGGGATGTTAAATTAGACGAGTATCAGGCCATGACGAACAGCTATTATAAAAGGTGCAAGCTTTCCACTTTTCCCCCTCAGATTTACCCAGACATGGTCACTTTTGCCAAGTCTCCCAGATTCAAGGACGCTATGGCTACCTCTCGCACAAGAATTCCGGCACCTAAAAAAGTAACTCTGCGCACGCCATCAAGCCAAGCCAATACTTCTTTTCAAAAGTCCGCAAAACGTCAAGAAACCATCATACCAAAGTCTCCAGATATTTTTGTCTCCTCCCCGGTACTGGATAGCTCAGATGACGCAGGGCATACTCCGCATCCTATCAGATCGGTTCTTTCCAAACTCTTTTTGCTGCTAATCGTACAGACGAAAAATTCTGTGTTGGATAAAACGGACATCCTCAACAGCCTGGAGAAGGCAGAGTTACTACTTGAAGAAATCTCGAAAGAGATTCAATTGATCAGGAAGGCTCTTTTGGAGTAGGTCTTGAGGACGTAGGCGGTGTTCATGAAGGAGGCTTTAGTTGCTCGTTAGTTCGAATGAGATAATATATCATAATGCTTCGAATCGACTTCCCATTAGGCTTGACTTCTTGCCACGGACTTGTACCTGCTTTTACACTTAGTTTGAACTTGCATTGCTCATTCTGACATTACTTGGCACGTCCTTGAGCTTGACATTTCAAGACAGCATTCGTCGTAAGCTGAAGCGAGTGGGATTGTGTCACCTTTGCCGAAACGGTCGGTTTTGGATCACGGTAAATGGAAGAGGACGCCGTCGTTTGTGAAGGTGACTGAGCCGCGAGAGAGGTGGGTTTATGGGAGTTGGGATCCCACGAGGACCAAGTGAATTACGGATGGTCTGAGGAATGCGGCGAAGGCGACAGTGAATGCTGCGATGAGGTTGGCGTCGTCGTGCCGGTTAGGATTGAGGGCTCCGAGCATTTTGAGGAGGATAGGCTAAGGACGAGTGATTTCTCCCGGTCGTGGATTGGGAAATAGAGGTTACCTGGTCGAAGAGCACGTTCAGTTTAGTCTACCACCTAAATATAGCAGCATTTGGTCGAAGGTTGGCTGTGCTGGAAGCTCCGTCTCTATTACCCAAAATGGCGACCGGATCCAAGGATCATCGGTTGGAGCCGGTCAAAGCTCAAATCCATGCGCACAAAGACCAAAATGGCTATATCTCGGCCAATTCTCGTCCAATTGGCTCGAAACAAAGATCTTGGACAGATCTGAGTCAGTTCTAGCTAAAATGACTCTATCCATAATATTTCCGGGTGTTCCCTTGGTGCTGCGGGTGCAGTTCTACAGGGTGTTAGATTTCTTTTAGCTTAGTAAGTGAATAGCAATTCGACCAGAGTAGCTATTGACAAACGGAAGTGAGGGAATCGAAGAGCGCATCAAACTTAGTCTACCACTAAATTCTGAGATGATTCGGTCTAATGGTTCGATTTTTATTGGGGGGTGCCCTCGGTTATTTGCTGGTGAGATCCAGCTGGCGATCCGTTTTATGTGGGAAAACGGACCAAAACGGTCAGACTTCCGGAGGTCTATAAGTCGCACTTTCAAGTTAACTTCAGGTAATTCATTTTCATCTTCATCTTCAAGAGATGCAATTTCGATGCCATGCTTGTTTGTATTCGTAAGAATGGCAGCCGGCGAAGACCCAAGGGCGACGACTGTCGACCGACTGGTTTTTTTCCCCTAGCGATTTTGGCAGGGGCCCCAAACCTTACCTTGAATCCTGATTACCGAATCAATTATTATCGCACACTCACAAACATACGTTCTCATTTCGAGTTGAAGACTGTCTTTCCTTACGATAATAGACTCGATACTTTGAAATGCAATGGCAGTAGACGGTGAATCTCTTCCTCAACCCTCTATCATCCGAGACCTTAAACAACAGCTCCAAGAACCTCGCAAACTGGCCCGACGACTTCGTGCGGGACTTTCTGCTTATCGAGAAACCACACCTGGCAATGTTACACCACCAGCACCTTTCACCGGGGGGTGTGAGAGGAAACGCAAGAACGAAGCACGCAATTCTACTCGCCCTCCTCAGCCGCCAAATGTCCAACGTAACCTACAAGCCAAGAAACTGGAGACCCGGAAATCCGCCAACAGGGGATACAAGCGCAAACCTGAAGCTGACGAAGGGCCCGAATCTAAAAGACAACAACATAACTCTCTTCTCCGTAATAATTCCCGGTCAAATGATTATGGAAAACAACATTGCTCTACAACATTATCCATTGGCACTTCCAAACGAATAGGTCGTATTTCGAACTCAGAATTCACCGACGGAGATGCACAGCCTACCGTCACGCCAGGGATTTCACACAGCAGAGATCCCGAGAGTATTGTAATTGTGGAGGTCAATGGAGACTCGGAGGGATGTGGGTATAATCATTCAAATGTGGAAACGAGGAAAGGCCGTTTCAAACCTCTAATGAAATTCCTTCCAAATTGGCTCAAACAAAATGAACGATGTACCCTCCCTTTCCTTCTCTTTCTCCCCGGTCCCTGTCTCTCTCCAACATATCCTATTACTGTGCATAAGCAACTACTACTGGTATGGTGTGGCTAACGCTAGTCCCATCCCTTCCAATAATCTCAGACCCAACATTATTTCTGGCGTTCTACAAATCAGTGAAAGGACCGCAAACTCAAGTCACCAAGAACAGCAGCTACTCCCAACTATATAGAACATTGCTTTACCGAGGCGACAGCATGTTAAATTACCACTCGAATAAAATCATGCACTCACTTTTTGCGACTGTAGGTGCTCATCGAGGTATAACCAACGAGATTCGTGGTACCATCGCGACTACTGGTGCTTTTCCTGATGGTCATAAATCGAGTGGACCTACCGCATTGGTAAATTCGTTAATATCGGATTGGACAAGTAATGAGAATTGGACTCAATTAAGTTTGGTATATGGATTAACCGCGTATGTCTCGTGCTTGGATAAAACATGGCGGTCAAAATTTTATTCTCTACAACAAGTATCAGAGTCCTCGGATCCTGGTGAGGAGAAACCAAAAGGTAACAAGAAGGAAAAGTCTGAGGAACAATCTAAATTCTGGGCGGATTTATGGGAAGCTTGGTGGGGTGCTTTATTTGCTGAACGAGAACTATGGAAAGAATCGACGGAAGATTTGGAATTGACTCTTGAGTTTTTGATTAAACGGAAATATGCGCCTCTGATTTTCGAATTATCGTCTGGATTTCCCAAGTTTGATTTGCAGTTTGGATTGATTTCTTGGAAAACGAAGAGACATTTGCTATCTAAAGGGGAGTCGAGGGTGGATTCTCGCAAGTATTCACAGAACGATGTTCGCCTTGAAGAGATTACTGATGATGATTTGATTTTGAACAATACCGACTTCTACGTTGAAAATGATCATGATACGATTATGGAGAAGAAAAACAACAAAACGAGTATTTTCTTGGGCCACAGGGCTTTTATTCCTGATACAGAATTCAGTGCATTCGACTATACGTCACCGGGCCGAGCCATCGAATGTGTTTTACTACAGGCAAATGCATGGCATGATAATATGCGAGCAATCTCGACGCCAATGCAGTCAATTCAGTCTTTATCGTTAAGACAAAGTAGACAAAATTTGGAAATACCGCCGATGATTGAAAGAGTGCGAGAAGCAGGATACATTCGTCAAGAAATCTGGAAGATTCTAATTCGCAAAACTCACGAGACGAGTCGAAACGCACATGACGATTTCATTCACGCATTACCGCAGGGAAATATCAACGAAATTCATTCAAACTTGATGAAATTGATGGATCTACTTTGTCGCCAGGACTTAGTACAGTTTAGTCTGGATTCTGAAAATTGGAAGTCGATTATGGTTCTAGTTTGGGCCAAGGTATTTTCTAACATCCTTCAATCTTCAACGGTTGTTTTGTTCGAATAGCGCTGACTTTAAGCTCACTTTCGCAAAGGAGCTTCAGCAAGCTCATGAATATGAAATGTGTTTGGATTTAATTGCATTGTGTATCTTATACTCCCTCTCCATTAAAAACTACATCCTTTTCAGGGAAACAATACGCGTGTTCGAGACAAGATGGCGGCTTTGCGAAGAGACGCCTCCAGCCTCTTTCCAAACATGCTTCGATTCACATCCAAACTTTATCGTTAAATTCTCTGAAGACGTTAAAAACGGTGGAGAAGTATGCATTACCTTTGTCCTACTTGACTGATTGTAGCTGTTTGTTGTGGGAGTGCGTATGTTGGTATGGCCTAAGAATCATGTGGAAAAAGCGAGATTAATTAACCAAGTTAATTTATTCGTTCCATGTCTTGCTGAGATGACACAAGCGGACAATGATGTATCGCAAGGGCCATCGATTGGTCAACTCTTGGATAATTTGTTGAGATTACACATGAGCCGAAAGATAGTGCATCGGAAGGGCCATTGATTAATGGTCCACTGGCACTCTTGGATAATATGTTGGGGATTCAACGGGAAGACAAATATTCTATTCCGAGAGACTGAATGGTTGTATGCGGCAGCAGATTGCCATCGGGAGATCGAGCTGCCATAGATTTGACTGTAGTTATGTACATGGCATATAGCGTTCTTTCTACTCTTATACCACAGTCGAGTCATTTGCCACCAGGTATGGTTGGAAATTACAAGGCGTCAGATAGAAGCTGGTATTCGAATTGATTGTTAAATACAGCCTCTTACACTCATCTAATGTTGGTTTCTCGTATCTCATCTGTTCTTTCTTTCTTTTTGACACCTGGAATTACCGCCATCTTTGTCGCTCTGAGATTTCTCAATTTCAAGTACAAGTCGAAGAACAATATGGTCACGGTTAATTTACAGCAGCAAGAGAATTCTGCAAGCCATCGCGAAGGTAAGTAACGTATGCATGTCAATATTCAAGTGGAAAGTACCATCTGCAGAACTCGACGCCATAAGACAACTTTCATTCATATATAATACATAACTGAAGCCAATTACTCTGACAATACACTCAGCCCAATTACTCGGACAATGCACCTAGCTCAAGACAATTGTCAAAGATTATCTCATTTCGTAAGTCCCACAGTTCTCGCTCGTACTCTGGCGAAAAGACTCTGTGGACTAACGAGGTCCATTCATCGACGTCGGGGTTCCAAGTCTCCATCATGATTTTTTTTGAGAGGTTGTCATCCACTGCCGCAGCAGCGGACATTCGTTGAGATCTTTCAATCTCCCTCTTTGAATCACGATAATTGCCAATGGAACCCCGTTGTCGCTGGCGTAGTTGCTATTGTCACAATTCTGCCAGAATTTAGGAGAATACACCGGCATTTTGTCTCACTTTTCCGATCTGTGCCAATGCCAAAGTGCTGACACAAAAGGATGCGTGGAGTAAGGTACATGTCTTTTTCTTTCCAGCATGTACAGGGCAGGCGTACTTCATTGTCACAGAGCCCTAAATTACATCAGTTTGTTTCTGTAAACTTGTAGATAGGCTAATACGTCGAGTTCGATCCATTCCAAGGGGACATGATGTATTTTCTCGTCTTTAATGACAATCAGACAAAAATCATCAGTAAAGAGAGGTGATTGCTGAGCCATCATAGTAATATTGGAATCCGTGAGTGTGAGAATGTAAAATGGATGAACTGGAGGTTGCAGTTTAAATAAGGAGACTGGGGATGTGCCAGTTCCAAAACATAACATACAGTATGTACACTCCCTGCCGATCAGCGCTGTGTCTTGTTCAGGAGTGCATGTGTAATTTCGTATGTACATATGTATGTTCAGCCGAAGCGAAGTGGCCCCTACGCCGAAGATGTTGCTTTAATTGGATCTCCTTATTAAAGAAGGGGCTCGACCGCCACACCTAAACTTTAACGTTCTGTCTTCGCTTGAATCGACAATCGACACCGGCTTTAGGCTCCACTTTCCGACGATGGCTGGAGAGAGCGTCCTTCCCCCCGGATATTTGATGGATTTCTGTGCCACTCGATGGTGCCCGAATGCTGCGTTCTTGTACCCCTTTTGCCAAAGATGTACCGCACAAAGAGTTGGTCTAAAGGTATGGCAAAGCACATTGCCCTCAGCCGAGAGTACTCCACAGCTCGGTTTGTTTGCAGTAAAGGACCTGATCGGAGACAAGTTCGTCGCAGAGTATGCATGGAATAAAGCGACGCCACAAGACGATGAACAAGAACGTACATACATCCACCAAGTTAGTATTGTGACGTCGAGATGATTACAAGACGTTGTGCTAGTGGAGGTGTGGAAAACGACTTTTGGTATGCACATCGGAAAGACTAATGATGATGATAATGATGATGATAATGATGATGATGCGGTAAGTCGAAGACTCGAATTTGACTATGACGAGATGCATGCCGGTAAACTCGGGCTAGCCACCGACATACTGTGCACCGAAACGACGGGATTGGATTGCTGTGTGGGCTGACATGTGATGATGGGAAGCCTTGAGGAAACGAGCTTGGTATCGCTGCTGGTAATACATGTGCTGCATGGGGGACTGCAACGTGATGGGAGAAAGTTGGACGCTTGGATCGCGCAATTGCAGTGTCCGAGACTCCGCGTTATACAGAGCTGGTCTAGACCGTGTCTATTTTTAGTGATTATGTTAACTATTAAACTTTATGCAATTATGCCTTGACCATTTATGTTAATTGTTTCAAGTAAAATTAGATGCATGCGTCTCCTTTGCTGCAATGGCAATATTAATGGGAGCCAAGCCCATTTTCGGGATAGGGGAAATGAACTGACACATACCCCGATACATACACATAATATATCACTTTTATTTAACCTTCAACCTCCCTCCCTCCTTTCTTCCTGTCGGACTTTACCATTCGACTGACACGTCAACCCAACTTCTCTTCTTCTTTTTTTCTACTACCACTACCACTACTACTACTATTATTCATTCTCTCAACCTCATCACCAGTCACGCTCTCTGTTCCACCAGCGCAACCTTGCCTCGCTTTGAAGGATTACAGTACTATTTCGTCATAGTATTCTATGTGTACTTACCCTCTACTGTTTGCTCAATCTGATACTAGATAACCAAATCGGCTCATGACATCAACGTCACCGAGGCATACTCTACATTCCTATTTCTATCCCGTTAAATGGTATCTTCGCTGCAAACTACGAACTACGCTAACAAAGTCTCTTCGACCTGCTTTACCTCCGACTCTCCTGAAACTCACCACTACCTCGGTCGTATCACCTCTCACACGAGATCCCACGGTATTCCCTGCTCATACAAACACTCGGGATCGAGGTCCTTTACTGAGATCGACATGACGAGACTCCTTTGCGAAGGTTTTTAGTATGTCCGAGATCCTCTGCTCAAGTTGACATGACGAGACTCCTTTGCGAAGGTTTGTAGTATGTCCATGAGTCATTTCTCCTTCGCATGTCCAGAGTGATCTGTTACTGACAATCTTCACCTTGCCTGCGGTAGTCCCCTGCTCGGCGTCGAAGTTGGTAATTGAAAATTCTAATGCTTGGAGTGTGTCTGTATTTGCAATTGGGATGCCGGTGTTGTGGTCTCGCGTCCGGTTTGAATTGTGTCTCAACATTGGATAGTGTGGATAGTGCATAGATACATGGATACTGGACAGATAGATGGCGGAATAAAAGTCTCTTCAAGTATTCTTCATGATCAAAATTCTTAAGAACCGGTAGGTTATCTTTTGCATCGGAAATGTCGAACCTGGCACTGAGGAGAGATAGTTCATGGTGTCCCCAGTTTGAGCCACTATTGAATACAGGAGGAGGTGGTACAGGGTACTCAGGTTTGACAGTATTCTGCATCGCTCGGAACGTCGCGGCGCGTCCATTTCAGGGGGAAGAGGTGGACCACACATGTCACAAACCGGGGTAGAGATGCACAAACGGCATCAGACCACGGCCCAAATTCCGCTCCACATATTATATCCTGTCGTCATCAATGGGAAACAAGGGAAACGTACTTACATATACATATCTGTGCAAATTCCCGTCGGCGGTCGTCGGCGGTCGTCGGCGGTCGTCGGCGTTGTTACCCGACGGAACCGGGCCGGGCGGGGGGCATCGGGGGAGCCTTATTGGATAATTCCGGTGGGGTTGGTCACTTGGTGTCTCTCATTGGTAGGGCGATCAATCAATCAATTAGTCGTCGCATGCATCGCGCCGTCCACACATAATGAATTGCGTGTGAACAAAATCGTCAAACAAACACAACACAGACTCTCGGAGACAGTGACGTCTACGTTGGGTGCAAGTTTCGCTCGTTGCGCTTTGCATTCAGTGCAGAGTCTGTAGGAACCAACCAGAGCAGCTCGCCAAGTACAAAGTGCAAAGTAGAATTCAGGTGTAAATTGCAATTAAATTCAAAATTAACTTCCGACTCGAGAGATTCGGTGTGCAAAATCGTCAGATCTTTCACTTACAACGTGTAATACCTCTCTTTTAGTCTTTTAACTTCATACTCATCACCTATTTTCATCCTTCTCCTCGTTACTATTGTACGATTTACTTCAAACTCTTTGATATTATCATCGTTGTGGCCTTATTTGTCTCCGAATTGAATTCATTTGACAAATGACGATGACAACTATGCAAACGTTGCCGGTACTAAACCTACTTATGTCCGGTGAACGGCATTTTGACTCAGTCAAACTCGAATGCTCGACTATTCGAACGACCGTACAAGTCGAATCTGCTGATTTGTCTTCAAATATTTGAATATTTGACCACTTGCGACGAATATTCGGCTGACGAATCCGGATTTCGGGATAACTATTCGTCGAACCCGAATCCTAGCACTGCGGGGTCGAATATTTGTTTTGCCATTCACTACTTATGCTGAGGTCACAGCAGGTATTAAATCTGTTAGCCGACCTTCTCCCCGTGAAAATGATTCTGGTCGTACAACTACTAGTAAAGTTATGTCTCAGATGTCTTTTTAGCTGAGGATTTCTATGAACTTGTATACTTGTGTTGATTGCCACGCTATTCTTGGTCCGATGCGTCACACCAAAGCAGTTTCTTCTCAACCAGATTTTGGCTTTCAATAGCCTTTTGATACTTCTGCCAAGTACAAGACAAACTACGACCGAACAACAAAGACAATCCGACTTGTGTTAAGCCATGATAATACGAACCTGTTTCATGAGGCTTTGTGATGTTGAATGCAGTAAACCCGTTCGCAGAATTGATTATCCGAATTCCGTAATCAAACAGGAAGCTGGCACCAACTTCAGATCGTACCATCTTTTCTTCGTTATAACGACATAAATTCCAATAACTACCCCAAGGCATAGTTTCATATCTTTGTCCACCTTGTTGGAGTCCTCAAATTCCCATTTCCAGCAACTGTCATCATGAATCCATTTTTCGAAGTCTTGAGCCATATAGCCTTCAGGTGGAGCTAAGTCGTATCCAACATATTCCAGGTATTGACCAACTCTAATACCATCGGTGATTGGAATACGAAATGTAGTCCAATACGATCCATGCGAGGAATATCCGACTGAGCAAGAGCATGTTCAAAGAGTTGTCCAAACCTGGAATACGACTTCGAAGTTCGAACCAAGGCATAAAAGACTCCGAATAACGACGACACTTGTTCATCATGTTCTCCTTGATTTGAAAGACGTTTTGCCCTAAGACCCTTCCGACCGACCTCTCCGACCGACTCTATGGACCTTATGGGCCTCTATCAAGAACCCTTCCAAAAGATTGACGACGGACCTCTAACAGGACCCCTTCGACAATCGCTGACGGACCTCTATCACCACCTTGTTGACAACGGACGACCGACCTCTAACAGGACCTGACCATTAGGACCTCGTCGAAAAGAGATGCCGGACCTGTATCAGGACCACTCCGGCAAAACAATCTAACTGACATCCATCAGGACCTTGTGGACAACTGACGAACGACCTGTTACAACCTCTTCGAAAAGACTTCTGGAGTTACCTCTGTTAAGATCTCTGAAGATGTCTGATGGACCGCTGTGAGGACCTTTGAAAATGTCGACGACGGACCACTGACGAGACGATTGACGGACCACTGAGGAGATGATTGACTGGTGGCATGACGATGACGATGGATGAGGACCTACTAAGGACGAGGATCGACGAAGGATGATAGACAACCAACGGATGAGTGAACCGACAATCGGTGACAGATGACCGATGAGATGAAATGACGAGATTACCGACGAGATGTGATGAGATACTGGCGACCGGTGAGGATGAGATGATAGATCAGGGATGAGATGAATGATGACTGGTGAGGAACGAGGGATGAGATGACGGAGGACTGACGAGGGATGAGATGACCGATGATGGACGGTGGATGTGATGGTGGATGACCGATGAGATGATAGGACCCGTAATAGACGATGGACGACCTCATGATGACTCTGTCACCGGGTGATGTCTCGAAATGACCCTTGATCTCGATAGCTCGATGAACGATGTCGTAGATGAACCTTGATGATGAAGGACCTTGATGATGACGGGATGAAACTCGATGACTGGTCCTGTGATGACTCTGCCGGATGACCTCAAGTGATGACTTCGATTGAGACCTCGTGATGATGTGGGATGGACGACAGGGTGGATATCTTCTGCCGACGATGGATCTTAAGTGATGGGGATCTTAGGGGTGAAGACAGGATGATGCAGGACGGTCTAGGTGAATGACGTATCCATGGACGCCTCGACGGATGTGAGTTCTGATGGGATGGATAGCGACGACGTAGTTGTAAGGACCTCTGCCGATATGGGCCTCGATGCGCAATGACATGGATGACCATGACCGCGACTCGGAGTGAGATGGGTGTACACTGAGGTGGATGGAGCGGCCTCGATGAACGATGATGCCGGTGGATGAACTGAAAGAGGATAGATATAAACACCCTCGAGGGTTCATGATGGATGGCCGCTCGACGGACCTCAATGACCGAGTCGATGATGGATGACTGACAGGGATTAGGGAGGATGGTCGATGAGAATTATATTAAGTCATGTACATACATCATACATAAAAGCCAATGACCCCTAGAATAAAAGTAATCTGCCTCCACACGCAAATTCACATGACCTCCTCTGACGGACATGACATCCGTTGATGGATGGGAGAGATTGGAACGATAGTATCAATGGATGACCATGACCGACGATGCCTTGATGACTTGCAGTGGATGTCCGTCGCCGACGATGATGGATAGAGGATAACGACGATGATGGAGGACAACGTGGATGACTTCTCTTAATGGATGACGGGGATTGGAGAGGATGGTCGATGGACATTCGTCATGGCTTCCGACGTGGATGACCTCCTTTGATGGATGGGAGAGGTTTGGGAGGATGGTCTCTGTCGATGTATGACCTTGAAGGACAACGAAGTTGAAGGATGACGTTGAAGACCGAGTCTCAGCGGGAGGAGACTGGCGACGATGGTCTCAATGGATGACCAACGACGATGACCTTGATGGCTTGCAGTGGATATCCGTCGATGATGATGTCGATGATGATGGAGGACAACGTGGATGACAACGACGGTGATGGATGACTGTCGATGATGGATGACAATGTGGATGATGGATGACTGCGTGACTTTTGTGGATGAGGGAGACGGTCAGTAATGGACGTGATGATTGATGAGTTCATCTGATAACGAACAGACTTTGAGTCCAGTGACGAACGTAGCAGACGGGTCTCCAGACGCGAATAGTAGAAATTGTACATTACGGTGTCGATGGATAGCGTCCGAGTTGATGCCCGCAATAGATGACCATGAGGGACATTCTCGAGAATATGGATGGGTTAATAGATCTCAATAGATGACCATGAGGTAATTCTAGAGATATGAATTGGGTTTGCTGGATGACCGACGGTAGACCGTGTACTTGTGGGATGGTATGTGCGAATGTCAAATAGTGCTCGTACGACAATGATGAACGGCGACGAGGACCATAGACAACGAGTGAAATATGTCCGTAGCTGTTGAGGATAATTGTAGCCTCCACTGACAATGGATGCAAGCCATGATAATCCATCCACGACAATAACCACTCTCAACAGATACGCATAACGATCCCTGACGAAAGAACCCAGCGCGAATACCGATAGCAGGCGGCAGTACTTTGATACTCGCCAGTGATGAGGATTTCGTGGATCCGATTCCAAGAAGTGTCGGATGGAATATCGAATTACGTGATGGAACGAAGTAATAGATATTTTGTTGACTGCTGACGTCGGATGACCCGGAGACTTCGATGCAATAGAGGCAGAGGCGCTGAACGGTGATGACGTTCGAGGAGAGTATCGATGTTACAGGCAAGCTTCGGGGACAATATCGATATTAGAGGAACGCTTCGAGGACTTGGAGAATAGCGATGTTACAGGAACGCTTCGAGGACAATATACATTGCAGGAGAAACCGTACTTTGAACTGCTGGACAGCGATAAGGTTCGAGGACAGTATCGATATTAGAAGAAGAAGGCCTCGAGGCAATGTCGATGTTAGAGGAGGAAGGCTTCGAGGAGAATAGCGATGTTAAACGAGATACCGAACATTGAAGGGCTTGGAGAATAGTGATGTTAAAGGAGGACATGCTGGACAGCGATGAGATTCGAGGACAATATCGATATTAGAAGGAGGCTTCGAGGCAATATCGATGTTAGAGAACGTGCTGCAAATCGAAAGGTGGACGCAGCGATAGACTGAGTGAGTAGATGCGCTGATGTGATGAAGTGCGAGAATGCCGATGGTAGAGAGAAGCCATTAACGGGAATTGCCACTGAACGATGTTCTTGGCTTGAATACATCTTTAGCCGAGTCTTCATTAGCACAATCCAGAAGGATTGTACCTGAGTGACTACGCTAATCGCAAGTCAAGTCCCATGAGAATAAATCTCATTGACATGACCTGAAGATTAGCCAGACAAAAATGGAGAATACCCCTGTCGCTGCACGCGTCCCTCTGAATTCGGACGTCATCAATATCCAATCCATCCTGACTGTCACTTGGAGATGCAAGCGGAGCGTATCATATAGCAGGGATTCGCAAGTCCCAGGCCCGTCACATTGAATTAACATCCCATCTGGAATAAGCGAGATAGAAAAAGAGAATACCAACGACCAAAGATTCTGAACTCCATCATCCGACTCGAGGCAATGAGCATCCCGTCTGGAATTAGCCAGATAGAAAGAGAGAATACCATAGACCGAGAATTCTGAGTGCGTCATCCGACTCCAAGCAATTCAAAGCAATGAGCATCCCCCTCTGGAAGTTAGCGCGATAGAAAGAGAGAGTACCATAGACTAAGGAATCAGTATCCAGTCTTGACTGGCGATTAGCGAGATGGAAACGGAGAATACCATTTCAGAGAATAGCTGCGGTTCGTCTGGAAACTCTGAGTAGAATAGACCACCCAGTCATCCAGTCTTCGTTAGCGAGATGGAAACGGAGAATACCATTTCAGACAATAGCTGTGGTCCCTCTCGACACTCTGAGTACAATGAGTACAATAGACCACATGATCGACGGCAGTCATCTGCATTAGCGAGATAGAGAGAAGATGCTCACCGACTTGGGGAGGAAACTGCAGACAATGTTCAACGAACTCGACGCATTCGTTTATCCCATGTTCTTCGACCGACACAATCGAGCTGTCCTGGCCCAGTCTTCGTTAGCAAGATAGAAAGAGAAAATACCGACGAGAATACTATATCCGCACAAGCTACTTCCCGTAGAATCGGAGAACCATGTTGTAAGACCTGAACAGGAGTGCTGTCAAGGCCAACCGAAGCGAGGACGAACGGACGAGCAAGGAGGATGAAGATCGAAGATAGATAATTGATTTTCGTAGATGGATGGAGACAATACTGAATTGAAATGACCAAAGGCAGCGAACTAGTAGTACAGGTGGCAATGAAGATGGTGTTGGACTGTTTATAATACAGCAGTCACAACCCTTATTGCCATGAACCCTAATCTCCTAGCCAATAGGAAGTCGAACGAAATACTGAGCGAAGCAAAGTAGCAAATAACGAACTTAGTTGAATAAGTGTGAGCGAAGCGAACACGAAAAGCTTAGTTGAATAGCTGTAAGGCATTACACATGTCACCAGAATATGCATTTTTCTTCGTGAGCACAGAAACAGAGGAGAATACAGATGGTCCGTAGTGACTCTGATTTAGTCCTAAAGTCAGTACAGTGAGAGAGGGAGTGTACTTCTGAAAGAAATGACGCGAATATGAGAGAGTGCTGTAATCGGATTTATTGAGGAATTCGAAAGAGCAAAGGACAATACAGAGAGTCCCGCAGTCCTAAATGTCAGTATCATCAGAGATGAGCGTACCTCTGACAGAATAATTTGCGCTGGAAAGCGAGCGTGCAGATTCAGCAATAGGATGTAGAGAAAACGACGATGTTGGCAATCCTGGAATACTGAATTAGTATGATCAGAGAGGAGCGTACACTTCCATAGAATAAATAATTCGACGAGCGGCACTCCAGTAATCAGATATATGGGGACACCGTGAATAAACTGAATTAGCATGATCAGAGAGGAGCGTACGTTTGAGAGGATAGCATGAATATAGTGATGACAAAACCGAGAATACGAATATTTGATGAGTCCTAAGCACATCAGTATCATCGGAATGGGGCGTACCTCCGATGAAAGACAGAAGTTTGGGACGACAATACGGAGATTTTTCAAATCCTACAATCAGATCATCAGAATGGAGCGTACCATCAGTGACAAAATGTAAAATACGAGAGCGAGGACAATACAAAGAATCATAAAGCTGGAATGTCAGCATCGTCAGGAGATGGAGTACCTTTCTTGAGAAAACGATGATGCAAGCATGGCACTGCAATAATCCAATCTCAGAACAGTATGTAGTGGTGCAGAGTTTGAGAGGAGCGACGACAATACAAAAGATTCCTGGACCTGGAATGTCAGCATCGTCAGGAGATGGAGTACCTTTCGCCAGAAAATGACAGGGCAATCATTGCGCTGGAATAATGTCACAGCGCTAGCTGATGTGGATGTAGATGTGTTCTGAAAGACCAGTCGGAATACGGAGAACGCGCACAATCGTTGAATGAATAGCGGACTTAGGTCTTGAGAAAGTCTGGTTGTCTGACGAGAGCTGTGTCATGCTGAATAGATGAACTTGAAACCGAGGAATTGTCAGAGCGATGCCATCTAGAGTCAGCTTATCGGTGTGAGGAGAGTACCTGCGGAGAATATAGTTTCTTCTTGCGTATCGTCGGAATATGGCTCACGAAGTTCCGCCTGTTGGATACAGGGTCACCGAAACCCGACGATATTGGACACTCATCTACAGTTAGCTCGTTCGGCGTG
>Ga0335074_10002067_pt1 | contig 27330 bp, 28 predicted proteins | sample Lox_Sample_23_FD_206715 | JGI IMG/M metagenome (GOLD analysis project Ga0335074, IMG submission 206715) | Soil microbial communities from Loxahatchee National Wildlife Refuge, Florida, United States - Lox_Sample_2.3 | ecosystem: Environmental > Terrestrial > Soil > Wetlands | place: USA...
GTGTAGAGTTGGCCGGTGAGAGACGCAAGCTCCGCGGTGCGGACGGGCAGCACGGTAACGTCGTTATGGAGGTTGTCGGCCGCGCCCAGCAGGCCGCCGTAATCCAGTCCGGCCAGATCGCCTGCTTCGGCTTTGCGGCGTGACGCATCACTCGCTTCCCAAGCCTTCTCCCCATCCGCGGGAATCTCGCGCAGAGCGGCCAGACGCGTATCCAGATCCGATTTCTTCTGGGGCCAATCGGTTTCCGCGTGCGTGACCGTGGCGGATATGGGGGCGAAATCCCAATGCTGCAATGCTTGATGATCGGCTTCCATCTGCCGCAGTTCGCTGGGCAGATTGCGCTTCATGTCCACCCAGTGGCGCGCTTCGTTCACGACGGCGGTGGACTCATTCAGCGCCGCGGCGCGCAGGGCGCTTTCTTCGCGCAACAGCTTTTGCGCCTGTTCCTGATCCTGGCGGCGGTTGGCTTTGAGCAGCTTATCGAGAGCGGCGGCATCCCGCTGGGCGCCTGCGAGTTCGCCCGAAGCGATGCGAAAGCGCTCCGGGAAAGCCGTATTCATGTCGTGCGCGTGGAACAGATCCGGATCGGATGACAAATCCTTGTTGACTTCGCTTTGCGCGCTTTGGAACTGTTTCGCGGTTTGTGGGAGCTGTTGCTCCTCGGTGGCGATATCCGCGCGCAGCTTGCGCGGCAGATTGTCGAAGCCCGCAAGCAGGACCACGACGATCAGGAAGCTGAGTATGACGGCTAAAACTTCGAGCCCTCGGCGGCTCATGGTATTAACTCCTTGCCCGCGCCTTCGCGGGAAACCACGCCCTCGCGGGACGGGGCTGAAAAGAACCGGCGGCGGAAAAATCCGCGGTCGAACCTACGGCCGGTAAACGGTGATGTCCGCCGGGTTGAGTTTGACGGCAATGCTGGCGACGAAAGGCTCGCTTTCCCGTTTGCGAATCGATAGATAGCGCAGGCCGGTCTCTTCGATAAACTCCCAGCCATAAAAGCCCGTGGCTTGCGACTGGCCGTCGTGAAAAGCGCCCATTTCCGTACTTAAAAGGTAATACCAGTTCTTTCCGTCGTATTCGAAGTTATCGGCGGTGTTCTGGCGTTGATCGATTTGAGCTAAGTCGTCTTCAGACAAGCCCAAGTCTTCCATAGTAAGTTTCTTGCCATCCAGAAAGCCGCGCACGTCTAACTCGTCGTCTTGCTCGCGAACCTCCACGGACACGCGCCGGCCTCCGTAGGTGCCGCTGACGTCGCACCACTGTTTTTCGCCCGCCTCGTAGCGATTGCCATGATCCACCGTAAAATCCAGGTCGCTGTAGTTATCGCCGGCGCCGGAAATTGAGATGTTGTCGCCGATGCGCGCCTCGGCAATGGTCAAGCTGGCCAGATCCTGTTTCGCCGCAGACGGACTCGCGGCGGCGGGCGCGGGAGCCGACTGCCGTTCGAACAGTTTTTTCAGAACCATGATCAGCAAAGCTCCCAGAACGGCAACCAGTGTGAGTGTGATGGGGCCCATACCGAGGCGGCTACTGGCCACCCGCCTGGCCGCCCACTTTTTCACCGGGCGATGGCAGCGATAGCGGGATGCTGGGCGGCTTCAATTGCTGCCGCTCGCGCTTCAGCGCTTCCAGTTGCGCATCCACTCCATGGGTTCCCAAGGCTGCGAATTGCTTTTCCAGATCCTCATCCTTGCCGGCGGATGCCAATTGATTGAATGCCTGCGCGGTGGCTTCTTCCTTGGAGACAGTTTCTTCGTAGCGATTCAAAGCCGCGAAAGCATTATCGGCATTGCCCACGCCGGCCAGCGCTTCGGCCACTTTGCGCTGCGCTTGCGCGGCGTTCTTGCGTGCTACCAGCGTGGTGGCGGTGCGTTCGGCTTCATCGATCTTGCGCTTCAGCTCGGCCACTTGCTGCTTCAGCGTGTCGCTGGCTTTCTGCGCCTGATCGACGGCCGTCTGCATGGAAGTGACTTGCTGATCGCACTCGGTTTTCTTGGCCAGCGCCTTACGCGCCAGATCCTCATTATTGCTATCGAGAGCCAGCCCGGCGCGATCCTTCCACTCCTGCGACTGGGTCACATACTTCTGATACTCGGTGTTCAGGCGATTGTAATTGCTCATGGCCACCGCGGAGGCTTGCACGGCTTTATTCAGCTCCGTCTTCATGTCCGCCACGGTTTGGCGGACGGTGGCATCGAAGGTGGCGTCCTCGACGGCGCTCATGCCTTCATTGGCCTGGCCGCGGGCGACACGGCCGGCGCGATTGAAAATGTCAGATAGAAATCCCATGTCTCAATTGTCTCCGATTTACACCAAGCCACTCAGAATGCGGCGCGCCTCCATGACATCAACCAGCAGGAAGTGCACGCAGGAGAGGATATCGTCCTGATCCTCGGGACCCAGATCCTCGAGCTTGCAGAAATTATTCAGGGTGATGGCGGTGCGGCCCTTGCCGGCGTCATAGAGCTGAAAATAAGAGGTGGAAATGCCGTTGTGCGCGTCGAGCATGGCGCGCATGATCTGCGGCGTGAGGGCGGATTCGGACGCCATCGTGCACGTGACCGAGAGATACAAAATGTCGCCTTCGAGCACGGCTTGCACCGCCACTCCGCTATGGAGCTCCTGCACGCGCAGGACGCCCGGTGTGGGTTCGGTTACTTCGTAACCTTTATCAGCCAGAAGCGCTTTAATCTGATCGGCGTGGATACTTGCGATTTGAGCGGTCATATTTGGATTGGCACTCGTCAGGAAGCTACGCAGCGGCGGCGGAAAAAGTTCCGGCCGTCTCTTTATTCAGTATAACGGATGAGGGGTCCGGGACTTCAAGGGATTTATATTCAGATGGATATCGACCGCGGGCACCAGCGGTTTGCGACAATGAGACGTGCCTCATCCGCGGTTCTCGCGCAGAAATCTTTTGCAAGCGATTCCGGCTGCTGTTCCGGCAATCGCGGGCGCGCAGACGGTGGCGCGCGATGCTTATGGAGACGGTTACGTCGATATCCTCAGAGCACCTGATTCTCTAACCGCCTTTCTGGAAGGCGCGAAAATGCCGCTGTCCCGTAACGGCGCGCGCTGGTCCGGCAAGGGAATCGAGGTGCAGACTGAACCGCGCGGCGCGCAACTGCCGGTGCGGATCGAAGCGCCGGCAGCGGCGCTCGAACGCGTGCACTTACGGTGGCAAACGAAAGTGCCGGAGCGTTGGCGCATCCTCAACGACCAATGGGAGCGCAGCTACGGCGATCTGGAATGGCGCGGCATGCTCGGCGATCGCGTGTTGCCCTGGTATTTTCTGGCTTTCGATGGCCGGGCGACGCACGGTTACGGCGTCGAAACCGGCTGCGCCGCTTTCGCATTTTGGCAGGTGGACCCGGATGGCATTTCGCTGTGGATCGATGTGCGCAACGGCGGCGGACCTGTGCGGTTGGGCGAGCGCGTGCTGGATGCCGTCATCGTAACGGCCCGGCGCGGCATGCCGCATGAGACGCCGTTTCAATCCGCGCGCCAGTTTTGCCGCACGCTGTGCACGCACCCGCGTTTGGCTCCGCAGCCGGTGTATGGAGCGAACAACTGGTATTACGCTTACGGCCAGAATTGCTCGGCCACCGATATCGAGCGGGATGCCGCACTGATGGCGGAACTGGCGCCGGCCGGCGCCAACCGGCCGTTCATGGTCATCGACGACGGCTGGTCCGTCACCAACACTTCCGGCCCATGGGATCGCGGCAACGCCCGTTTTCCGGACATGGCGAAGCTCGCGGCGGCGATGAAGCAGCGCGGCGTTCGTCCGGGCATCTGGCTGCGTCCATTGTGTACTACGGCGGCCGTTCCCGAAAGCGCGCGGCTGCGCGGCAAGCCGGGCGAAAGCATTATCGATCCTTCGATTCCCGAGATGCTGGCGCTGGTACGGCAGGATATTGCGCGCCTGGGCACGTGGGGCTTCGAGCTGATCAAGCACGATTACAGCAGCTTCGACCTGACGGGGCGATGGGGCTTCGCCATGGGCGCGGAACTGACCGGCGGCGGCTGGCATTTCACCGATCGCAGCCGCACCACGGCCGAAGTGACGCTGGCTTTGTACCGCGCGATTCGCGAGGCAGCCGGCGGCGCGCTGCTCATCGGTTGCAACACGTTCGGACATCTGGCGGCAGGCTTGATGGAATTGCAGCGGACCGGCGACGACACCAGCGGCCGCGACTTCAATCGCACCCGGCGGATGGGAGTGAATACGCTGGCATTTCGCGCGCCGCAGCACGGCGCGTTCTTTGGCGTCGACGCGGATTGCGCGCCGGTCACGCCAGAGCTCCCGTGGAAGCTGGCGTCGCAATGGCTGGACCTGGTGGCGCGCAGCGGCACGGCTCTGTTCGTATCTCCCGATCCGAGAGCGATGAACGCCGAAACCCGCCAAGCCGTCCGGCGCGCATTACAGGCGGCCGCATCGCCGCGGCAGCTTGCCGAGCCGCTCGACTGGATGGACACCACCAGTCCGGCACGCTGGCGCATCGATGGCGAGGCGGTCGAATACGACTGGTACGGGCCGGAGGGCGCCAGTCCGTTTCCGTCATAGGCACCCACTCCGCCTCCACGCCATTCCGAACTTCTGCGAGGCACCCTCGACCTGCGCATCTTGAGAGCGACGGCGCTCGACCGCATGCGGGATGGGGATCTCGCGGCGCATCGCCCGGATTACCAATGGCACGTTCGACGCGCAGGCCGGCTGGCGATGCTCTCCGCCAGCAGCAGTTCTTGCAGCACGATCGGGTTTACGGCGAAGCGGACGCGGTCTTCATCTCTGCGCGGGCCGGTGCGTGTCGCCCAACTGCTGCATGGTTCATTCTGCGTGGGTTTTTGGCCGGTGGCTGCAAACGTCAATCCAGAATCATGTAAGTGATCAGCGCCGCCGCCACCGCGCGCTTTTCCCCGTCCCGCACTTCCACGCGCCCGCAACCGAGCCGCTTCCCGACCTTCACCAGATGGCAGCGCGCCACGATCTTCCCATGCGCCACAGGCCGCAAATAATTGATCTTCATCTCCACCGTGGTAGCCGCTCGCACGCGTCCCAGATGCCGCGCCAGCGCCATGCCGACGGCCACATCCGCCAGCGTGGCGGCCACGCCGCCGTGCAGCACGCCCGATCCGTTCAACAACTCCGGACGCACCGCGCATTCCACCGACACGCCGTCTTTGTGCAGCCTCACCAGCCGCAACCCGACCAGCGAATTGAAAGGAATCTCCTCGAGAAACTGCTTCAGCTTTTGAAATGTCATGGGAAAAATGTCTATTCGCGGCAAATCCCGCGTTCGCTCCGCCGCACAAAATCCACCAGATGCAGCGTCTCGGGTGTAGGAATCTCCACCTCAATGCGGGCCAGCGCGTCGGCCAGCTTCAATCCCGAACGGTACAACAAATGGTAAGCCTTCTTCAAAACCGCGAGATCGGAATGCGTATAGCCGGCGCGCTTCAGCCCCACCACATTCAGCCCCCGGGCCGCCACATCGAAACCCGAATACAGAAAAAACGGAGGCACGTCGCTGTTCACCCGCGTATTTCCGCCGATCATCGCCAGCCTTCCGATCTTCGAATACTGATGCACCACCACCCCCCCCGAGATAAACGCCTGGTCTTCCACCTCTACGTATCCCGCTAGCAGCGCGCAACTGCAAATCACCGTGCGGTTGCCGATCTTGCAATTATGCGCGATGTGACCGGAGGTCATGATGTAATTCTCATCGCCGATAACGGTCTCCGATTCCGGCTGCGTGCCGCGCGAAATCGTGTAATGCTCGCGGATGCGATTCCCGTTGCCGATGCGCAAATAGCTGCGCGCGCCGGCGAAGGCTTTGTCCAGCGGATCGGTCCCCAGCACGGTTCCGGCGGAGATTTCGTTGCGCTCTCCCATGGTGGTCCAGCGTTTCACATAGACGTGCGGTTCCAGCCTGCAACCCGCGCCGATTTCCACGTCCGATTCCACCACGCAGAAATCTCCTATGCTAACGTCCGGCCCTATCTTAGCGTCCGAATGAATATGAGCTGTTGCGGCGATCACAGCTTGTATCATAAGACATGCGCGTACGTGAACTGGCGGATTGGTTAGGCGCCACCTACGAAGGTGACGGCGAAAAGGAGTTGACGGGCGTAGCCCCGCTCGAAACGGCAGGCAGCACGGAGTTGTCGTTTCTCGGAACCCGGAAGGCGTTGCAGCAGGCGGACGACTCCGCGGCCGGCTGCCTGATTGTGCCGCCCGAATATCCCAGCCCCAGCTTGCGCACGGTGATTCGCGCGCCCGATCCGCGCACGGCCTTTGCGCGCGCCATGAACCGTTTTTATCCGACCATGGAGATCAAGCCGGGCATTCATCCGAGCGCCGTCATCGGTAAAGACGTGGAGATCGGCGCACTCTCGGCCGTCGGGCCGCACGTGCGCATCGGCGATAGCAGCCGCATCGGTTTGGCATCCAGTATCGGCGCGGGCTGCTCCATCGGCAAGCGGGTGGTGCTGGGCGAAGGCTGCATTTTGCATCCCAACGTGACCATTTACGATAACGTCGATATCGGCCGCGGCGTAATTCTGCATGCCGGCTGCGTGATCGGCGCCGATGGATTCGGCTACGTTTTCGAAGACGACCGCTATCATAAATTTCCACAAGTGGGGCGCGTGGAGATCGGCGATTTCGTGGAGATCGGCGCCAATTCGTGTGTTGATCGCGCCGCGCTGGGTGTGACCGTGATTGGTGAAGGCACCAAGCTCGACAATCTGGTCCACGTGGGCCATAATTGCCGCATCGGACGGCATGTGGTGGTGGCGGCGCAAACCGGATTTTCCGGCGGCGTGGTGGTGGAAGATTACGCGGTGATCGGCGGACAGGTGGGCATCGGCGATAAGGCGCGCATCGAGGCGCGCGCGGTTTTGGGGTCGGGCTGCGGCATCCTGACTTCGAAGATCGTGCGCTCGGGACAAACGGTGTGGGGCACGCCCGCGCGCCCGTTAAAGGAGCATCTGGAGCAACTCGCCAATCTCGCGCGGCTCCCCGAGATGCGGCGCCAATTCAACGAAATCAAGCGGCGCTTGGCGCATTTGGAGGAGTCGCTGCCGAGCCGCGAGCGCTAAGGCCGGGGACTAAACCCTGTCCCCAACCCTTGTCCCCTGTCCCCCGTTTCAAGGCCCCTGCTAAGCTGAAGACATGCTGGTCGCCGTGGGTGGACACACGCGCAACATCGGAAAAACGTCCGTAGTCGCCGGTCTCATCCAAGCCCTGCCCCAATGGGACTGGACCGCCATGAAGATCACCCAGTTCGGCCACGGTATCTGCTCGGTCTCGGGCAGCGCTTGCGACTGTTGTCTGGGGCCCGAGCATCCCTACGCCATCGCCGAAGAGACGCGCGCCACGCGCACTGATTCCGGCCGCTTTCTGGCCGCCGGGGCGCGGAGATCGTATTGGCTGCGGACGGCCGCCGGCCAACTCGGCGTCGCGCTTCCGGCGCTCGATGAAGTAATCGCCTCCAGCCGCAATCTGATCGTCGAATCTAATAGCATCGTCGATTTCCTGACGCCCCACCTTTACCTGGTGGTGCTCGATTTCGCGCAACGGGACTTCAAGGCTTCGACGAAGCGGCACCTGGACCGTGCGGATGCTTGTATCGTGATCGAGCGTGGCGCGCGCGCGCCTGAGTGGAGCGGTGTGGCGCACGCGGGCTGGCAGGATAAGCCAAGCTTCCGGGTGAATCCGCCTCAGTACGTGACCGCGGCGCTGGCCGCCTTCGTCAACGACAGGCTAGCCGCGGGCGAACCGGCTGGTTCGGGCGGCGCGGCGCTGTAGTGCAGCTTTACCAGCGTCTCGTGCAAAATGCGGTTGGCTTCGCCGATTTGCTCTTGCAATAATTCCAACTGGTGCCGGGCGCGCTGATCTTCGGGCGGCAAAACCAGATTCAAATAATCGGCGCAGGCATCGATCACGCTGAGCGGTTGGCGCAGATCGTGCACCAGGGCGCTCATGACAGGCCAAACGCTTTCCTGAGGCTCTTCATGGAGCAGCGTACGTTGCGAAGGGAGATTGAGCATAATGAACTGAACTCGGGGGTACGGACGATTATACCCCACGGCTACGACTTTGCAAACAGATTTATGCCGGATCATTTGCGGGGTATGCAGGGCCCAAACGTCGATTCCAGGCAACCTCGTTGCGGACGAACTTGGGCTGGTGCCGCACGGGGAAATGCGCGTGGCGAGTTACTGCGCCCGGTGAATTTATCCGCGCAACGAGCCGGCCGAGCCGTTCTCCCATTCCTGCAGCAGCCCGCGCCCAATCGCGGCAAATTCCGGATGCCGCTTCATGTAGGAGCGGACGTCTTGGGTGGTCTCCTGAATGGCTTCATCGATGCGCTCCAGAATCTGCCGGATCTTCGCCGGCGTGCCTCCCGCGCGTGTTTCACCCAATCTGCGCAGCTCTTTTGCGCTTGGCCACTGAGTCCCGCCGTTGAGCGTCAACGCCAGGCTGTCTTTCGCAAGGTACACGGAAGTGGTCACCACGTCATAGACCGGCGCCAGCCGCGCTTCGCCCCTCACATCGTTATAAAGAATCCCGAAATCCTTCAGATGCGCGTCGCCATTGCGCAGCGCGCAGTTAAGCGCGAGCAGCGTGAAAAGCTTCTCCAAATCTTCGTTGGCATGCGGAGAATTGGCGAATTGCGCGAATCGCTTCATCACCGAGGTCTCGTAGCTGCCGCGATATTTTTCGTCCGTGCGCCGCGCATTCAATACGCAGAAGTCCTCGAATCCCCTGTAAGTCCCGTCCATCCGCAGATCGAAGCGATCGATTACCAGCGCCGAGCCATCTTCGGCCAGGCGATAGGCAGGCACATCGAGTCCGCCACGCTGCGCGGCCATAAGACAAAAATGCTCGTTGGCGGCCAGTTGCGGATATTCGTTGGCATCCCAAAACTTCACGATATGAGTTGCGCCTTTGTAGCTCTGCGACAGCCGATGGGTGGCGTGCTCCATTTCCGCGAAGGCCTTTTCATCGCGCACCAGGATTTTCGGTTGCACGCCGCTGATGCCTGAAAAGGCCGCGAATTTTTCCAGCAGGTAGCGGAACAGGTCGCCGCCACGCCGCCGTTCCAGAATTTCACCGACGGACTGAAACGGCACGTCTTCGTGCAACTGCTCCTTTTCGGCGGTACAGCGGATGCGCCCGATCTGCGAGCGGCCCACCACGGACAGCAAATCGAATTCATCGAAGGTTCCGGTGGCCTTGGCGCAAGCCAACCGCACACGCTCACGTAGAATTCCCTCCGGCAGGTTCATCTCGAAAATGGGTGGCAATCCGAAGGGTACGGTCCAGGACGGAAGGCGCACCGGCATGGTCACTGACACGGCGCGCTCTTCCGCGGCGTCCGGCAGATAAACGAACGCGCTGCCGCGGTCGCCGCTACGGTCGAGCAGGCCTGCCTCAGCGGCTCCGGTCCAGACTTTGATCATGGCGGTCCTCTTCCAGCAGTTCGTCCAGAGTTGGGCGCCGACCGGTCGCCCTCTGAAGCTTTAGTTCGAGCCCCAGAACGGTAAGCAGCTTTGTGATTTTCGAGAAACCCAGTTCCCCGGTGCGCCCATTCTCCAAAGCATCGAGCGTGGCGCGGCTCAGCCCTGCCAGGCGCGATAGCTCGGCCTGACTGAGTTTCAGCGCTTTGCGCCGTTCCGCGATTTGCTTCCCGATCGAAACAAGATCCATCTCATTGCCTAATATACTATGCATATTCGCTAAATAACAACAAATTGCCTAATATATTAGGCGCAACGAGGCCCGTACAATACTCCGTCACCCACAACCCACCACCTACCACCCACAACCCAACCAGGAACCATCAACCCGTTCCGAGCGTCACTGATTAAGAAGCCAACCGTCTTTCCACGGTAGAATGGTAACCGTGCCGCGCTCCTTTATCCCGGCGATGTTCGCGGTGTGTGCCGCTCTGCACGCGCAGACCGCGTTCTTTCCTCTGAAGGACATCAAACCCGGCCTGCACGGCATCGGCAAGACGGTTTTCCACGGCAATCGCATCGACGAGTTTCAGGTGGAGATCCTGGGCGTTCTCGAAAACGTGGGGCCAAAGCAAAACCTGATTCTGGCGCGCCTGTCCGGCGGACCCTTGGCTGAAACCGGCGTATTGCAAGGCATGAGCGGCAGCCCTGTCTACATCGACGGCAAGCTTGCCGGCGCTGTGGCGATGGCGTTTCCGTTCGCCAAAGAGGCCGTTACCGGTATCCGTCCGATCGAGGAAATGGTGCGGGTCACCGAGGAGGGGCGCACGCCTACGCAGGTGGCGCGCAACGAGGTTTCGCTGGGATCACTGCTGGCTTCGCGCGATCTCACGCGCCTGTTGCCCGCGACGCTCGACTCCGCCGGCACGCGCGATTCAAGACTGATCGATATCGCCACGCCCGTATCATTTGCCGGATTCACGCGGGCCACGCTCGATTATTTTGCGCCGCAGCTTCGCGCCCTGGGTCTGGAGCCGGCGCAAGGCGTCTCATCGGGAGGCCCGTCCGATCCGCACATGGGCAATCCCGCCGAGTTGAAGCCCGGCTCCATGATCAGCGTGCAGTTGATGACCGGCGATCTCAGCATCGGCGCCGATGGTACGGTTACTTACATCGATGGCAACAAGATTTACGCCTTCGGGCACCGGTTCCTTTCGGTGGGATCGACGGCGCTGCCGTTCACGCGCTCGGAAGTGCTCACGGTGCTGCCAGTGCTGTCGGCTTCGTTCAAAATTTCGGCGCCCAAGGAAACCATGGGAGTGATCCTGCAGGATCGCAATACGGCGATCGCCGGCGAACTCGGGCGCGCCGCGCCTATGGCGCCCGTTTCGATCACCGTTTCGCGGGGTGGCAAGCAGCTCGACGATTACCGCATGCAGATGGTCAATGATCATTTTCTTTCACCGCTTTTGGTGCAAATGGCCATCTTCAATGCCATTGACGCCACCGAACGGGCCATCGGCGCATCCAGCTTCCGCGTAACCGGCAAGATCGAACTGCAAGGTTCCTCCGCGCCGCTGGAGGTGAATAACATGTACGCCGCCGATACCGGCTCGGCGCTGATCGCTTCGCTTTCCACGGCGATTCCGCTGGCCTACGTGCTGCAGAGCGGCTTCGACAGGCTGGGGCTGAAGAGGGTGGACCTGAACATCGAGTCCTTTGACGCCAAGAAGCAGCTTCAAATAGACGGCGTTTCCGCATCCCGGCGAGAAGTCCATCCCGGCGGCAAGGTCGAGTTGACGACTATGCTGACCGGCGAGAACGGCTTGGAGGTTCCGCGCACCATCACTTATCAGGTCCCCGAAGGACTTACTCCCGGACCGCTTTACTTCACCGTCGCCGACGGTATGACGACCAATTTTACGGAGCTGCGCCAGATCGTGGGCACGCAACCCAAATCCATCGCGCAATTGATCTCCATCGTAAATAGCTTGCGCGCCAATACGAAGGCTTATATCCGCGTGTGGCGGCCGGAACCGGCATTCCAATTGGAAGGCGCGGATCTGCCCGATCCGCCGCCGTCCGTGGCGATGATCCTGGCGGATTCGCGGATCACGCAAGGCAACATCACCGAGACGCACAACTCCAAGATCGCGGAGTTGGAAGTAGGCGCGGGCGATAGCGTGATCAGCGGCGCGAAGACGATTCAGGTGGAGGTGAAAGAGTGACTTCTGCGACGGGGAGAGGGGGAGAGGGGGAGACGGTGAGATTCTTGAACGTTCCGTCGCCTCGGCGTGTGGCTGCTCGCATATATCAAGCCGGTCTGACAAATTCGGCAGACGGCCGGCTCTCCCCGTCTCCCCGTCTCCCCGTCTCCCCGTCTCAGTTCCGTCTCCGTGTCTCGGCGTCTCTCCTCGCGGCTCTTCTCCTTCTGGCCGCACCGGCGCGCTCCAGTTCCACCACTGCCTGGGAGATGACCAGCTATCAGGATTTTATCCGCGGGCAATTTGACGGAGTGTCGCTTAGCCGCGATGGACGCCTGACGCTCGCACCTAAGGTCGATACGTTGTTTTCCTCTGGCCAAGCCGTGGTGTGGAGCGTGGCGGAAGGCCGCAACGGCGTGCTTTTCGCGGCTACCGGACATCGCGGGCGAGTCTATGAAATTGACCCGTCCGGCGCTAGTTCGCTCCTGTGGACCGCGGATCAGCCCGAAGTCTTCGCCATCACCACCGATGCGAATGGCGTGCTTTACGCCGGAACATCGCCGGATGGCAAGGTGTATCGCATCGAGAAAGTTAAAGCAACCGAATACTTCAATCCGAAAGCGCGCTACATCTGGGCGCTCGCCGCCGGACCTGACGGCGCGCTGTACGTGGGCACTGGAGGTCAGGGCAGGATTTATCGCGTCACTTCCGCCGGCAACGGCGAACTTTATTACGATACCGGCCAATCCCACGTCACCGGGCTGGCGGTCGACGCGGAAGGCCGCTTGTTGGCGGGTACCGAGCCGAACGGCATCTTGTATCGCGTCTCGGCCAAGGACAAAGCCTTCGTGCTATACGATGCCAGCCTGCCGGAGATCCGCTCGATCGTTCCTGAACCGGACGGCACCGTGTATGTGGCCGCGTTAGGCGGATCGCTGGCCAAGCGTGTGGAAGCCGCCACGCAGGCCGCCCAAGGCGGAAACGGAAATGTCACCGTGCAGGGGGGCACGCAATCGATCACGGTGGAAGCTCAGAATACCGAGCCGGGCGCTGAAATCAAAACTCCGGAGCCGCCCAAGCAGATTCAACCGGTCGTGCCCGCGCCTGTGACTCCCACCTATAGCGCGACGCAAGACGTCAGCGGCGTGGAACGCTCCGCCATTTATCGCATCAATCCCGACAATACGGTCGAGACCTTGTGGAGCTCGAAAGAAGAAAACGCTTACGATCTATTGAAGCTTTCCAATCAGCTTCTTTTCTCCACCGATACCAATGGCCGTATCTATGGCATTTCGCACGACCGTAAACTCACGTTGGTGATGCAAACCAATGATGGCGAAGCCACGCGCCTCTTGCCGGCGTCCGGTTCCATTCTGGTGGCGACCGGTGATATGGGCCGCATCTACCGGTTGGGCGAAGGCCCCGGCGCATCGGGATCCTACGAATCGCCCGTGCACGATGCAGGCAACCCGGCGCGATGGGGAAGCTTGAGCTGGCGCGCCGAATCGGTGCCCTCCGCTACGGTGGTTTTTCGCACGCGGTCGGGCAACTCCTCCAAGCCCGATAAGACCTGGAGCGACTGGTCCGAACCGTTGCGCGATCCCGCGGCTTCACCCATCACCAGCCCCAACGCCCGCTATATTCAATGGAAAGCGGAATTCGCCGGCACGGGCGGCGCTACGCCGATTCTGGATAACGTCACGCTGGCTTATCTGCCGCAGAATTCGCCGCCGGTAGTGCACAGCATCAACGTCTCGCTGCAGATGGGACCATCCCTCGCCACGCGCGCGATTCAACAGCAATCCACGGCCGCCTACAGCGTGACCGTCACCGATTCAGGCGATGCCAGCGCTTCCGCTCCCGCAGGCACGCCGACCCAAACGCTTTCGCGCGCGGCGGCCCAGCAGATCACCATCACCTGGCAAGCGGACGATCCCGATGGCGACCGGCTGGTCTACAATCTCTATTTCCGCAGCGACGATGAGCGGCGCTGGATGCTGCTGAAGGGCGATCTGCACGACAATTCCTTCGCATTCGACAGCGATGTGCTGGCGGATGGCAAATATTATTTCCGCGTGCTGGCTTCGGACCGCGAAGTGAATCCGCCATCGACGGCCCGCGAAGCCGACCTCACCAGCGGTCCGGTGATCATCGATAACACGCCGCCGGTCGTCACCATCGGCGCGGTGCGGCGCAATGGCGCAACGGCTGAGATTTCCTTCGAGGCGCGCGACGCGGCGTCGCCATTACGGCGCTGCGAGTATTCACTCGATGCGGCTGGGTGGATCCCCATGGAATCGGCCGATGGCGTGATCGATTCGCAACAGGAGAACTTCGTGCTGTCGCTCGATAAGCTCGCGCCGGGCGAGCATTTGGTCGTGATCCGCGTGCTCGATAGCGCGAGTAATGCGGGGCTGGCCAAGGTCGTACTGCACTGACCTTCTAATCTAAGACAATCGCGCAAAACCGTCGTGGGGCGGGCTGCGCGGGACTCTCAGCCCCGCTCTTGGCGGCCGGGGTGCCCTATGCCCGGCCAGGGGCGGCAAGGGCCTGCCCCGCTAGGGCTTCGCCACATTTGACCGGTGCGCCGCGGCTGGCCCACGCCGCGCCCACTTCGGCCACCACCATGCGATTTCGATGGTCGGTCAGCCACCGCAAATGCCGGATCGGTTTTTTTAAGGTAGGAGGCTAACGCCGGCTCCCGCTTATAAAGCCCATCTCCATGTAGACGGTCTTTACATTACGTGCGCCTGGTGCTAGCGTACTGTCGGAATGGCCCAACGCACGGAACTCCTGCAGGGCACCCTCGATATGCTGGTGCTCCGCACCCTGCTCTGCGGCCCGCTGCACGGCTACGGCATTGCCAAATCCATCCAGCAGGTTTCGAACGATTCGCTGCAGATCGAGTTCGGCTCGCTCTACCCCGCCCTCAAGCGCCTGGAACTGAAAGGCTGGATCGCCTCCCGGTGGGAAACCTCCGAGCGCAATCGCCGCGCCCGTTTCTACCGCCTCACTGCCGCCGGACGCAAGCAGCTTGTCCGCGAGCAATCCAAGTGGCAGAGCCTTATCGACGCCATCGCGCGCGTAATGCAATCCGACCCGGCGCGAGGTGAATCATGACCTGGCTTCGCAAGCTGCAGTGGCTGCTTCCCGCCCGCCGGCACGCGCAGGAGCGCGACATGGAGGCTGAGATCCAGTCGCTAAAGGACATCGCGGGCGACGATGCCGCGCCGGTCCTCGGCAACCTGACGCTCGCCCGCGAAAATGCGCGCGCCGTCTGGGGCTGGAACTGGCTCGCGGGGCTCTCAGCCGATGTGCGCTACGCGCTGCGCACGCTCGCCAAGGACCGCGCTTTCACCGCCATCGCGATCTCGTCGCTGGCGCTCGGCATCGGCGCCAACGCGGCTATCTTCAGCGTGATTGACGCGCTGCTGCTGCATTCGCTTCCGGTGCGCGATCCCGCCTCGCTGGTGGAGCTCGATGGAAGCGACAGCTCGTATTTCATCTATAACCGCTTCCTCGCAAGTTCCGGCCGCGTCTTCTCGGGAATGCTTGCCCGCATGTCGGATGCACGCGATATAGACTGCGGCGGCGGGCCCGTCCGAGGCAACGTGGAGGTGGTAACCGGTAGTTACTTTCCTACGCTTGGCGTGCGCGCCTGGATCGGGCGCACCATCGGCCCGAATGACGATAACCGCGCGAATCCTGCGCAGGTCGCTGTGATCAGTTATGGCCTGTGGCAGCACCGGTTCGGAGGTGATGCATCGGCCATCGGCCGCACGATTCGCGTACAGCGCGTGCCGTTCGCCGTCATCGGCGTCGCGCCGCCCGAGTTTTTCGGCGTGGTCGTCGGTGAAGCCCCGGAAGTCTGGCTGCCGCTATCCTCCATGAATAGCGTTTACCCTGGCCGCAATTGGCTTGACGAGCCGGGCATGAATTTTCTCGAGCTCATGGGGCGGTTGCGTCCGGGCGTGACGATGGAACGAGCTTCCGCCTTGCTTACGCCGGTGCTTGTTCAGGCAGAACTCGATCGCGTGGGTAATGTCTCCGAACCGGTGCGTGCGGAGATCCGCAGGTCTAAAGCCGATCTTGCTCCCGCGGCTACCGGAATTTCATTTCTGCGATACCGCTTCTCGAAACCACTGCACATTGTCTTCGCCATGGTGGCGATGGCACTACTGCTGGCGTGCGTCAATCTCATCAACCTGCAGGCGGCTCGCGTGCGCGAGCGCCGGAAGGAGTTAGCCGTGCGCCTGGCAATCGGGGCCAGCCGCCTGCGCGTGGCGCGCCAGGTCTTCACGGAAAGCGCCCTGCTGGCTCTGGCCGGCGGCGCACTCGGCCTCCTGATGTGCCGTCCCGTAGGACAGGCGCTCTTGGTTCTCATGTCCCCCGGTGACGCCCTATCGCTGCGGCTTGACGTCAACTCTCAAGTTCTCGCGTTTGTCGCAGGCTTGTCGAGTGCGGCGGCCGTTCTGTTCGGCGTCGGCCCTGCCTGGCGGTCTACTCGCGGCGAGATCCTGCCCGCCATCCAGCAAGGATTCGGTTCGGCCAAGGCTTTGCCTGCCACGCGGCTGTTTGGCCGGGCCCTCGCCTCGCTGCAAGTGGCGCTATCGCTGGTGCTGGTAGCAGGGGCAACCCTGTTCGCCACCAGCCTCTACAAACTGTTGCACGTCGATCTGGGGCTTAACCGCGCGCATCTGCTGGTGCTGGACGTAAACCCGACAGATGCGGGCTACCAGGGCGATCAGGCTGCAGCCTTGAACCGGCGCATAGCCGTACGCCTCGCGCCGCTCCCCGGGGTCGAATCTGTCAGCTTTTCTTCCAATGGTGTGTTTACGGGCCGCAATATGGATCGAGACGTCGAGCCGGTGGGTCAGCCCAAACCGTCCGATCCCTTTGCCTGGGTTGATAAAGTCGGGCCGCGTTACTTCTCGACCATCGGCGCGCACCTGACCGCTGGCCGGGATTTCGACGAACGCGACGATGCCGCAGGGCCGAAAGTCATGATCGTGAACGAGCGGTTCGCCCGGTTCTACTTCGCCGGCCAAAATCCGATTGGCCGGACCGTGGCTGTCGGCGAATTCTCTAAGGAGCCCAAGATCATACGGCAGATCATCGGCGTGGTGAAGGACATGCGCATTGAGGGCTCGCACCAGCAGCCGCCCCGATACTTCTATGTTCCTGCCTTCCAGAGTCCCGAGATGCCGTTCTCCACGCGCTTTTTGATCCGCACCATTGGTGATCCACACGGAATGATTGGCTCAATACGTGCAGCCGTTCGCGCCGAAGATCCGGCCCTGAGCATCGACAGCCTGGACACCGCCGAGGATCTCCTCGACCGCGCCATTGGTCACGACCGCCTGATCGCGGTTCTCTCCGGCGCTTTCGGCGTGCTGGCGCTGTTGCTGGCCGCGATCGGAATCTACGGCCTGCTGTCGTACGAAGTCGCGCGGCGCACCGGTGAAGTCGGTATCCGCATTGCACTGGGCGCGCGCCGCTCGGATATCCTCCGCTTGGTCCTAACGGAAATCGCGTTTCTGGCGGTCACCGGCGTGGCCGTTGGCGGCATCGCGGCGCTGGCTGCCGCGAAACTGGTTGCGGGCTTGGTCTTTGGGCTACAACCCAACAATCCCGTGGTGCTCGCGGGTTCCGCCGTGGTGTTGATCGGTGTCGCGCTTTCAGCCGGTTTCTGTCCCGCTCGTCGCGCCGCCCGTCTCGATCCGATGGTGGCGTTGCGCCAGGAGTGACATGATATCGTCGCTGCGAAAGATCGCGGCGAGTAACGCATGGCTGGCCTGGTGCACTGAATTATAACTTCGCCATATTGACCAGCGCACGCCGGCTGGCCCATTCCGCGCCCACTTCAGTCACCACAATGCGATCGCGGTCGTCAATGAGTTGCCGGAAGATCTCCTTCAATTCCGGGGCAGAATAGGTGCTGCGCAGCGCCCACTGATTGTCCAGCACCTGCTTGGCATCCAGCGTCCGCAAGCGTTCTTTCAACGACCGGTAATCGCCGGATTGGAATAAATTACACGTTACCAGGTAAAGCTTGAGAGCCATCGATTGCATTGTACTTCAAAAGCGAATAAAAGGCGAATATAAATCGGTTGAGATCCACCAACTCCGGTGCAGATCGGCCAAAAAACAGTGTGAATAGCCCTTTTCTTTTCATGTTTTTGCGAGTGGCGAGCGATTTGCAGTAAGGTCCCGCGTAGCCGCCATTCGAGAAGCGGCTCAACGAGGAGGATGATATGAAAACCAAATTGTTCGCCGTTCTATTATTGGCAGGGAGTTCGCTGTTGGCCGCGCCCGCGGTGGTAGTTGGAGTTGGCGTAGGCGTTCCTGCGCCGGTTTATGGTCCGCCGGCCCCACCGGTGGCCGCATATGTTCCGCCTGCCCCGGGACCAGGCTACGCTTGGGTGGGAGGCTATTATTATCCGTATGCCGGACGCTGGGCGTGGCGCGGGGGCTATTGGGCTCGCCGTCCGTATGCGCGCGCTTACTGGGTGGCGCCGCGTTATTATGGCCGCCGGTTTTACCGCGGCTATTGGCGCCGCTAATGTGGGTCTAAGCAGTCGCTAGTTTCGCGCCGCTCGACCGGGCCACCGCGTCTCTCCACCCGGCAAACAGCCGGTCACGCGTGGCCCGTTGCATGGCGGGTTCGAAGCGCCGTTCGGCCCGCCAAAAGCTCTCCACTTCGGCTGCATCCCTCCAGAAACCCGTAGCCAATCCGGCCAGATACGCCGCGCCTAACGCGGTGGTTTCGATATCCGCCGGGCGCACAATCGGGCAATCCAGAATGTCGGCCTGGAATTGCATCAAAAAGTTATTCGCCGCCGCGCCGCCATCCACGCGCAATTCCGAAATGCGCTCGCCCGCGTCGGCCTGCATGGCGTCGATCAGATCGCGCGTCTGATAGGCGATGCTTTCGAGTGCCGCGCGCACGATGTGCGCCCGTCCGCTGCCGCGCGTCAAGCCGCACAAGACGCCGCGCGCCCCCGCATCCCAATAGGGCGCTCCCAGACCCACAAAAGCGGGCACCAAATAAACGCCGCCCGTATCCGCCACCGACGCAGCCACAGGTTCCGATTCGCCCGCGTTTTGGATGAGGCCCAACTGATCGCGCAGCCATTGCACCGCCGCGCCCGCGATGAACACGCTGCCTTCGATGGCGAACTGCGCATCGCCGCCGGTGGATGCCGCGCGCGTGCCCAGCAGGCGGTTGCGCGATACCGGCGTATGCCCGCCGGTATGCATCAGCGCAAAACATCCGGTGCCGTATGTATTTTTGGAAAGTCCCGCGCGAAAACAGGCTTGGCCCGCCAGGGCGGCCTGCTGATCTCCGGCGATGCCTGCAATCGGGATCTCCGCGCCGAAATGCTCTGCTGCGATGGTTCCCACGACGCCGCTCGAGGGCGCGATGCGCGGCAGCATGGCGCGCGGAATATCAAACGTGCGCAGCAGTTCGTCATCCCAAACGCCCGCTCCCAGGTTCATCAACATGGTGCGCGACGCGTTGCTCGGATCGGTCGCATGCACCGCGCCGTTGGTGAGTTTCCAGATCAGCCAGGTATCCACGTTGCCGAACAACAGCTCGCCATCGCGCGCCTTTTCGCGAGCGCCGGGCACGTTTTCGAGAATCCAGCGGATCTTGCTGCCGGAGAAATAGGCGTCGATCACCAGGCCTGTGCGCCGGGTGATTTCGGCCGCTCCCGAGCTTTGCGCCAGTTCCGCGCAATAGTCAGCAGTGCGCCGGCATTGCCACACAATGGCGGGCGCCACCGGATGCCCCGTGGCTCGCTCCCAAACGATGGTGGTTTCGCGCTGATTGGTGATGCCGGCCGCCACGATCTGCGAAGCCGGTATGCCCGCGCGATCCAACAGCAGATGCGCGGCATAGAGCTGCGCATTCCAGATCTCATCGGCATCCTGCTCCACCCAGCTCGCCCGTGGATACCGGCACTCAAGCGGCGTGGACTCCATGGCGATGCGGCGTCCCTGTTCGTCATACAACGCGGCGCGCGCGCTGGTGGTGCCTTCATCGAGAGCGAGCACAAATGGCATGGGGAGATTATATCTTTCTTGCACTCGTCTGGCAGCCGTAGTAGCATAATCTGATCTTATGAGTGACACCGCACCGGCCATGACCGGCTCCGCGAGCGTGCCCGAACGTTGGAACCTGGCCAAGCGGACACTCTTCCGTTTCGCCTTCGTGTACCTGCTTCTGTATTGCTGGCCGGACGCCGGACGAGCGAGTATCTTCGATGCCATACCCAATTTCGGCCTGGGGGCCATGAATGACGACGGTTCGAAATTGACCAAGCTGGCGGAGGCGCCCTGGCATGCGCTCTGTGTGTGGGTGGGCGCGCATGTCTTTCATTTGCAAGGCGCAGCCGCTCACTATCATCCGACCGGCAGCGGCGATACCGCGCTCGATTACGTCTTTGTGTTTTGCGTTGTCCTTATCGCGGCGCTCGTGACTATCGTGTGGACCATCTTCGACCGCCGTCGTGCCAATTACCGGACTCTCTACGCGTGGCTGCGGCTGCTGGTGCGCTTTACGCTGGCATTGACGTTGCTTACCTATGGCTTTGCGAAAGTCTATCCGTTGCAATTCATGCCGCCATTCATGACCACACTTACCCAGACTTATGGTGAATCGTCGCCGATGCACTTGCTGTGGACCTTCATGGGCGCGTCGACCGCCTACACGAAATTCTGTGGACTGGCCGAAGCCACCGCCGGAGTCCTGCTGTTGTTCCGCCGGACCACCGTGATGGGCGCGCTGATCGCCGCAGCCGCCATGTTGAACGTCGCGGCGCTCAACTTCTGCTACGACGTTCCCGTGAAGTTGTACTCCATGCATCTGGTGCTGATGTCCCTGTTCCTATTGCTCCCGGACGCGTTGGCGCTGATAGGTCTCTTCTTCTTCAATCGACCCGCTCGGCTGGAAGGTATCCGCCTGCCGAGGTTTGAACGACGCTGGATGCGTACCGGCGCGGTGGTGTTGCAGGCAGTGGTCGTCACGTCTGTGCTCTATAACAACGTCTGGGGCGGATACAGGAGTCTCAAACAAGCCGACGCAACTTACTTGAAGCATGCGCCGCTTTACGGCGTCTGGGATGCGGATAGCTTCACCGCCGATTCGCCTGGCGTAAGTTGGCGTGAACTTGCCATAGATATGCCGGGTTGGATGTATCTTCGCGACGTGAATGGCGGCCGTTACTTTTATCAGGCGACTTACAACGAAGGCAAGCGCATTTTGACGCTTGACTCGAAGCAATCGAAGCAGCAGGGCAGCTTTGCTTACGAGCGCCCTGACGCCGATCACCTGGTGCTTCACGGGACGTTAAATGGCAAACCCGCGGCCGCGCAGTTTCACCGGGTGGACGGCCATTACCTGCTGACGACGCGCGGCTTTCACTGGGTCAGTGAGTATCCGTTTAACAGGTGAAATTTGTTGTTGCAAGGCCCGGTTCCGTGGGGTAGCATAGAGAGAATGCGTCGCGTTGCAGCTATTCTGCTGTTGTCTCTGCTCAGCTATTCGCTGATCGGGCCGGCGCTATTTGCGGATCCGGAATCGAATCTGCCCGCCTGTTGCCGCCGTAATGGCAAGCACCATTGCAGCATGATGGATGGCGATATGGCGGCAACGCCGGCGTCCGGGACTGTCGCGGATGCCCAGCGGATGAAGTGTCCGCTATTTCCCACCGGCGGCGCGGTGCTGCCGCACTCTGATGTTGCCTTGCTCGGAGGGTCTCAGCCGACAGGTATCTCATTAGCCTGTCACGTAGCGGTTCCGGTTAATGCCGAAAGCGGCTATCGAGTCTCACTCGACGGCGCGCATCCGAAACGCGGTCCTCCTATCCTCCTTTAGTCACAATTCTTTATCTTTAGTCAGTTGGCTGCCTGAGAGGCCGCCGCAGGCCACGGGCCTGCCCCATAAAGGAGGGTTTATGCGAAAGCTATTAGTCTGTCTGTATCTTGTAAGTGTTCTTGTAAGTGTTCTTATATCTGTATCTTTGCTCGATGCCACCATCTTCGGAAAAGTGCAGGGAGTTGTGCACGATCCGCAGCACCGGCCCATATCGGGCGCCACGGTCAAGCTGCAATCTGTCAGCTCCGCGTGGTCCCAGACCGCGCAGACCGGCGATGAGGGCGCCTTTACGTTCGTCAATGTTCCCGTGGGCGATTATAAGATCACCGTCGCCCAACCTCACTTCGAAACCGAGCAGCAAGCCATCACGGTGATTTCCGCGTCGTCGCCGGTGCTTCACTTTCAACTAGCGATCGGAGCTTTGAGCCAAACCACGGTTGTCTCCGCCCAGACGGAAGCGGTCAATATGGATTCGGTCACTCCTACTACACTGGTCGATCGCCAGGATATAGACGAAACTCCCGGCGCGGACCGCACCAACAGCATGGCCATGATCACCGATTACACTCCGGCAACCTATGTGACTCACGACATGCTGCACATGCGCGGCGGCCATCAGGTGGACTGGTTGATCGACGGCGTGCCCATACCCAATACCAACATCGCCACCAACCTGGGCCCGCAGATCGATCCCAAGGACATCGATTATCTCGAAATTGAACGGGGCAGCTACGATGCGGAATACGGAGACCGCACCTACGGGATCTTCAACATCGTTCCCCGAAACGGTTTTGATGGCGACAATCAGGGGGAACTGGTGACTTCTTTCGGTAATTGGTACCAGACCAACGATCAACTGGATTTCAGCGGCCACACCCAGCGCTTCGCATATTACGTGAGCTTCAACGGCAACCGCAGTGACTACGGTCTGCAGGCCCCCATCGGGCAAGTGGTTCACGACGCGGACAATGGCTATGGGGGATTCACGTCCTTGATATTCAACCCCGACTCATCCAACCAATTCCGGCTGGTGGCTTCGCTGCGGCAGGATTACTACCAGATCCCCATCGACCCGAATCCCAACTCAGCCGGAAATCAAGTTTATCCCAGCTACGGCCTGCGCGATAGCGAGCGCGAACCGGATGGCTATGTGACCCTGTCTTGGGACCACACCTTCAGTCCCGATCTATTGTTGACTGTTTCCCCTTTCTATCATTACAACCAAGCTGCCTATAACGGCGGGCCCAACGATGTGCCAGTGATCTCGACGGTGGACCAGACCGCCAATTATGCCGGTTTGCAATCTACGTTGAACGCCAGCCTCGGTAAGAATAGCGTGGAAGTGGGAGTGTACGGATTCGCCCAGCATCAGAGCAACTTCTTTAATAATGTTTTCACGGATTGCGGTACAAGCTGCGCGAACTACGGCCCGTCTTCGGCGGCGGTAACCGGCGGCGTGGCCGAAGAGTTCCTCAGCGACCGGTTTAAGGTGACCTCCTGGTTGACGCTGATCGCCGGTCTTCGGCAGTCCAACTTCTCAACTCCCGGAGTAGGCACCGAGGCGGGAGTCCACCAGAACGCAACCGACCCACGGTTTGGCGTGGCCCTACGGGTTCCGCGCTTGAATTGGGTCTTTCACGGCTTCTACGGCCACTTTTACCAGCCGCCGCCCCTGCTGACGGCAACTGGTCCATTACTCGACTTAGCCACCAGCCAGACCCTGACTTTCGCCCCCCTGAAAGGAGAACGCGACGAAGAATACCAATTCGGAGTCTCGATTCCTTTCCACCGCTGGGTGCTGGAGGAGGACACCTTCCAGACCCGCGCGCAGAATTGGCTGGACCACAATAATATCGGCGAATCGAACATCTTCTGGCCCATCACCTGGACTGCCGCGCTGATTCAAGGTTGGGAAACCACGCTGCGCTCGCCGCGCATCTGGCGCCGTGCACAGGTCCACCTGGCCTATTCCAATCAGATCGCGCAGGCTACATCGCCCATCACAGGAGGCGTGGTCTGTCCTCTTCCCGTGACGCCGGCATGCCCCGTGTACGTCCCTCCGGGATATGCACCGGTCGATCACGATCAGCGAAACACGTTGAACGTCGGCGCCAATGCAATCCTTCCGTGGCAGGTGCTGGCTTCGACGAACGTGTATTATGGCTCGGGATTCACTAACGGCATGCCCGACGCGCAATATCCCGGCAACTATCTGCCGCAGCACACCACGTTCGATATTTCGCTGGGAAAATCCTTCGGCGAGAAGGAAAAATACAGGCTATCGGTGACGGCGCTCAACGTAGCGAACCGCCGTGTGTTGCTTGATAACAGCCTGACTTTCGGCGGGTTCCATTACAACGATCCGCGGCAGATTTACGCGGAGTTCCGTTACCGTTTTCATTACTGAAACGCCGCACCCATCGCCTCGGCGAATTGGAATCAAAGTGAATCACTTTCAACAGGGAATCCTGTGCTTTAGACTTGCCGCCGCCGGCGGCATCTTGCTATCGCTCTTTACCGCCGCCAGCATCGGCGGGTCCATTTGCGGGGCCGGCAACTTGCGGCGCGCGCGTCAGCGACCGCGGGCCATTCGCTACGAAAAGGCTATCGCCATGCCGGATTTTGCGGACGCCCGCATGCGGGTGGTTCGTTTCCGCGCGCAGAAGCCCACGTCATGAAGACCGTACTGATCTTGTGTGTGGCCGCGCCGGCGTTGTGGGGCGACCTTCCGCCCGCGCATCGGGTGCGGTCCGCCGAACTGCGGCCACCGGCCGTCGCGCCGCGAAATCAAGCGGAGGAGGACTATCGCCGCGCCATCCGGTTCGCCGATGGCGATGGCGCGCCGCAAAGCTACGCCGAAGCGGCGCGCTATTATCGCCTGGCCGCGGAAGCCGGGCTCGCGCCGGCGCAATACGATCTCGCGTACCTGTACGAAAACGGATGGGGAGTCGGGCGCGACTACGGCCAAGCCGCACTTTGGTACCGGCGCGCGGCGGTTCAGGGCGATGCGGAGTCCGAGAATAATCTTGGCGTGCTCTATTCGACCGGGCGGGGTGTCGCGCACGACGATGCGGAGGCGGTGCGCTGGTATCGTTTGGCCGCCGCACAAGACAACGTGGAAGGCATCAGCAATCTGGCCATGATGCTGTTGCAGGGACGCGGCGTTGCCCGCGACCCGGCCCAGGCGTTTCAACTTTTTCGCAGGGCAGCCGAAAGCGGATACGCCGTCGCCCAGAACAACCTGGCAATCATGTACGCCAACGGCGAGGCGGTCGGGCGCGATCTGGTGGCGGGCTATGCCTGGTCGGAGGTAGCCTCGGCCGCAGTGGCTCCCGCCACGAATCTGAGGTCGCAAATTGCGGCCCAAATGACGCCCGGCCAAATCGCGCGCGCTGAACGGCTGGCGGATGAGATCCGAAGGAGAATCGCGGGCCGTGAGGCATCCGCCAAATGAAGACACACTCTTGAGTTCGGAAGGAGAACTAATGTTATTGACACGACGAACCGTACTTGAAATGGCGGCCCTTGGCGCCGCGGGCGGACTGGCTTCCGCGGCCGATCCGCCCTTCACGCTGCCGAAGCTGCCATACGCCTACGACGCGCTCGAGCCGTCAACCTCATGTTGACTCCCGGCCCTAACCAGGACAGTCCGCTCAGCGCTGGTCAAACGCCGCTGTTCGGCATCGATGTGTGGGAGCATGCCTACTACCTGAAATATCAGAACCGCCGCGCTGACTATCTGAAGGCGATCATGAATGTGGTGAATTGGGAATTCGTGACTGCGCGGTACGAACAGTTTGTGCGCGGATAGCGGCGACGGCCCGCTATAATGTCGGTATGTTCTTTCGCAGACCGCGTCCGGTTCAACCGACATTCCAGGATCGCCTCGATAGCTTAAAGAAGGCCGGTTTCACGGTGATGCCGCGGCCGGATGGTTCGGTGCTGGTGAGCCGGGGCGAATGCGCCGTGGCACTGCATGAGACCGGCGGCCAGATCCGCCGGGCGGCACTTGCCGGCATCCTTATGGGCGGTGAGATCGGCTCACTAATCGATGGCGGTTATCAGAAATTCTTCCGCACGCCATCGGGCAAGACCAAACCGGCGCTGGCTGCGGAATTGAAGGCGGTCCACGATTTCGAAGAGGACCTGAAGGAAGGGCTCGGCCTGGAAAGCCTGTACAACGAATCGCTTGGCACGGTTTCTACTTACTACCTGTACGACCGCGTGAAAGACCGCGACGGCGGCGTGCCCAAGCGTGTTTGGGAACAATAGCCTACTTCTTGGCCGGCTCCAGTATCAGATTCACTACCGGCTGTTTGCGCGTATCGAACGAGCTGAGCGTTCTCTCCTTGCTGGATGCGCCGCTATAATCAGCTCTCAATTCGTAATCCGTGTCGGTGTTCAGCCCGTGAAAATAATACGAGCCATTTTCCTTGGTGATGAACGAACGGATCTGCAAGGTCTTGGTGTCCTTCAACTGCACCACCGCGCCGTTCACCGCCTGGCCATCCGCGCTGCGCACCACGCCTTGGACAGTGCGAATGTTGGCATCTTCCTTCTTTGAGGACCAAGCCGCCCCCGCCAGGAGCAGCAAGGCGCAAATCGCCGTCAGGCATTGGGACATTCTCAATAGCGCAAAGGGGCGCGGGAGTTCCGTTTTGCGCGAGTATTTTCGAAGACCTACGTTTCGTTGCATGATTTTATTTCCAATCTTCTTCCGACTCCTCCTCTTCGGCGTCCTCCACGAAGTCCTCTTCTTCCTCTTCGTCTAAATCCTCGGCGGATTCCAGTTCCAGAGGATCGGTGCCGATAACCTTCAGGTCCGCTCCGCACTCGTCGCAACTGATGGAGTCGCCTTCGTCCACGTCTTCTTCATCGACATCAATGGCCCCGTCGCATACCGGGCATGTAACCATGGCTAGAAATCCTCCCGAAGCACTCTATCATACATTTACCGAAAGTCCACCGCGCTTGCAACTGTATTGTACAGCTTTGGCAGGCTCAGCGGGCAGCTTGTGCCGCAAGACGCCGGCGCGTGGTGGAGGGGACGATGCCTTTCAGGCGCAGGCATAGAAAAAGCTGCGCGCGATGCGTCAGCTCGTGTTCCTTCACGAACTGCAGCATCTCCAGGCGGGTGACGCGCGCGCCGTCGACGCGGGTCACAATACCCGCATAAAACTCAGGCGTGCGGGTGGCCAGTTCCGCCGTGCGCTGTCCCACGGAAGAACGCAGCTCACGCGCCAGATCGGCCGCGCTGGCGCCCGGCGGCAGGGTTGCGAAACGGGCCATTTTCTCGCGAAATTGCGGACCGCCAAAGTGCTCTTCGCCTTCGAGCAGCAGGCCCGTAAGCCCGTGTCCGGCGACCAGAATATGGCGCGCGACCTCGCCGAATGACATCACATCCGGGCATGCTTTGAAATCGAATTCGGCAGCGGGAAAATCTTCGACCGCGGTGGCGGCATCGGCGCGGATGGCCTTCCACGAATCCAGAACTTGTTCCAGTCTTACCATACGCTTCCATTGTACTAGGGGCGGGAGGCGCGGAGACACGGAGACGGGGAGACTGGGAGACCCGAAGACGCGGAGACCGCGATCGGCAGTCTGCTGCGTCTCAGCCTTGTGCCCGCGCCGGGGCAACCGCATCGCTGTCGCTACCCGCGGGCAGAGTGTCGAAACGTAGGAAACTGTTGATCGCGGTCTCCCCGTCTCCCGCTCTCCCCGTCTGCATGTCGCAGTGCGCCTCGGCGCTATGCGCCGACGGCCATCATCTGC
>Ga0335074_10002069_pt1 | contig 27317 bp, 23 predicted proteins | sample Lox_Sample_23_FD_206715 | JGI IMG/M metagenome (GOLD analysis project Ga0335074, IMG submission 206715) | Soil microbial communities from Loxahatchee National Wildlife Refuge, Florida, United States - Lox_Sample_2.3 | ecosystem: Environmental > Terrestrial > Soil > Wetlands | place: USA...
GCCCGTGGCCGGGCCCTGGTCGCGCGGAGTTGCCGGCGGGCGTTTCCATGGTCAGTCCTCCCGTTAACGCGGAGATCGCCATCCAGGCCCTCCCAAGCGACCTCTGGATCGTCGGCAAATGCGAAGTGTGGCGCGAACCGGCCATTTCACACTTTAATCCATTTTGTACGTTTTCATGACTACTACGGCGCACTCGCATCTCACCTGATGATGGTGCCCGGGAGCCTGTCACGCAAGTGCGTGACACAAATTTCTTTCATGAAATCCTAGATGGGATTTCAAACTGGCTGCTCGTGCGGTATCGTACTGGTTGTCACGGACGATGTGGAGTGTTCTGGTTACGCTCCGAATCACTCAGAGGGTGGCTGGTTCTCCGTATCACCCGGGGCCGGAGACTCTGCATTCACGAGGAAGTGAGCTTCTCGTGCCCCTTGGCCCTACCGTCCGTAGGCGCAGGCTCGGCGCCGAGCTCAGGCGCCTGCGAGAAGCGCACTCACTCAAGCTCGAGGAAGTGGCCGAGCGGCTCGGGCTAGCTCCTTCGACGCTATCTCGCATCGAGACGGGCAAGGCGCCGACGAAGTCCGCCTACCTGACCGCGATGCTCGAGCTGTACCAGGTCAGTGACCCTGGCGCACGCAAGGTGCTCGTGGATATGGCCCGCGAGGGCCACCGCAAGGGCTGGTGGTCCATCTACGACGACGTCCTGCCCAGCGGTTTCGACATTTACGTCGGCCTCGAGGCGGAGGCCTCCGGGCTGCGCAGCTACGAGACCGACGTGGTGCACGGGCTGCTGCAGACCACGGACTACGCCGTCGCCGTGCTGCGCGAGCTGCGGCCGCGCGACAGCGAGGAGCAGATCGCACGGGTGGTGGACCTGCGGATGGAGCGGCAGCGGCTGCTCGACCAGGACCCGCCGCTCGACCTGTGGCTCATCCTCGACGAGGGCGCGATCAGGCGCAACATCGGCGGTCCCGCGGTCATGCGGCATCAGCTCGAGCACCTGATCCAGGCCAGCCGGTGGACCAACGTGACCCTGCAGATTCTTGCCTTCGAAGCCGGTGCCCACGCCGGGTTGATCGGGCCGTTCGCCATCCTTGAGTTTCCTGAGCGTACCGACTCCGACGTCGCCTACACCGAGTCGGTCGGCGGCATGATCTACCTCGAGAAAGACAGGGAAGTCCGCGCCTGCGCCGAGGCCTTTGACCGGATGCGCGCGGCGGCGCTGTCCCCGGCCGCGTCGGTTGAGCTCATCCAGAAGGTGTCGCGAGAGTTCACCTGACCAGTACGCCACCTGAGATAAAGCAGCACATCAACGAAAGGAGAGGCGGATGGACACCGACCTCAACAACCTGCACTGGTTCAAGAGCAGCGCGAGCAGCGCCGCCGGCTGTGTCGAGATCGCGCACACTCCCGACGGGGGTGTCGCGCTCCGCGATACAAAGGACCGCGGCAAGGCGCCGCACTACTTCAGCCGGCACGAGTGGGAGTGCTTCCTGATCGGCGCGAAGAGCGGGGAGTTCGACCTTCCCGCCAGCTGAGCGCTGCGCAGGAACCGAGCGGGCCGCAGCGCTCCGGCCTCGCCGCCATAGCCCTCGGGGCATCACGGGGCGGTCCCTGGTCTGGTACTCCCGGGTCAGGGCACGAGCGCATGTGCTGGGGGGAGGGGCAGAGGGCGGTGGACCTTAAGGTTCCACCGCCCTCCGCATGTCGGCGGCCGGTCGGGTTCCCGGTGCCGGGGCTTAGCCGGAGTCCCCGGCACCTGGTGCCCCCGTGGGGACCGCTCTGGGGGCTTGTCAGTCGTCCAGTTTGTCGATAATCGCGGTAAGAATCCCGGGCGTCTCACCCGGCTTGGCGCTGATGATGCTCAGCCGCTCCATGGCGAGCATGTAGCGGTCGACATCGGATTTCTTGTCGAAGTACAGGGCGCTGGTCAGGTGCTCCAGGTACGCCACGTCCGGGAGGTCGGATTCGCCGAACCGCAGGATGGTGAACCCGCTCGGCACGGCGTGCCCGCCGGAGCCGTCCCTGATGATCTGCAGGGTGAGGTTGGGCCTCCCGGTGAGCGAGAGCAGGTAACAGAGTTGATCCCGCAGGATCTCCTTGTTTCCGACCGGTCGCCGCAGCGCCGTCTCCTCGACGATCGCCCAGAGCTTGAGGCGTCCCTCCGCAAACCTGCGCTGCCGTTCCTTGCGGAGGATGACGTGCCGTTCGGCCTCGCCGAGGGGAATGTCGCATACCGCCAGGACGGCCGCGGTGTACCGCGGCGTCTGCAGCAGGCCGGGGATGACCTGCGGCTCGTAGACGCGGATGGAGGTTGCGGCTTCCTCCATCCCGACGTACGACTGGAACCAGTCAGGGAGGATGTCGTTGAACCTGTGCCACCAGCCGGGGCGGTTAGCCTGCTCGGCCAGGTTCAGCAGCTGCTCCCGCTCCACCGCGCCGACGCCGTAGAAGGTAAGCAGGTCGAGCACGTCGATCTCGCGGATGGCGTTCCGGCCGAGCTCGATGCGGCTGATCTTGGAGTCCGATCCGCGGATCGCGTTGGCTGCGGCCTGCGCGCTGATCTCGCGGCTTTCCCGCAGGCGCCGGAGCTGGGTGCCCAGCAGGATGCGCAGGACGGTCGGGCCCTCTGTCGGCTCTGCCATCGCGCCTCCCCGGTCCTCGTGCCGGTCCGCGGAATTGTCTCGCGCAATTGCGTGTGGCAATCCGTTGCCATCCGTCTTTCGGTAAACGTTATCGTAGCCGATATGGGAATGCATGCGACAGGTCAATATTGACGGCTTGGCAAGACACTACTGTCCCGACCGAGATCATTTAAGGACCGGACACTTGTGGCCGCGCACGGTGGCCCGCGAGTCAGGTGCGGTATGTGCGCCGGTGTCGCCGGCCTCTCACAACGGGGTTTCCGCGCGCGGGGCGTCCTGGCTGCGTCCGGCTGGCCTGGACGGATGCTCCCGGCCGCCGACCGCGCGCCGGCCGGTAATTGTCGGCGGGAAATCCCGGCTGCACGGGCGGAAAAGCCTGGGAAACTGCCGAACGGCACGCCGGGCCGGACATGCCGGACGCGGCGTGTATTTAATTATGACATCCCGTGCGGGAAAGCTAGCTGTGCCGCAGGAAGAACGGCATGGAAACGCTTGCCGCCCATTTGCCGAATAAGCGCAAAGCCGCTCTGATTGACCGCGTTCCTCCCCGCATACCGTCAGCTACCGGCCAATTACCTGCCGGTTTAGGAGCCGCAGCGCAGGCTCGACCTCGGCGAGCCTGCCCGAGAACAGCGCGACGGGCGTCGACGACGGGCATGTAGCGCATTGCCGGCGGATAACCACCGTTCGTCCCGGGACAATGGTGTAGCCGGCCGAGGCGGATGAGCCCGGAGTCCATAGGATGCGCTCATGCGCTATAGACCGCTCGGTGATTCCGGACTGCTCGTGTCGGTGGTCGGGCTCGGCTGCAACAACTTCGGCGGCCGCCTCGACGTGGAGGGGGCCCGCGCGGTGGTGGACGCTGCCATCGATGCCGGCGTCACCTTGTTCGACACCTCGGACACATATGGCGGGGGCGGCGGTTCCGAACGCGCGCTCGGCGAGATCCTCGGTAACCGAAGGGATCAGGTCGTGCTGGCCACGAAGTTCGGTCACCAGGGCGCGGACATGGGCTACGGCCCGGCCGCGGGCGCCAAGGGCGGCCGGGCCTACATCCGGCGGGCCGTCACCGAGTCGCTGCGCCGGTTGCGTACCGACTACATCGACCTGTACCAGCTGCACACGCCGGATCCCGTGACCCCGGTGGAGGAGACGCTCGCGGCCCTCGGCGAGCTCGTGGCCGAAGGCAAGGTCCGGTACCTCGGCCATTCGAACTTCTCCGGCTGGCAGCTGGCCGACGCCGCGCACCTCGCCGCCAGCGCAGGCCGTACCCCGTTCGTCTCGGCCCAGAATCAATGGTCCCTGCTCGAGCGGGACGCCGAAGCGGAGGTCGTACCGGCGGCGCTGCACTTCGGAGTCGGCGTGCTGCCCTACTTCCCGCTGGCCAACGGGCTGCTGACCGGCAAGTTCCGGGAAGGCCAGCCCGTGCCGGAGGGCACCAGGCTGGCCCGTCGGCCTGCCTATATCACCGGGAAGAGGCTGGCCACGGTGGAGGCGCTGATCGCCTGGGGCCAGCCGCGCGGCGTCACGATCCTCCAGGTGGCGGTCGGCGCCCTGGCCGCCCAGCCAGGCTGCTCGTCGGTCATCGCCGGGGCGATGAGTGCCGAGCAGGTCAAGGCGAACGTGGCGGCGTCGGACTGGATCCCGTCCGCGGACGAGCTCAACGAGATCGACGGGATCGTCCCGCCCCCGGTGGTCGCCAGTTAGTCGCCGTGCCCCCCGCGGGTCAGCCTCCGGCCACGGCCTGCCGGTACAAAGTCGCGACGTCCGCGCCGAACATCGCCGCATACGAGACCTGGGGGGTCAACCCGCCCTGCTCGTAACCGCCGATCACCCCGATCACGGTGCCCCGCCCGTTCTGCGGGTTCACGCTGGCCAGGAAGGGCCCTCCGCTCGTCCCGTCGGTGTAGCCACCGCAGTCGAACTCAAGCTGGTCCGGCATCGGTTCCCGGGTCCAGTTCTGGCACGCGATCGCCTCGTCGGACGAGTCCGGGTAGCCGATGACCTCCACGAGCTGGCGTACGGGTGCGCCGATCTCGAGCTGCTCCGCCCCGGTCACGTCCTGGATTGGCGTGATCGAGCCCGCCTGGCTGACACGCAGGAAGGCGACGTCGTCGTCTGGGTTGGCCGAGGCACGCCATGAGGCGGTCACGTAGACCGCCGTGACGGTCCACACCCCGTAAGGGGTCACGCCGGCGTCGTAGCCGGGCACGAACGCCACGCTGCCGTCCAAGGTGCCTGACACGCAGTGTGCGGCGGTGATGACCAGATCGCCGTTCGGGCTGTTGATCACGCTCGCGGTACAGAAATGCGAGCCGAGCCTGCCATCCGACAAGGTGAACAATGCCCCTACCGCGGGAGTCCCCGCGAAGTCCTGCCCGCTGCGCGCGGCGGTTACCAGGTCCGGCACCACCGCCCCAAGGGGGCCAGGCGCGTTGTTGTTGTTCGGTGTGCCGTTTTGCGGGCTGATGGCGAAAGCAGTCCCGAAGGCGAACGCGACGACCAGCGCCAACCAGACGGGCGGCCGGCAGAGCCAACGTGCCCGGGTCCGCCGGGTCCTGGTGGCCGCGGGTGCATGGCCTGCGGCGCCGCGGGCGTGCTGCTGCCCGGTTGGCCGCCCCACTCGGAAACCCACCGGCCCGGGTCACCGCCTCGCCCTGCTCGCTTTTGGTGATTCCTAAACCCGCCCGATCATTAATTGTGATCGACAAGGTGCGACAGCACCAGAGGCAACGCCGCAAAAGCCGTTTTGAACACCCTGGGCTGAGCTGGGAATTCGCTGAGAGACGGCAACCGCGCCCCCGCGTGATCATCGCGGTGCGCCTCCGGCTATCTCGGATCGGGGCGGTCGATGTTCCAGTGCCTGCTGACCGACGCGAACCACCCGTTTTCCGAATCATGGCGCGCCAGCATGGTGAACTTGCTGATCACCCGCTGCCCGCCTTCATGGTCGCCGTACAGCAGCTCGACCGTCCACGGCTCGCGGGCCTCGATGACCTTCCGCGCCGCCTCGTACTGCGGTTCGCTCGCAACACGGAACGCGCCCTGCCAGAACCCGACGTCACCGACCGGTATGTACAGATCCCGGGTCTGCCGGCGGAACTCCTCGAGCGGTGCGTGCTCGTCGTCCCTGTGCCACTCCGGGTAGAAGTGCCAGCCGTGCAGCACCGCGATGCCGTTGCCCGCGTTGCGGAGCCCCACGGCGAGGTAGACCGGATCGTCCGAGCCGAGGCTGCCGTCTCCGCCGCCGACCTCGCCTGCCGCTCCGCCTCCCGGGACCAGCACGAACTTGCTGTCACCGAAGTTGACCTTGAGCGCCGCGTCGTCGCGCTTGGACGGCATCAGGACCGGCCGCATTCCCTCGAGCAGGGCTCGCTGCGCGATCCGGGCCGACAGGTTGGCCGACCTGATCGCCGAGAACGTGGCGATCGCGAGGACCAGCGTGCCCAGCGCGGTCGCCAGGTCGGCGATCGTCGTCCAGGTCTGCGCGGTCACCGGCGGACCTGGACGGCGGCCCGGTACGCGCCGGGCGTGATCCCGTAGTAGCGGTGGAACCAGCGCGTCAGGTGCGCCTGGTCCGCGAACCCGGCCTCAGCCGCGGCCAGCGCGGGCGTGACGCCCTGGATAAGCAGCCGGCGCGCCGCCCGCACCCGGAGCTGGCGCCGGTAATCGCTTGGCGCCATCCCGTACGCCTTCGTGAACGCCCGGTACGCCGCGAACCTGCTGCACCCGGCGGCCTCGCCCAGGTCGTCGGCGGTCAGGTCCGCCGCGGTGTACCGGTCGTGGATGAGCTCCCTGACGCGCGCCGCGGCACCGGCACCGGAGTCCGGTGGCCGGACACGGGTGGAGGCGTGGCGGAGGAGCAGCCTGGCCGTCGCGGAGAGCCGTTCGTACCTTTCCAGCTCGCTCGCGGGCGTGGTGAGCGCGACATGCAGCCGTCGGAGCGAGGCGGCGACCGCCGGATCGTCGATGACCGGCGAGCGGAACAAGGGGAGCGGCGCGTCGTCGATCAGCGTGGCGAAGAACTCCGGCCAGATGTGCACCATCCGGTAGGTGAACCCGCCCTGTCCGGCGGCGTGCCCGTCGTGCGGGTCGTCGGGGTTGAAGGTCATCACCATGCCTGCGCCGCTGACGTGCAGGCCGTGACGGCAGGTGAACGCCTGCGAGCCTGCCTCGGTCAGGCCGAAGGAATAGCTCTCGTGGCTGTGCCGGTGGTACACGTGCGAGGTGAAGTGCGCGTGCATCGCCTCCACCGGCACCCCGTCCACGCGCCAGTACCGAGCCCAGTCCCGGGTCCCGCCGACCGCCATGACCCCGATTATCCCAGGTGCGAGGATCTGCCTCGCGCTCCAGCGTTCAAGACCCGCCGCCCCCGGACCGGCCATGGTGCTTACCTGGCTCGACGACAGGAGGAGCCCGCGTTGACTTTCCGCGACCACCTGCGCGCCGTCGGCGGGGCCATCGAGGCATAAGGCACACCTGAAGGACACGATGACTATCCGATTCGACACCAAGATCGCCATCGCCGTGCGCGCGGACCTTGAGATCTGGCAGAAGCTCAACGTAACCGCGTTCCTGGCCAGCGGCATCGCCGCCAGCGTGGAGGGCATCATCGGCAAGCCCTACGAAGATGCGTCCGGTAACACCTACCTGGAACTGTTTCGCGAGCCCGTGCTGGTCTTCTCCGCCGACGCCCAGGCCCTCAGCCGGATCCACCAGCGCGCGCTGGCCAGGGGGATGCCGATGGCGGTGTACACCATGGACATGTTCGCGACCGGCAACGATGACGACAACCGGGCCGTCGTCCGGGCGGTCGCCGTCGCCGACCTCCAGTTCGCCGGGCTCGCCCTTCACGGCCCCCGCAACGCCGTCGACAAGGTGCTCAAAGGCGCTACGCTCCACCCATGAGGGCAGCCTTGTACCGGCACACAGGCCCGGCGGCCGAGGTTTTGCGCGTCGAGGAACTGGACCGGCCCCAGCCCGGGCCCGGCGAGGTACTGGTCCGGGTGCGCGCCTCGGGCGTCAACCCGACCGACTACAAGAGCCGCGCGGGCCTGACGCCCCGGCCCATCGACGGCTTCCAGGTGCCGCACCAGGACGGCGCCGGCATCATCGAGGCGGTCGGCGCCGGGGTGGACCCGGGGCGCGTGGGGCAGCGGGTCTGGCTCTGGCTCGCGGCGGCCTGGCGCCGGTGGGGGACGGCCGCCGAATGGACGGTTGTGCCGGCCAGGCAGGCCGCGCCGCTGCCCGACGGCGCCTCGTTCGACCTCGGGGCCTCCCTGGGCGTGCCGGCCATGACCGCGCACTACTGCCTGTTCTGCGACGGGCCGATAACCGGCCAGACGGTGCTCGTGGCCGGAGGCGCGGGTGCGGTGGGGCACTTCGCCATTGAATTGGCCAAACGAGCAGGGGCTCGCGTCATCACGACCGTCAGCAGTCTTGAGAAGGCCGCCATCGCGGAACAGGCAGGCGCCGACCTGGTGGTGAACTACCGCGCCGGGGGCGTCGCCGACCAGGTGCGCGCGTTCGCCCCGACCGTTGACCGGGTGATCGAGGTGGCGCTCGGTGCCAACCTCGCGCTCGACCTGGCGGTCGCCAGGCCGGGGACCACGGTCGTGACCTACGCGGCCGAGGCTGTGGATCCCGTGCTGACCGTGCGAGCCTGCATGAGCGCCAACGTGATCCTCAGGTTCATCCTGGTGTACGGGGTGGCGCCGGCCGCGCTGGATCAGGCCGCCGAGGACATCACGGCCGCGCTCGCCGCGGGCGACCTGACCGGCCTGCCCGTGCACAAGTTCGCGCTGGAGGACATCGTCGCCGCGCAGGAGGCCGCCGAGGCCGGCGTCGTCGGCAAGGTCCTGGTCACGCCCTAGCGGTAGGCGCTGAGGCCAAGCTTGACCGCCAGGCCCAGGCCGCACGCGCAGACGAAGACGCGGAACGGCCCGGCCGGCACGCGGCGGGCGATCGCGGGCCCGATCCACCCGCCGATGAGGAACCCCGCCGCGAGCGGGACCACGAACTTCCACCTGACGTCACCGAACACCGCGAAGCACACCGAGGCCGCGGCGTTCGCCATGCCGGAGACCGCGTTCTTGACCGCGTTGACCTTGACCAGCGGTTCGTCGAGCATGCCGGACAGGACGATCAGCAGCATGATCCCGGCCGCCGCGCCGAAGTACCCGACGTACATGGCGGCCGCGAACAGCGCCGCCCCGCGAGCCAGGCGATGCCCTCCGGACGGCGCCTCCGTCACCTTCTTCTTGATCGCGGGCTGGACCAGCAGCACGACCGACGCGCAGGCGATCAGCACGGGCACCACGAGCGTGAAGCTGCCCGCCGGAGCGGTCAGCAGGACGGCCGCCCCGGCCCCGCCGCCCAGCGCGGTGATCGCCCCGAGCCTGAGCACGCGCTTGCCTAGGCCCGCTAGTTCCGGCCTGGACCCGGCCACCGAGCCCGCCCCGGTGAGCACGAGCGAGACGGTGTTGGTCATGTTGGCGCTGAGCGGCGGCACCCCGAGGGCCAGCAGCACCGGGTAGGTCACCAGCGACGCGACGCTCGCCACCGTGCTGAAGATGCCGCCGACGGTGCCGGCGGCCAGCAGCAGGAGCACATCGGAGATCTTCATCCGAAGCCAGGATTACGCAGGGCGGGACCGCTCCACAGCCCTCGCCCGGTGTGATCCCCGTCGCACCACTCGCGGGTTGCCTCCCGGGTCACCGCGAACGTCCTCGGTACCGCTAGCCGGCGGGTTCGCGCACGCCACGAACCTCATCACGACTCTTACCGCATGCGTTCGCGGAGCGCATAACTATTTTGAGCTCAAATGATTTGACCTAGAAATAGCTAGTGGCCGAGACTGGCCGCGTGAGCAAAGCGTCGGCCCTGCCGTTGCTGGAGGAGGCGCCGCGGCCCGAAGCGGATCCGCGGGCCGAAGCGGCGGCGCCGGGCGGGGCCGCATGCCCAGGGGGCGGCAAGGAGCACGGCTACGGCGTGGGCTGGGTCTGGGGTGACGCCGAGGGCGGGATTCCCGCCGACGCGCCCCTTCACCTGCTGCTGCTGGCCGCGTCCCGGGTCATGGGCGCCTTCTACGCTGGCACGCTGGTCCAGGCAGGCCTGAAGGTCAGCCCGGCGGGGCTCGGCGTGCTGCGGGTCCTGCTGGCCGGGGACGGGCTCAAGTCGAGCGACGTGGCGGCCCGCGGGTGGTCATCGCCGGGGACACTGACGGCCGTGGTCAACACGCTGGTGCGCGAGGGCTACGTGGAACGGCGCCGGGATGCCGACGACCGGCGGGTAGTCAGGCTGTACGTGACAGCAAAGGGTCGGCGCACCTGTGCGGACTACTCGGCGGTGGCCGGGCCCGCCTGGCGCGAGGCGTTCGACTTCGTAGGCGAGGCCGACGAGCCCGTGATCCGCAAGTTCTTTACCGACATGATCGAGCAGTTCGGCGAGCTGACCAGGAAGGAGCGGAGCCGGTGACGGCAAACGGGGATGCGGAGCGTCAACTAAAGTTGACATGTTCCTGGCGTCAACATAGGTTGACATCGTGACGGGGGAGACCGGCCTCGCGATCCGCACCGAGGACCTGCGCAAGACCTATACGGGCTCACGCGGGGACGTGCCCGCCGTGCGCGGTATCGACCTGTCGGTCAGCTCGGGCCAGTTCTTCGGCCTGCTCGGGCCGAACGGCGCGGGCAAGTCCACCACCATCGGCATGCTGACCACGCTGGTCCTGCCCACCGGCGGCCAGGCATGGGTGGCCGGCCTGGACGTGGTCGCCGACCCGGTCGGGGTGAAGCGCAGGATCGGCGTCGTCACCCAGAACAACACGCTCGACATGCAGTTGACCGTGGCGGAGAACCTGGAGTTCCGCAGCAGGTTCTTCGGGCTCAGCCCGCGCGAGGCGTCGCGCCGGGCAGCTCAGCTGCTCGAGGTGTTCGGCATGACCGACAAGCGCAAGGCGATGTCCACCGACCTGTCCGGCGGGCAGGCCAGGCGCCTGCTGATCGCGCGCGCCCTGGTGCACCGCCCGGACGTCCTGTTCCTCGACGAGCCGACCGCCGGGCTCGACCCGCAGACCCGCGTGAACCTGTGGGACATCCTCCGCCTGCTGCACGCCGAGGGCCAGACAATCCTGCTGACGACGCACTACATGGAAGAAGCCGAGGCGCTCTGCGAGCAGGTCGCCGTGATGGACCACGGCCGCATCCTCGCCTCGGGCACCGTAAGCGAACTCAAGGACGGCGTGGGCGCCGAGACGGTGATCACCGTCAGGTACGAGGACCTGGTCCCCGAGGCCGTGACCGCCTGGGCGGGGCTGGCCGACCGCCCCGGCGTCAGCAAGGTCGAAACCGAGGGCGACCACATTCGCGTCTTCACCCGTGAGCCCGAAGGGGTGCTCGGCGAACTGGTCACCGCCGGCTCGGCCGCCGGGCTGACCGTACGCGACGCAACCCAGCTCAAGCCCAGCCTGGAGACCGTATTCCTCACCCTGACCGGAAGGGATTACCGGGAGTGACTACCACCACGAGACATGCGCCGGCCGATGTTGCGGAGTACGCCGGGGTTCCCGAGGCGTCCCAGGTCGCCGCGCTCATCGCCGACGCGCCGGAGCCGCGGCCGACCATGCTCCGGACGTTCAACGCCATGATGGCGCGCGAGTTCAGGGTGCTGAGCCGCAACGCCATCTCCCTGTTCACCCGGGCGGTCATGCAGCCGCTGCTGTTCGTCTTCGTCTTCGCGTACGTCTTCCCGAAGATCGGCGGCGGCTTCATGCTGAGCGGCGGCGCGGCGGCCGCCTCCCATACGGGCAGCATCAACTTCGCCACCATCCTGGTGCCCGGCCTGATGGCCTCCATGCTGCTCATGCAGGGGATCATGGCCGTGACGTTCCCGCTCGTGATGGAGTTCTCCTGGCAGCGCACGATCGAGGACCGGGCGCTCGCCCCGGTGCCGATCTCGGTGCTGGCGATCCAGAAGATCGTGGCGGGCGCGGTCCAGTCGTTCATCGGCGCGTGCATCGTGTTCCCGATCGTGCTGTTCGTCCACGCGGCCGGGCAGGCCCCGCACGTGCACGTGACCAACTGGGCTCTGCTCGCCCTGATCCTGGTCTTCGCGTCGCTGCTCACCGCCTCGCTCGGGCTGCTGCTCGGCACGATAATGGACCCGCGCAAGATGCAGATGCTGTTCGCGGTCATCCTGCTGCCCGCCACGATGCTCGGGTGCGTCTACTACCCCTGGTCGGCGCTGCACCATATCCGCTGGCTGCAGATCGCGGTCCTGATCAACCCCATGGTCTACATGTCCGAGGGGCTGCGCGCCGTGCTCACGCCCGTGCTCGGGCACATGCCGATGTGGGGCGTCCTGCTCGCCCTGATCGGCGGCACGGTGGTCTTCGCCTACCTGGGCACGCGCACCTTTACCAAGCGCGTCCTCAACTAACACGTGAAAGGCGCTTCGACCGGCTGGTTCGCTGACCTCGGGCCCTGTTCCTCAAGGCCGCCGACCCCGCGTGATACGTGTTCACGGGCTGGGCTCGGGCGGCAACAGCCCGGTGAGCACGACCGTCGAGGCGCGGGGGCGGCCGGCCATCAGGTGCTCCCCGCCGCGTGGGCGGTGTCCAGGCTGGCCGCCCGTCAGGAACGCCCGCCGGCGAACCGCCGGCCGCTTCTTCCCCGCGGGGCGCCGGTTATCCCTGGCCGGATCCAGGATGGGCGGTTACGCGGGCGGAAGGCCGAGTCTGTCCGGCCGGGAATACCGCTTTACGGCGCAGTGCTGTTAGGCTTGGTTGCTGACCAGCTCGGCGCTTACGTGCCGGGCGCGCAAAAGCGGAGGACCACCTCCCACCCAGTCGGCCTGGTGCACATATCGAGGCAGGCGGGTTTGGCCAGACGTCCCGGCGGCGTGTGCGCGCGTAAGCGTGCGCGGGCGCAGGGCATGGTCTGGCACGGCGCACTCCGCGGTTGCCGCGGGGTGGCGCCGTAGTCGTGGTTGCCCCGCTGAGCGCATGGCTCGCGGGGCTTTCTCGTGTGCGGCCTTCCGGGGCGCAGGGCGGAAAGGCACGCGGGCGCGGTCGGTGGCTGCCGCCGCCGGATGGACCGGTGGCGGGAGGAAGGCTCATGGAGGTCACATCAGCGTCGAAGCGCGTGTTAACGAGCGCATCCGTGCTCCCGAAGTCCGGCTCGTGGGGCCGAATGGGGAGCAGGTCGGGATCGTCTCGGTCACTGAGGCACTTAAGCTGGCTGCGGAAGCCGACCTCGACCTCGTCGAGGTGGCACCGAACGCGCGGCCCCCTGTCTGCAAGCTCATGGACTACGGCAAGTTCAAGTACGAGTCCGCGCTGAAGGCCAGGGAGTCACGCAAGAACCAGACGCAGACGGTCGTCAAGGAGATCAAGCTCCGGCCCAAGATCGACCCGCACGATTACGGCACGAAGAAGGGCCACGTCGAGCGGTTCCTCAAGGCGGGCGACAAGGTCAAGGTGACGATCATGTTCAGGGGACGTGAGCAGTCACGACCCGAACTAGGCTTCCGCCTGCTGCAGCGTCTAGCGGAGGACGTCGAAGGCCTGGGCTTCGTCGAGGCGCAGCCCAAGCAGGACGGGCGGAACATGATCATGGTGATCGGCCCGCACAAGAAGAAGAGCGAAAGCAAGGCCCACGCCGGGCAGGCGCACGGCCGGGCCGTGCCGAGCCAGCGCGCCGACGCAGCCGAGGCCCCGGAGCCCGCGGAGAGCGAGCCGGCCTCGGAAGGCGCTGCGGTGCCGGGTCCGGCCTAGCCGGCAGGCGCCCCGGAGGGATCGATCCCCGGCGGCTAGCGCCGGGGCGTTAAACGCTGTGCGCCCTGGCCGGCGCTCGGACCAGGCGCCGCAGAAGGCGCCGCGGCATCAGGGCCGCGGCGAAGATGGAGCAAGCAGATGCCGCCCTCGTTGGTTACGGGGCGGCAGACAGGAATGGAGACGACGGCGACCATGCCGAAGATGAAGACACACAGCGGCGCCGCGAAGCGGTTCCGGCTGACCGGTACCGGCAAGATCATGCGCCGCCGCGCTAACCGCAACCACATGTTCGAGCACAAGTCGTCCCGCCTGACGCGGCGGCTTTACGACGAAGTGACGCTCGCCCCCAGCGACGTCAAGGAGATCAAGAAGCTGCTGGGCAAGTAGCCCGGCCCGCATAAGGGAGTCAGAACAATGGCACGCGTGAAGCGGGCGACCAACGCCCACAAGAAGCGCAAGGTTGTCCTGGAGCGGGCCAGCGGCTACCGGGGACAGCGGTCCCGGCTGTACCGCAAGGCCAAGGAGCAGCTGCTCCACTCGATGACCTACGCCTACCGCGACCGCAAGGACCGCAAGGGCAACTTCCGGCGACTGTGGATCCAGCGGATCAACGCCGCGGCCCGGGCCAATGGCATGACCTACAACCGCTTCGTCCAGGGCCTGCGCGTAGCCGGCGTCGAGGTCGACCGCCGCATGCTCGCCGAACTCGCCGTCGCCGACGAGTCGGCCTTCTCGGCCCTGGTCGAGGTAGCCAAGAAGGCCCTCCCCGACGCCTCCGGCTCCGCGGCCGCCTAGCCGCCCAGGTGCCACGTGCCGCCAGGGCGTAACACCACCGCGGGGAAACGCGCGGCGGCGCCGCGCGATCGCGCGGCCCGAGAGGGGCCAGAGGCCCCTCCGGTCGCGCGATACTACGGCGGCAACCGCAGCGGGAATCCGGGGGGGTCCCGGGGGGTCGTCCCCCCCGGGCTAGCCAGAGCGCGACACCTGACTAAGCGTGCCTTCCGCCAGCGTGACCACGCCTTCCTGGCGGAAGGCCCGCAGGCGGTGGCGGAGGCGTTCGGCTGCGGGTCTGGGGTCACCGACCTGTTCGTGACCGCGCCGGCCAGGAACAAGCACGGCGACCTCGTCGCCGCGATGGCCGAGGCGGGCATACCCGTGCACGTCGTCAGCGGCGAGGTGATGGGCGAACTGGCCCAGACGGTGACCCCGCAGGGCCTGCTGGCGGTCTGCCGTTTCGTCGACGTGGAGCTTGCCGAGGTGACCAGGCCCGCTCTGGCCCTGGTCGCGCTGCTGGCGAACGTGCGCGACCCCGGAAACGCGGGTACGGTGTTGCGCACCGCCGACGCGGCCGGCGCCGACGCCGTGGTCTTCGCCGACGCCTCCGTCGACCCGTATAACGGCAAGTGCGTGCGCGCTTCGGCCGGGAGCCTGTTCCACCTGCCCGTCGTGGCCGGAGCCCGGCTCGAGGACGCCGTGACCGCGCTACGGGAGGCTGGCCTGCGCGTCGTGGCCGCGGACGGGCGCGCCGGGCGCAGCCTTGACGACCCGGACGTGCAGGCGCGCCTGGGGGAGCCGACCGCCTGGATGTTCGGCAACGAGGCGTGGGGGCTGCCGCCCGGGCTCGTCGCGCTGGCCGATGAAGCCGTCGCCGTACCCGTGTACGGGAAGGCGGAGAGCCTCAACCTGGCGGCCGCCGCGGCCGTGTGCCTCTACGCGTCCGCCCGTGCGCAACGAGTGCAAAGCGTTATACGCCAGGGCGGTTATAAGTAATCGCATGGTGGCATAGAGTATTTGAAATACATCACCAATAATTAACATCTCAGGACTGTCACGGTGACGGTATTCGCGCTAAAGTCTGATCACAATCCGTCACCCAAACCGTGACAAATCCGGCCGCCGGGCGATATGGTGCGGATACGCCGGACGGAGGCTTTCGCAGCAGTGGATGAGCTCACAGCGAGCGGGGCGTCATCGCCGCCCACCCCGAACCGCGAGACCGCTGACGGTCGTGACTCTGGCATCAGCCCCGTCCCCGAAGGCCCGGTCCCGATCGGGAGCCTGATATTCGCCGACGAGCTGCCCGATGGGGTGGTGGTCGCCGACGAGGTAGGCCGCATCATCGTGTTCAACCGCGCCGCGGCCCGCCTGACCGGCCTGGATCCCGCCGAGATGATCGGCAAGTTCGTGTTCGACGTGCTGCCGCTCCGCGACGGCGACGGCAGCGACTGGTGGGTGTACGCCGATCCGTACCACGGCCTGCCGACCCGCACCCGCCACCCCGAGCGGTCGCTGTACCTGGCGGACGGCACCGAGGTCCTGGTCTCCGTCGGCTACGTCAGGGACCGGCGGCGAACGGTCCGAAGGCTGGTCATCAGCCTGCGCAGCGCCCAGCACCGAGAGCGGCTCGAGCGCAGCCGCGCCGAGCTCGTATCGACCGTCGCGCACGAGCTGCGCTCGCCCCTGACCAGCGTCAAGGGCTTCACGGCCACGCTGCTTTCCAAGTGGAGCAGGTTCACCGACGACCAGAAGCGCGTGATGCTGGAAACGGTCAACGCCGATGCCGACCGCGTGACCAGGCTCATCACCGAACTGCTCGACGTGTCCAGGATCGAGTCCGGCCGGATGGAGGTCCACCGGGAGCTGGTGGACCTGCCTGAGCGGGCCAGGAGGATCATCGAGGGCCGTGTCGCGGCCGGCGATGACCCCGACCGGTTCCGGCTGGAGATCCGCGACGGCCTGCCCGAGACCTGGCTGGATGCCGACAAGATTGACCAGATCCTCGGCAACCTGGTGGAAAACGCCGTCAGGCACGGAGCTGGTATCGTGACGATCGTGGTGGAACCAGCGCAGCTGGACGGGCACGACGCCGAAAGCCCAGGCCAGGACGCGCCAGACGCGGTCGCCGTTTCCGTGCGCGACCAGGGCGAGGGCATCGCGCCCGACGTCGCGCCGCGGGTTTTCCGCCAGTTCTGGCGGGGCAAGCCGCGCGGCGGCAGCCGCTCCCGCCAGCACGGCGGCGGTACCGGCCTCGGCCTGTACATCGTCAAGGGCCTGGTCGAGGCGCACGGCGGCACCATCGGCGTGCGGCGCGCGCCCGGCGGCGGCGCCGAGCTCCGATTTATCGTGCCCGCGGGGAAGGCCGCCGCCTGACCGCGTCACCTGCGATGCAGCGGGTGAGGGGCTCGGTACGGTAGTGTCCCTTCGGGCTATCCAGCACCGCGATTGGCGGGCGCAACTTCTCGCGCGCTGAACCGGGCAGGCTTCTACGCCGCCCCGGGCGGCCAGCCGGGTGACACGCCGCGCCTGAGGTGGAGCAATCGCCACCGTTCGTTCGGAATAGAGAATTGCGCAGGAAGCAGGACCCATGCCCGCAGCAGACAGGAATGACCAGGCAGTAAGCCCCGGGGAGCGCCCGGCCGAGGCCAGCAGGGACGAGGCCTCCGGCCTGGCGCCCGATGAGGTCTCCCGCGTCCTGGCCGAGGCGCTCGCCGCCGTCGCGGTGGCCGGGACGCTGGAGGAACTGAAGGCCGCGCGGATCGCCCACGACGGCGACCGGTCTCCGCTGGCCCTGGCCAGCGCCAAGATCGGCGCGCTGCCCCCCCACGAACGTGCCGGGGCCGGCCGGCGGGTGGGCGCGTCCCGCAGCCAGCTCCGCGACGCGCTGCGGGAGCGCCAGGCCCAGCTGGAGGCCGAGCGCGACCGGCAGGTGCTGGTTACCGAGGCCGTCGACGTTACCCTGCCGGGCGCCCGGATCCCGCCCGGGGCCCGCCATCCGGTCACCACCTTGTCCGAGCGGCTGTCGGACGTGTTCGTCGCGATGGGCTACGAGGTCGCCGAGGGGCCCGAGGTCGAGGCCGAGTGGTACAACTTCGACGCGCTGAACATCCCGCCTGACCACCCGGCCAGGGAGATGCAGGACACCATCTTCATCGAGAGCCCGGCGGGTCCCAGGCAGAAGTCCGGGATGGTGCTGCGGACGCACACCTCGCCGGTGCAGATCAGGTCCATGCTGACCCGCCCGCTGCCGCTGTACGTGGTCAGCCCGGGGCGGTGCTACCGGCACGACCCGCTCGACGCCACGCACAGCCCGGTGTTCCACCAGATCGAGGGGCTCGCGGTGGACGAGGGGCTGACCATGGCCGACCTGCGCGGCGCGATCCAGTCGTTCGTCGACGCGATGTTCGGGGTGGGCCTGCGCACCAGGCTCCGCCCGGACTACTTCCCGTTCACCGAGCCGTCCGGCGACGTGTCCATGGAATGCCACGTCTGCCGCGGCGCCTCGGCCAAGCCCGGCGGGGATCCGTGCCGGGTGTGCAGGTCGCAGGGCTGGATCGAGATCGCGGGCTGCGGCATGGTCAACCCGCGGGTGCTCGTGGCGTGCGGCATCGACCCGGACCGGTACAGCGGGTTCGCGTTCGGGCTCGGGATCGAACGCAGCCTGATGATCGGCCACGGGGTGACCGAGATCAGGGACACCGTGGACGGCGACGTCCGGTTCAGCCGGGCGTTCGGGATGGAGATCTGAGATGCGGGTGCCACTTTCCTGGCTGCGCGAGTACGCGCGGTTGCCGGAGCCGGTCGACGCGACCGAAGTTGGGCGGCGGATGACCGCGGCCGGGTTCGAGCTCGAGTCGCTGGAGTCCGTGGGGCACGACATCCGCGGCGTGGTGATCGCGCAGGTGCTCTCGATCGAGGAGCTGACCGGCCTGAAGAAGCCGATCAGGTACTGCCGCGTCGCGGTCAGCGAGGCGCAGCTCGACGGGCCGCCCGACGAGGCGTCGGGCGTGATCTGCGGGGCGGTCAACTTCGAGGTCGGCGACCGGGTCGCGCTGTCGCTGCCGGGGGCGGTGCTGCCCGGCGGGTTCGAGGTCAGCGCCCGCAAGACCTACGACCACATCTCCGAGGGGATGATCTGCTCGGCCAGCGAGCTGGCCATCGGCGACGATCACACCGGCATCATCGTGCTGCCCCCCGGCGCGCCGCTCGGCGCGGACTTCGTGGCCTACGCCCGGCTGCGCGACGAGGTCTTCGACTTCGCCGTGACCCCCGACCGCGGCTACGGCGTGTCCGTGCGCGGGCTGGCCCGCGAGCTGGCCAGCGCGTTCGGCGTGCCGTTCACCGACCCGGCTACGACCGCGCTGCCCGACGCGACCCTGCTGGGCGGGGCCCTGGACTTCGTGGGCCCCGACGTCTACCCGGCCCGCATCGACGACCCGACGGGTTGCGACCGGTTCGTGCTGCGCGAGGTGCGGGGGTTCTCCCCGGCGGCGCGCACGCCGCTGTGGATGCGGGTGCGCCTGGCCCGCTGCGGGATGCGGTCGGTGTCGCTCGCCGTGGACATCACCAACTACCTGATGCTCGAGCTCGGCCAGCCGCTGCACGCCTTCGACCGGGCCAAGCTGACCGGGGAGATCGTGGTCAGGCGCGCCCGGCCTGGTGAGCGGCTCGAGACGCTGGACCACGTGACGAGGACGCTCGATCCGGGGGACATCCTGATCACCGACGCGTCCGGGCCGATCTCGATGGCCGGCACCATGGGCGGCCTGAATACCGAGATCGACGACGACTCGACCGACCTGGTCATCGAGGCCGCGCACTTCTCCGCCGAGGGCACGGCCAAGATGAGCCGCAGGCACAAGCTGCACAGCGAGGCGTCCTACCGGTTCGAGCGCGGCGTGGACCGCGAGCTGCCGCTGCGCGCGAGCGCGAAGGCGGTGGCCCTGCTGGCGGGGCTGGGCGGCGGCCAGGTGGTGCCCGGCTGCACGCACGCGCAGGTCGACGTGGCGCCGGTGGTGATCGCGATGGCCGCGGACTACCCGGACCGGGTGGCCGGCGTCGTGTACGGCCGGGACACCGTCGTCCGGCGGCTGCGCGAGGTCGGGTGCGCGGTCGTCCAGACCCGCGCGGCCCCGCCCACGATTGCCCCGTGGCGGGCCGACCCGAAGCCGGACGTCAGCGCCGCGGACCGGTCAGAGGCCGCCTCCGCGGCCGCGGTGTCCACGCTGGACGTCACGCCGCCGTCCTGGCGGCCTGACCTCACCGACCCCGCCGACCTGGCCGAGGAGGTGATCCGGCTGGAGGGGTACGAAAGCGTTGCGGCCAGGATGCCGCGCGCGCTGGCCGGGCGCGGTCTGACCCCCCGGCAGCGGCTGCGCCGCTCGGTCGGCCGGTCGCTGGCCGAGGCCGGGTACGTGGAGGTGCTGTCCTCGCCGTTCGGGTCCCGGGCGGACGCCGACCTGCTCAGGCTGCCGCCCGAGGACATGCGCAGGCCTGCGGTGGTCGTGGCGAACCCGCTCAGCGAGGACGAGCCGGTGCTGCGGACGACGTTGCTGCCCGGGCTGCTCCGGGTCCTGGCCAGGAACATCGGCCGTGGTTTCCCCGACATCGCGCTGTACGAGACCGGCCTGGTGTTCCGGCCCCGGCCCGGTGCCGCTGCCTCGGCCCCCATCCTCCCGGTAGACCGCGGGCCGACGGTGGCGGAGCTGGCCAGGCTGGAGGCCGCGCTGCCCGACCAGCCGCTGCGGATCGGCGCGGTGCTCGCGGGCGCGCGCGTCCTTGACGGATGGTGGGGGCCGGGCCGCCCGGCGACGTGGACGGACGCGATCGAGGCGGCGCGGACGGTGGGGCGGGTCTGCCGCGTGCCGCTGGACATCCGCGCGGACAAGCACGCGCCGTGGCACCCGGGGCGCTGCGCGGCGGTCTACGCGCAGGTCGGCTCCGACGACGCCGACGGCCAGCAGCGGGAGTGGCTGGCCGGGCACGCCGGCGAGCTGCACCCGCGGGTGATCGAGGAGTTCGGGCTGCCCGACCGGACCTGCGCGATGGAGCTCGACCTGTCGGTGTTGTTCACCGCGGCCGAAGGTGTCGGCGCGGTCCAGGGACCGGAGCTATCGGCGTACCCGCTGGCCATCCAGGACGTGGCGCTGATCGTGGACGCGGCGGTGCCCGCCGCCGAGGTGGAGGCGGCGCTCGTCGCGGGCGCCCCGGCCGACCTGCTGGAGAGCCTGCGGCTCTTCGACGTCTACACCGGAGCCCAGGTCGGCGAGGACCGCAAGTCGCTGGCGTACACGCTCAGGTTCCGCGCTCCGGACCGCACCCTGACCGCGGCGGAGACCACCATGGCCAGGGACGCCGCGGTAGCTGAGGCCGAACGCCGCGTCGGAGCCGTCCTGCGCAGCGGCTGACGAGGCTTACGCCCGCGGCGTGGCCCGGCTCGCCGAAGCTCGGTTGCTAAGCACTGCCGCCCTCGGTCAGGATGTGACTACCGAAGACCGCAGCGCCAGGCTGAGCCGGAGGGCGAAATAACCAAGCAGACGGCGGCCAAGGGGGAGGCGACAGCGCAGGCCGCGAAAACCTCGTTTCGCGACGTATTTGGGGTAGCCGAGTTCCGCGCCTTGTGGATGGCGCAGCTGCTATCCGTGGTCGGCGACCAACTGGCCCGGGTCGCGCTGACGGTGCTCGTGTACGACCGGACGCGTTCGGCCCTGCTCGCCGCGATCACGTTCGTGGCCAGCATCGTGCCGACCTTCATCGGCGGCGTGGCGCTCGCCTGGCTGGCCGACAGGTACCCGCGCCGGGGCGTGATGATCGCCTGCGATCTGATCCGGTGCGCCCTCGTCCTGGTCATGGTGATCCCGGGCACGCCGCTGGCCGCCCTGGTGGCGCTGCTGTTCGCGGTCACCCTGGTCGGGGCGCCGTTCACGTCCGCGCGCGCGGCGATCTACCCCGATGTTCTGACCGGCGACCGGTACGTAATGGGGACGGCGGTGACGCTGACCACGTACCAGTTCGCCCAGGTCCTCGGGTTCGGTGCGGGCGGCGCGCTGGTCGGGTTCTTCGGCACCCGGACCTCCCTGATCATCGACGCGGCGACCTTCGCCGGCTCCGCGCTCATCGTCCGTGTCCTGGTCCGCCCGCGTCCGGCTCCCGCGGCGGTCGCGGCGGCGTCAAGCAAGACCGGCCCGACGTCGCGCCTGGCCGGCATCGCGGCCGGCACCCGCCTGGTCCTTAGCCGCCCGGCCCTGCTCACGCCGATGCTGTTCGGCTGGCTGGCGGCGTTCTACGACGCCCCCGAAGGCGTGGCCGCTCCGCTCGCCCACGCGCTCCATGGCGGCGCGGCCGCGGTCGGCGTGATACTGGCGGCGAATTGCCTAGGGCAGACGGCTGGCGCGATCGTCTTCAGCCGTTTCGTGGCCCCGCCGACGCGGCTGCGGCTCATGGGGCCGCTAGCGGTCGGCGCCTGCGCGATTCTCGTCCTGTTCTTCTTCCTTCCCGGCCTGCTCGCCTCACTGCTGGTCCTGCTGGCCTCGGGCCTGTGCGCGTGCTATCAGCTCGCCGCCAACGCTGCCTTCGTCAGCGCGGCACCGCCTGAACAGCGCAGTCAGGCCTTCGGGCTGGCCCAGGGAGGCATGAGCCTGGGGCAGGGAACGGTCTTGATTCTGGCGGGGGCCGCAGCGCAGCACTACGCCCCGGGTCGGGTCATCGCGGTGTGCGGCGCTGTCGGCGCTGTTGTGGCACTGGCGGTCGCGGTCGGCTGGGCACACGATCGTGGCCGTCCGACCAAGCCGTTCTACTGAGAGCTAGGACCACTGGCTGTCGCGCATGTCGGGCTCCTTTCCTGGTCTGGCGTGGTGGGTGGTCGGCGGGGGTGGGGTCAGGACCACTGGCTGTCGCGCATGTCGGGCTCCTTTCCTGGTCTGGCGTGGTGGGTGGTCGGCGGGGGTGCGGTCAGGACCACTGGCTGTCGCGCATGTCGGGCTCCTTTCCGGATCTGGCGTGGTGGGTCGCGGGTGAGGTGGGTCAGGACCACTGGCTGTCGCGCACGGCAGGCTCCTTACTTTGCGTGTTCGATTTGATCCTCTGAGTTACTACCACAAAACGTGTGGTGGAGGGCCTTGGTTCAGGCTTCGCCGCGGCTGGCCTCTCTCCTTCGGGACGGCGCACCTGCGGTTCTCTGCCACTGCAACCCATTGTGCCCGCAATTGCGAAAGGGATGAAGTTTGTACCTAATGCCCGGAAATAAGCGTGTACCTGGCGTAACTGAGTGCAACTCCAGCACGCGTGGGCTCTCTGGGAACCAGGCCAGCGGAAGGGGTATCCTTCTATCACTGAGTAGCCGGGTTTTCACGGTTTGCGCTCCCCGGCCCCGCGACGTGCGGGAGAATGGTTCCCGGGCCTGTGCGTGGCTGGCTAGGCGGCAGGCCGTATGAGGAGGCGCCGATGGGCATGGCACGTCGCCTCATGCGGTGGTGGTCGGCCATCAGAAGCTGGCCCCTGTGGTCTTTGCGCCGCTGGCTCCTGGTCTACGTGCTCACGGTCATCGCCATGGGGCTGGCCGCCGTCGGGGTCGCGGCAGCGCTGACCAAGATTACGGCACATGACCTTGAGCTGTTCGGCCTCCTGCTCGGTTGCATGGCGCTCTCCATCGAGCTGACCAGGAAGGCGGGCGAGCAAAGCGGCGAGCACATTGACGTCCAGGGCGTGTGGGAACTGCCGGTCGCCATCCTGCTGTCTCCGCTCTATTCGCTGCTTGTCCCGATCGCCGGGATCGCGCTAGTACAGTTCCGGGTCCGCCGCGCCCCGGTCCACCGCCGGGTGTTCAGCTGGGCGGCTGTCGGCCTCGCCTACGCTGCCGCGTCGCTCACGTTCCATAGCCTGTCCGGCCTTATCCCGCACGCTCCGGCCGCGACGTTCTGGCGTGCCACGGTGTGGACCTTGCTGGTGGCGGTAAGCGTCCTGGTCAAGGTCGTCGTGAACAAGGCCACGGTCATGACGGCGGTCAAGGGCAGCGATCCGACCGTGAGCATCCGGGCACAGGTCTTCAGCCGCGAGCCGATATACAACAATGCGGCCGAGAGCTGCATTGGAGTCATCCTTACTTACGGCGTGGCCAGCAACCCGCTGCTCGCCGTGGTTGCGCTGCCTGTGGTCACGTTGCTGCACCGTTCGATGCGCCACGTCCAGTTGCTCAGCGAATCGCGGGCCGACTCCAAGACGGGCCTGCTGAACGCGGCGACCTGGGAGCGCGAGTCGGCCGCGGAGCTCGCCCGCGCGGTCCGGACCAAGTCACCGCTTGCGGTGGCGCTGGTGGACATCGACAAGTTCAAGGCCATCAACGACACCTACGGGCATCTGGTCGGCGATCAGGTGATCAAGGAGATCGCCGCCACGCTCAATACCATGCTGCGTGACTACGACCGGGCCGGACGGTTCGGCGGCGAGGAGTTCTCGCTGCTGCTGCCGCAGACCAGGGCGGTGGACGCCTTCCGCATCGCCGAACGCCTGCGCGCCAACATCGCGGCGCTGAGCTTCATCGCCCCCGGCGCGTCCGGCGGGGAGCGGGTGCAGGTCACGGTGTCGATCGGGGTGGCGGCGCTGGACGCCGGGAGCCGACGTCAGCTCGCCGAACTTCTCGCCGCGGCGGACGCGGCGCTGTACCGGGCTAAGGCCTGCGGGCGCGACCAGGTGCAGATGATCAGCACGACAAGAGGCCTCAGCGCGATCAGCGGCGGCGGCTCAGGTCGCGGTTCCGGCAGTCACCAGGACACGCCGAGCGTATTCCGCCGCGCGCACAATTCCTGATCTCGAGCTCTGGCTCGGGCCCGAGGCTGGGACGTCACGAAATCCCCTTAGGACCAGCTGGTGGTACGCATGATGGCATTCCTCCTTTCGTAGCGCCTAATGGACTGCTGAGGTCCGGGTTGCAGGCGTAATGCACGGGGTTATGACCAGCTCGTGGTACGCATGACAGTCCCCCTTACAACTGGAGTCCGTGCGGCTGCTGGGATCCCCTGACCGCATCCGAGTCAAGTCGCGGAGCCTAGCCGACGAGAAGGAACCCCGACCGTGCAATTGCGAAATTTCCGGCATCCCGGGCGTAACGATCGTGTGCCTATACGTGAAGTTACGAATCATATACATAGCGTGACGACAGTGGCGATGGCAAGTCTCGCTGCGTAGCTGATTTTTGACGTTCGGCAGTCCTTAACGCGACAATCCGGGACACTAGTAACTACGTGTTCCCCCCCGATACCGGTTCAGTGTTCCCCCCACCTCGGTTCGAGGCTCTCGTGGCTGCCAAGGAGACGCTCGTGGATGCGACTCGCTCGATGCGCGCGCGCATCAAGGAGTCGCGATCCTGGCCGATCTGGGAGCTTCCGCGCTGGGTGGTCGCCTTCATCAGCCTGGTGGTGCTGGCCGACGCCGTCGTGCTCGCGGTCGGGGCCAGCAGGGCCACCATCCATCTGCACGACCTCGCGCTGTTCGGCGGACTACTGGTCTGCAGTGCGGCGACCGTCGAGCTCACCAGGCGCGTCGGCGAGAACACCGGGTTGGTCAAGGACGTCCACGCGACCTGGGAACTGCCGGTGGCGATCCTGCTGCCGCTGCCTTTCGCGCCGCTCCTGCCCCTCATCCGCTTCGCCCTGACCCAGTGGCGGGTCCTCAAGGTCCCGGTGTACCGGCGGGCGTTCAGCGCGTCCGCGATCGGGCTGAGCTACGTCGTCGCCGCCGTGGTCTTCCACGCCCTCATCCGCCTGGCGCCCGGCGCCGAGTCGGATCCGGCGCACCACGCCCTGGTCTGGATGCTGGTGGTGGCCATCTGCGCCGCGGTGCAGTGGAGCGTCAACGCGTGCCTAGTCTGGACCGCGATCAAGGGCTCGGACCCGACGGTGCGCATCCGCGACGAGCAGTTCGCCAAGGAACCGATCTACAACGACGTGAGCGAGCTCTGCGTGGCGGTGCTCGTGACGTTCTGCCTGGCCACCAGCTGGATTGCGCTGATCTTCGCGTTTCCGTTCATCACGTTGCTGCAGCGGTCGGTGCGCCACGCCCGGCTGCTCAAGGACGCCACGCTCGACGCCAAGACCGGGCTGCTGAACGCCACGACCTGGGAGCACGTGGCGGCGGCCGAGGTCGCGCGCGCGGTACGGACCAAGTCGGCGCTCGCCGTGGCCATGGTCGACATCGACCGGTTCAAGGCGATCAACGACATGCACGGTCACCTGCTCGGTGACCAGGTCCTCAAGGAGATCGCGCGCACGCTGACCGGCATGCTGCGCGACTACGACCGGGCGGGACGGTTCGGCGGCGAGGAGTTCTCCGTGCTGCTCCCGCAGACCCAGCCCACCGACGCCATCCGCATCGCGGAGCGGATCCGGTCGAACATCGCGGCGATGTCCGTCATCGCGCCCGGGGCGGCCGGCGGGGAGCCGGTGCACGTCACCGTTTCGATCGGAGTGGCGGCGATGGACGGCGGAACCCCGCGCACGATCGCGGAGTTGATGGCGGCGGCGGACGCGGCGATGTACCGGGCGAAGCGGTGCGGCCGGGACCAGGTACAGATGATCAGCACGACCCGCGGCCTGAGCGCGGGCAGCACCACGTGGAGCACCGGCAGCCCGGTCGGCGCGAACGGCGTGGTCGGGGCGGAGGGCGCGATCGGCGCGGACGGCGCGAACGGCGACGCGCAGGACATCCAGCCTCAGCAGGAGCCGAGCGTCTTCCGGAGGCCCGTGACCACCGGGCGGTGAATTCCTGGCTGGCCCATCTTCGGCTCAGGTGCTCCGAGGCCGCGCGCTCGTCGCCGTTACTATCTGCGGGTCACGCAGCGGATGTGCTGGTCCCATGAGCCGACCGTAAACGGCGGCCGGGGCGGGGCTGGAGCCGCCGGGCGGGTCACCCGGGGCGGGCCGGCGGGCTGTGGCTCCGCAGGACCTGGGTCTTGTCCCGGTTCCACGCAGTGGTGGTGCCGTCCGGGTGCAGGATCAAGGTCCAGCCCCAGCGGTGAATCACCACCTGATGATGGAACCAGCACAGCAATATGCAGTCCTTGACGCTGGTGGGGCCGCCGTCGGCCTTGTGCCGGACGTGGTGGACTTCGCAGGCGGCGGCGGGCTGGTGGCAGCCGCCGGTCCACTGGCAGTGCTGGTCGCGCAGGATGACCGCGGTGCGGATCCCGGCCGGGACGGTGCCGGAATAGCCGATGTCCAGCGGCAGGCTGGGCCCGGCCAGCCGGGCGCCGAGCTGGGTGCGGCGCAGGAACGACGCCAGCCCGCCGGGCCCGGAGACCAGGTCCACGGCCCGGCCGATGATCTGCCGTTCGAGCATCTCCCGGGCGTGCGCGGTCAGCGGCGCCGCGCCGGCGCAGCACCCGTGCCCGGACCGGTCGTGACCCGCCGGGTCACCGGCCGGACCGGGCCCGCCGGGACCGTGGTGCTCGGCCTGGCCGTGTCCGGCCGGGCCGCCAGGCTCACGGTGGTCATCGCAGCCGCCGGGCCGGTGGTGCCCGGCCAGGGTCACGCACAGCTGGACCAGGTCCTCCAGCCCGCCGGGATCCACCTCCCCGGTCACCACCGGAACCAGCATGGCATCGCAGCTGACCGAGCGGGCGGCGTCCCCGTCCAGCCACGCCCCCCCGTCACTCCCGCCGGCCGCGGCGGCCGCCCGGGCCGCGGCCCACCGGCCCCGGACCGCGGTGATCCACTCCCCCTCCAGGGCCGTGTCCGCGTCCATCGCCCGCAGCTCCGCCAGCGACACGTGCACCAGCGCCTTGACCGGCTGCCCGGCCCGCTCCGGCAGCAGGCCACTGGCCGCCAGCCGCCGCATCGCCTCCTGCAACGCATCGTGATACCGCTGATCATGCGTGCGCAGGTCCCCCGCCCCGGCCGGGGCGCCCAGCGCCGCCAGCACCGCGCCGACCAGCGCCGCGCACTCCGCCGTCAGCTCCCCCGCCAGGACCCCGGCGCCCCCGAACGTCGTCTCCAGCCGCACGGACCGGTCCGCGAACCCGTCGTCCGGGCCGCCGTCGTCGGGGGGCAGCGACCGGGCGTAGATCTCCGCGGCCAGCGCGGCCAGGTCCTCCTCCCGGGCCCCGGCCCGCGCCGCCGCGACCAAGATCG
>Ga0335074_10002071_pt1 | contig 27303 bp, 25 predicted proteins | sample Lox_Sample_23_FD_206715 | JGI IMG/M metagenome (GOLD analysis project Ga0335074, IMG submission 206715) | Soil microbial communities from Loxahatchee National Wildlife Refuge, Florida, United States - Lox_Sample_2.3 | ecosystem: Environmental > Terrestrial > Soil > Wetlands | place: USA...
GCCCGCGAGCTTCGGTGTGATGGTGGCCGAGTTCTCCAGCGCCCGCGCGAGCTGCGGAGCACGAAGCCCGGAGGTCCTCGCGATGGCGTGCAGCGACCAGGACCGGGTCATCAGCGCCTGGATCCGCCGCTGCGTCCCAACCGGCGTCGGCTCACGGGTCATGACGCGGCCTCCCGCTGCGCAACTCAGGCCTTGCCTCGAGCTTGGGCGCCGCGATGACGGCGTCGGCGGTCCGCTCGTATTCGGCGACCATCTGCAAGCGCCAGGCGCAGTCGGGACACGTCCCGTCGCGGCAGTCAGCACAGGTCTCGACGCGGTCGCGGCGATACTCCGCTGCCACGTCGAGGGCGTCCAGGATGACCTGCCGGGTCTCGGCTGTCATGTTCAGCGAGACGTCCTCAGGTCGGGCCAAGGACGATTCATCCTCTCCAGCAGCCATGTCGCCGTACTGGGTCGGGAGGTCACCGCGTAGATGCGCGGTGCCGCAGCCGGAGGGCCCGTCGTTCCCGCCAAAGCCGGCAGGGTCGCTCGACCTGTTGCTCATCGCTCACCTCGCCTCCCGCTGACCTGGTTCTTTTGGATGGGTAGCGATGCGCATGGCGGAAGCGACGATGCGATCGATCTCCCGTTGGGTCAGACCGGTACTCAGCCCCGCCTCGGCGATCTGGCTGATTGCGGCTCGGTCGCCGGCCTGGGCTGCCCGCCAGGCTGCCCACCACAGGCCGGAGTTGCGGTTGCCGGGCCGTAGCCGGGCAACCCAGCCCGCGAGCCGACCAGCGTCGAGGTGGTCACGCTGCCGCAAGCCGGGCTGCAGCCTGGGCTGGAAGTGGTCGCGGAGCCGGGCGAAATCGATGGTCGCCGGGGTACGACCGTGGAAGTCGAGGACATAAGGCTTGCCGTGCACCGTGCTCGGCGGGGCCAGGACGTAGCCGCGTTCGGCACGCCAGTCCAGCCCCTGTTCAGGCAGGCTCCCGTTGCGTTGCCCAGGTGTGGAGGCGTAGTACAGGTGCAGTCCGCCGGAGGGTGTCCGGGTGGCGGCCATGGGCTGAGGTATCAGTCCGGCGCGGATGGCCTCGTTGAGCGCCTGGAAGCCAGGCCGGCCGTGCGCGATGTCGACGTCGAGAACAACGGGCGCGGGTCCGCCAGTGGCGATCGCGACGTTGGCGCCTGGGTACCCGGTCCAGAATCGGCTGATGGTCGCCGGGTCAGTGCTGGCGTCGTCAAGGCCGTGGCGGGTTAACGGGGCCTTGCACGAACAACTCCCGGGCGTCGCACAGGTCGGGTCATCGGGCCTGGTCGGGAAGACCGGCCAGCCTGATCGCGCGTACGCGAGGGCGGCCTCCTGCAAGCGGTCGCTGCGGTTGCTGCTCGAGATCCCGGCCTCCCATGCCTGTTCCGGGGCCTGGTCCTGGGCGGCGCTCACGAGTCGGCCCACCATGCCGTGCCGTCGCTCTCATACGCATTGCTGTTCACGGCAGCGTCCGACGGAGTCCATTCGCTCGTGGCGGTCACTCCGGCTAGCTCGGGCATGACCACGGAGTCCACGGCAGCGTTCGCCTCTGACTGGTTCTGCGACGGGAAAGCCAGTGTGGCCAGGCCACGCCGGCGCAGCGCAACGTAAGGCCGATACCGCCAGCCCTTAGCAACGGCGACGATGACGGGCGAGCACCCCCCTCGGATCAGGAGGGAAAAGCCGGCTGGGAGACGGCGGATCATGTCCATGGTCAGCACGTCGTGCCAGCTGATTCCATCGTCGCTGCGGGTCCGGCCGCGGCCGAACTGCCCGCAAAGCTTCGACAGGTGGCCGAGCGTGTCGGCGTCCGCCAGGCCCGGCATGACGACCTTGACGTTGGAGGTGTCCAGCACAGTCTGGGCACCGGGGTCCTTCCACCGGGCGCGCAGCTGGGCGTAGCCGTGGAACGCGGTCCAGATGGACACTCCCTGGCCACCGGAATCGGCAAGCCATGCCGGTAGCGGTACCGGACAGATTTGCGTGAGCTCGTCGAGAGCCATCAGCAGCGGCGGATCGAGCCGACCGCCCGGCATCAGTGACGCGATCTGGGTAGCGCGGTACTGGATCTCTGAGGCAATCGCCGCGAACAGCGGGGCTATAGCGCAATCTTCGCCGTCTCCCTTGGCAATGAGATACAAGGTGCCGCCGGTCAGCAGGAAGTGGTCAATGCTGAACTCCTCGCCGGCGGTCGGCAGCACCGCCTCCGCGAGGGCAGGGTCACGGAGAAATGACAAGGCTGACGACATCACTGTTCGTATCGTCTGTGCCGTCTTCTCCGCGGGGCCGTTCAGCTCGGCGATCTTGTCGCTCCACTCCTGCTGGCCAGCTGCAGCCAGGATGGCGGCAGCTTCCGGGGTTGTGTGCGGTGCGCCGACCCACCGGCCCACCGTGCGCATGTCCTGTCCCGACAGGGCCGCAGCCGCGAACAGACCCTGGAGACCCTCCCCCGCCTCACGGCGCCAGAACGCTGACTCCTCAGCCCCCTCGGTCGAGATCGCTGCAGCGAACGCCAGGCCGCGGCGGATCGCGACCTCCGGCACCTCGCAATCCGAGAGTGGTGACCAGCGGACGTTGCTGGGGATGCCACCGATGCCCTGCGGGTTGAACACCCACACCGGTCCCCGCCGCGTGCGTATGCCGCTAGTTAGCGTGAACATGTCGGGCTTGGAACTGGTCGAGACGACCGGACCGGGCGCAGCCATGATCAGCCGTGACATCAGCGCCGACTTGCCTGAGCGTGGCGGGCCGATGACAGCACCGTGCTCCTGGACCGGAACGCGGACCGAACGGAAGTGGTGCGCGCGGCCCAGGAACAACGAGTGTCCGGCAGGGCCGCATACTCGCTCCCAGCGGGTCAGCGAGGGCCTGGTTCGTTTCGATTCGCGGTAGCTAGCCCAGCGACTCCAGTGCCACCACAGCTCGAACCCCGTCGCAAGGCCGCGAGCCGGGCGCAGCCGAAGGTGCAGACGAAGTCGCAGCCATCGCACCCGATGGCGGGGTGGCTGGTTTCGCGGACCGCGCGGGCGAGGTCCCCAGTAGTTGTGCAGCCGCCGCCACCGCAGCCAGACGATGAGGGCGACCAGGAGGATCAGGATCATCACGGCATGGTTCATTGCGGCAGCCTTCCGCGTCCGTTCGCGCAGCCCGTGGTAGCGGAGGCTGACGCCGCGCAATAGCTGGTCGTCATTCGCCTGCTCCCTGCAGCTGGCGGACGTGTCGGAGCAGCACCCTCCGCGCTGTTCCTGGGTGATAGCCGATCTGTTTCGCTAGTTCGGTGGCCAGGCTGCTGACCTTCTCGATGGGGATCGTCGCGAGGTCGTGTCGCTTCGCCGCAAGGCTGAGGAGCTCGGCTGCCTTTGTACTGCCGGCCGGGTGGCTCCTGTTCCTGCGTGTCGCAGCTGGCCGTCTCGCCTGCGCCCGCGCGGTAGCTGGCGGACCGGCCGGAACGGCGGGCAGCGGTGTAGCATCCAGCAGCGCACGCCGCGCGCCTCGGATGGTGGACGGCGGAGCCAGGAGCAGCCGCAATACATAGAGCCCGGCCAGACCAGCCGTCCGCCAGGCCGACCGTTGGGCCTCGGCGTCGGCAGCGGGCCCGAGCGCCGTTCGGCGGATCACCGAGACAAGCCGGTCGGAGGTGATTGCGAACAGCACAGGCGGCATGATGAACGCCGCCACTGATCGTGGGGACCCGAGGTCGGCTCCCGCGGCGTTCATTGCGCAAGACCCGGCCGCGCAGATGCACACCAGTGTCCGCTCTATAACCGCGCGTCGGCCAAGCCGGGCCAGCGCGATACCCAGGATCGAGAACACGACCGCGCCGCAGTCCAGGCCGAGCGCTTCCAGGGCTGAAGCCGTTCGCTCGTGCTTGACGGCAAAGATGTATGCGTACTGCGCGTGCCATGACACCACGCCCATCGCCACTGCAAGTCCTGCCAGTAGCAGTGCGGCCGTAGCCAGTAGCACGCCGGACATCGTGAGCCTGCGCCGGCCCGCTGTGTCGTCCGATGCGCCCGCGCGCGCAGGCCATCGGATCACCGGCCCGCTGACAACTACCCGCTGGCCGTCTGGGTTGGTCTGGGTCTCTGTGGTGGCCTGGCCGTCTCGAAAGGCGGTCATCCGCGCGTTAGCGAGCGCTGTCATCGGTGCGACCGCCATCTCGCATCTGGGCAGCCAGGTCGTCGGCGCTGGGCAGGCCCCTGTCCAGCACGTCGGCCAGGACGCGCGCTATCGGCCAGCGGCGGATGGCAGCTTGCATCCGCAGGCGGCGGTCGATCGGCGATGGCAGGTAGGTCACCAGCCGAGGCTTCGTGGTGGTCACGTGCCCTCCTTGCTGCCAGCGTGCAGGTGCTGCATCGGGTCTCATCGTAGGTGACCGCCCTACGGTCTGTCTAGGACTCCCCTACGTTCGGCTTGCACCAAAACCCGCGACCGTCGTGCAGGGGTGGTCTACGCTGGCGCTGATGCCAGACACCGACCCCTACGTACGTACTCGCGCCCGCCTAAGCAAGGCCATCAGCGACGCCATCAGCGAGATCGACCAGGCCGCCCAGAGCCACAGTGGGTCGACCGACGAGGTGGCCTACCAGCAGGCCAGCTGGCTCACTGAGACATTCCGCGAAGCCACCATCACCGCCGGGCAGGTGCGCGCCGCGCTCGTGCTGCGTGTCCAGCAGGGCGGCGACCTATCACTGGCCCGCCTCGGCGAGAAACTCGGCATCAGCAAGGCCCGCGCGGACGACCTCGTTCGCGCGGCACAGGGCCGACGCAAGGAACGTAAGAAGCCCTAATCGCCTCTTGTCTCGTTAGCGAACGCCTGTCATCTCGCCGACGAGGCTTTGGGTCCGTCCTGTCCTCGGAGGCGACCTGGTTCTGGCGTGCACGAATTGGAAGCAGCACACGCTTCGGGTGAGTCCCATCAAGATCGAGTTGGAGGCACGACGTTGGGCTCTGCCATGCCACATGCGGCCATCCGTCGCGGACATGGTGACGATTCGATCTACTACGAGCACCGGGTCGGCACCGAGTGCGCAGACACTCCTGATCACAAGGCGTGCTCGGGACGGTGGCGCGGGGCGATCTCGCTTGGGGAAGCGCCTGATGGCAGGCGCGTTCGCCGGAAGGTCAGCGGCCGGAGCCGCGCGGAAGTCAAGCAGAAGCTCGGGGCACTGCACGACGAGCTGAGCAACGGGCTGCATACTTCGCACACCTACACCGTGCAGCGTTGTGTCGACGACTGGCTGGCCACGGGATTGGACGGCCGGTCGCCCAAAACAGTTTCCACCTACCGGGAGGTGCTGAAGCCGCTCGTAGCCCTTATAGGCGCCGCGAAGCTGAGGACCCTATCCGCGCAGCAGGTCCGGCCAGCGCTCGTGAAGCTGTCGGCAGACCGGTCGACGAGGACGCTGCAGATAACACGGAACGGGCTCGTGCGGGCGATCAGACTGGCGGAAGCCGACGACCTCGTCGGACGGAACGTGGCTGCCCTGGTGAGCGTGCCTACCGGGACGAAGGGCCGCCCATCAAAGTCGCTCACGGTGGCGCAGGCGCAGACGCTGATCACTGAAGCCCGGACGTCGCAGCTATACGCGTACATTGTGTTGTGCCTGCTGACCGGGTGCCGGACCGATGAAGCGCGTGCCCTTCGCTGGGATCACGTAGATCTGGACGGCATACCTGACGCTGCGCCACCACTTCCACCGCACGTTGCGCTGTGGCGGTCAGTGCGACTGCACGGCGATGTGAAGACGAGCAAGTCGCGTCGTACCTTGGGGCTCCCGTTGGCTGCAATTGAGACACTCAAGGCGCACAAGGCTCGCCAGGCAGAGGAACGCTTGATCGCCGATCCGCGGTACCAGGACAACGGGCTGGTGTTCGCCACGCAGCTCGGCCGGCCGCTGGATGCCTCGCATGTGCGCCGGAACTTCAAGAAACTCTGCGAGAACGCCGGGATCGGAGCGGGCTGGACGCCGCGCGAACTGCGGCACACATTCGTCTCGATCATGAGCGCGCAGGGCGTCCCACTCGAGGAGATCGCCCGTCTCGTCGGCCATAGCAGCACGTCGACCACAGAGACGGTGTACCGCAAGGAGCTTCGTCCGGTGATCACTATTGGAGCGGAAGTCATGGACCACGTATTCAAGATCACCTGAACAGTCACGAAGCACATTTCGCCAGCCGATGATCGCGTCGCTCTTGCCTACTCGCGTCAGTGGCTGACCTTCCATGGCGATGCCAGGTAATACTCGATGCGGCCGTTCGCCTTGACGGCGCTTTGCTCTGCCTGCGTTGGGACTTGCCTTGTCCCTCAGCGCGGGCACTAGTTTCGGCGTCGCCGTCGGAGACGGTGAACGACGGAGCCCAGCTAGTCGAGTATCGCGTGAGCGAGCGGAATGCCTTCCTTGCTCCCGCCTCGATAACTGCGGCCCCGGCCTCGCCTCCCTCTACCCAGCAGCGTCTAATCGAGCGGAAGCGAAGATCGAAGTCTGTCGTCAGGCGACAACTCCTTGAGGCCAACGATTGTGCCGACAAGGGAGAGAAGTTCGTCAGTTGCCAGCGGCTCAGGCCAGTAGCGCACCGTCGAGTCGCCACCGCCCGAAGCGAGGCGGGTACCGTCAGGCGACCACGCGAGTGCGTAGACGCGGTCCGTGTGCCCGGTCAACTCGTGCAGTGCTGTTCCGTCGCAGGACCAGATGCGTACAGTCTTATCATGGCTCGCGGTAGCGAGGCGCTTACCGTCTGGGGACCAAACCACGGCGTTGACAGTGCCGGTGTGGCCGGTGAGTGCCGCTAGAGCTGTCCCGTCAGCGGACCAGATGCGCGCGGTCTGGTCGGAGCTGGCTGATGCCAGCAGCGTGCCGTCGGGGGACCAGGCCACGACGTTGACTGCGGCGGTGTGCCCGGTCAACTCGTGCAGTGCTGTTCCGTCGCAGGACCAGATGCGTACAGTCTTATCATGGCTCGCGGTAGCGAGGCGCTTACCGTCGCTGGACCAGGCCACGACGTTGACTGCGGCGGTGTGCCCGGTCAACTCGTGCAGTGCTGTTCCGTCGCAGGACCAGATGCGTACAGTCTGGTCGTGGCTGGCGGTGGCAATGCGAGTACCGTCGGCGGACCACGCTACGGCGTAGACACGATCGCTGTGGCCGGTAAGCCGCCGCGTAGCGTCACCATTGGATGACCATATACGGGCCGTCCGATCGTAGCTAGCGGAGGCGAGAAGGGTGCCGTCCGGGGACCAAGCCACGGCGCTTACCGTGCCGGAGTGTCCGAAGAGCTCGTGTAGTGCGGCGCCGTTACGCGACCAGATTCGCAGGGTGTGGTCGACGCTGGCGGTAGCGAAGCAGGAGCTGTCAGGGGACCAGGCTGCGGCGTTGACGGTGCCGGAGTGCCCCGCTAGTTCGTGCAACGCGGTGCCCCTGCAAGACCAGGTACGCGCAGTTTGGTCAATGCTGGTCGATGCGAGCTCTGTGCCATCAGGCGCCCAGGAGAGGGCGCTAACGGCACCGGCGTGCCCGGTCATCTCTCGCAGGGCCGTCGCTTCAGCGGACCAGGTGCGAACTGTCTGGTCGTAGCTCGCCGTAGCCAGCCGGGTGCCAAAGGACGACCAGGCTACGGCGGAGACACGCTCCGCGTGCCCGAAGAGTTCGTAAAAGGCCGTTCCGTCGGCCGACCAAATGCGGGCGGTCTGGCCGGCGGCGGAGGCAAGCTGCGTCCCATCAGGCGACCAGTCCACGGCGGTTACCGCGCCAGCGTGGCCGGTCAGTTCACTGAGGGCGATGCCGTCCGCGGACCAGGTGCGAACGCTCTGGTCGTGGCTGGCGGTAGCCAGCTGCGTGCCGTCTGGGGACCAGGCCACGGCGTAAATGCGATCCGTGTGACCAGCCAGTACATGCAGGTATGTTCCGTTGGCTGACCAGACGCGTGCGGTTCCGTCGTAGCTAGCCGAGGCCAGCAGAGTTCCGTCGGGTGACCAGGCCAGCGCGTTGACCGTGGCCGTGTGGCCTACGAGCTTGTGCAGCACCGTTCCGTCTGTGGACCAGATGCATACGGTCTGGTCGGCGCTGGCGGTGGCAAGCCGGGTACCGTCCGGGGACCAGACGATGGTGTTGACGCCGCCGGCGTGGCCGGTGAGAACTGCCAGGGCTGTTCCGTCTGTGGACCAGATGCGTGCGGTCTGGTCGGCGCTGGCGGTGGCAAGCCGGGTACCGTCCGGGGACCAGACGATGGTGTTGACGCCGCCGGCGTGGCCGGTGAGAACTGCCAGGGCTGTTCCGTCCGCCGACCAGATGCGTGCGGTCTGGTCGGCGCTGGCGGCGGCAAGCCGGCCACCATCCGGGCACCATGCCACGACCGTCACATCCGCGCTGTGTCCTCGGAGGACACCACGCAGTCCGTACCACCAGCTGCGGTACAGAGCGTAGGCAGCCAAGAGCGTACGCCGTAGCTCGACGTTCGCGGCCTCTGACAAACGCAGGGCCAGCTCCGGGTCCTTGACGGGCCGTGGAGGGTCGAGTGCGATTAGCGCCTGACCGGCAACTAGATCGGCGCGCCGCGCCATCTCCGTGACGTCATGGCGGACGGAGACCGATATAAGCTCCCCGACTGGGCCGCGAAGGCGTCCGGCATAACCTCTGACCCGCTTGAGTTCGCTAGGCGTGAGTAGTCCAGTCGACGGGCGCCCGTCGTCGATCCAGTCGCGGGCGCGTGCCTCAAACAGCGTCCTGATTCGCAAGCTCTCGCGGTTCTCTTCGATAGCTTGGCGGAGCGATGGCCATTGGCGAAGTAGGACTTCGTGCGTGATCTCGTATCTGCCATCGCCGCCCCTCGCGAATAGCCGAGCCTCCGTTAGCGCGTCCGCGACAGATACGGCTGTCGGCGGCAGGAAGGAGGCATCGAAACGTCTGCGGGCTACACCCCCGTCTGCAATGTTCACGGCCTCGAGTAGCACGTCGAAGATAACGCTGCGGACGTTCGGGGCTGGCTGGGCTTCTGCGATTCGATCTACGACGTCGTCAGCGTAGCGGGCGATCGCATTGTTCGCGCCCGTGACCCGGTCGTACTCATCCGCGGTTATGGCTCTGTCCTTGGCAGAGCGCTCGTAAAGGGTATGCAGGACGAAGGACAGAAGAGGGAGGGCGTCACCGCCTTGAGCTTCATCGACCATCCGATCAACGAGTTGCTCGTCGATCCTCACGCCGCTTGCCGCGGCTGGTCCCTTGATGACTTGACGGAGTTGGGCCGGTCCCATGACATCGATCTTCTCCGCGTCCCGGAACAAATCTTTGCCGGGTCCTTCTAGAAACTGCCCGCTAAAGTCAGAGCGAAGTGCGCACACCACAGCGACCCGGCGGTCGTGGTACAGCGCTGCGCCCAGGAGCGCCATGAATGCTTGTCGGCGTTCGACGGCGACGCCGACGACGAGCTCTTCCAACTGATCGATGCCGATGACTGACCGGCCTTTGTTTTTCCTGTGGGCGGTTAGGCAGGAGAGGAAGTAGTCCGGCCGCTGAGGGACGCGCCCAGCGTTCAAGTCCGCTGCCGCGGCAACTCCCTCTTTCTCGATGAGCACCGCTTCATCGCTGCTGCCCGGTCCGTCTTGACTAATTGCGCTAGCGAGCGACCTGAACGGCTCGAGGCTTGGCGTGAACGGTCCGACCACGTCAAACGTCTTTGCGTTCGGCAAGGCAAACCGGCGAACGCCGACGGTTAGCTCGGGCAGAATCCCGGCTCGAAGAATCGAGGATTTTCCGCACCCTGACGGACCTTCCATCGGAACGAATCGGCGGGCTGGCGCGGTGTCGAACCGAACACGCTGAAGTATACGCCTGATCTCCATGTCGCGACCGAATAGGACGGCAGAATGGCCGCTGTCGAATGGTTCAAGTCCCGACGGGTACGGATTTCCATCAACGGATATGCTCCATGTGCGACTACGCAGAGTCTCCCTACGCTGCCGCACGATCGAAACTGTTATATAAACGATCGGAAGGGCAACGGCGGTAATTCCTGCGGGGACGGCGAACTTCTTGAGCAGATCTCCGCTGATACCTCCTAGCCACAGGGCGGTGAGCATGCCGACGCCAGCCCAGAGCAGACCTGAGCCAAACGAAGAGTCTCGAGGGCGTAGTGACTCAGGAATCATGAGGCTTTACCCTGCACGGCAAGTCCCTCCACCTCGTCCAGGTGATAGATGTCATTTAACGCACAGGCGAATTTAGGACGGCGCGAGGAGTTCTCGCCACCTATCGCGCAGCGTGCTCCGCAGCATGTCGTGAAACAGCCGGTAGACCGTCGTGTCCTCTTCACGATCAGTGATGAGATAGCCACCGAGCCGCGACCTGAGCAACCAGGAGATGTCTGTATCACCGTAGTGGCGTCCTTCGTCATCCACCGCGTACGCGACAAGAGGCCACACGCCACGCCATGGAAGCCCTGCCCCCTTTGCATAGGCGACGGCGCGCAGCAGCACTACCGCGCGGCGCCGATCCTCCTCGTCGCCGATGCTGTGATGAAGGTCGTCGCGAAATACGCCAAGTACGCCGCTGTCGAGAGCGGCGAGCCAAGCTGGATCGTCGAGTGAGATCACGCTGTCGCGGTCAGCCAGTGATGACGCTGCTATGCGCGCAACGAGGAATGAGCGACCCGCGCGTTCCCCCACTGCCGCGGCAACCGCCTTCATGACGTCCGGCCCGGCACTGGGGTACAGTGACCGCGGCGTGTTGCGCAGGATGCTTTCGACGTAGAGGACGACATCGTTTTGGTCCCACCACGGAGCCTCGTCGACAGCCAGCCTGCTCGCGCGAAGTGTGCTTTCTGCCGCATCGACGAGTGACGTGCCGTCCGCGGGCCTGGCCATGCCGGTTCCCACGTCATCGGCCGCAGCGAGCGAGCGGACTCCGACGAGCAGCCGCATCCGGGGCTGTCCAGGCTCGGGTTCCAGGCGTGACAAGACGTCACGAACGAGTGCCTGCGGGTCCGTGGCCTCGTCGAGTCCGTCGATGACCAGGGTGATCGGTTTCGGCTGCGCCACTAGCCAGGCATGCCAAGCGACCAGGCGCTGGTCGATCGTCGGCTCGGCCTGACTAGACGTAGGTGGCGGAACAGCGAGGAACTGGCAGATTTGGGTCAGGATCTGCCCGGGAAGTTTCCCGGTCGCCAGGACTGCTGCATCCACGGCACCGACGGGCGGTCTCAACTCATCTGGTATCGCAACCACTTCGGCGGCGTGGGTCTTGACAAAGTCCTCATCGCTCAGCGTGACCAGGCGTGCTAGCGCGGCCGATTTCCCGCTACCCGCGCCGCCCGTGACGACGGTCGCACGCGGACGTCCGGTCGCTGCTGCTATCAATGCACGCATCAGACTGGCTCGCCCTGTGAATAGCCAGCCCGCCTCGTCGTCGCTTGCCACTCCGCGCGAGCGGGGACCCCAGTGTGTGTTCAGGTCGGATAGCGCAAGAGCCAGCGAATGGCGGGCCGCGCTGGTTATGACCCCCTCAATGCCGCGATAGTGAGGATTCGGCAGGCAAACATGCGGGCCGTCGAGCTGTCCACCGTATAGCGGCGTGACAACCTCGCCCTCACCCAGGAGGGCCTGAAGGTCCTGGACGAAGTGCGAGGCATCGATGTACGGCCCCTCGCCATACCGCCGGCCTTCGGGTGTTCTGAGCTGCTTGATGAACCTGCCCATGGCGGAAAGTAGTTCTCCGCTGGCATGCCCGTGGTCTGTCGTGACTGTTGGAAGCATGAGCCAATGGCGGCCCAGCTCGCGGTTGAACCGGAATGCATCGAATGTCATATCTTGGGCAAAATCTGAATCCATGATTACGAGCAGTTCTTGAACGGGCGAGTCCGCTAGCCACGAGATCAGGTCCGATGTACGCAGCGCGGTAGACGCGACCATTCGGCTGTCACTGTCGCGCAACACGAGGTAATGGCTTCCGTCCTCCTCAACGCCGTGTCCTGCAACGACCAACACAACCGCGTCGTCTTCGCTCCACGCGCGGTCCCGCGCGAGGTTTCGAAGTCGTGCACGAATCTGGTCCTCCGTTGGATCATCAGCCAATTCAGACCAAACTGGTATAAACCGACGGTTGCCGAGTTCGGGTGCGCAGAGCCACTCCCTGATGGTTGCAACCTGGCCGTAGACCTCGGGCATAGGAGCCCAGCTGCGGTCGTCGTAGGTACCAGTCGCGACGGCGAGAAAATGCCTGCGGGCGACGTTCTCACCCATCGGCACACATCAGGTGGAACAACTAACGGACATGAGTACCTACTATCATGAATGATGCCTCTGCTGACAATGCGGGCCGCGCAGGTGTGGCCGTGGCCACGGTAGCCCGGAGCGCCCAAGGTAGCGTGGACATGATCCACATTCCGGCTATGTGATCAACGGGAGTTACTGGCCCTTTATGACAGTCCCGATCGGAACAATCAGTGTGTGGGCTTTCAGCCACCGACGTTCCACGGCCGCGCACGATATCGGATGTGGACATCGGGACCTGCTCCTGCTGGCTCAAGCGCGCCTGGGAAAGGGCGATAAGTGAGTGGCCCGGATGAGGTTCAGCGGCGCATCGCGCAGCAGCTCGCAACGTCGGCCCGGAGCAGCCGCCAGGGATGGGTGAGCGCAAGTACCTACGTGCGAAAGTACCTTGCCGCTCATGCATCCGAAGGGGGTGTCCTCGACGAGATCGTCACCGACGCCGGGTTCATCGGAGCTGCAGATCCGCAGCGTCTCGTCCCCGAGCTCGCAAGCCTCGCCGCGTCCGACGATCCGGCGATCAGCGGCATCGCCAGGGCGTACCTGCGCCTTGGCGAGGACCGGGTGGGCGTCGCCTTCGGGCAGCGAGTCGCCAACTTCGCCTTGTCATGCGCTGCGGACGAGCCCGGCGTACGGCTGAACCTTGCGAGACTCAGCTCGGTTCTGCCGTGGCGGGTCAACTTCGTACACGGACTTCCCTCGCCGTTCCATGCCGCGCCGCAGCTGGTCTCGCAGGATCTGGTGGCTCTCGCCGCGGACACAGTCGACGACCAACCCGTCATTGCTACTGCCGACCTTGCCCATCACGTTCACGTGTGGGATGGACTTACCGGTGAGCTGATTGCTACATGGCGGGCTCACTACGACGCCATCCGCGGGCTCCAAATGGTCTCGGCGGCGGGAAGAACGCTGCTGGTGTCGGGAAGCGTTGACGGGACGATCTGCGCATGGCACCCGATTACGGGCGAGCTTGAGCAACGCATCGTCGTTCCGTCGCCAGTCTCTTGCTTGGCGGTGGGCGGCGAAGGTAGTCCTGCCGTCGCGGCCGGGAGTAACGACGGATCGATTCGCACGTGGGACCTGATGTCGGCGCGGCCGCTCGAGAGCTTCCGTGCGCATCGAGACGCCGTGACGAGCGTGGAGTACGGACGTGACGCCGACGCGCAGATCCTCGTCTCGGGCGGACTCGACAGGATTGTTAACGTCTGGAATGTCTCAGCCGGCGAACGAGTGCTTGGGCTAGCAGGTCCTACCGGCAGCATTCTTGATGTCGTGACGTGTCGGCTAGGACAGCGCGTCGCAGTAGCGGCCGCAAGCTCAGATGAGTCCATCTGGGTGTGGGACGGGCGTACTGGCGAGGAACTCCTGCAGCTCAAGCAGCACTCGGGGGCCGTGACCTGCCTGAGTGTTGCACAGGTGGCCGGAGCGGCGGTCCTCGCTTCGGGAAGCGCGGACATGACTGTGCGGCTGTGGGACCTATCTGCGGGTGTGGATCGTGGAACTCTCCTGGGTCATCTCGGCGGGATACGTGCCGTCTGCGCAACGCTGTGCTCATCACAGGAGCAGCAGACCGGGCGATACGAGTATGGGACCTGGAAACCGGCCTGGGAATTGCGCCAAGCGCCCCGGCAAAGGTGGGCAGCGCCGTCGTCCTCGCACGGGGAGAAATGGGGTTCCCCGATATGGCGATGGAAGCCGCCGCAGTTGGTCCTGTCCGCTGTATCGCGATCGCCAAAGAGGCGAACGAGACCTTTATCGTCGCTGGCGCACGCCGTGGATGGCTTCAGGTGCGTGAGGCGGCCAACGGAGCACTGATGCGCGAGTGGCATGCGCACGAAGGCGGCGCGCTGGCCGTGGCATTGACACAGCTCGACGGACGCCGCGTCATCATCTCCGGAGGCGACGACAATGTCGTCCGGATCTGGGGCTGGGACGACGGCGCCCTTCTGCGTCAGCTCACCGGACATACGCATAGTGTCTGGGGCGTGACCGTCGGCGACCTCCATGGGCAACCGATTATCGCGTCAGCCAGCCGTGACAGAACTGCTCGGGTGTGGGACGCTCGGACGGGTCGAGAGATTCTGGTCCTCGAGGGCTCGCAGGAACGGCTCTGGGGGGTTACGTGCGCGGAGATCGACGGCCGCACTGTCATCGCGGCCGGCAGCACCGACCGCACGGTCTGGATCTGGGACGCGCACAGCGGGCGATCGGTGTCGCGATTGTACGGGCATACCCGAGGTGTTCGCTACGTGTCATTCGCGCGGCTTCGCGGCCGCCCGGTGCTCGCCGCGTCCGGAGCCGACCGCGACGTTACCGTCTGGGATCCTTCGACTGGGTCAATCGTCGCCACGCTCAAGGGACATGGCGACGGCGTATGGGGCCTTGCGGCGGGGACCTTCAATGACCGATCTGTGCTGGCATCGGCCAGCGACGACCTGACAGTGAGGGTATGGGACCTGCAGACCGGCCGCTCGCTCGTTCTCCCACAGGCGTCCCCGGCCTACGCGGTTGAGCTATCGGACAACATCCTGGCCATCGGCACGGATCGTCACATCGTCTCGCTCGGTCTCGAGGAACAACTCTTTGACGAGATGAGTGGTTGAACTATGGCCTCACCTGAATCAAGAGACGCGCTATTCAACCGAGCATTCGACCGGCTAGTAATGGCGGCCCTAGAGGCGCCGAACGTGCCGCCAGACGAAGAGGAACTCGCCGAGGCTGGCCTCGACTCGCTCGGGCTGCTTAGCCTTGTGATGAGCATCGAGGACGAGTTTGGTGTTCCCTGGCCGATCGAAAATCTGACGAGTATCGGCCGACTCGCTACGGTGGGCTTGCTCCGCAAGACGGCCAGAGAGATCTACTTGGGCGGTGTGGCACGGTGACAGCACAAAGTCGCTGCCAGGCATGAAGGGTCTCGCGGGAGCATCCTCGATCGAGTTGGCTTATTCGGGTGTACCTCCGATTGCCACCTGTCATTGGCAGTGGGTCGGCAACATCCTCGCCGCACGGGGCTTCGACAGGTTCTGGGAGAAGCTCGGGTTGTCATGGGGTTTCCGCTGGCGCGGAGGGAGCCCGCTGTTCGGTTCGGGCCGGTGGCCCGAGGTGCTTCGCGAAGTAACTGGCATCACTGTCGAGATCCGGACCTTTGACGAGCTGGATGATGCATTGGAGGCCGAATGGGAGTACTTCGACCGCGGCGCCGGCGTGGTGGTCGAAGTAGACGAATACTTTCTTCCCGACTACCTTGTGCCCGATCAGCATGTCGTACACGCAGTTCTTGTGATCGACCGGAGCGCAGACGCAGTACACATAGTCGACTCCCAAATCGGGACCCAGATCAGAGAATTCTCGGCGGCAGACTACTCAGCGATGCGATCCAGCCCATGTGAAGGGCGCGTCGAGTCGCACAAACTTTATGCGGTCGTGAGTGGACCGACACGGAACTTCGCTCCGAGCGACCTTCTCGATGGCGTTCGGTCCAGCCTCCGGACCAGCTACCGCGCATCGCTTGACGTGCTTGGCGAATACCTTCGGTTCGCGCGCGAGACAAATGCGCAGGTAGACGTGTGCCGCGCCGCTGGCGAGCGTTTCCAGGCCGCCCGTTTGTTCGAGTACTTGGCCAGCGAAGGCGTCGTTGAGGCGCACCTTTGGGCCGAACAATTTACAGCGCTGTCGGACCGGTGGTACTTGATACACATGCTGTCGACACATGAGCGCGCCAACGAAGGCAAGAACCGCCGTAGAATTCTTCAGATGCTCGAGCAGCTTGCTGCCGACGATTCCGAAGCAACGGAGGCTGTCATTCATGAATAGTGTCCCGCAATGGGATTATCCCAGCACGGGTGTTGTGCGGCTTCTCGATGAGCCTGAGATACCTGCCGGACTGCTGCAGGCTTTCCGGTCGGATCTCTGTTCTGCCGACAGCGTCCGCAACCTGACAAGAGCCGTCGCGTCGTCACGACCGACCTGGCAGGCGGCTGTCAGAGCGGAACAGATGTTTGCGACGTTCCTGAAGGTCGATAGGCAGACGCAGGCAATTCTCTGCACATTCGTGTCCGTTATGAACAATAGCCGCTACTGTATAGATGATTGCGCCGGGTCAGCGCTCGAATTCGGTGTCGAACCCGTCGCACTCTACGCGTTGCCACAAGCGACTGCGGCCGCTTTGGGTGACCGACTCATGTCGTTCCTGCGTTACGCTTACTGGGTTGTTGCCAAGCCCAACCAAATTCCTGCGGAAGTCATCAGTCAGCTGTGCGCGCAGGCCGACGACGAAGAGATACTCGAGGTCACCACGATCGTCTCGATGAAGTGCTTTTGGAACCACTTCGTCTCCGCGCTCTCAATTCCGCTAGAACATCGGTGCAAGGACCGCGACCTGCTGAACGCCCTGTGTCTTGCCGCGACCGGGCCCATCCCGGAGCCAGGCAGCACCAACGAAATCGCGGATGGCCGGTCTCAGTAGCGTGGGCGCACATAGGTACGTGCTCGGCGTCAACACTGGGCCACACGACGCGGCCGCTGCGCTACTGTGCGACGGCGACATTGTCGCGATGGTCGAGCAGGAGCGGCTGAGCCGACGGCGGCACGCCTTCGGAGAATCTCCTGCCGAAGCGATTTCGACATGCTTGGCACACGCGGGCATCGGGCTTGACTCCGTCGGCACGGTCGCCGTTGGCTGGAATGTCCCCCTTCTTGCCGAGATTGAGAAAGCGGTCTTCGACGAGCGAGAGTTCGCCGACTGGCTATTCGAAGGCATCCCACATACCTCCGATCCGGATATCCAGTTCACTGATCACCATCTCGCCCATGCCGCCAGCGCGTTCTTCACGAGTGGTATGACGGATGCCGCAATCATTGTGGCTGATGGCCGCGGCGAGTCAGTAGCGACGACGCTCGCAGTCGGTGGCCCTTCTGGCATCGAGACCGTCAGAACGTGGGGGACGCAGTCCTCGCTCGGGCACTACTACGGCTGGGCTTCCGAGTGGGCCGGTCTAGGTCTGTGGGGAACCGGCAAGCTCATGGGACTTGCGGCTTACGGGCAGCCTGCGCAGCCCGTTCCGCTTGTCCCGATGCCCGACGGCTATCACATGGAGGCTATGCCACCGGCAGACGCAGCAGTGCGGTTTCATTTCGCCCTGCATCGCCGAGAGCTTCGAGCGTGGTTTCGCAAGAACAATTACCCGTTCTCAGAGGGGCATCCTGCCGAAGTTATGGCGCATGCCACGTTTGCTGCGTCAGTGCAGCGCTCTCTTGAGTGCGCGCTCCTGAGCCTCGCTTCATTCGCACGCCGGGAGACTGGGCTACGCAACGTGGTCTTCGCCGGCGGAGTTGCCTTGAACTGCTCAGCTAACGGTGCTCTGTTCCGCTCTGGGATCTTTGATGAGATATGGATCCCGCCCTTTCCCCATGATGCGGGGGTCAGTCTCGGGGCCGCGATGATCGCCAGCGGCGCAGGGCGCGATGTCGGCATTCCCAAGCGGCTTGAGCATGCGTTCCTGGCACCAGTCCAGTCGGCGCCTGACCCGAACCTGTTCGACTCAGTTCCCGGCGTCGATGTACAGCAACTGGCCGACCCGGAGCTGGCCGACGTCGTGGCGAGAGACCTAGCTGAAGGTAGCCTCGTCGGTTGGTTTCAGGGTAGAGCGGAGGTCGGGCAACGGGCTCTCGGCGCGCGCAGCATCCTGGGCGACCCTCGCAAGCGGCGAAACCTCGTGTGCCTCAACGAGATCAAAGGCCGCGAGCCCTGGCGTCCGCTCGCGCCCGCCATCCTCAGGGAACACTTCGCTAGCCTCATCGAGCACGAGCCACCGGCTATGTCCGACTTCATGCTCGCGGCACTCCGGGTACGTGACTCGGCTCGAGATCGGATTCCAGCAGCAGTTCACGTCGACGGGACTGCGAGGCCGCAGAGTGTTGACGCCTCGCACGGGCGATATCACGCGCTTATCAGGTCTTTTGAAGCGATAACCGGAGTTCCGGCGGTGATCAACACGTCGTTCAACCTCGCCGGCAGTCCAATCGTTCATTCGGCGGAGAACGCATTAGAGACCTTTGCCGCCAGCGACCTCGACGCCGTGGTCGTCGATGACTACTACGTTCGAAGGTCTCGGGTACGAACCCTAGGTGCGGGCGGTCCGCGCCTGCGGGGGTTGTCCTTCACACCATGGGCCGGCCGAACATCGAACTCGCCCGTCGGCGAAGCTATTGGCACGCCCGACATCGATGCGTAGAACCTTCATGACCCCGCGGACAAGAGGCTAAGTATGAGCGCGATGAACGGTGGTCCCGGCTTGCTTCTGCTGCGGCACGGTGAGTCGACTTGGAATGTTTCCCAGCGTTGGCAGGGCTGGGCGAATCCGCCACTCAGTGAATCGGGGGTAAGGGAGGCAGGGAAGCTCGCTCAGCAACTGGAGCCTTTTGGATTCACGGCGGTCTGCAGCTCGGACCTCGATAGGGCCAGGATGACGGCTCAGATCTTGGCTGACGGGCTCAGCCTCGCGCCACCGAGAACTGACTCACGCCTGCGTGAGCGTGACGTCGGCGAGTGGGCCGGATTAAGTGACGCGGAAATCGACGCGCGCTGGCCGGGGCAGCTCGCGGCCTGGCGAGCCTGCGATGACGGCCCACCCGCTAGCGGCGGCGAGGGCGCTGATGAGGTAGTCGCCAGGATGCAGGCATCCCTCATCGAGTTCTGGTCCGAGCAGGGGAACAAGGACTTGATTGTCGTGAGCCATGTTGGTGCGATCCGTGCTCTCGATCGCGCACTCGGCGGTTCTGGCCCGCCCATCGCAAACCTGGCTGGGAGGTGGCTGCACTGGAACGGAACATCCCTCCGCTCCGGCGAGTTGTTCGATCCGGCCGACGGTGCACGAACGGCGACTGACCGACTTTAGGGTGCGTGCTACGCTTTCTTTCCTTGTGCCAGTAGGCCATTCGGCCAACGCTTGGGGGCAACTTGGGAACCTGGGGTGGTGATGCGCCCTCCAGTCCTGATTCCGCCGGAGCCCCTGCGCCGCGGCCCTCAGGCGGCGGGATAGATCTCATTCGCGTGGGAGTCGATGCCGTAGTCGTCGATCATGTACGAGAATCGATAGAGAACTTCGGCGAGCGCTACCTCGACCGAGTGTTCACACGGCATGAACAGGAGAGTTGCCGCGGGTCAGAGGACGTCAGGGCGCGGGGACTGGCTGCACGCTTTGCCGCGAAGGAAGCAACCATCAAGATCCTCAGGCCCCAGGATCGCTCGGTCCCGTGGCGGGCTGTTGAAGTGCAGTCACACCCTGGTGGATGGTGCGACTTGGCTCTTAGCGGGGAGGCGGCGCGACTCGCGGGTGCCGCCGACATTCGCGGATTCTCCATGTCTTTTACACACGAGGGTCAGCTGGCCGTCGCGGTCGTGGCCGCTTGGCGAGGAACGTCGTGACTGATGACCCCATCCGAAGGGTGCTGGACGGGCATGCCCGCCTGCCGGTGTCGGCATGGGCACTTGGGGATGGCGACAACCTCTACGAAGCTGGCATGACGTCGCATGCGAGCGTGAACGTAATGCTAGGGCTCGAGGATACCTTCGAAGTCGAGTTTCCCGAGCGGTTGCTCAGAAAGGCGACGTTCTCGAGCATTGCATCGATTCGCGCGGCTATTGAGGAGCTGATTGCGAGCCCTGCTACATGATCTCCGGCGATACAGCGAAGCTTGCTCCAACGGAACGTGCTCATGTGATCGCCGACACGATCGTGCGGCCTACGGCCGACGATGTGGACGCATCCGCGCGCTTTCCCCACGAGTCGTTGGCCGCCATTCGAGAGGCACGGTTGCTATCCACGATGATTCCGGCGAAATTTGGTGGCGAAGGCACCAGCTTCCGGGAGACCGGAGGCGTCGTGGAGCAACTGGCGCGGGGCTGTGCGTCAACAGCCATGATCTATGCCATGCATCAGGTACAGGTCGCGTGCCTCGTGCGCCACGCCCTGGCCGGTGGAGGGCCGGGCTATCTTCGGGAAGTCGCCGCGGGCGAACTGCTGCTGGCATCGGCCACTAGTGAAGTGGGCATCGGCGGAGACATCAGGAGCAGCCTTTGCGCAGTGGAGATCAATGGCGACCAGTTCGTCCTTCTTAAGAACGCCCCTGTTGTCTCATACGGTCAATTCGCTGATGCGCTGCTCGTCACGGCCCGCAGAAAGCCGGACAGCGCGCCGAGCGACCAGGTACTGGTCCTGTGCGAGCGCTCAGGGCTGGAACTCGCGCAGACCGGTACCTGGGAGACGCTTGGCCTTCGCGGGACCTGTAGTCCGCCGTTCAGCATCAGCGCGTCCGGGTCTACCAGTCGCATCTTTGAGCAGCCCTTTGCCGACATCCTCGCGCAGACAATGCACCCGGTGTCGCATGCACTGTGGGCTTCCGTGTGGCTCGGCATGGCAACGGAGGCATACAACGTGGCGCGTCGCTATATTCAGGAACAGGCGCGCCGATCCGTGGGCAGAATCCCGCCGGAGGCAACCCGCCTGGCCGAACTCGCCACAGCACACCACCAGTTGGTGACACTGGTTCACGCGGCGACAGAACGCCTCGACGCCGCCGACGCCGCCGACTTGGCTGCCGCCAGTTCTCAGGTAGAGATGAACGCGGTCAAGGTCGCAGCGTCGACCCTTGTCGTGGACATCGTCGGTCAGGCAATGCTTATCACTGGGATGGCGGGTTATCGCACTAACAGCGAGTGCAGTCTCGGGCGACTTCTCCGGGATGCTTACGGGACAAAAATCATGATCAACAATGACCGGATCATGGCGAACAGTGCGCACCTTCTCCTCACAGTTAGGAGTTAGGACGTGGAACTCGAAGTACCGGCGCAGCAGAAGGCGTTCCTGTCGCAGGTCACCGACGCCGGTCTGTTGATGCCACTTGGCCGCCAAGGACTGTTTGCGCGTAGTGCGCTTTTCGAGGAGATAGCCGCGGGTGTCGGGAGGTTGGTCGACCGCCTTGGCTCAGGGCAGAACCCCATGAAGCTCACCTTTCCCCCAGTCATTCCCTTGCAATTGGCCAACGCCAGCGGGGCATTGTCGTCGTTCCCCAACTTGCTCGGCTTGGTGTACACATTCACAGGCGACGACAAACAGCACGCCCAGCTTCTGTCCAACCTTGAGGATGGGCGCGAGTTGTCCGACATCCTGGAGCCAACGTCGTTGGCGCTGGTCACGGCTGCCTGCCACCCGCTCTACCCGCTGTTGCGCGGAGTGCTGCCCGAGGGCGGTTGTTACGCCGACGTGCTCGGCCAGTGCTTCCGGTTCGAACCATCGAACGACCCGGCCCGGCTGCTGTCTTTCCGACAGCGCGAGCTGGTCTGTCTCGGCGCACCTGCGGCCGTTGCGCGCCAGTACGAATCGTGGGTGACAGGTGCGGAGGAGCTGTTGCAAGGCCTGGGGCTGGCGGCATCCTCAGCGGCCGCTAGCGATCCGTTCTTTGGCCGCGCTGGACGCCTGCTGGCCGATGCGCAGAGGTCCAAGAACCTTAAGACTGAGATAGTCGTCAAGTTCTATGACCAGGAGGGCGGCACGGCTATCGCGTCGTGCAACCTCCACGAGGACCACTTCTGTAGGTCCTTCGATATCCGGACACCTGACGGTTCCGTCGCGCACAGCGCGTGCGTTGGCTTCGGCCTTGAGCGGATCACGCTGGCCTTGGTGCACACACATGGGGTTGATATTGACGGATGGCCGCTTGCGCTACGCGATCGGCTGACGCTGTGAGGCAGGTGGTCGAAGTCGCCGAGCGACCGTACCAGCCCCACGAACTTCACCGTGGCGAACAGGTCTGGAGCGAAAAGAATTGCAGTGTCGATGTATGGATCGAGTTGCTGAACGCCCTAGGCCTCGACCCGGTACCTGCCGCGGCGTTTGTGCTATCCACCGATTTCCAAGCGGAACAGTGGTCGTTTCTCAAGTTTCCGACCGAAGATCTCCGCACGCTGTACGGCATCGAGGTCGAGGAGCTGAATATCTGGCGGCCTCTGATTGATCATGTGGAGACGCAGATGCAACACGGGCGTCTGCTAACGGTTGAAGTGGATGCCTGGCACCTGCCGGACACGGTGGGAACTTCGTACCACGCGGCTCATGTCAAGTCGACGATCGTGCCTAACCTCATCAATCGAGGCACCGCAAGGATGGAGTACTTTCACGCCGCTGGGTACTGGGAACTCAGCGGCGAGGACTTCCACGGCATCTTCCCGCGGTCAGGCGAAGCGACAATCATGCCGCCCTACGTAGAGATCGTTCGGCTTGACCGCCTCCAGATCCGGCCCGATCTGGCGGAGATCGCGCTCGAGCTGGCTCGATCTCACTTTTGTCTGCGTCCACACGTGAATCCGGTAGCGCGATGGAGCCGACAGCTCCGGACCGATGTGGCTTGGCTGCAGGGACAACCACTGGAGGTGTTTCATCTCTACGCGTTCGCGATGGTTCGTCAGTACGGAGCCGCTGCCGAGTTGGCGAACAGGTTTCTGGCATGGCTCGCAGACAAGGGCCAGGACGTACCTACTGGCGCAGCAAGTCAGTTTGCGGAAGTCGCCACCGCGGCGAAGACGCTGCAATTCCAGCTCGCCCGGCTGGCAAGCGGTCGGTCAGCTGACGTCGGGAGGACGTTGGACGAGATCGAGAGCACCTGGGCGCAGGCCTTCGATCGCCTAGGGGCTTGGCTGCTGTGAAACGAGGCTTGACGCCGACGTCTTCAGCTAGCTGGCTGAGTAGCAAGGATCTTCTGGCCGGGCTGCCATGGCGTCTGCTCAGTACCGCTGCCGGCGCGGTCAGCCATCCATCGGCGGTGGCAGGCCGAGCAGGCTGGATAAGGGCGACCGTGCCAGGGACGGCGGCAAGCGCGCTGCGCGATGAATACGGTGAGCCAAGTGCCAGGGAGGCCGACTACGACGGACTCGACTGGTGGTGGTCCACGAGTCTCGACCTTGGACCGCGGGCACGCTCGTACCTGCTTAACGTCGGCGGCATCGCCACTCTCGGCGAGGTCTGGGTTCAGGACCGCATGGTTCTGGTGACTGAGAACATGTTCCGCTCGTACACCGTCGAGCTCGCTGACCTCAGCGGGGTTGTGGACGTCTACGTACATGTCATGGCCCTGCCCGGCAAGGATCGAAGAGGCAAGCGTCCGCGTTGGAAGTCGGACCTCGTTCCCGACCAGAGCATGCGCTTCCTTAGAACCACGCTGCTGGGACGAATCCCGGCCTGGGCGGGCGACTGCGCGCCCGTCGGGCCCTGGCGGCCCGTCACGCTTCGTGAACTCAGCGGCGCAGTCGTGCTGCGCCACGTCAAACGGGCCAGTGTTGAGAACTCGGCAGGACTGATCGACGTTGAGGTCGCGGTGACGGGAGCGATCAGGTCGGCCCAGGTCGCCGCCAGCGGGATCACGGCCAAGCTGCACCCGAGTGACGACGGTACGCTGCACGGGACGGTTCGCGTACCAGACGTCGAACTGTGGTGGCCGCATACCCACGGACGCCAACCGTTGTACCCAGTTGATCTTATAGTTGATGGCGCCGTCACCCCGCTAGGCCGTGCGGGATTCCGCACCGTTCGAGCTGATAGCGCGGGAGGCGGATTCACGCTTCTTGTCAACGACGTGCCTATCTTCATGCGCGGCGCCTGTTGGAGCCCGCTCGATCCCATCTCGCTGCAGGCCTCGTCGGACGAATTGCATCGCGCGCTCGCTCAGGTCCGCAGCAGCGGGATGAACATGCTCAGGATCGTCGGGACCATGGTTTACGAGGATGACAGTTTCTACGAAGCTTGTGATTCGCTCGGCATCATGGTCTGGCAGGATTGCATGCTTTCCACGCTGGACCCGCCTGCGGACGACAGCTTTCTGGCCAACCTCTCGGCCGAGGTCGGCCAGCTCGTTGACCGAGTGGCAGACCGACCCTGTATGGCAGTGCTGTGCGGCGGCAGCGAGACTGAGCAGCGGCCCGTCATGCTCGGAATGCGCCCGGAATCTGCAGCGACGTTGGCGCAGACCGAGGTTATTCCGGCCATCCTCGCCGGGCGCCACGTGCACCTGCCGTATGTTACTTCGACCCCGACTGGCGGAGACCTTCCCACTCACGTCCGGCGCGGTGTAGCGCACTATTTCGGAGTAGGTGCCTATCTGCTCCCGTTGTCTGACGCGCGTACGGCGGGCGTACGGTTCGCCGCTGAATGCCTTGCTTTCAGCACACCGCCCGAGAAGGCGTCGGTCGACCGGAACTTCTCAAGCAGCCGCGTTGCCGGCCACCATCCTGCCTGGAAGGCGGGCGTGCCTAGGGACAACCAGGCGTCCTTTGACTTCGAAGACGTTCGGGACTATTACGTCCGGGAGATATTCGGCGTGGACCCTATGCTCGTCCGCCGCGATGACCCAGACCGCTACTTGGACCTCGGGAGAGCGGCCGTCTGCGCCACCATGACGGAGGTTTTTACGCAGTGGCGCCGCCCGAGTTCGGTCTGCGCTGGCGGCCTGGTTCTGTCCTGGCAAGATCTTCGGCCCGGTGCTGGATGGGGCTTGATCGACTCAGACGGCGTGCCAAAGGCTCCCTGGTACGCACTTGCCAGGATCCTGGCCCCGGTTGCGATCCTGGTGAGCGACGATAATCTCGACGGGATCTTCATATCGCTGATCAACGATACCGCGGAGGCTTGCCCAGGCACTCTCCTCGTGCGGACATGGTCCCCTGAAGGAGACCAAATCGACCGCGCGGCGATAGAGGTGGAGATTCCGGCGCGCGACGCATTAGAACTGTCTTGGGATCGAATTCTAGGCGCCTTCAGCGATTCGGGTCACGCTCACCGCTTCGGGCCGCGCAGCCGCGATGTCATTCACGTCTCGCTGGCGCGTCCAGACGGTTTGCTGCTGGCTGACCATGTCGCAATGCTTGGCCAGCACCTGCGTCCCATGCAACGAGGCGGTCTCTCCGGCGCTGTAGTGGCGGACGGGGATGAGTGGTACGCGTGTCTTAATGCAAATCGCACAGCTCAATGGGTGGCGTTGTCGTCTTCGGACTGGTGCGCCGCTGATGGCTGGTTTCACATGACGCCAGGAATGACCCGGCGTGTACGGCTGAGTCCGCTCAGCGCCCGCCCAGGTCGGCGGATACCCAGCGTTAGCGTTCGGGCGCTCAACATTGAGGAGACCCAGCTGGCAAACGAGTGAGCCTTAGCCGTGGGATGGTGCGGCCAACGCTTGAACAGCCGGAGCGTCGGAGCTGGCCGCGGCTTGGAGCTGGCGAGCGGTCGGCGATATTGCTGCCTGACCTAGTTGCCGCGTCCCGCCGGTCGTCGGCAGTCCGATCCGGCAGACCGAAACCTGGTGGCGAGGTGTACAGCCGACTCGACCAAAATGTGCATGCTCGTCGCCCCGAGAGATAGTCAGCCGAGACAGCGCCGACGGTCTCGTCGATGCACCTTGGGCTGCGCCTTCCCGCTCGACAAATCGTCATGCAGCGTCGGCTCAGGTCGGCGACCGATTATGCGGTTCAGTGCAGCGTCGTAACGGACGCCGGCAGCTCGGATGTCGGCTTCATACTGCTCGGCCGCCGCTCGGACCTGCTCCTCGAGACTGACCGCCTCGCTGGGCCTCCTGCAATTGCCAACTACGAGCATCAGCCGTAGCAGCCCGCGGCCCTTGGAGCGTCGCTCTCGCATCGCTGCCTCCAACGGTTCTTGCTTGGTCTGACACCAGGCAACTGCGGGGCCAGCAACGGCGGAAGGAGACCGCGCACGTGACTGTGTGCGCAGGGGGTGCGCCAGGGGGTGCGTTCGCTCAAGACCTGAGGCACGATGAGTGAGGGACAAGCGCGGAGAAACCCGGCGGAAGATCGACAGCCGATGAGTCTTGAGCAGCCGAACACCAGGTTGCACACGGTGATTCGCCGCGCTGGCCTGTCGAACGAGGCACTCGCCCGCCGCGTAGTCAACGTGGCGGCCGAGAACGGATTCGACGCGTCCTACAACCACATCTCAGTGCGGCGATGGCTGGATGGCAGTAGGCCGCGCGGCCTCGTTCCCCACTTCGTCGCCGTGGCGCTCAGCCGGAAGCTATGTGAGCCGGTCACGCTCGCCGACATCGGTATGGAAGAGGTCGACGGTCCCCTGGCGATCGAAGCGGCCTACCCGCAGGACATCGATGGCAGCATCCGGGGCATCGTCGCTCTCATCCGCGCAGATGTTGCCGGCAGCGTGACAGTCACCTCGCCGTCGGTGGCCAGCGACGTGTGGCCAGATCTGATGGTCCGTTGGCTCACAATGCCTGAAGGCGGCTTGCTCGATCCTCAGGTAGTACGTGCTACCGGGCTTGCCGAGGCGGTACGCACGACTACCGAAGTCTTCTCCCAGCTCGACTATCGATTCGGAGGAGGCCACGCACGGCGGGCGATGGTCTCCTACTTCGAGTCCGATGTAGCTCCGGCGCTGCGAGCCGCCAACCCCGACTCACCGGCGGACCGGGAGTTACTGGCCGCATCGGCTGCGCTCCTGCGCCTGATCGCCTGGACCGCCTACGACAGCGGCCTACACGGAGCCGCTCAGCGGTACTTCCTCCACGCCCTCCGCCTCGCCCACGCCGCCGGCGACCGCGCCCTCGGCGGGCGCGTCCTCGCAGGCATGAGCCATCAGGCCAACTTCCTCGGGCACTATGAGCACGCCATCAACCTGGCCCGCTCGGCCGCCCACGGCGCCCGTAGCCAGGCCACTCCGACTGCCATGGCCCTGTTCCACTCAATGGAAGCCAGAGCGCTGGCCTCCAAGGGCGACCGGCAGGCAACCATGCAAGCGCTGCGGGACGCCGAGAACTGCTTCGCTCGGCGCTCGCCGGGAGACGACCCGTACTGGTTGCAGTACTTCGACGAGGCCGAGCTCGCTGCCGAGCACTCCCATGCGTTCCGCGAGCTCGGGTTGCCGCTGGGTCTCGTCAAGTGATTTGGCCCCACCGGTCGGCATGAATTCTGGCCCCGGCTGGGTCAGCTGTCTGGGTCTGGATACCAGATCGTGAGCTGGCC
>Ga0335074_10002072_pt1 | contig 27301 bp, 19 predicted proteins | sample Lox_Sample_23_FD_206715 | JGI IMG/M metagenome (GOLD analysis project Ga0335074, IMG submission 206715) | Soil microbial communities from Loxahatchee National Wildlife Refuge, Florida, United States - Lox_Sample_2.3 | ecosystem: Environmental > Terrestrial > Soil > Wetlands | place: USA...
GACACGGTCATGCTCGGCGGCTTCATCAAAAACCAAAAATCCACGACTCGAGCCGGCGTGCCGTTTTTAGACGACATCCCGCTGCTCGGCCCCCTCTTCAGCAGCCGCAGCGACCAAAAGCAGCGCGAGGAACTTCTCGTGCTGATGCGCCCCACCGTTCTCAAGACGCCCAAAATCGCCGCGGAAAATACCATCAAAGAAGAACAGCAACTGCCCGGGGTTGCCCGCGCCGAGGCCGATGACGAGGCAAATGAACGGCAGGAGGTTGAAGCCGAACGGAAAGACGAACTGAAAGCCGCGAGATCCAAAAATGGAAGCTATGGAGTTTTCACAACCCAGCCGCAGACTGGGACGATGGATACGAACGGCGTTCCAATCAACATGAACGGCGGCACGGAAGCCAATCCCCCCAGCTATGAGTATTGATTTTAATTTCCCGGCGGCGTGTTCGTAATCGCGCCACTGGAGAATAATTGTTCAAAGCTGCGCAGCGGGTGCAGCGGCATCAATAAAAATTTCGGGACATAAATCGGATCGCTTTTGGGTTTTTCCAATGTGCCGGTGACTTGGCATTCAAACAATTTGCTCACCGGCCACAACGCCGTGCTGAACAGCGGGCCGACCATCCAGGTGTTGTGCAGCAATTGCGCGTTGACACGCAGATTGACGTTTCCGGCCAAATCCACCGTCCCGGCGTATTGCAGTTGCGCCATCGTCGCCCGGATTTCCAGCGAGTCGGTGTGAATCACGCCGTTGGTAATCGCAAATTCCGCCGAGGCGTCCGTCGCGCGGCTGCTTCCCAGACCCGGCGAAACCGCATTCAATACCGGCGACAAAATCCCAAAAATCGGCTCATTCCAAATCAGTCCATTGCGCAACCGCGCGTGGCCATAACCGTCCCACGTCCGCCAGTTCCGCGTGTCTGCGCGCGTCACGATCAGTTTTCCGGACAACGTGCCTTCGAGATCGTTGGTCAATGACGACAGATTCGCCGCCAGTGCGTGCAAATCCACGTTCGTCACGTCCGCCGTGAATTCGTAATCTGCGCCCTCGTGCGGCGTCCGGAAATCAAAAATCGCAAAACCTTTTCCATTGCCGCCGTAGAATGCCGCCGCCACGTTTGTCAAAATCAACACCTGCCCCTGCCAGCGGATGGTCCCAACGATGTTAGTCGTCCTGAAATTCAGCCACTTAAACGGAGCGCCCCGGACGACATCAAAATTCATGTCCGCGTCCTCGATGTCGCGCGGTTCCTTGATGTCACGCAGGGGCAATTGGCCGTTCACCCGCGCCGCCGGCGGTTTCAGAAAATGATAAGGCTCCATCCATTCCGCCGTTTTCGACCCGATGGCACGCGCGACGGATTCCGGGTCCGCCGTGCTGAAGCCGTTGGTGAAATAAATCAGCCGCGTGTTGAAATTCAACGCGATTGTGTCCGCCGACATCATTTGCGCGCCGGTGTGCAACTGCGGCTCTCGAAATTCCAGCACCCCGCTCGCATAATGAAACTCCGTTGTCACGTCGCCCACCGCCTTGCCATGCACCGTGAAATTCGTCAATGCCGCGTACCCATCCGCCGTGAGGCTGGCGTAATCATCCGGCCGCCCGCTTACATCCGCGTCCAACGCCAGCGGCTCGGTGAGCTTCACGATTTCAAAAGCGTGCGCCACGTTGCTCGCCGTCAAAAATGGACGGATGGTTTCCGGGTCGAACTCACCGTGAAAGTGGCAGAGATAATCGCCCGTCGCGGCGCCTTCGCCACCGGTGGTGAGTTGGAGGCGGGTTTCTCCCTGTGCGACCGCTAAATGGACGACGAACGAACGCAAATCCCGCGCGTCGCCGTTGACAATCAGTCGTAACTGCGGTGCCACGGGATAGTGAATTTGGCGGAGCGTGTCGGAAAATTTTTGGAGCCAGTCCGGTAGTGCGCCGTTGTTGGCGGATTTTGGGCCGCTGAAAATTTTCAGCTTGCGAAGCTCCGGCGCGTGTTCGACTTCGCCGGACAAGGCGAGTTTTGCGCCCGCAAAATCCGCCTGAAAATTGTCGAGCGACCAGGTGTCGTTGGTTTGAAAACGAAGGTCGGCCTGGATATTGTCGAGCCGCAGGGCATTCGTCGGTGAAACCGGCCAGATGAGTTGGCCTTGGCGCAGGACGAGTCCGCTGACCTGCAATTGCCTTCGCAGCAATGCGCGAAAACCCAGCCGCAACTGCACTTCCACCGCCGAGAGCGTCGGGCTGTCATTCGTCCGCGCGCCGCCAATGCGGACGTTTTCGGCGACGATGCCGTGCTCGAAACGCAGGCGCATCCTGGAAAATTCCAGTTCGATGCCGCGTTCGCGCAGCGTGGCGACAAGCCGTGTTTTCAGGAAGTCGGGCAGACCGACGCGGTTGAACCAGACAACAGTGCAAATGGCGGCGAGCAGCACGAGCCACACGCTGACGCGCAGCCAGCGGAAGCAAACGCGGCATTTGCGCCAGAAACCGGGTTGCATATCACGGAACCCCGCCTTGCGAGGCCGGAATGGTGAGGTAAGTCTCGACAAATTGGTAAAGGATGGGCGGGAAAACGAACGCCCAGCGCTCGCCATCCAGCGTTGTGGCGGCCAGCGCGGTTTGCAACTGCGGCAATTCCTGGCCAAAATCCACGCTCAATTTTTCGCCGTTCTTGAGTTCGACGGTAATTTGCAGGTTGTTCGTGTTCAAACCATACGCTTCTGGATTGGCGATGTCGCGGCCCACCCAGCCGTAGGCGGCCAGTTGTCCCAGCCGATGCACCGTTTCTTCGATGGCCGGCGGGTTGATGATGCCCTGCGAGCCGGGCGCGAGCGACCACTTGTTCGCGCCGGTGCGGATGACCTGCCGCGTCTCGCCGTTTTGGTGCAGAGTGATCTGCACGACATTGGTCTCGCTGAAATTCCAGATGCGCCGGTCACGAAATTCCCAGTCCGCTTCCGGCAGCCGGTCGAAATCGGTCTTTGCGATGGCGTTGACGAAATCCTCGTCTGCGCGTTTGACAAAAACCTTGTCGTCCTGATTTGTGCCGAACAGCAATTGCGCGATGACCGCATTGGTGTCGCCGACGCTGGAGAGCAAAGTGATCTCGCGCCGCGGCGCCGCGAGTCCGTAAGCGGGCAGGTCGGGCGCGGTCACAACGCTGTTGACGAAGTCCACGATGCGCAAATTGGCGAGGATTTCGATGAACTGCTGGACGTTGTCCGCGTCCACCGGAAATTTCTCCCCGGGGATGGTCCAGTCGTTCGTCCCTTGCCGTTGCAGCGCATAATAATTCGTGCCGTCGCGGACATCGATTTCGGCGACCGGCGCAGTCAGTTCCAGCAAATGAGAATCACGGAAATCGTTGACCGTGCCGTCCCATTCCGACAACGACGCCTTGGGAATGGTAACGACGGCATTCCAACCTTCGCGCTGCGCGTAAATTTGCGTTGAATCGTCCGCCGGACTTTTTCCGGCGTAAATGCCGACGGTGAAGTTCGTGCCATGGCCGAGCCACAAATCCAAACCGGCGGGTTGCAACCCGAACGCGGTCAAATCCGCATTCGGGTCGTCGGTCACAAATTGCGTGACGCGCGCCGTCAGCAAATGTTGCAGGGCGTCGGTGATGCGGTCGCTGTCGGCACGTGCCTGCAATGGGCGGGTCATGCGCCAAAGTCCATTCGTTGCGTCGCGGTGAAATTCGACGACTTCCGCGCCGTTGGTCAAAAGGATGGAATCAAAATCGTTTTGTCCGGCCTCCACGAGCGCGGTGCTGCGCCAGTCGTTGACCGCGTGCGGAATCAATTTGAGCCAGCCGGCGTCGGCCACGAACGCGCCCTCCACGCCGACGACGCGGAGATAAACCTGGTCGCCGGGCGCGGTCTTGTTGCCAACATCCAACTGCCAGCGTTGATTTCCAGCCTGAATGACCAGGGACGTTTGCGGATGAACAAAACCGAATTCCACGTCGGAGTTTTCACGCCCGAATTCCGCCGCGCTGATTTTGGTCGCGGGCGCAAGATTTTGCAGCGCGGTCAGCAGCGTTTCGATGGCGGCGGGTTGAGCAGGATAAACAATGGGTTTGGTGAGCATCCATGAATTGTTTGTACGGTCGGCGCGGATTTCCAGCGCGCCATTCGGAATCACCTGGATGCTCGTGACCATCTGCGGGCGCAAGCCGGCAAGAATGGGCTGGATCGTGTTTGCCGGCGGACGGAAGTAATGTTGAAAAACAAAAATGAACGCGAAGAGAACCGCCGCGAGCGCAAACCAGATGCCTGTCGTTTTTGAATTCATTTTATTTTCTGCGCACCAGCCAGACGAGGCAGCCAAGCGCCAGCACGCCGCCCGGCATCATGCCCAATAGAATCCAGCGGACATTTTGCTCCTGCGCCTGTGTCATCAGCAGGCGAAATTCCGTGACGGGCCGCGGCCCGATGTCCTGAAGCAACGCGGTGCGGTCCAGCAGCCAGTTGACGGCGTAACCGAGAAAATCACGGTTGGCGGCGGCGTCAATCACCTCGTTGTCGAGGAAAAAGGAATCGCCGACGACAATCATGCGCATTATGCCGCGCGGGCTGGCGACGCCGGCAACGGGTTTTTGTTCGACCGCGACCATGAGGGGATAAGCGCGCGGAGGGACGCCGGGTTCGCCTGCCAAGACCGAATCTGTTCCGGAAAAGGCGAGCGCCGTCACCGTGGGCGCGTCCACGGACGGATTTTCCGCTGCGATTTTGCCGACGGGCCGTGGCAAAACCATCTCCAGCGCAAGATTGGTCAGCGGATTGACGACGGGATGCCGGCTGAAATTCAAGACCACGACGTCGTCGTCGGAATAATGATTTATGGGATCATGCACCACGTCGTTGATGACGTTGACGCCGTAGTCGGCGAGAATAGGTTCCAGCCCGGTGGGTTGCTGGATGGAAAAATAATTCAGCAGCACGAAAAGCCGCCCGCCCTGCGCGAGATAGCGGTTGATTTTTTGAAGTTCGGAAGGATCCATCGCTGTCGTCGGGCCGGCGATGATCAACAAATTACAGTCCATCGGAACTTCATCCGATCCCAGCAGCCGCAACGGCTCCAGGTCAATATAATTTTCCCCGCGCAGAACCGAGGCGAATCTCAAATAGCCTGTCTTGCCTGAATCATCGAGCGACGGCTCGCCATCGCCCTGCAAAAAATACGCCTTGAACGGCTTGTCGCTTTCCAGCGCGAGCAGGTCCGAGGTGAATAATTTTTCGCCGTTGAACGCGACCGGCGTGAATTCCAGTTTTTTGTCCTTGGACATTCCCGTGGCGCCGTATTGAACGAGCGCGTCGCCGGAAACGACTTTGACGCGATTGCCGCCGGCGTCGAAAATGATGAGATTTTTGTCGCCCGATGAATTGAAAAATTGCTGGTATTGCTCCTTCGCTTTTTCCGCCGCGCCCGCGTCGCGCACGTAATCCACGGAATGGATGGAAATGTCCGGGTTCGCCGCGCGGTATTCCTTTAGCAGTCCCAAAATATCGGGATAAAAATCATCCTGCTCATCGTAATACAGCGTGACGCTGACATGATTCGTCAGCGAATGAAGCACGCTCAACGTGCGCGGGGACAATCGAACGCGCGTCTCCGAACTCAAATAAAACCGGTGGGAAAATTGCGTGCCGATGAAATTCATCATCACGAGGACCGCGAGGACCAGCAGGGTCCGCACCACCACGTCCAAGCCGATGGTCCACCGACGGCGGCGCGAGAAACTGGGTTGGCTTTGGGCAGGCATTTTATTTCCAGCGCCGGCTTTCCACCGCGCGCAAGGTCAGGAACAAAAAGAAAAACGTGATGCTCAAGTAAAAAACCACGACGCGCGTATCCACCACACCGCGCGTGAAATCCTGCATTTGCTGGAACAGGGTGAAATACGACAGCGCCTGCGTTTTCCAGCTTCCGTTGCCGGTGACGTTCTGCGCGATGTAGGCGAGGATGAACAGGCAAACGTTCGGCACAAGGCTGATGATCGCCGCGACCATCTGGCTGCGTGAAACAGCTGACGCGAAACAACCCAGCGACAAAAACATGCAGCCCGCCAGAAAGATTCCCAGGAACATTCCGCCAACCGTCCCCGCGTCCAGCGCGCCCGCCTGGTTTGTGTAATGGCCCACGATGAACAGGCAAACCAGCGTCGGCAGCCACATGATGATGTAAAAAACAAGCGCCGCCGCGAATTTAGCCACCACCACCTGCAAATCGCCCACCGGCGTCGTCATCAGCGTCTCAAAAGTGCCGGTGGATTTTTCCAGCGCGAACAGCCGCATCGTGATCACCGGCGTCACCAGCATCAAAACAATCCAGAATAGCGCGCTGTTGAAAAACAATTCCGTGACCGGCATCGGAAACGTGTCGTTGCCGAGGCTTGCGATCAGCATCACGAAACTCAAGCCGATGAGCAGCGTCACCGCCGCGATGACGACGTAGCCCGTGATGGAAAAGAAAAATGACGCCAGCTCCCGGCGCGTCAGGGCCAGGAAAACTTTCATTCGCCTTCCTCCTCGTCGCTGGGCTTTGTCACCTGGACGTAAATGTCCTCCAGAGTGTGGCGGCTGCGCGTCAATTCGCGCAACGTCCAGCCGTGTTCGCGCGCCAGCAGAAAAATCATCGGACGCAAATCGTAGCCGTCGCGCGGTGTCAGCGCGCAACGCTGGAATTCGCCGTCGCTCGCCGAGACGTCAAACTGCTCCACGCCCGGCAACTGCGAAAAAGCTTCGTTCAACTCCGCCGCGCCCGCCGCGATTTCCGCGACGATCTGGCTGCCGCCCGCCATCAGCCGCTGCAAATTTTCCGGCGTGTCGGCGGCCAAAATTTTTCCGCCGAACATGATCAGCATCCGGCTGCACATCATTTCCGCCTCCGGCAAAATGTGCGTCGAAATCAGGATGGTGTGCTTGCCGGCGAGACTTTTGATCAATTGCCGCACCGACCGGATTTGATGCGGGTCGAGGCCGATGGTCGGCTCGTCCAAAATGATCAACTCCGGCTCATGCACGAGCGCGTCCGCCAGACCGACGCGCTGGCGGTAGCCCTTGGAAAGCTGCCCGATGACGCGGCGGCCAACGTCCTTCAAGCCGCACTGCTCCATCACCGTGGCCACGCGCTCGCGCGACTTGTGCCAACCGAGGCCCTTCAGTCGCGCGCGGAATTTTAAATACTCGCGCACGCGCATTTCGGGATGCAACGGATTGTTTTCCGGCATGAAGCCAATCCGCCGCCGCACCTCGTCCGACTCACGAAAAACGTCGAAGCCCGCCACCCGCGCCGTGCCACTCGTCGCCGGCAGGAAACAGGCCAAAATCCGCATCGTCGTGCTTTTGCCCGCGCCGTTGGGGCCGAGCAAGCCGACAATTTCGCCGCGGGCGACCGCGAACGAAATGTCGCTGATCGCCGCGCGACCAGCGTAGCGCTTCGTCAAATTAGAAACTTCAATCATCAGGCTGCGGGAGTTTAGCTGAAAAAAACCAGCGCGGGCAACCGCTCTTTTCATTTAACAGGCAAAGTTGCGGTTCGTTGCGTTCAAAATAAAATCGTTTTCGTCCTCATTCGCCATTTTCTGGTGGACGAGAATGGATATGAAAAACGATTGACTTTGCGCCTGTAAAAACGCAAAAGCAACCTCCAATGATCCCGCGTTCCGAAAGCTTTTACGCGCAATGGCGCTCGCCCGTCGTCGCCGCGAACCTTCTGCGCGACGAAAATTTCCCGACCGAACGGCTGCTGCAAGCCGTCTGGCGGCATCAGCGGCTGCGCCGCGACGCGCTCAAAACAGTGGATGGAAAAACCGTCCGGGTGCTGCATCCCGGTTTTGCCAGCGTCGAAGGTGGACCGGATTTTCGTGGCGCGGTCCTGCAAATTGGCGATGACGCGCCGCGCTCCGGCGACGTGGAAATTGATTTGCGTGCCGGTGGCTGGCGCGCCCATGGCCACGACCGGAATCCGAATTTCCAAAGCGTCCTGCTCCACGCCGTTTGGGAAGGCGAAGTCCAAAGTCCAAAATCCGATGTCCAAAACGCGCGAGCGATTTTGCCGTTGCAAAATGTTCTCGACGCGCCGCTGACGGAATTGAGCCTGTCGCTGGAAAACGAGTCGCCCCGCGCGCTGCCGGAAAATCTGCGCGGCAAATGCAGCGTGCCGTTGCGTGAACTGGACGAAACAAAACTGGCGGAACTTTTGTGCGAAGCCGCCAGCGTCCGGTTTCAAAACAAGGCGGAGCAATTCCGTGCCCGCGCGAAAAATGCCGGCTGGGAGCAGGCGCTTTGGGAACAATTGTTTCGCGCGCTCGGCTACAAGCACAATGTCTGGCCGATGCAAAATCTGGCGGAAACCAAACCACGCTGGCCGTGTGGCGCAACTTCTGGGTTTGAATTGCAGGCGCGGCTGCTTGGCATCGGCGGTTTGCTGCCGGACGAGCTGACACGGGCGCAAAAAAGTTCGGATAATTATTTGCGCCGCATCTGGGATTTTTGGTGGCGCGAACGCGATGAATTTTCCGATTTGATTTTGCCGCGCGCGGTCTGGAAGTTTCACGGCCTGCGTCCGGCCAATCATCCGCAGCGGCGGCTCGCGCTGGCGTCGCACTGGCTGGCGGACAAAACTTTCGTTTCAAAAATTGAAAACTGGAGCGCGGCGGAAGTTCCGGGCCAACGGCTTTTGGAATCGCTGCTCGAAATTCTGCAGGCCGGGCGCGATGAATTCTGGTCGTGGCACTGGACGTTCAAGTCGGCGCGGTTGAAAAAGCCGCAGCCGCTTTTGGGCGGCGCGCGGCTGACGGATTTGGCAGTCAACGTGATTTTGCCGTGGCTTTGGATTCGTGGTGCTTGCGCACGGTCACCAGGCGGCAATGAGAAAATTTTGCACGAAGTGGAACGGCGATTTTTCGCGTGGCCGGCGGCGGAAGACAATTCCGTTTTGAAACTGGCTCGTCAGCGGCTGCTTGGAACTTCTGCCGCGCGAGTTTTGAAGACGGCCGCGGCGCAACAGGGTTTGACGCAGATCGTCCGCGATTTTTGTGCGCGCTCGAACGCGGTTTGCGACGGCTGCCGGTTTCCTGAACTGGTGCGTGCCGCAATCAACCTTGAGAATTTGAAGGTGAATCCGGTCTTGCTTTGATGTCCAATTTGGCGAAGGGATTATTTTCAAACGCCGCCGGAGGTTGTTTGGCAGCGACGGAATTGTCCGGCTTTGGTTTCTTGATCGGCGCCGGCTCTCCGTAATTATTCTTTTCCGCAGCGGACAATTGGCCGTTTTCTTTTTGATTTGGATTTTTGGCGCGTTTGTTTCGCGGCAGCGGGCTAATCATCACATTGATGCCGCGGCCGATGAGCTTCGGCTGAAAATCGGGATGGCCGTAGGGCGCGATTTCGGCAAGGAATTTGTTGATGACCTCGAAGCCGACTTCCGTGTGCGCCATTTCGCGCCCGCGGAATTTCAGCGCGATCTTTACCTTCATGTCCTCGCAAAGAAAACCAATCGCGTGGGCGAGCTTGATGCCGAGGTCGTGCGGGTCAATGCGTGGACTCAACTGCACTTCCTTGACGGTCGAGGCGTGCTGGTGTTTTTTGGATTCCTTTTCCTTTTTGGCTTTTTCGTAGCGGAATTTGCCGAGGTTGACGAGCCGGCAGACCGGCGGCACGGCGTTGGCGGAGACTTCCACCAAGTCCACGCCATGCTGGCGGGCCATTGCCAGCGCCTCGTTGAGCGGAATGACCCCGAGCTGTTTGCCATCCACTGCAATGACCCGGACTTCGCGGGCGCGGATTTTGCCATTGACCCGGACAAACGAATCGGACGTAGAATGGCGTGAGAAGAAAGGGCGGCTCAAGACACCCTCGTTGGTTGTGGCATGACTGTGTTTTTTTGCATCAGGCGCTCCCGCACGGCGGGAACAATTCAAATCATGAGACGTTTTTAAGCTTTGGCAGGTTGCGGCGCAAGCAAATAATTGTCAATTTTCCGTGGCATTTCAATGATGCCGGAACAGACGATGGCGGTTCACGAGCAAATACCACACGATTAAAATGTTCAACGCCAGGACGATGAGCAGGCCGATTTTGGGATGATGAAACAATTGTTGCCGTTGTTGATCCGGCAAATTGGGCAAATGGCGGCGAACCAGTTCGAAAATTTCAACCGGAATGAAAAACGCCGACTCGCCAATGGTCACCCAGATCGCCCACTTTGCCCGAAAGGCCAGCCCCAATCCCTCGACCAGCAGAAACACTCCGCAGAGAAACATTCCCAGCGCCACCGTGCGCACGTTGGTCGGCGTGATCGTTTCCAGCCGGTCGGCGATGGCCGTGAAAAAACTTCTTTCGGGGTCGAGATGCACCCACTGCAAAAACTGGTTGAACAAATCCGGCAAATCCTTGTTCGCCAGCGAAAGGACGCCCAACGCCAGCAGCAGGAGCGCCACGCCTTTGATCAATTTGAACGCAATGATGAAATACAGCGTCGGTGCGCGCTTTTTTGGGGCGGGAATTTTGGCGTCCGGATTCATCAACGGATTTTAGACAGCAGAAAATCCAAAAGTTCAGAAATTTTCAAGCGTTCCTGTTTGCCGTCGTCGCGGTAACGGATGGTCACGGTGTCCAGCAACTCCGGCTTTTCACCGAGCGTGTCGAAATCAATCGTCAGGCAAAACGGCGTGCCCGCCTCGTCCTGCCGCGCGTAACGGCGGCCAATCGAACCCGCATCGTCGTAAAACACATTCATCCACGGACGCAATAAATCGCGAACGGCCTTTGCTTTTTCGACCAGCGGCGGTTTGTTTTTCAGCAACGGCATGACACCGACTTTGACTGGCGCGACCCGCGGATGAAATTTCAAAATCACGCGCGTTTCGGATTTTCCCTTGTCGTCCGTTTCCGTAATTTCGGAATAGGCGTTGCAAATCAGCGCGAGAATCAAACGATCCACGCCCGCACTTGGCTCGATGACGTGAGGAATGTATTGGCCCTTGGCCAGGCCGTTCGCGTCGTCGGTCGCCTGCTTTTGGATTTGCTCCGGCGTGTCTTCCGGTCTTGCCGTTTTGGTCAGATATTTTTTCCGATTTTCAAAATACCGCTGCCAAAGTTCCTGCCTTTTCGTTTCATCCGATTTTCCCCACGCGGCTCGCAATTCTTCGTCAAACACGCCCATTGGCTTGCCGGAAAAACGTTCGTGCTGTGACAAATCAAAATCGCTGCGCGCGGCGATGCCTTCGAGCTCCTGCGTGCCGAAAGGAAATTTGAACAAGATGTCCACCGTCGCGCGCGCGTAATGCGCGAGCTCTTCCGGCTTCTGCCAGTATTCCTCCAGCGTCGTGCGCGGCAGGCCGATGCTTTCGTAAAATTTGATGCGCTCCTCGACCCAGTATTTGTGCCATGCTTCCCAGCCCCAGTTGGCAGATGGAAGTTGGGAGTTGGCAGTTGGGTCGGAAACTTTTGCAACGTTGCCGGAAATGGCTTCGACGGCTTCATCCGGCTTGATGAAAAATTCCAGTTCCATCTGCTCGAACTCGCGCGAGCGGAACGTGAAATTGCGTGGCGTGACTTCGTTGCGAAACGCCTTGCCGGTTTGCCCGATGCCAAACGGGACTTTTTGCCGCGACGTTTCCAAAACATTTTTGAACTGCGCGAAAATGGCCTGCGCGGTTTCCGGGCGGAGATAGGCAATGGCCGATTCGTCTTGAACTGGACCGACGTAAGTTTGAAACATCAGGTTGAACGCGCGCGGCGCCGTTTTTTCGCCGTGGCATTCGGAAACCATCTTGCTCGGTTTTTGCGGGCACGGAATTTCATTTGTCTGATCCGCGCGAAAACGGCCTTTGCACGTTTTGCAGTCAATCATTGGATCGCTGAACGTGTCCACATGGCCGCTGGCTTTCCAGATTTGCGGCGACATGATGATGGTCGCTTCGAGGCCGGCCACATCGTCGCGCTGCAGCACCATCGTCCGCCACCAGAGTTCCTTGACGTTGCGCTTGAGTTCCGCGCCGAGCGGGCCGTAATCCCAAAAGCCGTTGATGCCGCCGTAAATTTCGGAGGATTGAAAAATGAAGCCGCGCCGCTTGCACAGCGACACGATTTTTTCCATGAGCAGATTGTCTTTTGGCTCGGACATGATTGGTTTCAATTTCAAAGTTCAAGATTGAGGTAAAACGCTGTACCACAAACGCTGAACGTTCAATTGAGTTGAACAGTGTTCGTCAATCGCGGCAGGAAATCAATCACGAAGGCGGGAAGAATTACAGACAACGACGGCGGACTTTTTCAAAAAAAATTCGCCCGGGCCGCGTGAATTTCACGCGCGGTGCGTGAAAAATTCCACGCATTGAAGTCTGGTGCGACAAATGAGGTTGCGGTTTTATTGGGATTTCAGCGAAAAAACCGGCCTGCCCAGATTGGCATCGGCTGTGCTAAATAAATTTTAGAAATTCAATTGACAGCCGGCACAATTCCGATAAAGTTTCCGGACTGCCCCTGAATAAATAACAAAAACGAAAAACCGTCTGAACTTATGAAAAAAATTCTCAAACAGAAAAAGGCCTTCACGCTCATCGAACTCCTTGTCGTGATCGCCATTATTGCCATTCTCGCGGCCATGTTGCTGCCGGCACTCGCCGCCGCCAAGCGCAAGGCTCAACGCATCAACTGCGTCAGCAACCTCAAACAGGTCGGCCTCTCGTTCCGGGTTTGGGAGGGTGACTTCAACGACAGATTTCCCCAAGCCGTCCCGACCGCACAAGGCGGTGGCGAGGAATATGTTTACAGCCAAATTCACCAAACCGCCCCAATAAACAATGCCAGCGGAGCCGAACCTCAAAACGCCTTCTTTGAAATCATGTCCAACCAAATTGTTAATCCCAAAATCCTATATTGCCCGTCGGATGCCACGTTTCAACCCGCTCTAACTTGGGCGTTGACCAATTCGGGCGCAGCGTCACCAGCGAACGTAAGCTATTTTATCGGCGGTGATGCTTCCGATGTGAATCCGCAAACAATACTGGATGGCGATCGCAACCTCTCAGGAAATGCTAGTGGCAACCCACTGTATGTGGGGACCGCGCAAAATGTGTTAGCGGGTGGCAATAACAGCACCTATTGGAATCCCAATGACTTGCATCTTGGATTTGGGAACATCGGATTGGCTGACGGCAGTGTCCAGCAAGATTCAATTTCCGGTATACAGACGGACTTGCAGAACGGCACCAACGGCGTAAGCTTTCAAAACGGTAAGAATGGTGCGTTTTATAATTTCCTCAGGACTAATCCCCAATAAATTTGAGGGATAGTTCGTTTTTGGATTCAAGCGAGGCATCCGCAGGGATGCCTCGCTTGCTTTTTGGAAGAAGCACGAAAAATTTTGAATTGGGAATGAGGAAGCTGATCCGCCTTCAACGCAAAATCCCTGAATTGTTTTGCCGGTGTTCCGCGAAAAATTTTTGCAACAGCGTGCGACATTCTTCCAGTCGTACTCCGGGAGTAATTTCACAGCGATGGTTCAACGTCGGAAATTGCAGTAAATTCATCGCGCCACCCGCCGCGCCACCTTTCGGGTCGCTTGCGCCGAAAACGACCCGCGCAATCCGCGTATGCACAATCGCGCCGGCGCACATCGGGCACGGCTCCTTCGTGACGTAAAGCGTGCAATCCGTCAGCCGCCAGTCACCGACGGCGGCTTCCGTCTGCGTGAGCACGAGCATTTCGGCGTGCGCCGTGGCATCCTTCAATTCCTCGACTTGATTAAACGCCCGCGCGACGATTTTACCCGCGCGCACGACGACCGCGCCGACGGGCACCTCGCCTTTTTCGTAGGCCTTTGCGGCCTGGCGCAGCGCTTCGCACATGAAATAATCGTCGCTGTGCAGGTCAATGACGGGTTCGTCAGGCATTTATGATTTAAGATTTGAGATTGCTTTATGGCGAAGGTGATAAGTCATCGAGCGAAAATTCTTCGAGCGTCCAATCGTTTTTGCCATCAGGATGGCAATGGCAGTGCGCCGCAAAAAATCCGCCGCGGAATTTCCAGAACCATGGCCAAATTTGCTCGCGATCCGTTTGCGCGATTTTCAGCGAATCAATTTCCGCTCGCTGGAAAAAACCAAAGCGGCCTTCCCGGCACGGCATGGGCAGCGCCGTCAATTTTTTCTTCACTTCGAACAAAAACATCAGCCAGTGCGTCTGTCCTTCATACCCGTGCTCACTGACAATTCCAGCCAGATGCAAATCCGAAACTGAAAGTTCGACGCCCATTTCCTCCTTCGCCTCGCGGCAGGCGCAGGCATAAGGCGACTCGCCGAATTCTGTTTTCAATTTGCCGCCGCACGGACTCCAGCGGCCGCGATTCGGCTCCTGCGCGCGTTCGAGCAAAAGAACTTCATCGCGCTCGTTGAAGCAGTAAAGCAGCGTGGCGACTTTGTATGGCAAAACCATCCCCGAATTCTGAATTTCAAATTCCGAATGTCGAATAAAATTCAATTGTCACGGCGCGCCAAAAATTTAGAATCGCAGTTCCAATTTGATGAAAACATTCAACATTGCGGCGCTGGCCGGTGACGGCATCGGTCCGGAAGTCATGCGCGAGGCCGTCAAAGTCTTGCACGTGACGAAAAAGAAGTTCGATTTTAAGCTCGAAATTACCGAAGCCCCCGTGGGCTGGGCGGGAATTGACGTTGCCGGCAAGGCACTGCCGGACGCCACCTTCGCACTTTGCAAAATGTCGGACGCAATTTTATTTGGTTCGGTCGGTTTGCCGGATCGCGACCCGACGATTCCAAAGGAGGAACGTCCCGAACGCGCTGCGCTTTTGCGAATCCGAAAAGAATTTGGTTTGTTCGCCAACTTGCGCCCTGTGAAATTGCCGAAGGTGCTGGCGCACGCCTGTCCGCTGGCGAAGGAACGGCAAGGCGACGGCATTGACATTCTGGTCGTGCGCGAATTGACGGGCGGAATGTATTTCGGCCAGCCGAAAAAAACCGAGGACCTCGGCGGCGGAAATTTCCGCGCGGTTGACACGATGGTTTACACCACGCCGGAAATCGAGCGCATCGCGCATGTCGCGTTTAAGGCCGCGCAGTTGCGCAGGAAAAAATTGACGAGCATTGACAAGGCGAACGTGCTGGAGAACGGAATTCTTTGGCGCGAAGTCGTATCGCGCGTCGGCAAAAATTATCCCGCGGTGGCGCTCGACCACATGTTCGTGGACAATGGTGCGATGCAGCTCATGCTCAGGCCCACGCAGTTCGACGTGATGTTGTGCGAAAATATGTTTGGCGACATTTTGAGCGACGAGGCGGCGGCGCTCGGCGGTTCACTCGGGATGTTGCCGAGCGCAAGCCTCGGCGCAACAACCGGCGAAGCGACTTTTGGTTTCTACGAACCGGCGGGCGGCACCGCGCCGGACATTGCGGGAAAAAATCTGGCGAATCCCATCGCGCAGATTCTTTCGGCGGCGCTGATGTTGCGGCACAGTTTTGGTTTGAACGAAGCGGCGGCGGCAATTGAAAGCGCCGTCGCCAAGGCCATCGAAGCCGGCAACCGTACCGGCGACATTTTCAACCCGAACGAAACCGGTGTTCGCAAAACTGGCACGCGCGAAATGGGCGATGCCATCGCTGCAGCAATTTGAAATGAACAATTTGACCGGGCACTCAACTTAACGGTTTATCCCTGCGAAGTTTCCCGTTTCAGCCCCATCTTTTTAATTCGCGAAAGCAAGGTGGTCGGTTTCACGCCCAAAAGTTCTGCGGCGCCGTCCGCGCCTTTGATTTTCCAGCCGCTTTTTTCGAGGACGAGCAGCAGGTTTTCGCGTTGGTGCTGCTGCATTTCCGTCTCGGTCAGAAATTCCCGTTCATTTTTTTGTTCGCTGCGCGGTTGGGTTGGCCGTGTTGGCGGTGAAGTGTTGGCGGCGGGAAGATCGAACTCCAGCGCGCCGCCGCGTGCGAGGATGACGGCGCGTTCAATCACGTTGCGCAGTTCGCGGATGTTGCCGGGCCAGTCGTAATTCTGAAGCTGGACAATGCCGGCGCGGGTCAGGCGCGGCTGGGGACAGTCCAGTTCCTTCGCGGAGACTTTGATGAAATGTTGTGCCAGCGCCGGAATGTCTTCCTGCCGTTCGCGCAACGGCGCGACCTGAATGGGAAATACGTTGAGACGGTAATACAAATCTTCGCGGAAACGGCCCGCCGCCGCTTCCTTTTTCAAATCGCGGTTGGTCGCGGCGATGATGCGCACGTCGGCGTGGCGGGTGCGGTCTTCGCCCACGCGTTCGTAACATTTTTCCTGCAACGCCCGCAGCAGCTTGCCTTGCAGTTCCAGCGGCACTTCGCCGATTTCATCGAGAAACAACGTCCCGCCCTCGGCCGCCTCGAATCGTCCGGCGCGGTCTTTGATGGCGCCGGTGAACGCGCCCCTGGCGTGGCCGAAAAATTCGCTCTCGTAAAGTTCCTTGGGAATGGAGGCGCAATTGACGCGAACCAGCGCCTGGTCTTTGCGGCGGCTGCGGCGATGAATTTCGTGCGCGACCAGTTCCTTGCCGGTGCCGGTTTCGCCGAGAATGAGCACCGAGGCGTCGGTCGGCGCGACGAGGTCAATCTGGCTGACGACCTGCCGCAGCGCCGCGCTCTGGCCGACAAGATTGCCGAAGGCTTTGGCTTCGACGACTTCTTCCTGAAGATACGCGTTCTGCTGTTCGAGCTGCGCCTTCAGCCGCTGGATTTCCTCGAAGGCACGCGCATTGGCAATTGCACCGGCAACGTGGTCAGCGAAGAGGCGTCCCCAGACCTCCGCTCCTTCGGGCACATTGGTTCGGGCGAATACGGCAATGACACCGAGCATCTCGCCCTTGTAGATAATCGGCACGCCGTTGAACCCGCGGATTTTTTCCCGCTTGAGCCAGGGAATGTATCCCAATTCTCCCGGTTCCTGGTCCAGATCCCGCAGTACCATCTGCTTTCCCGACACCGCGATTTTTCCGGCCACACCCACGCCCAGGGGAATGCGCGCGAACCAATCCTTCATTTGCGCGTATTCTTCTTCCTCGCCGTCTCGACCTATTAAGTTGCTTCCGCTGGCGACGGCGCGCAGGCAGCGCGTCTGGTCAGGACAATCCGGTCGGCGTACGCACGTCGCGCAGATGTCGCCTTTGTCAATCAGCCAGATGCGGACGCGCGCAACGTGAGACCGCTTTAGAATCCGGCACACCAACTTTTTCAAAAGTTGATCCAGCGACTGTTCCTGCGCGATTTCCAGCAGCAGACTGCTCGCAAAATCGGGATTAAACTTGTTGTCGTCTTCGGCTGACACCAATTGTTGATAACGCATCTGGAACGAAAGTTCAACCTTCAAGCAGAACGAGGTTTCGAACGTTCAAAATATCGTCCGACAATTTTAGGCGATTAATAATCAACTAATAAATTAAAAACAAACCACTTACATCGCAAATAGCTGCTTGGCATGAAAACTGTAATACGATATGGCAACGAGTAACAAAGTTCAAAATATGAATACAACTGAAAGCATGAATGTCACCGCGCTCAACCATGAAGATTTCCGTCCGTTCGGGAAAGTGACCACTCCGGCTCTGCCCAACAAGCGGCTGGTGCTTGAGTCCGAAGAAGAACAGGCCAGTCGCGTCAACGGCCATTCGCCCCAAAACAGCACGCCCAAGAAGAGCAACCGTCGGCGCAATTTAATTCTCGGCCTCACGACACTGGTCGCGACGGTGGCCACGGGCGTTTATTATTACGAATTTGTCGCGCCATTCGAGTCCACCGACGACGCGTTCATCGCGGCGCACGTCACGCCGATTGCGCCGCAGGTGGCCGGTCGCGTTCAGCGATTGTTTGTGAAGGACAATCAGGCAGTCAAAAAAGGCGACGTGCTGCTGCAAATTGATCCGAGCGATTATCAGGCCGAACTGGATCAGGCGAACGCCGCGCTGACGGCGGCGAAAGGCCGGGTGAATCAGGCGAACGCGCAGTTCACCGCGGACCAGGCCAGGGTGCAACAGGAAAAGGCCAACATGGTCGCCGCTGAAGCGGAAGCCAGACAGGCGGCGTCGGATTACAAACGGTATCAGGCGGTCGGCGACCAGGGAATTTCCGCGAGCGAGTTGGACCTCGCCGGCACCAAGGCGGACGCTTCGGAAGCGGAGGTTCAGGCCGCGCGCAACCGCGAACTGGCCGCTGAAGCGCAGGCGAACCTTGACCAGGCCAGCATTCAAACCGCCGCCGCCGAAGTTCAAAAGAATGAAGCCGATGTGCGGCAGGCCGAATTGAATTTATCCTACACGCAGGTCAAAGCGCCGGAAGCGGGTTATATCACGCACCGCACGGTGGAGGCGGGCGCTTACGTTGAAACCGGCCAGCCGCTGCTGGCGATTGTGCCGCAGCAAGTTTGGGTCGTCGCGAACTTCAAGGAAACCCAGTTGACGGACATGCACGCCGGCCAGCCGGTGAGCGTGAAAGTGGATGCCTATCCGCAATTGACCTTCAAGGGCCACGTGGACAGCATCCAGCACGGGTCGGGCGCGAGTTTCAGTTTGTTGCCGCCGGAAAATGCGTCGGGCAATTACGTCAAGGTCGTGCAGCGCGTGCCGGTCAAGATCGTCTTGGATAAAGTTTCCGATCCCAACATCGTGCTCGGTCCGGGCATGTCCGTCGTGCCGGAAGTGCGCGTCAACTAACTCAACGGCAATTTTCAACCCACTCACGCCATGAACGACAACGAACCCAAAGTGAATCCGTGGTTGATCGCGCTGACCGTGATGCTGCCGACCTTCATGGAAGTGCTGGATACCACCATCGCCAACGTTGCGCTGACGCACATCGCCGGCAGCCTCTCGGTTTCCACCGACGAATCCACCTGGGTGCTGACCAGCTATTTGATTTCAAATGCCATTGTCATTCCCTGCACCGCGTGGCTCGGACAACGGTTTGGCCGGAAAAATTTTCTGATGTTCTGCGTAATTGTTTTCACGGCGGCATCTTTTCTCTGCGGCCTGGCCACGAGCCTGCCGATGCTGCTCGCCCTGCGGGTCATTCAAGGCGCGGGCGGCGGCGCGTTTCAGCCGATTGCGCAGTCCATTCTGCTCGAAAGTTTTCCCAAGGAAAAGCACGGCGTGGCGATGGGCGTCTATGGTATCGGCGTGGTGATCGCGCCCATCATCGGCCCGGTCCTCGGCGGCTGGATTACGGACAACTATAGCTGGCGCTGGATTTTCTTCAGCAAACTGCCGGCGGGCTTTTTGGCAATTTGGCTTATTCAGCGTTTCATCCATGACCCGCACTGGATTCGCAATGCCCGGCCCGCGCGGCTGGATGTCATCGGTTTCAGTTTCCTGTCGCTCTGGCTCGGCTGCCAGGAAGTGCTGCTCGACAAAGGCCAGGAAGACGACTGGTTCGGCTCGCACTTCATCATTTTGATGACCGTGCTGGCGGTGGTCGGTCTGGCGGCCTTTGTCTGGCGGGTTTCAACGACGGACAAACCGTTCGTGGACCTGCGCGTTTTGAAAAACTACAACTTCAGTCTCGGCTCGGTGCTGATGTTCTTCGCCGGCGTGACGCTTTACAGCCTGACCGCCGTCATCCCGCTGTTCCTGGAATCGTTGATGGGCTACACCGCGTTGGAAAGCGGGCTGGCGATGATTCCGCGCGGCCTCGGCGCGTTGATCGCGATGCCGCTCGCGGGCCGGCTGGTCGGCAAGATACAAGGTCGCTACCTTGTCGCCGGCGGATTTCTTTCATTCGGCGCGGCCAGCTATGCGCTGGCGCAACTGTCGCTCAACCTCACGCCGTGGATTTTGTTCTGGCCGTTGTTTTTCAGCGGCGTTGCGATTGCGTTCATGTTTGTGCCGTTGAACACCATCGCGCTGGGCGCGCTCAAGCCGGATCAAATCGGCAACGCCAGCGGCATCTTCAATCTCATGCGCAACGTCGGCGGCAGCGTCGGCATTTCGATGGTGACAACGCTGGTCGCGCGCTTTGCGCAATTTCATCAAACGAATCTCGTCGCGAGCCTGACGCCTTATGACACCACTTATCAATCCGGTCTGCAAACGATGACGACGGCGCTGTCCGCGCACGGCGAAGGGCTGGCCGTCGCCCGGCAGCAGGCCGTGGGTTCGATGTATCACACGTTGCTCACGCAGGCGAACCTGCTCTCGTATCTGGATAATTTCCGCCTGTTCGCGCTGTTGTGTTTCGCGTGTCTCGTCGGCGCGCTTTTGCTAAAAAACGTAAAAGTTCACGGCCCGGTTTCAGCCCACTGAGATTTTGGCCCATTGAAAGGAAAAAATATGAAATTGAATCACTTGTCACTTGTGGCTTTGCTGGCGGTCGTTGCCGCCGGTTGCGCCGTCGGCCCCAATTATCAACGGCCTGCCGTCAGCGCGCCGACGCATTGGAGCGAACCCTTGACCGGCGGCGAAACCAATGCGCCGGCGTCACTCACCGCCTGGTGGAAAAATTTTCACGACGCCGAACTGGACTCGCTGATTGACCGCGCGGTGCAATCCAATCTGGATTTGCAAATCGCGCAGGCACGGGTGCGCGAAGCGCGCGCGGAATACACGGTCAAGATCGCCGATTTCCTGCCGACGGTGGACGGCTCCGGCTCCTACGCGCGGACGGAAACCAGTCATCATCAGCCCGTGCTGGGTTCGCTTTCCATTCCGTCGAATGTTCCGTTTGACAACGACGTTTATCAAGCGGGCTTCGACGCGTCGTGGGAACTGGACGTGTTCGGCGGCAAACGCCGCGCGGCGGAAGCGGCCAAAGCGCAGGTGCAGGCGTCCGAATATGGCCGGCGCGCGACGTTGGTCACATTGCTCGGCGAAGTGGCGCGCAATTACGTGGACGTGCGCGGCTGCCAACGCCGCCTGGCCATCGCCAATGAAAACATCGCCGCGCAGGAAAAGGCGCTGGCCATCACGCGCGACCGTTACACCAACGGCCTCACCAGCGATCTGGACGTGCAACAAGCCGCCACGCTGCTCGCCACGACCAGGGCGGAAATTCCCACGCTGAACACGTTGCTTCAGGCTTCCATCCATCGGCTCGGCGTTTTGCTCGGCCAATCGCCCGGCGCGTTGCAAGCCGAGTTGACGCGTGTTGCGCCGATTCCCGGCGCGCCGCCGGTGGTTCCGGTGGGATTGCCTTCCGATTTGCTGTTGCGCCGTCCCGACGTGCAGCAGGCCGAACGACAACTGGCCGCCGCCACCGCCGACATCGGCGTGGCCAAGGCCGATTTGTTTCCGAAGTTTTATCTCACCGGCGTGGCGGGATTCGAGAGCATCAGCGCCGGCGACTGGTTTTCCGCCGGCAGCCGGTTCTGGTCCGCCGGGCCGACGGTGCAATGGTGGATTTTTGACGCCGGCCGCATCCGCGCCAACATCCGGGTGCAAAACGCCAGGCAGGAGCAGGCGCTGGCCGTTTACGAAAAAACCGTGCTGACCGCGTTTGAAGACGTGGAGAATGGACTGGTTGCCTACGCGAACGAACAAACCCGTCGCCGTTCGTTGGAAGACGCCGTGGCATCCAGCCGGAAGTCGCTGGAGCTGGCCGACAAACTTTACGCCAACGGCCTGACGGATTTTCTCAACGTGCTCGACGCCGAACGCTCGCTGTATCAGGCGCAGGACGCGCTCGTTCAAAGCGACCACACCGTTTCCACGGATGTCGTTGCGCTCTATAAGTCGCTCGGCGGCGGATGGGAAACGGCGGAGAATTCAACGTCGCTGGCGCAAAACGCTGAAAGCGACAAATGAAATTCATAACAGTTTATGCAAGCAATCTATTTGAATCAAAAGGGTGGCGCGGAATCGTTGATGCTCGGCAACCTGCCGCAACCGCAACCGCAAGCCGGCGAAGTGCTGGTGAAAGTTCACGCAACGGCCGTCACCCCGACGGAGTTTCAATGGTATCCGACCTTCAGCACGCCGTCCGGCGAAGCTCGTCCGTTTCCAATTGTGTTGAGCCATGAATTTTCCGGCATGGTTGCGGCATTGGGCGCAGGCGTTGAAAATTTCAAAATCGGCGAGGCCGTGTATGGACTCAACGACTGGTTCGCCAACGGCGCGCAGGCCGAATATGTGGTCGCCCCGGCCAGCGCGCTGGCGCTCAAACCGCGACTGCTCAATCATGCGCAGTCGGCCGTCGTGCCGATTTCCGCGCTGACCGCTTGGCAGGGACTTTTGGAACGCGCCGGGTTGCGAGCCGGCCAGCGCATCTTGATTCACGGCGCGGCGGGCGGCGTCGGCATTTTTGCCGTGCAACTGGCCCGCTGGCGCGGTGCGCACGTCATCGCCACCGCTTCAGCGAACAATCTCAATTTTTGTCGCCTGCTGGGAGCCGACACGGTGATTGATTATCAGGCCACCCGGTTTGAAGACGCGGTTCGCGGCGTGGACGTCGTGTTCGACACCGTGGGCGGCGAAACCTTGGCGCGTTCGTGGAACGTGCTGAAGCCGGGCGGAAAGCTGGTGACTGTCGCCGACGGCGGCGCGCACGCCGACGAACAACGTGTCCGTGATGCCTTCATGCTCGTGCGCGCGGATGGCTGCCAACTGAAACAAATTGCCTTTTTGATTGATGCCGGCGACTTGCGGGTTTTTGTTGAAAAGGAATTTCCGCTGTCCCAGGCGCGCGAGGCCTGCGCCCGCGCGCGGCAGGGCAAAATGCGCGGGAAAATTGTCCTGAGCGTGTCGAAGTAAATTTGTTTTGCATGCCTTGCCTTGCAAAAGCGATGATTTGCGCAAGGTTGGTTTTGATCTACAGATGGCAAAATGATTGCATCGTCCGCAACATTCGTGGCATATCCAGCGCATGAAATCGCTGACAGAACATTTGTGGTTCGAGACGCCGCACCGGCGCGATTACCTCAACATCACGGACACGGTTGAAAAATTGGTCCGCCAGAGCGGCGTGCAGGAAGGCATTTGTCTGGTCAACGCCATGCACATCACCGCCAGCGTTTATATCAACGACGCAGAAGACGGGCTGATTGCAGACTACGACGACTGGCTGGAGAAACTCGCGCCGCACGCTCCGACATCGCAATACCTCCACAACCGCACCGGCGAGGATAACGCCGACGCGCACCTGAAACGGCAAATCATGGGACGCGAAGTGGTCGTGGCGATCACGAACGGCAAGCTGGACCTCGGCCCGTGGGAGCAGATCTTCTACGGCGAATTCGACGGCCGCCGGCGCAAGCGCGTGCTGGTGAAAATCATCGGCGAATAATTTTTCTTCGCGCAAAATTCAAGCAGCACATCCCAGCGGGTTATTTTCGCTGTCAACGACGTTGTTTGCGCCCTCAACCTGGCTTTTCACGTCGCCAACCGCGTTATTTATCCGGTCAATCACGCTTTTGACGTTCTTGAAGACGCAGTTTGCGTCGTCAACCACGTTATTCGCGTGGTTGCTTTCTCTAAAAGCGCCTTATTTCAAAGAATTTAGCAGCGAAAACCATTCAATTGCCCTTGGTGGTGCTGGTTTTGCCGCCCTTGCCGCCCGGCCCCACAAACCGGCTGCCCAAATCATCGGCAATGGACGACACGATTGCACGGTTTAAGTTTTAACGGCGAAATACCCGGACTGCGCGAAAGAAAACCGTGCAACAAAAAGGGCGGCCATCGCTGGCCGCCCTTGTAATTTCGAACTTAGAATTGATTCTAGTGTACAAGCCTGAAGAAGCCCATGGAATTGGTGGTCATCATGTTCGTGTAGGGGCTGGTTGCGTCAGGAATGGTAACATAAGGTCCGACCACGTTTGTGGAAAATTGGAGGTCAAACGCTGAATTGGTCCAAGTGATAACAACATTCCCATTGGAAAGCTGCGCATTCACGGGAATAGGCGTCACGTTCCCCACGCTTGCCGTGATGACCGAGCTGTTTGTGCCGCCGACATTGTCCGTGATGGTGTAGTCAATAGTCGCGGTGCCCGTGAAATCAGTCGTGGGCGTGAAGAGCACGTTGGTGCCGCTGATGGCGGCCGTTCCGTTGCCGTCCGTTTCACTCACGCTGACAAGGCTCAAACTGCCGCCGGGCGTTTCCACCATGTCGTTGGCCAACGGATTAAGCACGTTGTTAACACTATTTGGCGCGACGGTGACGGAATCGGGGTTGGCCAGCGGCGGTACGTTGGTCACGGTTACGGTGATGGTGGAGCTGCTCGATTCACCGATGTTGTTCATGATCGTGTAGCCGATGGTGGCGGCGCCGATGAAGTTGCTGGTTGGGACGAATGTCACATTTGTGCCGTCGGTTGTAGAAGTCCCATTGCCATCCGTTTCGCTCACACTGACGAGGCTTAAATTGAAACCGGCGTCATTTTGCAACGGAGCCAACAGATTGGTGGTGTTTTCCACGACGGCATAGTTGTCGGGATTGGCCAGTGGCGGGTAAAACACACTGTTAAATGTGGTCCCGACCATGACCTTGCCGACATTGATCAAGCCTTCGTTGGCTCCCGATTCGCGGAGTTCAAAGTTGGCAATGTTATACAGATTGGTGGCGGCCAATGGAGTGTCGTCCGTCACGCTGGCAGAGGACTTGTTGGTTGGGTTGACCCAAAGAGTTGAATACCCGTTGGTCAGCGACAGCGATGTAATGACGGTGTAAGTGACGCCCGGAGCCAAGTCTTGCGGGAACATCTGCGCGGTGAGCGCGGTCGCGCCAACCGTGTTGGCGATGCCAAGCCGGTAATAACCCGGGGCCGCGCCATTTGTGGCAGCCACCAAGCAATCTTCCACGTCAGCGGTGTTGCCGGAGCCGTCGTTGAACGTGACAAAGTAAGAACCATTGTTGAGAGGCATGGAGATTGGATACATGTTGACTGTAAAGCTGGAATACAAGGTCGTTCCGCTGTTGGTCGCGTAGGGACTGCCAATCAATTTGGCCTGCAGGTTTTCGGTGTTGCCATCTGAAACAATGGCGACATTGTTGTAACCCAACTGCAGTTGTCCGTTCACACCGCTTAAATGCTGCCAGTAAGGAGCACCCACAACGTCCAGAGAACTCCCGCCACCGCCGTCATAATTGAAATAGTCAACGGCCACGACATTGGTGTTTGGCCTCACGACAAATGCTATGTTCGCCGTTGTGCTGCGAGGTTCCTGCGGATCGTTGTCGTTGACGGTGACGCTGATCAGAGCGTTGCCGACTTGATTGGCAGCCGGGGTAACGGTAAGAATGGGATTAGCGGGGTTGCTATTGTTAATGACGATGTTCCCGGTGGGGACCACCGTATTGTTATCGGAAGAAACAGTATAAGTCAGGCTGGAATCGCCGTCCTTGGCGCTGCCAACCACAAACGGAATCGTCAGGGGCGTGTTGGCCAGCGTATTGGTTTCCTGCAATGCAGTCAGTGAGTTGGTCGGCGGCTGGTTGAGCGCCGATACCGTAAGCAGGAACCAGGTTGCCGCTGATTCTCCATTGGTATCAATCGCCGTAATCAGAATCGGTGCCGCGTCCATTGGATCTGGAATGAAGTCGCCCGGCGGAAATGAAATATTCAAAACGAAGTTGGTGGAGTCAGTATTTGTGACCGTAAGAGTCGGATTGATTGTGGATGGGATGGTGGCCTGTGGATATCCGGGGCCGGCACTCTGCCCTGTGACCATGCCGAGCGACTGCACGGAAAAAGTCAGATTGCTTGCAGGCATTTGAGCAGAACTCGCGCTGAAATTAAGAGCGAGGGTGTTGGTGTCCACCATGTTGGTAAAATACTCGCCGTTCGTGGCGGACATATCAAACGATCCGAAGATCGGCGGCGTATTGTTGTTGGTAATTGCATCACCCATGACGGCCACCAAGTCGTAACTCACCGTACCCCCTGCGGAATTGCCATTGGCCCCAGACGTGTAGGTATTGGCGGTGCCAACCCAAAAATTCGTCGTTCCAATGCCATAAGTAGCCGTGCTTTCCCATTCCGTCACGATTCGGATGCCAAAGTTGGGATTATCATCAACGCCTGGAAAACCTGTCAGACTGTAGTCAAAGGTATAATAACCTGCGTCTCCGGAGCCGTAGTGGCCGTTGAACGTGGAGCTTTCCGGATAATCAATCCAGTCTGTTCCATTGGTGGTATATTGCAGGCGCTCATATTCACTCGCGGTGGATGACACGCGGGAATCATACGCAACGGTGATGTTCTTTGCTCCAACCGTGCTGACGTTGAATTGCACGCCGTTCGCCTTGTTAGTGCCGGTCACCGCCGGATAGTTCTGCGTGCCCCACGCATAATTTTCGTAAAGCCCATAGCTGGCAGGCTGTTCAAAACCATACGGGGTCGTCACATAGCCATCGTAGTTGGGATCAAAGCCCACATCGTTGTCATCAAGCGCGTTAGTGGAGTTTGCATAAGGCGAGTAAGGCACGACAAAAGTAGGCGAGGGTGAAGGTCCTGGATTGTAACACGCGCCAACGGTCAACGCCGTGCCTGTGCCGATGAAGGGCACGGGGTTGAGCCAGCAAGTAGGATTCATAGCCGTGTTGGTGAATTGTGTCCCGTCAAAATCCCAAAGAGCCAGCACACCATTGGTCAGCGGCAATACGGTGGTATTGAGCGGCGGGATGATCGAAGCCACAGAACTGGTGACTGCGCCATAAACATTGGTGGCGACGACCACAAAGTTGGTCAAGTCGGCCGGCTGCCAGTCGGAAAGCGTCAGGATGTTGCTGGTGGCGTCGGAAACAACCGAACCGTCGCCCAGCGAAACAGCCGGAGTGATGATGTCGCCGCTGGCATCTGAATAAAACCACTGGTAACTGATTGGCTGGGTGCCCGTCACCGTAACGGTAAATTGAGCCGTTCCATACGCTACTCCCGACGCACTGGACGGCTCAACAGCAATGGCGGGGTCAAGAACGGTCAGCGTAACTACCCCGCTCGTCGCCGAGCCATACTCATTGGTCAGAATCGCAAAATAGCCTCCAGAATCCGGCCCCAGCACATTTGTCAGCGTCAAAGTCTGGCTGGTGGCCCATGGAATCAAATTCGTCGTCGTGTCTGTAATTTCATACCAGAAATTGCTGGCCGGACTGCCTCCAGCGGAGAGGCTAAAGCTCACCGTCTGCCCGGCATTGGCCAGATAATTTGACGGCGTTTCCGTCACTTGAAGGTTACTTGACGGTATTATGACAATGTTGGTGGGCGCATTTCCGCCGGGTCCAAAGCCAAGAAGCGCGGTCACGCCACCCTGAACGATGAAATCATTGGTGCCCATGACATTGGTGTAAGCAGCGGTCACCGGATCATAAATATACCAGGTGCCGGCGGTGCCGGTCGCG
>Ga0335074_10002073_pt1 | contig 27292 bp, 24 predicted proteins | sample Lox_Sample_23_FD_206715 | JGI IMG/M metagenome (GOLD analysis project Ga0335074, IMG submission 206715) | Soil microbial communities from Loxahatchee National Wildlife Refuge, Florida, United States - Lox_Sample_2.3 | ecosystem: Environmental > Terrestrial > Soil > Wetlands | place: USA...
ACGGCGGCTTCTTCGCCCCGTATCCGGTCTACGCCAGCGCGTCGCTCTGGCTGACGGACTATATGATTTCGCAGAGCCTCTCCGCAGCCTACCAGGCGCAAGCGGACGCGGCCGCGGCAGCTCAGGCACAAGCCTTGGCGAATCCCGCTCCCCTCACGCCGCAGGTCAAGGATCTGATCTCGGCGGAAGTTCAGCGCCAGATCGCGCTCGAAAACGCGGAAGCCCAAGTCGGCAAGACCGGCGATCAGGATCCGGCCTCCAGCGGAATTCAGCGCATGCTCACCGACAACGTCCGGCATGTTTTCGTGGCCGGCAAAGACATGGACGTGGTGGACGCCGCGGGAACCGAATGCGCCATCAGTGAAGGAGACGCGCTGCAGCTTACCGGGCAGCCGGCCGCGGCGGATTCAGCCAGTCTCGCCGTGCTTGCCAGCAAAGGCGGCAACGAATGCCAGCGTGGGGACACCGTTTCGGTAACATTCGTCGACCTTCAGGATATGCAGAATCACATGCGCGAAACCATCGATGAAGGCATGGGTCAACTGCAAGCTAAGCAGGGCCAGGGCGGTCTGCCCGCGCTTCCGCCATCGGCCGCCGCTCCGCCCCAGAAGACCGACCTGGCGATGAACGCGCCGCCGCCCGATCCGGACGCCGCCAACCAGATCAACCAGCAGTGGTCAGACTCCAATAAAGCGGAGCAGGAAGTGGCCACCGAAGTCGCACCCGCTGGAGGCCAGGCCGCTGGTGCGCCCGCTCCGATCCCCGCGCCCCAGGCGCCGCCCGTCAATATTGACACCGGCCAATCCATCGATCAGGTCACCACCGCACTCGGCCAGCCCAAGAGCATCGTCAACCTTGGCGCGAAGAAAATTTACGTTTATCCGGACATGAAGATCACTTTCAAGGACGGCAAAGTAAGCGACGTCCAGTAATTGAGTGGCGCGCGCCGTTCCGCGTGCCGCCATACTCGAGCCTGCCCACAATTGCTGGGACATCCTTCGTCCCAGCTATCCTTAATTCATGAAGCAGCTCGCGCTTGATGCGCTCGATTCCGCCCAGCGCCCCGGCGTCACCTACGCCGACGTTCGCCTCATCGAAAGTCGCGACCGCGAGCTCGGCACCAAGAACGGCAAGCCTGGCCAAGTGTCGAGCGACGAATCGGTCGGCGTCGGAATCCGCGTGCTGGCGGATGGTTGTTGGGGATTTGCCGCCACCGACGATCTTACGCGCACCGGTGTTGAATCCGCAGCCGCGCTTGCCGTCGGCATCGCCCGCTCCAGCGCCCTCGCCAAAAAACACGACGTCAATCTCGCCCCTGAAGCCAGGCACGAAGCCACCTGGGTCTCGCCCTGCCGCATCGATCCTTTCTCGGTCAGCGTCGAAGAGCAACTCGGCTTGCTGACCGCCATTGACAACGAACTTCGGCGCGCTTCCGGAGTCACGCTCGCGCAAACTTCCATGACCTTTCACCGCAGCCGCCAGATCTTCGTCTCCTCGATCGGCAGCGTGATCGATCAGACCCGCACGTTCAGCGGCGCCGGGTTCGAGGCCCTTAGTTTCCAAGGCGATCAGATCCAGAAGCGTTCCTATCCGAATTCGTTCGGCGGCCAGCATCAGCTCAAAGGTTACGAGCTGATCCGCGAGCTCGATTTGCTCGCCCACGCCCCGCGCGTCGCCGAAGAAGCGGTCGCCCTGCACTCGGCCGATCAATGCCCCGAAGGCCGCTTCAATCTCATCCTCGATGGCAGCCAGCTCGGCCTCCAGGTCCACGAATCCGTCGGACATCCCATCGAGCTCGATCGCGTGCTCGGTTCGGAAGCCAATTATGCGGGCATGAGCTTTCTCACGCTCGACAAGCTGAATCACCTGCGCTACGGCTCCGATTTTGTCAACGCGGTTTGCGACGCGCGCCTCGAACACGGCCCCGGCCTCGGCACCTTCGCGTTCGATGACGAAGGCGTTCCCGCGCAATCTTCCGACATTATTCGCAACGGCCAGTTCGTCGGTTACATGACCTCGCGTGAGACGGCTGCCGCCATCGGCGCTCCACGCTCGAACGGCACCATGCGCGCCACCAGTTGGGCGCGCCTCCCGCTGATCCGCATGACCAATGTCAGCCTGCTCCCCGGCGAGCAAACGCTGAACGAGGTCTTCGGCGGCGTCGATCACGCGATTTACATGGAGACCAATCGCAGCTGGTCCATCGACGACAAGCGGTACAATTTCCAATTCGGCTGCGAAATCGCCTGGGAGATCAAGAACGGCAAACGCATCCGGATGCTGAAGAATCCAACCTACAGCGGCATCACCACTGAATTTTGGAACGCCTGCAGCGCCGTCGCGAATCGCGATCATTGGGTTTTGTGGGGCGTCCCGAATTGCGGCAAGGGACAGCCGGAGCAAGTGATCGGGACCGGCCATGGCGCGAGCCCCGCGCGCTTCCACAACATCAAAGTGGGAGCCGCTTATGCGGGTTGAATCAAATAGAGCCGAGATCCTTTCGCAAACTGAATGCAGCGAGCTTTTCGGCGCAGTTCAGCAAGCGGCGAAAGCACTCGGGATTTCCGATATCGAGGCGCTGTTCGGCGCCCATTGCGGCGCGCTCACCCGTTTCGCCAACAACACCATTCATCAAAACGTCGCTGAGCAGGGCCGCTGGATTTCCATCCGTGTGGCGCTCGATCAGAAGACTGCGCGCGCCACCACCAATCGCTTCGATCTCGATTCCATCCGTGCCGCCGTGGAACAAGCCCTCGCGCTGGCTCGTTCCGCCGCTCCGAATCCCGATATCTTGCCGCTCCCCGTCCCCTCGGCGATTTCCGAAATTAAACGCTTCGATGTGGAAACGGCCAATGCCACGCCGGAGCATCGCGGACGCGTCGTATCCGAAGCCATTCGTGCAGTGGAAGGCAATGGGCAAACCGCCGCGGGCATTTATTCCACCGGACAAAGCGTAGAAGCGATCTTCAATTCGCGCGGCGTCGCAGGCTGGCACGCCGAAACCATGGCGCAGTTTTCCATCACCGCGATGGCCGGCAATAGTTCCGGCTGGGCGAAATCTTCGGCCGTTTCGCACTCCGCCATCGATCCGCTCGCTCTCGCCCGCAGCGCCGCCGAAAAGGCCCATCTCTCGCGCGATCCGCAGGAGATCGCGCCCGGCCGCTACACCGTGATCCTGGAACCCGCCGCCGTCCTCGACCTCGTGGGTCAGATGTTCGGCGATTTCAGCGCCACCGCCGTCGCGGACCGCCGCAGCTTTCTCACCGATCGCCTCGGCAGCAAACTGTTCGGCGATAACATCCACATCACCGACGATGTCGCGCATCCGCTCCAGGCCGGTGTACCTTTCGATGGCGAAGGCGTTCCGCGCCGCAAGTTGACGCTGGTCGAAGCCGGCGTGCCCCGCGAGCTGGCGTATTCGCGGTCGAGCGCGCATCGTTCCGGCGTTGAACCCACTGGACACGGCTTCCCGCTGCCCAACGAAATCGGTGAAGCTCCGCTCAATATTGTTGTCGCCGGCGGGTCAACCCCACTGGATCAGATGATCGCCTCCACCGATCGCGGCATTCTGGTCACCCGCCTCTGGTACATCCGCGAAGTGGATCCTTACGAAAAGATCATGACCGGCATGACGCGCGATGGCACGTTCTTGATCGAAAACGGCCGCATCGCTCGCGGCCTGCGCAATTTCCGCTTCAACCAGGGCATCGTAGAGTTATTGAACAAGGTGGAGGCGCTTTCTCCCGCCGTCCGCGCTTCGGGCGAAGAGTCTTTCGACATGGTGGTTCCCGCCATGAAGGTCCGCGATTTCAACTTTACGGAAGTCACCCGCTTCTGAGCGCTAAAATAGAGACAAAGGGATAAATTGCACCACCATCACGGAACAGCGAAGATCCTTCAATGGTCCTTCTTTGCCACCATTCTGTTCGTGGTGGTTGAAGCCGTTGCCGGATTCCGCTCCGGCAGCTTGGCGCTGGTTTCCGACGCCGGCCACAATTTTACCGACGCGCTTGCCTTAGTGCTGGCCACGATCGGCGTGTACATGCAATCGAAGCCCGCCGACAGCGTCAAGACCTACGGCTATCATCGTGCGGGCGTGCTCACCGCTTTCGCCAACGCTCTCACCCTGGTCGCCATCGCCATCTTCATTTTTTACGAAGCCTGGCAGCGTTTTATGCACCCCCAGCGCATCGCTGAGTGGGTGATGTTCTGGGTCGCCGTGGCTGCGCTGGCGCTGAACGGCGGAATCATGTGGGGCCTGCATCGCGACAAGGATCGCGACATCAACATTCGTGCCGCTTTCGTTCATATGCTGGGCGACGCCGTCAGTTCCCTCGGCATCATCGCCGGCGCCATCGCGATTCACTTCACCGGTCTTACCATCATCGATCCCGTGCTCTCGGTGTTGATCGGAATTCTCATCGTCTGGACCGCCTGGGACATTATTCAGGAATCCTTGAATGTGCTGCTGGAGGGGCTCCCGCGCGGTATGGAGCTGAACGAAGTGACGCGCGCCATGCGTGAAATCGACGGCGTGATCGACGTTCACGATCTCCACATCTGGAGCCTGGGATCGAGCGCCCACGCGCTGAGTTGCCACGTCTTGATCGAAGATATGCCGCCGTCGGCGAGCAACGCCATCCTGCATCGCATCAACGATGTGCTCTGCAAGTTTGAAATCCGCCATTCCACCGTTCAGTTCGAACACACCAAGTGCGCCTTGTCCGACACGCCGTGCACCATCCTGGTCGCGGCGCCCCACGAACACGAGCATCACGAGCATCAGCATTGAATCAGGTGAAACCATGAATCCTGCTCCTCCGCAGCCCGTCAAGAAAAGCCGCATCATCCTGTGGGTGTTGCTGGGCGTTTGCGGATTTTTTGCGCTGATCCTATTTGTCGTCGTTGTCGGTGGCAGGATATTGGTTCGGCAAGCTGGGCTGTCCGGCGCCCATATCAGCGTCGAGGATGCCAGTAAAGGCCAGTTCCAGGTGCAGTCGCCCAACGGCTCGGTACAAATTGGAGGCGCTGCCAAAATCCCAGCCTGGTTGCCGGAATATCCCGGATCAAACGCCCAAAATGCCGTCTCCGCGCAAAACAACAGCGGGCGTAGCGGGACGTTCACTTTCAAGACCGCGGACTCGCCGGACCGCGTGCTCAATTATTATCGCGGTCAACTGCAAGGCTCGGGTCTTGCGATTGCAGCCGTTGTGAATGCCGGTCCCAGTAAAGTTCTTACGGCTGAGGATCACGACAAACACCACACGGTGAACGTCGTGATCACGGGCGAAGGCGAAACCTCGGTCACGGTCGCTTATACGAGCAAATAGCGATCCATTCTTCGGCGCGCGACCGAAGCGCGGCGGGCGTCGAGCGTTCCGGGTACAAGTCTCCGATAATGGCCACCGAATCCGCGCCGGCTTGAAAAACATCGGGAGCGCGTTCGCGTGTAATGCCTCCGATCGCAACCAGCGGTTTTCGCGTGAGGGATCGCAGCGTTCGTAACCCATCCAAGCCGACTGCCGGATCGGGATTTTGCTTGGACGCCGTGGCGAAGATCGGGCCGATCGCCAGGTAGTCCACCGGTTCGCCATCGCCCGCCGACAGTTGCTGCTCGTTGTGCGTGGAGAATCCAAGGATCGCTGGGGCGGGGAGAATCCGGCGGGCATCAGAAGGCGCGAGATCGTCCTGCCCCAAATGTAGCCCGGCGTCGAGCAGCTTCGCGATATCGGCTCGATCATTCATCACGAAGAGCGCGCTCATGCGATGGCAAAGCTCGGAGATACGTGTGGCATCTTCAAACACCGCGCGTGAGAAAAATCCCTTATGGCGGAATTGCAGGATGTCCACGCCGGCGCCGAGGAGCGCCGCAGCTGCGGCAACCGCCGGCATTCCACGTTGTTCAACTAACGCGGTGTCGAGGATGGGATAGAACCGCGGCAGATTCATTGGGCCAGAGCCATCGCGCCGTACAGGACGCTATCGTCGCCCAGCGCGGCCGGAACCACGTCGACGCGAGCACGCGACCAATTCGTAATTTGCCGTGACAATTCCCGGCGCAGCGGAACGAACAATCGATCGCCCGCTTTCGCGATGCCTCCGCCGATCACGATGCGCGCCGGATTCAGCAGCATAATCGCAGCCTTCAGCCCCAGCGCCAAGTCCACAACGTAGCGCTCGACAAACGTGGAATCGAGCAGCAGTTCGCTGGCCGGCCGTCCGTGATCGCGCGCCAGCCACAAGCCACAGCACATGCGTTCGAAGCATCCCTGCGATCCGCAGAGGCACGCGGGGCCGCCGGGCCGGATCGTCAAGTGTCCGATCTCGCCGGCGTAAGAATCGGCGCCGCGGTAGAGCGAATCGTCATGCGTGATGATGCCTCCGCCGATTCCGGTCGAGAGAGTCATATAAAACAGCGGACGAAACCCGCGCCCGGCGCCATACAGCGCTTCACCCAGTGCACCGGCGTTCGCGTCGTTATCCATAACCGGCAGGACGCCAATCATCTTCTCGATGTGATGCGGAAGATCAAAACCTTCCCATCCGGGAACATGGGTGGATAGAATCACGCGCTGGTTCTCGAAGTCTGCTGGACCGCCGAAACCGATTCCGCAACGATCGAAATGAAAACGAAGCTTCCATTCGTTAATGATTTCCGCAATGCGATCGAGGATCGATTCGTCAGTCCCATGCGCCCGGCGCTCGGCCATCTGCTCGCCTTCAAACACGGCCATGCTGAACTTCGTTCCGCCGATATCGATGGCCAGCGTGCTCAAGCGGGAAACAGCGACGAAAACAGCTCTTCGCCGCACAGGTAATTGGGAACGATGTAATCCGCGCCCACGCCGATCAGGCGCTGCCGTTTCCACGGATCGACGCGATCGCACGCCGGCTCTTCGCTCGCCACACCGACCGCAACGCCGCCCACGTTCTTTACTTCTTCGATTTCGACGTAGCCGTCGCCGAAGCCGAGGAACTCGTTGCCCTGAAATTCGGCAGTCGAGAGAATGCGCTGGATCAGGATCGCCTTGGAGAAGCTCTTGTAATCGTCCAGCGCGCCGTAGACGCCGCCGTCGAAATATTTCGTCACGCCCAGCAGCCGCGCTTCCTCCTTCATATAAATCTCGTCCGTGCCGCTCGCCAGATACATCTTGAGACCGCGGTCCTTCAACCGCTCCAGCAATTCGCGCGATCCGGGGACTAGATATTCCTCAGGATCCACCTGCCCTTTCCGCAGGGACTCGACGCGCGCTTCAATCTTGAGCCACAGCCGGTCGAGATACATCTTTTTGTATGCCAGCGGCTCCAGCGGCTGCCCGCCGCGCGCTTCCATCGCATCGGCGAACGCGATCATCTGGTAAATGGTTTCCTTGCCCGTGAGGCGCCAGACAAATTCCTCCACCAAGGCCCGCAACTGCTCTTCGGATTCACCGGTCTTCAAATCCAAAAGGATTTCCACCATCATCGGGACCATGACGTTCATCCAGCCCGAGCGGATCAAAGATAAGGTGCCATCGAAGTCAAACAGCACGACTCGGGCATTGCGGGCAGAGGCGCCCGGGGTAACGTTTTCGATCATGCAACGACTATTGTATGGTGTGCCCGATCACGCCACCAACCACGTGGTGGCCGCCGCTCCGGTGCCGACCACTCCGCCGGCGATGGCAACAAACCAGAGCAACCGGCGCTTGGTGAGAATCGCAAGCGATCCGAATACGATCGAAAACTCCAGAAAGACTTCACCGAAGTGGAGCCGCAGGGCGCGCCGGCCGTGCAGATAGCTTTCCTGCTCCAACCCCTGCGCTTCTTTTTGAATATCGTCGTTGTCTTTTTTGTATTTTTCCGCGTTCTTCTGGTATTGGGCGCTCTGCGCCGGCAGGTTCATTCCGGCGAACAAATCGCGCGCTACTTCGGATTGATAGCGCCGGATCGATTTGGCCTGATAATACGCCCATTGATCGGAAGCTTTCTGCTGCGCGAGCAACTCCTCGGTGGTCATGATGTGGCCCAGCACCGAAACAACGGCGAGGAAGGCAGCCAGAATCGCCATGGTCGCGGCCACGTTCTTCTCGAACGGTTCCCTGACCTTTTCGATCTGTTCCTGGAGTTCTTCTTCGACCGACATTCCCTATATCATAACTGGAAACTAAGGTGCGGGGATCGTCTGGACGCGTATCATCTCGGCGTCCGAGATCACCAACAAGCCGTCGCCAAGCATCCCCTCCAGGGTCTCGGCTGCCGCCCGGATCTTCTCGGGAGTGTCGATTACCGAGATCATAATGGGCAGATCGCGCGAAACGTGCAGAAAGCTTTTCTTGTGTTCGTGACCCTTGGCGCCGTAGCCGAGGATGCCGCGATACACCGTCGCGCCCGCAATATCCATCATGCGAAGGCGCTTCACGATCGCATCGTACAGCGGTTCGCCATGCCATTGGTCGGCCTCGCCCAGGAAGACCCGCAGCATTTTGGCGGGTCCGGCTATGCGCTCGTGCGGGGGCCGCGGTTCCGGTTGCCCGGACGAGCGCGCCAGTTTCACCACCGTGGTGTCCTGCACTTCGATCAGCCCGTCGGTGACCATCTCGTACAGCGTAGGCAGCAGCTCTTCTACACGCTCCGCGGTTTCGACGAACTCGATGCGAATCGGCAGATGTTCCGACGTCGCTTCCATCTGCGGTGTGTGCAGGGCGTGATGCGAGCCAAAGCCCGAGAACGCGCGCGTTGCGGTGGCGCCGGCCACTCTCTTATGAAGCAGAAACGTCATCAGGGCATCGTGCAGCGAAGTCATCCGATGCGGCGCGTCTTCGTTGATGTAGATGGTGACCTTCTTGGCTGGTCCCTTGGTTAGCATCTTTTCTTCCTTAGCGGCGGGCCGCCAGCAGGGCGCCGAGCCAAACGCCGAAATAGCCGACGATCACGCTGCCGGTCAGGTAGAGCAAGCCGATCCATCGCGCACCGTCGCGCACCGCCTGGTAGGTTTCGTACTCGAAGCTCGAAAAGGTAGTGTATCCGCCCAATACGCCAACCACCAGGAAAAGCCGCCAATTCGGATGAGGCTGCCAGCGCTCCGTGAGCAGCGTCATTAAAAGACCGATAAAAAAAGCACCGCTGACGTTGATGAGGAACGTGCCCAGGGGGAAACGTCCGCCGTACTTGGCCATGATCCATGTGCCGGCCGTATACCGTGCCAGGCCGCCGAGTCCCGCGCCTGCCATGACGACGAAATATTTGTCCAAAGCGTGCTCATCTCCTTCGACCTGGAGCGTGGGCTGCGGAAGGGATGCGCCAACTCCCACAGCGACGCCACTCGAGGAGTCATTGGCCGTTCGGAGGGCTGCGCGAGACGGCGTAGAGCGGACTCCACCGCTTCCTGCAAATTCCACTATACGACGTGGTTCTTGCCGCGTTCAATGATCGCTGCCGCTGATCGTTTCCCTTGCTTGACGGCCTGCGCTGTCTCCCAATTGCTGTAAGGCCCAGCGTGCGTGCTCGGCAGCCAGAGGATTTTCATGCGCAGCCAGGCGCTCCAGCGGCTCGCGGAACTTCTCCAGCTTGCTGTTGCCCATGGCGATCGCGACGTTGCGCAGAAATCCCGCGTATTTGGCTCGCTGGATGGGGCTGGAGCGGAACGTCGAGCGAAATTCATCCTCCGTCAGCCGCGCCAGTTCTTCAAGCGGCGGCGCGAAATGGCGAGGCTCGAAGGCGGGCTCCAGTGCAATGGGCGCGCGCGAGTTCCAGGGGCACACGTCCTGGCAGATATCGCAGCCGAACACGTGCCAGCCGATCCCCTGGCGCATCTCTTCGGGAGCGGCGCCGTGCAGTTCGATCGTGAAGTAAGGAATGCACCTGCGGGCATCGATTTCGTAGCCCTCCGGTGCGATGGCTTGCGTGGGACAGGCATCGATGCAGCGCGTGCAGGCGCCGCAGCGGTCGGGAGGCGGGAAATCCGGTTCGATCTCGAGTGAAGTGACGATCTCGCCCAGGAAAATCCAGGAACCGATTTGCTGGTTAATCAGGCACGTATTTTTGCCGATCCAGCCCAGTCCGGCCTCGCGCGCATAGGAGCGCTCCAACAGCGGCGCGGTATCGACGCAAATCTTGTACTCGTGATCGGGTCCGAGTTTCACCGCGAGCGCTTCGAGATCGCGGCGCAGCACGTCATGATAATCGTCTCCCCAGGCATAGCGCGAAACCCATCCGAGCGTGGAATCTTGCATCTCGGTCGAACGCGGCTCTGGCCGGTTGTAAAGTTTGCCCACGCAGATAATGGATCTCGCGCTGGCCAGCAGCCGCTTCGGATCGGTGCGCACAGTCGCGCGGCGATCGGTAAGATAGCCCATGGCGCCGGCCATGCCGCGATCCACCCAGTCAAGATAACGGCGGCTGTCATCGGGTAACGGCTCGGCGCGGGCAACACCTGCCAGCTCGAATCCGCATTCGCGCGCCAGGCGCTTGATTTGATCCGCCGTCACGATTTCATCATATACACTGGTTCTTTACCCATGAAGCTGAATAGTTACACCATCACGCAAGGCAAGGACCGCGCCCCGGCGCGCGCGTTCCTGAAAGCCATTGGCCTCACCGACGAGGACATGAAGAAGCCGATCATCGGCATCGCGAATACCTGGATCGGCACCATGCCGTGCAATTTCAATTTGCGCGCGCTGGCCCAAGACGTCGCGCAAGGTATTCGCGAGGCGGGTGGAACGCCCATGGAGTACAATACCATCGCCATCAGCGACGGCATCACCATGGGAACGGAGGGAATGAAAGCGTCGCTCGTAAGCCGCGATCTGATTGCCGATTCCATGGAGCTAGTGGCGCGCGGCCACATGTTCGACGGCATTGTCGCGCTGGTCGCCTGCGACAAAACGATTCCGGCGGCGGCCATGGCGCTGCTGCGGCTGAACACCCCTGGGTTGGTTCTCTATGGCGGATCGATCCTGCCTGGCCATTATCATGGCCGCGACCTGACCATCCAGGATGTCTACGAAGCGCTCGGCGCCAATGCTGCCGGCAAAATGTCGGATCAAGAGCTGCTGGACATAGAGAACTCGGCTTGTCCGGGCGCGGGCGCATGCGGTGGACAATTCACCGCGAACACCATGGCGACCGTGATGGAGCTGATCGGGCTGTCGCCGCTCGGCACCGCTTCGGTTCCGCAGGTGGACGCTCGCAAACACGGCGTAGCTGCGCGCTGCGGGCGCATTGTGCTGGATCTGGTGAAGAACAATTTGCGGCCGCGCGATATTGTGACGCGCAAGTCGATCGACAATGCCATAGCATCCGTGGCGACCACCGGTGGTTCCACCAACGCCGTGCTGCACCTGCTCGCAATCGCGCGTGAAGCGGGCATACCGCTCAACATCGACGATTTCCAAACCATCAGCGAGCGCACGCCGCTGTTGGTGGATTTGAAACCGGCCGGCAAGTTCGTCGCCGTCGACGTCGATAAGGCCGGCGGGATTCCAGTGATCGCGAAACGGCTGGTTGATGGCGGCTACGCCGATGGCTCGGCGAAAACGGTGACCGGCCGGACCCTGGGCGAGGAAGCTGCGGAGGCCAAAGAGACAGCGGGCCAGGAGGTGATTCACGCGCTCAACAATCCGATTAAGAAATCTGGCGGATTGGTGATTCTGCGCGGATCGCTCGCACCGGATGGCTGCGTTATCAAGGTCACTGGCATCGAACGAAGCGAACAGCGTGGCCCAGCACGCGTGTTCGATTCCGAAGAAGAGACCAACGAAGCGGTGCTCGCAGGAAAGATTCACCCTGGCGACATCGTAGTAATTCGCTATGAAGGTCCGCGCGGCGGCCCGGGCATGCGCGAGATGTTGAACGTGACGAGCAAGATCGTCGGCGCAGGGCTTTCCGATAGCGTCGCATTGCTCACCGATGGCCGTTTCAGCGGCGCCACACGCGGATTTTGCGTCGGTCACGTTGCGCCGGAAGCGGCAGTGGGCGGGCCGATCGCGGCGGTCGAAGAAGGCGACATCATCCACATCGATATCGCGAACCGCACCATCAATCTCGAAGTGCCGGAGCACGTGGTGCGCGAGCGGCTTGCGAAATGGAAAGCGCCGCTGCCGAGATACAAGACCGGCGTCTTCGCCAAATACGTCGCGCTGGTGGGATCGGCTTCCGAAGGTGCGCTTACCACGCCCGCATAATTGTCCGTGTCCTGTTTCGGTGGAATCGAAGCCGGCGGGTCGAAATTTATCTGCGGCGTGGGAACCGGGCCGGCGGACATCCAGACCATCCAATTTCCAACTACACTGCCTGCGGAAACCATCGGGCGGGCGGTTGAGTTCTTTCGATCGCACGGCCCGCTAACCGCCGTCGGCATAGCTTCCTTTGGTCCGATTGATCCGAATCTGCAATCGCCACGTTTCGGCTACATCACGTCCACACCCAAGCAGGATTGGCGAAACTACGATTTTGTGGGCGCCATCAGGCGAGCGCTCGCGGTACCCGTCGCCTTTGATACTGATGTGAACGCCGCGGCCGTGGCCGAACATCGCTGGGGCGCCTCGCGCGGAGTCAGCAACTTTATCTACGTCACGGTTGGAACTGGCATCGGCGGCGGCGCGATTATCGGCGGCCGATTGATTCACGGCCGCTTGCATCCGGAGATGGGACACGTGCGAATCCCGCACGATCTCGTCCGCGATCCATTCGCCGGCAATTGTCCTTATCACGGCGATTGCCTGGAGGGTCTTGCGTCCGGCCCGGCCATCCAGGCGCGTTGGGGTCTTGCCGGGAACCTTCTTCCCGATGGTCACCGGGCGTGGGATCTGGAGGCCGAGTATCTTGCGCTCGGGATCGCCAACTGGAGCTTTACCCTGGCGCCCGAGCTAGTGATCCTGGGGGGCGGCATTCTGAACCGGGCGGAGCTGTTGCCCAAAATCAGGGAGCGTTTGGCCGGGGTCCTGAACGGCTATGGGGAGCCGCCCACCCTGGCGCCACCCGGACTCGGCCCGCTTTCCGGCGTTTTAGGTGCCATCGCCCTGGCCTCCACGTAGTCCGCTAAAAGTTCTTTGCTGACAGCGTTTCGACGTGTTTCGACGCGCGTGAGCTTTCCGCGGCAGCGTAGAATGGAATCATCCGATGGCCTACCGACAGTGGCCGCGCTGGCTTCAGGCTGCGGTCATCATTCGACATGTCTTCTTGGGTATGATCGCCACTTTGCTTTGGTGGCCAAAGACCGGAAGAGACCGGCTTCGGTTCTCTATCGTAGCCCTTTATCTCTTGTTGTTCTATTTCGTCATGCGGTATGTTTTCAAAGCCTAGGAGCCTTTCCTTATGGCCCAGACCACCTTCCCACGCCAGCAACCAACATTTAGATGGAAGCGGACTACCGGCCCGACAGTGGGGTCTAAGCCCCCATTACCACAGCCCTCCACGCTCGGGGTCGGTTTCGCGTCATAATTATTGTCATGGACCAGCTCTTAAAGCGCCGCCGTGCTCGCGGCTTCTCATTGATCGAATTGCTGATCGTGATCGCGATCATCCTGATCATCCTGGCGATCGCCGTTCCGAAGTTGGGGAAAGCGCGGGAGAACGCCAGCGAGATGGCGGTGATCCGCGAGATGCAAACCATCAATACCATGCAGACCCAGTACATGTCGCAATTCGGACGTTTTGCGACTACGCTTGCCGAACTCGGCCCGCCCACTAGCGGCAATGCCGGCCCGCAAGCAGCCGATCTGATTCCCTCTTCGCTTTCGTCCGGCGACAAGGATGGCTATACATTCACGCTGACCGGGACGCCGTCGGGTTATACCGTCAATGCGAATCCCAAGGTCTTCAACACGTCCGGCCGGCGGACGTTCTTCACCGATCAGAACATGATCATCCACCAGAATTGGTCCGCCGAACCGGCGAACGCCAGCAGCCCGGAACTAAAGTAATCGCTGTTCTCATCACGCGGTCTGCGGCGCCGTACTCGCAATTGTAAAAACATTGTGAAAGCAGTATGTTCGCCCTTGGGACGGAGTGTCCTCTTCTGGGAATAATTTTCGACCGCGCTGTTTTTGTGCAAACGAAAGTAGCGTCCGGTGCGTACAAGCATTTATGGAAGCTGGTGAGGAGATCGCAAGACCGGGCGTCGCTTGTCCTGTAACCGACGCTGCGGGACGCACCATCCGCCGCCGCGACATCGCGGGGTTTTCGATAACCGAGGCCATGTACGCCGCGGGTATTTCACTGGACCGGCATTGTCACGCCAACGCATATCTAACATTGGTGTTGTCCGGCAGCTACAGCGAAAAACACGCGCGCCGCGAGTTTCTGTGGAATGAGGGCGCGTTGCATCTGTTGCCGGCGGGCGAGCGGCACGAAAATCAATTTGCCACCGCGGTCCGTTGTTTGCGGGTGAGATTTGAACCGAGCTTGATCGAGCGGTTGGGCGATGAGTTCAAGGGCATCCTTTCGGAGCCGCGTGAGATAGCCGGGCCGTTATCCGCGTGGCTCGCCAAACGCGTGGTGCAGGAGTTCCTGGCGAACGACAACGTGGCTCCCCTCGCCATGGAGGGCGTGCTGCTGGAGATGCTGGCCGAAAGCGCGCGAAGCTCGGACCACAGTTCGCCATCCTCGGCGCCGGCCTGGTTGCGCCGGGTTCGGGAGGTGCTGGACGAATCGTATCTGACGGCGCCGGCCCTCACTGCGTTAGCCGATGTCGGCGGCGTGCATCCGGTACATCTGTCGCGCGAGTTCCGCAAGCGGTATCAGGTCACCATCGGTGAATACATCCGGAAGCGGCGCATCGAACATGCCAGCGGCCTGTTGTCGAATTCCGAAATGCCGATGGCTGAGATCGCGAGCACCTGCGGGTTTTCGGATCAGAGCGACTTCTGTGCGCTCTTTAAGAAATATGCGGGGATGACACCGGCGAAGTTTCGTGACCTGTCCGGCCGCCCCCGCCTGGACCGCATTAAACCCACCAGGCTTGAGCCGGCGGGTCTTGGATCACGATCCCATTGAGAAACGCCGCGGCCTTAGCCAGGCCTTCCTCGGGCGAAAGCAGTGAGTCCTCGTGCTCGATGGAAAGCACGTAGTCGTATCCGAACATGCGCAGTGTGGAAATGAATTCCTTCCACCAGCCGTCATCGTGGCCGTAGCCCACCGTGCGGAAGATCCAGGCGCGGTTCCGCTCGTCGGTGTATTTCTTGGTGTCGAGAACGCCCGAGCGCGAAAGGTTCGCCGGATACATTTGGGTGTCCTTGGCGTGAACGTGGAAGAGGCAATCGCCCAGGATACGGATGGCTTGAATCGGATCGATGCCTTGCCAGAACATGTGGCTGGGATCGTAATTGCAGCCGATGTTCGGGCCGGCGATAGCGCGCAGCTTCAGCAGCGTTTCCGGGCTATAGGCGACGAAGCCGGGATGCATCTCGATCGCGATTTTGACGCCGTGGTCTTTGGCGAATTGAGCGTGCCGCGTCCAATAGGGCGCCACCTTCTTCTCCCATTGCCACTCCAGCGCTTCCAGATATTCGGGCGGCCACGGGCAGGTGATCCAGTTGGGATATTGAGCGCGATTGCTGTCGCCGGGGCATCCGGAGAAATCGATCACCACGGGCACTTCGAGCTTCTCGGCCAAGCGAATGGTCTTGTGGCTGGTTTCTTGAAACGCTTTCGCAACGGCCGCGTTCGGATGCAGCGGATTTCCGTGTGAACTGAGCGCGCTGATGGAAAATCCGCGGTCCTTTAATTTCTGCCGAAACGCTTTGAGCGCAGCGCGATCGTTGAGCATGGTAAGCGGGCAATGCGGATCGCCGGGATAATTACCGGCGCCAAGTTCGACGGTATGGATGCCAAGCGACTCCAGTTTGTCGAGCACCTGGTCGAGCGGAAATTTGCTGAGCAGCGCCGTGAATACTCCGATTCTCATGCCTTCACCTCTCCGGCAGATGTGCGATGTTCAATCCCCAACTGCTGGCACTTCTTGTAAAGGTGGCTGCGCTCGAGCCCCAGAGCTTTGGCGGTGTCGGTCATCTTGTAATTATGCCTTTTGAGTTCGGCCAGAATGATATCGCGCTCGTGCGAGTCCATTCGCTCGGATAAAGGACCGCTCCCGGCTGGAAGCGCGGGCACGGTGGTGTCGAACGGGAGAGCGAGCCGGGCCGTGGCGGCGTCGATGCGGTCGTCGGCGAGCAGAAGCAATCGTTCAACCACATTGCGCAGCTCGCGCACGTTGCCCGGCCAAGAGTAGCGCTCCAGCTCTTCATAAGCTTCGGGCGCAATTTCGCGCGGCTTCCAATCGTTCTGCTCGGCCACTGCTTGCGCGAAGAAATCGACCAGCGGCCGGATATCTTCGCGGCGTTCCCGCAGCGGTGGAAGCAGGATCGGGAATACGAAGACGCGATGATACAGATCCTGCCGGAATTCGCCCCGGCGGACCAGCTCTTCGAGATTGCGATGCGTAGCCACGATCACCCGTACATCCACGGGAATGGTCCGATCGCCGCCGATCCGCTCGATCTCTTTTTGTTCGAGAACCCGCAGCAGTTTGGCCTGCATCAACGCCGGCATGTCGCCGATCTCGTCCAGGAATAAAGTGCCGCCGTGCGCCTGCTCGAATTTGCCTGCGTGCCGCGTGGCCGCGCCGGTGAACGCGCCCTTCTCGTGGCCGAAAAGTTCGGATTCGATCAGCTCAGCGGGAACGGCCGCGCAGTTGAGCGTGATAAACGGACCGTTGCGGCGCCCGCTTTTTTCGTGCAGCGTGCGTGCGATCAGCTCCTTGCCCGCACCGGTTTCGCCGAGAATCGCCACGCGGGTCTCACTCGCGGCTACGCGCTCCACCTTGGCCATCACCGATTGCATAACGGACGATTTCCAGATCAGCTCCTGCTTGCCCGCGCGCTGCCGCAGCCGCTTGTTTTCTTCCTCGAGGCGCGAGAGCTTGACGGTATTCTCCACGGTGACCAGAAGTTTTTCCGTGGAGAGCGGCTTTTCGAGAAAATCGATGGCGCCCAGCCTGGTGGCTCGCACGGCCATCTCGATGCTGGCCTGGCCCGAGATCATCACCACGGGCGTGGGCACGCCGGCGGCTTTCAACTCAGCCAATAACGTGAGGCCATCCTTGCCGGGCATGACCACGTCGGAGAGAATCACGTCGAAACGCTGGGCTTTCGCGAGATCGAGTGCACGATCCGCTTGATCGCACACCACGGCTTCATGCCCCGCCAAGCGGAATGCCCGCGCCAGCGACGCCAAGGTATTGGCGTCGTCATCGACCAAAAGAAGTTTACTCATGCCTTCAGCTCTATTCGAAAGGTCGCACCTTTTCCGGGTTCGCTGTGCACCGTAATGGTGCCTTTATGATCGCTCACAACGGACTGCACAATGGCCAGGCCGAGGCCGGTGCCATGCTGTTTGGTGGTGTAATACGGAGTGAAGAGGCGATTGCATTCTTCGGGCGTCAAGCCTTCGCCGGTATCGGAGACTTCGAGCGCGACTTTGCCATCGAAGTGCGACGTGCGGACCGTGAGCCGTCCGCCGGCGGGCATCGCGTCAAGCGCATTCAATACCAGATTGCTGAGGGCGCGGCGTAACTGCTCGGGATCGGCCGCCACCGGCCCGGCTTCTTCATCCAGCGCCAGCTTCGTTTCCACGGGCGGCTTTCCAGGAGTGTGAAGCTGCGCATCGAAAAGCTGAAACACTTCGCGCGCGATTCGATTTACATCCACCGGCTCCAGCTCGGGCGCGGGCATTTTTGCGAAATCGCTGAAGCGCCCGATGATGGTTTTCAGATGCCCGACTTCGGCGAGCAGCGTGAATGTGCTCTCGCGAAAGACCTCATCGAACTGATCCGGGGAAGCGTCGCGCGCGCGTTGCAGATTCTCGATGGTGATCTGCAGCGGAAACAGCGGATTCTTCAGCTCATGCGCTAGCCGGCGCGCCAGCTCACGCCAGGCGGCGACCCGCTCGGCTTGGATCATACGTTCGCGCTGTTCCACCAGTTGTTCCGTCATGCCGTTGAAGTCGCGCGCCAGTTGGCCGATTTCATCCGAGGACGCGGCAGATGCGCGGGTGTTCCAATTCCCGCTGGCCACTTCACGCACGCTCGCTGTCAACGATCGCAAGGGGCGCGTAACGCGGGAAGCGGTCCAGAAGCTGAGCAAAAGCCCGAATAAAACGCCGGCTGCACCGACGATGGCGGCGGTTCCCTCAATGTACCGTTTCAAGCCAGCCAATTCAGCGCGCGAGTTTTCGACCAGCAGAATGGCGAGGAGTTGATTATCGCGGCCACGCAGAGGAATGGCGGTGACGGTGGCGGCGGAATCGACGCGCGTGAGTTCGCGCGGCTGCTTGCGAACATCGTCCACCAGGCTGGCGGCCAGTTTTGAGCCGAGACTTGCGGGCAGCGGCAGCGGCTCAAAATTGCGGTAAAGCTGAACCCGCATGCCTTCGGCGCCGGGCAGGGAATCGAGGAATTCCTGGTCGAGACGGCGGCCGCCCACGATGTAAAGATTGCCGTCGCCCGCCTTCACGGATCGGACCGCGATCAATCCAAGCGCGGTGCCGTCGGCGAGGTCCTCTTTCTTCAAGAAGAAGCTCTGCGCCGCCGGCGCGGGACTTCCGATCAACCAATCCTCTTTGTAGCCGAAGCGCGCAGGCCATTCCGCCGAGCTGATAATGGTTCCATCCGGACCGACGAGTTCCAGGAAATCGAGCGATTGCTCCTGAGCGAGCATCTGTGCAGCGGCGTAGTAGCCGGAGGTGTCGGAAGCGCCGCCGAGATTCACCGCCAGGCGCTGCACATCGTCAGAAGCGGCGATGGCTTCAATGCGCCGGGCCACCTCCGCGCCTCTGCGGGTGAACTCACGCTGAAACTGATTGACCAGCGCCGCGGTCCGCTGGGCATCCCGGCGCTCGAACGATTGCGTGACCAGTGCGGTGACGACAGCCGCGACGATCCAGACGGAGAGAACCGCTGTGGCGGCGATGCTGAGAAAAACTTTTACGCGGAAGCTCATGGCTGCACCCAAGCATCTTCCAAATGGAGAGCGAAGGTGTCGGATTTCGCCGATTCGATGTGAACACGAGGCGCGATGCCGTAAGTTTCGCGTAGATGGACGATCGGAATGACGCGATCGAGAAGAGAGCGCTCGGCTTCGTATGAGGTCTCCGGCCTGCGGGCATCGACGCGGCCGGCGCCCAGCGTCGCCGCGATCCGTTCAAGTTCGGTGGCCGCGCTCGTCGATTCAAGCGGCCACTCCACCAAGCGTAGATTTGCCGCGGGATTCTGTGTGGGCTGGATGGTGATGCCGGCGTCGCGCGCATTCAGGGCCACGCGATCGGCGACCGATCGGAGAAAAGGGTCGTTGCCGGGGTAGCTCAGGCCCATGGATCCGATGCGCAGTCGAGACGCGATTTGCCGCGCGCGCACTGCATCAAGCGGCGAATGGAACAGAAATGCGTAACCGGTGAGCCACTGTGGAAGTAAACCGAAAGCCGCATCGCCTTTGCGCTGCGCGAGCACATTTACGATGGGGGTGCGATCGATTACCAGCGCGAGTGCTTCGAGCAGGGCGGGTTGCGCGTTGGAGGCCGTGATGGCCACGAGCGTTCGCGGCACAGACGTCCACGTCGCAATGCCTTCGGGAAGAAAGCGGCGCGCGGGACCGGCGGGAATATCGAAGATGTCGGCGTGGGCGTGGCCAAAACCAAACTCGATCGCCACCGAATCCAGGTAGGGGCGCGCGCTCCAACAATCGTCGAACGCGGATAGCACCAGGCGGCGGCCCGGCTCCCACCCGGTGACACGGAAGGGGCCGGTTCCGATGAGCGGATCTGACTCGCTGGTTCGGAAAACCGCAGCACCGGGCGCGGCGAGGTCGGTAAGCAGATCGGGCATCGGCTCGTGCGATTGAATCACGATGGCCTGCCCACCGGCCTCAATGGAAACATCGGCGTACTTTTTCTTCAATGCCGCGAGGAGCGAGGGCGCGGCGCTGGGGCCGGTTAGCGGTTCGCCGTCATGAAAACTTACCTTGGGGCGTAGCGAGAACCGCCAGCGTTTGAAATCGGCATCGTGTTGCCAGAACACACCTAGCAGAGGCTCGATGGCGCCGTGCGCGTTCAGTCGCACCAGTGTTTCGGTAACCGGAATGGAGAGAGCAGAGGATGCGGGATCGGGCGTGGCCCACGGGGAGGAAAGCTCCACGGTCAGCGTGCCGCCGTAGTGGGGACGCACGGCCGCGTCGGCCTGTGCAAGCGCGAGGCTCCCAAGTGCGAGGCTACTGAGCGCAAGCCAAGCCCAGACGATACGCTTCATACACTCCAGTTTGCAAGTTGTGAACCACCAGCGTGGCTTGGCCGCTTGTTTCGGCGGGCCAAAGCGCGGTTGCGGGACCGGACAAAGGCAAGGCATCGCTGGCAGGCGCCGTGTTCTGATAGGCTCGCACGCTGTCGCGATCGGTGGCAGTGCTGGTGGCGATCACGGCCGCGCCACAAGCGCTATCGACGCTGGCGATGTCGCTGCCCCAGGCGTCCGGGCCCGTGACGTGGTCGTCTGCCATGGCATAGACTCCATTCGCGGCAGTGTAAAACGGTCCCTTCACCGCGTCCGATTCGAGAACATTGCGATCCGTGACCCACCGCACTTGGGTATCGGTTGCAGTCCCGTATGTCCAGGCTTCGTTTCCCGGAGCGCATGTGACTCTTAGATCGGGCTGCATCGAGCCGGTGCAGCTGGCGCCGGGAAGGTATGCGCGGAATCCGTCAGAAGCAGGTTCGAGCCTTCCGCAAGGATCGCGCGGGATGGGGCGGGGAAGTACCAGCGATTGAATTGCGCCCGGCATCCAATTGCTTCCGGACAGATTGTAGATGGCGATTTTGTTGGCGCCAAGCACCAGCATCTGCGTGCCGGAATTGAGCAATAGCACGTCGAGGATGGGCTCGGGTTGGGTCCAAAGCAGCTTTTTTGTGATGGTGAATCGCGGCTTGTCTTCGGCCAGCGCGGGCGGAGTCCAGCGCAGCATCGCGATCTGCCGGTTATCCCCAGCGCCGACTTCGGCCACCAGCAAAAGGCCCTGTGCGCTGTCAGCCAGGGTCACGCGTACGCGCGGGTCAGGCGACGAGGGGGCCGTCACCGCGAGGCCCGCTTTCCGGAACTCGGCGTTGAGCAGGCTGCGAAAGCTCGACCACTCGGCCGGCGGCAATGCCGACAGGTTCACCAGATCGAGCGAAGCGATCGTCCGGTGCGGCACCAGAAAGGAGATACGGGCCGCCAGTTGCGCCGCCGCCTGCGGCATCGGCTGGGCGCTCAGCCCGGTCACCGGCAGAAGCCCGGTCAGGAGCCCAAAACAACACGCGAACGCGACGCGAAGCATCGGTCACATTATACTGTTCGCGGGTCATCAGGCTCACCAAAAACTTGAGGCAAGCGAACGCGATCAGCAGTGCGCACCCCAGACTGAACACCAACCCGAGCACGGCTTCGGGGAATTCACCCATGCCACAGAGGATCGTCATTGCAAGCCTCCAACTGTAGTGGCGACGCTGGCGATAATTTGCGTCGGCGCGGTTTTCGGAGCCGGTGGCTGGAACAGAGCGGCCTCTTCGGACGTCGGATTGGCGGTCAACTCCACTTCATCGCCCACGCGGACCAGTTGAAACAATTCTTCGACATCGTGATTTCGCATCCGGATGCAGCCGTGGGATGCGGCGTGGCCGATAGACGCGGGTTGATTGGTTCCGTGAATTCCGTAGCCCTTGTAGCCGAGGCTCATCCAGCGGGTGCCGACTGGATTGCCCGGCCCGGGCCGCACCACCTTGCCATCGTGCCAGTAGGTGGGATTCACCACGTGACTGGCGATATGAAAGGTCCCCGACGGACTTGGCGTGCTCGGTTTGCCGATCGCCACCGAATACATCTTCACGACCTTACCGTCCTCAACGAGCACGATTTTGCGCGCGGCCAGGTTGACGATCAGGCGCCGGCTGGACGTGGCGCCTTCGGCGGCGAACATTTCCGTGCCGGCGGCCATCAGGATCGCGATCATTTTGATTGTCTGCATCGGGGCTCTCCTCTTTACGAGGGGAAGAGATGCAGTCCGGGAACCGCTGGTTAAGTATATGAAACAATGGGTGATATCTAAATTGGGCACGTGTCGAGGTTTACACGGCGTGTCAGGCCGTAGACACGCCGACTCATTTCCAGGCAAGGCTTCGGCGGCGGGTCAGGACGTGATAGAGGCCGAAGAACGCGGCGGCGTTTAACATACAAAAGTAGAACGGCAGAGCCAGGGCTTTGGGACGGAGCCGGCCCGTGAGTCCGCAGGCGGCGAGCGCGTAAAAGGCGAGTTGAGCCGCGAAGAGGGCCGGGTAAAGAGGGCGGCTCAGGAGCAAAAGGTTCGCGCCGAGCGCGGTGACGAGGGCGATGGGGGTAAGCAAACGAGACACTTTGTGCGATAGGAAGAAGAAGAGCGGAAGCGGCTGCCAGGGCCTGAGGAGTTGCGGCAGATGGCGAAGCTGTTGGAGATTGCCGGTCATGATGCGGATACGGCGGGCGAATCCGGTCATTTCACGGGCTTCTTCATAGACCAGCGCTTCGGGTTCGTAAACGGACCGGAAGCCGCGCGCGAGCACCGACAGCGGGATTACATAATCGTCGTTAATTGTTTCGACCGGCGGGAAGGGATACAGCTTCCTGCGAATGGCGTGCAACTGTCCGTGGCCGCCTAGCGTGGAGGCGACCTGCGACTCCTGGGTTTTCAGGAACGTTTCGTACTTCCAGTAGAGGTTTTCGGAGGCTCCGATGCCGGCGTCTTCCGGCTGCACCACGCGGTACCGGCCGCTCACCGCGCCGACCGTGGGATCGGCGAAATTTTCAACCAGGCGGCGCAGCGCATCGGGCGCGAGCATCGCGGAGGCATCCGAGAAGACGATGATCTCGCCGCGCAGGTGCGGGACCGCAGCATTTAGCACCGCCATTTTGCCGCAATTCTTGGGGAAGGCGAGTACGCGCAACCAGCGGCCGTCCTCAAGCTCGCGAGCGATCGCCTCGGTGCCATCGGTGGATCCATCGGACGCGATCACGATTTCGAGACGGTCGATCGGATAATCCACAAGGAACGAATTGCGGATCTTGCGCTCGATCACGCGGGCTTCGTTATACGCGGGAATGAGCAGCGACAGCGACGGCAGATACCGTGCTTTTTTGACGGGGTGGCGCAGGAGCAGACCGAGGCCAAGCAGCGCCAGAGGATACCCGAGGTAAGCGTAGACGGGGATCGCGATGGCGAGCCAGAAAACGATTGCGAGACAATTCACATATGACGTCATGCTTCCACCATGCAAGCGCGCCGCAAAGAGGACGGAGCGGGTGTGGCAAATTCGCGGAACCACAGTTCCAGCATCAGGAGCTTCCACAAATGGTGATGATTATTGCGGCGTCCGCGGTCATGTTCGCCGAGAAGGTCGCCGACAAACTTGGGTGAAACCATGCCGCGATCGAGAAACGAACGGCTGGTGAGGTGGTCGAACAGGAAACTTCGCATGGGGCCGCGGAACCAGGCCGCGAGCGGCACCGCAAAGCCGCGTTTGGGTTGGTTCAGAAGCTCCGGCGGCAGGCGATGGCCCACCGCGCAGATAAAAACATCCTTGCCGCGATTGTTTCGGAGCTTCCAGGCATGCGGGATACGGAAGGCGAGCTCCGCCAGTTCGTGATCGAGCAGCGGGCAGCGGATTTCGAGCGAGTTGGCCATCGACATGCGATCCAGCTTCACTAACATGTCGCCGGTGAGCTTGGCTGTGGCTTCGAAATACATGGCCTGAGAGAGAACGGCGGCGCTCTCCGGCAGCAGGCAGTCCGCGAGTTTTCCCCTGAGAAACTCGACGGCCGCGGGCGGCGCCCACTGGGGCGTAAGCAGGCGTTCGAGTACGGAGTGCTGGGAATTATTCTCGAAGTAACGATCGAGTGCGGATGGCCGGCTGATCATGCGCAGATAGTTTTTGCCGAAAGCCGAATAGGGAAGCAGATGAGCAATGCCCGCCAGGATCGCCCGCGCGGCCGAAGGAATGTGGTCGGCGCGCCGGAGACGCTGGATTTGAAGAAAGCTGTCGTAGCCGGCGAACAGCTCGTCGCCGCCATCGCCCGTTAACGCGACTTTGACGTGCCGGGCCGCGAACTCGGAGATGAGATAGGTGGGGATCGCCGAAGAATCGCCGAACGGCTCGTCAAAATGACGGACCAATGTTTCGGCGAGCTCGATGGAATCCGGATGGACGATCAGCTCGTGATGGTCGGTCTGATATTTGCGGGCCAGCGCGGCCGCAAGCGGAAGCTCGTTGAAACCCGGCTCTTCAAAACCGATGGAAAATGTTTTAACGCGGCGCGGGCTCTGCAGCGCCATGGACGCGACCACGGACGTGGAATCGATGCCGCCGCTCAGGAACGCACCGAGCGGGACATCCGACATCAGGCGCATTTCGACCGCCCGGTCGAACGTCTTCCGCACTGCCTCCTGCGCCTCGCCTTCGCTCAATTCAGGGCCGGGCTGTTCCGCGGGTGCGGGAAGCGTCCAGTAGCGGCCCTCCTCGATTTCTCCGCCGGGGCCGTAGCGCAGCCATCCGCCGGGCGCGAGTTTACGGATCGCAAGGTACGGCGTCCAGGGGTCCGGGACGTAATTGAGCAGGAAATAGAGCTGCAGCGCTTCGCGATCGAGTTCCAGCGGAACTCCGGCGGCGCGCAAACACTTGAGTTCGCTTCCAAAGAACAGGCCTTCGGGAAGCGCGGCGTAATATAGCGGCTTTTTTCCAAAGCGGTCCCGAACCAGGAGCATGGAGCGCTGGCGCGAATCCCAGATCGCGTAGGCGAACATGCCGCGCAGGCGGTGGATGCCGTCGACCCCTTCATCTTCGTAGAGGTGCACCAGAACTTCGGTGTCGCTGTGTGTGCGGAAGCGGTGGCCGCGGTGGATCAACGACGCGCGCAGCTCGCGATAGTTATAGATTTCGCCGTTGAAGACCACAAACACGGTTCCATCTTCATTGGCGATGGGTTGGCGGCCATTTGCCAGATCGATGATTGCGAGCCGCCGCATGCCGAGGCCGGCCCGTCCATCCAGCCGATACCCTGCATCATCCGGCCCGCGATGGAAAATCTGATCCGTCATATCGCGCAGATCAGGCGCCGGGCCGCCGTTTGATTGCAGAAAATATCCGGCTATTCCGCACATAGGATTTCGGGAGACGCTTTGCGAACGCCGCGCCAGATTGCTTTTCGAACCCGCCAGGAGTTGGTTAACTTAAGGCTCACCGCATTCCCTCCCACGCCCCGCATCGGCGGCGATTTCGTTCCGGGATTGCGATTGCCCGATCCTCCGGCTTGCGCCCAGCAGGATATTGGTGTCGCCGATGAGATCCGCGCGCATCGGTTTCACATGTTGGGTGAGGGGATCGAAACCGGTCCTGAGATTCGTTGGCGGCGCGATTATCTGCGCGGCATTGAGACCGGCCTCGTCTACTTCCGCCGTGTCCCGTTTCTCGATGCTCGGCGCGCGGGCGATCACAAAATCATTTGGGAACTGAACCGGCATCAGCATCTGCTGGTTTTGGCGCAGGCATATCGAGCGGCCGGGGACTTGCGGAATCGGGACGAGATTTGCGCGCAACTGGAAAGCTGGATGGATGCAAATCCCTTTCATCGCGGCGTCAATTGGGCGAGTGCGCTCGAAGTCGCGTTGCGTGCGCTGGCCTGGATTTGGATCGATCATTTGGTGGGACGAGAACTGCCGGGTGCGTTTCGCGCGCGATGGCTTCATATGCTTTATCTCCATGGTTGTCATCTGGCGAATAATCTCTCCGTCTATTTCTCGCCCAACAACCATCTGGTCGGCGAAGCTCTCGCGCTGCACGCGCTGGGGCTGTATTTTGCGGGATTACCACGAGCGGCGCGTTGGGCGCGATCGGGCGCACGGGTGATGCGCGAAGAGATGGATCGCCAGATTCGCGCGGATGGCAGCAGCTTTGAACAGTCGACGTACTATCAGGTTTATTTGCTCGATATGTTCCGGCTACACGCCGCGTTGGCCGAGCCGGGGCTGGAGTATTTGGCCAAGCTCGAACGAATGGCGGAATTTGTTGACGCGATCCGCGGACCTTCGGGCATTCTGCCCAGGCTGGGCGATGACGACGGTGGAAGGCTGCCGTTCGGCTCGATACACCAGGCAGCGGAAACGGGGAAATTCGAATCGCGATTGTTTCGGGACGCAGGTCTGGCAGTCATGACGTGCGGCGAGACACACGCGATCCTGGACGCCGGGCCGTTCGGCGCAATGCACTCCGGGCACAGCCATTCCGACACGCTGAGCATCATCGTTCGTTCGGGCGCCGCGGAAATCCTGATCGATCCCGGCACGTACACCTACACTGGCGAGCCCGAATGGCGCGATTGGTTCCGCAGCAGCGCCGCTCACAACACGATTCGGATCGACGGGCGCGATCAAGGGACAATGGCCGGGCCGTTTCGCTGGTCGAGCCGTCCGGAGGTCGCGATCCTCGATTGGCACACCGATTCCGAGCGCGACATTGTCGAAGCCGAATGCCGTTACGCCGGATTCACGCATCGGCGGCGCGTTGAGTTTCGGAAGCCAAATATGCTCTTGATTACCGACGATGTCAGCGGACCGCCGGGGCTGCACGATGTGGAACAGTTTTGGCATTTGGGATCGCAAGAAGCGCGAGCCAAGTTGATTCTTCCCGAAGATGCGGAACCGGGCGAGAGCTGGCGATCGCCGATCTTCGGCGAAAAACATCTGGGGCCGATGGTGCGCGTGCGGCGGCGCGGCGAACTGCCCATGCGGCTCGAAGCGCGGATCGAGGTTAATCGCTGAGCAGATGCAGCACCACGCTGCGCCGATGCGGGCGAGTTGGCCCTTGTGAATCGGGATCGCGAGCTGCGTCTCGGTAAGCGCCGAACGGATGTGCGATGTCATATCGTCCGGGCCTTCGGCGGTGTGCCGATACAAACGCGTGTCTTCGGGAACCAGGCGCGTGAAGAAATCCGCCAAGTCAGCCACAACATCGGGATCGGCATTCTCTTGGATCACCAGCGACGCCGAAGTGTGCTGGCAGAAGACGGTCAGCAGGCCGGTTTCTGTTTCGTGATCGCGAAGCCAAGCCTCGATCTCACGAGTAAATTCGTAAAAGCCCTTACCGCGCGTAGCGATGTGAAGCTGATGGGTGAACTGCTTCACTCACTACTCAACCGTGACGCTCTTGGCGAGATTGCGCGGCTGATCCACATCGCAACCGCGGCGCACCGCGATGTGATACGCCAGCAATT